>Ga0207882_1000095_pt1 | contig 49230 bp, 43 predicted proteins | sample MalvirmetaMSP103_FD_184228 | JGI IMG/M metagenome (GOLD analysis project Ga0207882, IMG submission 184228) | Marine viral communities from the Deep Pacific Ocean - MSP-103 (SPAdes) | ecosystem: Environmental > Aquatic > Marine > Oceanic | place: Pacific Ocean | collected 2011-05-15 | reverse complement strand
CGATGCGTTTCCGTCATCTGGTTGAAGATGTGAACACGGTCTCCCGCCTCTGGCGGGTTCTCCAGCGCCAGCTGGATGCATTTGACGGTGTCCTGGATGTGGATGAAGGCGCGCGTCTGGCCGCCGGTGCCGTGCACCGTCAGCGGATGCCCCACCGCGGCCTGCATGAGGAAGCGGTTGAGCACTGTGCCGTAGTCACCGTCGTAGTCGAAACGGTTGATCAGGCGTTGGTCCAGCTTGGTCTGTTCGGTCTGGGTGCCCCAGACGATGCCCTGATGCAGATCGGTGACGCGCACCTTGTCGTTCTTGTTGTAGAAGAAGAACAGGAGCTGGTCCTGCGTCTTGGTCATGTGGTAAATGCTGCCCGGGTTCACGGGATACAGAATCTCATTGTCAACCAGCGCGCCGCCGTCCACCTCGACCTTGACCTTGAGATAACCTTCGGGAATCTTCATGCCGGCCGTGCCGTAGCCGTACACACCCATGGTGCCCAGGTGCGCAATGTGGATGTCCTGCCCGCTTTCCACCACCGCGGCCAGTACGTTATTGGTCGCGTTCAGGTTATTGCTGACGGTGTAGCGCTTGTGTGTGCTGCTCTTCATCGAGTACGGCGCGGCCCGCTGTTCGGCGAAATGCACGATGGCCTGCGGCTGCCATTCCTTGATCAGGTCCAACATGCGTTGGTAGTTCACGGCAACATCGAAGTTGTAAAATGCGATGTCCTTGCCGCTCACTTCCTTCCACGCGCGAAGTCGCTCGCCCATCGGGCGGATTGGCGTCAGCGATTCACATTCCAGCTCAATGTCGATGTTCCGGCGGGACAGGTTGTCGACAATCGCAACCTCGTGCCCCAGCGCCGACAAATGCAGCGCCGTCGGCCAACCGCAAAATCCATCTCCGCCAAGAACCAAAACCTTCATCATCTGTACTCCATGGTGTGTCGCCATCCTCTATCCAGGTAGGCGATGCTTATATGTATGTAGCCGTTCTAGCAGTAGTGCTCGGCACTGCAAACAATGTAGCGTTTCCAGCAAGTCCGCTATGTGCCGTCCAGTGAGCGGCACTCGTATAAGCGGCTTTTCGTCCAACTGCGCTAGCGGCTGCGTCAATTGGGCAATAAAACCCCAGATCCTTTGATTCGAAAAGGAACTGTCCACCGCCCAGCCGTTGATGTTCAACGGCGTGACCTCTTGCACGGAGGCTGGAGCCACTCCCAATTCCCGCCTCAGCAAGGCGCCGACCAGCTCTTGTGGCGGCGCGCCAGATGGAACGCGACCACCCGGAAAGTCGACGGTTTGCCCGGCGATACCGGGCCGGAACGTCGGCGGAGCCATCAACAACTGATCGCCGCATACCGACAGCACAATCACTGAATCCGAGCGCCTCTACCCGCCAATAGTCCAAACATGTGTGCTGTCCGCTTTTCCAGCGCTCCGCCACCACCGTGACCCACGGCGAGGTTATGCGCATCAATTCCGCCAAACGGCGCCAGTCGCTCATTGCAGAATCCGCACGGCGTAAAATGACTTCGTTTAGGCACGCTTCCGCCATAACGAACGAATAACTCGTTCATTTACAATAAGTTATAAAACAGCTGTACGCCGCCGCATGGGGTCTCACACGGCCCGCAAATAATCTTCCGATAGCTCCACCGGACGCGACGCTCCGAGTACATTTAATAAAACAACGACCCGCTCCTGACTGCTGGATGCAGCGAATACGGCATCCAAGCCAGCAAAAGGCCCTTTCAATACATCCAAACGCTGGCCCGGCGTCCAGCCCAACCGGCAACGTGATTCTCCCTCCCGGCAGCGCACCTGAATCCGTTCCAGGACACCGCTCGGCAAATACGCCAATCGCAGACCGAGTCGAACCAGACCACTGCAGCCGACAGTCGACCGAATCGGGGCGATATTGTCCACCGCAGTATCCAGATTGACGAACAGGTAACGGGGGAACAAAGGGATACGCTTCTGAACGTATTTACCCCGTTCGCGCCGTCGCTCACTGACGATAGGCAAATAGCTCTCGTAGCCCTGACTCCTAAGTTGGCTGAGCGCGATTTGCTCCTGCCGGGGTTTGGTCAGTACTGCGTACCAATGGCGCATCAGCGCTTCCCCTTAGCCGCCCGAGAGGGTGCAGCTTTGTTCCAGTCTGCAGCACGGTGGGCCTCCATGTCTACGCTCAAGCGTTGAATCTCAATGCGTAATTTTTCGTACTCCGCCATTTTTCTCTGAAGAAACCCCACTGCGGTCTGTGCTTTGGCTTCGATGCCAACTGGTGTAAGCAAATAGCGGTAGTGCAACTTATTAGGGCTGCGCCGGAAATTGTTCAGCTTTACGTGCCCCCTTTCCATCAGGGCTTTCAAACAGTAATTGACCTTGCCGATGCTCACGCCAAGCTCGCTGGCGGCCTCTCTTTGGGTTAACTGCGGGCGCTGCGCGATCAGCGTCATAAGGCGATACCGGACTTCCTCAACATCCATTCTGCCCCACCCTTGCTCTGTTGCAGCACGCTGCGTCCGACTACTGCACATGCAAACATCGTACCTTAGCGTTCAATAATTGAACATGACGGCGGCTCCAGCGCGGCCCGCGTGCGCGCCGTGCGGGAAACGGCGGTCGCGCGTCGTCTAGCATGGCACTGCTTCAGTAGGCCCTAGCGTCACCTCGCCAAGCCGCCAAAATCGTCAGAAGAATAATTCTCACATCCATCCCAAAACTGAAGCTTCTGGAATAGAACAGATCGAATCGCACCCGATGCGTCATGTTGCGCAGGCTGCGTGTCTCACCGCGGCAACCGGATACTTGCGCCAAACCGGTGACGCCGGGCGCAAGCGCGGTGCGCAGGTGATAGCCGGGCACGCGGCCCGCAAACGCTTCGTCCAACTCCGGCACGTGGGGCCGTGGACCGACCACGGACATGTCCCCCTTGAGGACATTGAGGAATTGGGGCAGTTCGTCCAGATTGCTGCTGCGAAGGAAGCGGCCAATGCGGGTTACGCGCAGGTCGTCCTTTGTGGCCTGGGCGAACCGAGCATTGGGGTCATGCACCATGGTGCGGAACTTGATGCACTGGAAGGGCCGACCGCCCTTGCCGACACGGGTTTGGCGAAACAGTGCTGGCCCCTTGCTATCCAAGCGGATTAGCAATGCGATGCCCGGCAGAAGCCAGAAGCCCAGCAACAGCATGAAAGCTGCCGCAACGACGAGATCGAAGCGGCGCTTGCCGAGCTTGGCGTAGAGCCCGCCGGATGTGACGAAACCAGTGTTCCCGGCGACGTTCTGCGGTTCGCTGGAAGGCGTCGCGCGGCCGCCAACCTGCTCCGCTACGACGGACTCGGCGCCCCACGGCGATTGGTGTAGCAACGCTGCTTGTTGAAGCGAATCTCCCATGACCTACCTCATCTCGTGGTTGGCGCGCACAGCTACGCTGTGTGCGGCGGTTCAGCCAGCGCCGCGACTCTTCCATGAGGGGTCAAAGCCAAGGCGATAAACATCCCGTCCCCCGACGTGTACCAGATAAAGCGTGCGTTCCCAGCACACGCAACAGCAGCCTACTGGCTGTTTGTTGCCATTGTGCATCGCAGCAGAAAGTGTGCCAGATGTCCCGAATCAGCCAACTAGGGTGTACCCTAGATAGCGCCCTTGGTCGGCATTAGAACGGCGCATCGAGAGTGGGGCTATCCCCCTATCTGCTGGAGTTGGTTCGGCATCACGGGGAGTTCAGATTGGCCGGGCGGCATTGTGCGCGGGGCCTTGTGTGTCGCCCCACCACTGGACAGCCGATGCCCCATATAACTTGGAATCAGTGCCAGCCAGCGACTGGAAGGTGCCGAAGCCGATTCATGCCGGGGAACAACTCCGGAAAGAAGTGTGCGGAGGATGCGACAGGATCACCGATCGCCAGTATCAAGCCATGGGCCCAGCTGCATGCAGCTGGCGCGCCAGAGTCCGAAAGCCGGGCAGGCGATCACCGGGACCGCCACGCCACGTTGGCGACCGGGATCAGCTTCACGAGCCAGCTCGCCAACATCCCGGAAACTGGGGGCACGGATGTGTGGCCGGCGCGGTGATGCATCGGTGTGAATTCGCGCATCGACTTCCACCTGAGATTTTTCGAGCGCTGGCTGTGACGGCTGGCGCGTCCCTCAACGCGCGAAGGCCGGAGGCATGGTGTAGACGTCGGGTCACAAGTTGCGTTGCACTTCGCCTGGGCTGCGGGACTATGGCTGGCATACTTCAGCGCGACACTGGGCTGCTTCCCTGCAGGTTGTGGGCACTTCTTGGCAGCGTCGCAGCGGAAATGCGCCCGCCCACCCAAGTCCTCTCCCGGCGGGAGAGGCAGAATAGTCATCTCCATCTTTAGAGTACGGCGTTTGATGAACATCACAATCTTCGGTTCCGGCTACGTTGGCCTTGTCACGGCCGCCTGCTTCGCGGAGGTGGGCAACCGCGTGCTGTGTGTAGACGTGGATGCCGCCAAGGTGGCGCTACTGCGCTCCGGCAGCTGCCCCTTTTACGAACCAGGAATTGATGGTTTGCTGACGGCCGGCACTTCAAGCGGGCGGCTGCGCTTTACTACTGATCCCGCAGAAGGCGTGCGCCACGGGCAGTTCCAGTTCATCGCGGTGGGCACGCCGCCGGGCGAGGATGGCTCCGCGGACCTGCAGTACGTGCTGCAGGTGGCACGCACCATTGGTGAGCATCTGGAGGACTACCGCGTGATCGTGAACAAGTCCACGGTGCCGGTGGGTACGGCGGACAAGGTACGGGCCGCCGTATCGGATGTATTGGCGCAGCGTGGCGTGCAACGCGATTTCGACGTGGTCTCCAACCCCGAGTTTCTGAAGGAAGGTGCGGCTGTGGAGGACTTCCGCAAGCCGGACCGCGTGATCATTGGCGCCGACAACGAACGTGCAGAAGAACAGATGCGCGCCTTGTATGAACCCTTCAATCGCAACCACGACCGCATCCACAGCATGGATGTGCGGTCCGCAGAGCTGACGAAATACGCGGCCAATGCCATGCTGGCCACCAAGATCAGTTTCATGAACGAGATCGCCAACATCGCGGAGCGTGTTGGCGCGGACGTGGAATTGGTACGGCGCGGCATGGGCGCGGATCCCCGCATCGGCTTTCACTTCATCTATCCGGGCGCCGGTTACGGGGGCTCGTGCTTCCCCAAGGATGTGAAGGCGCTGGCGCATCTTGCGCGCGAGATGGGATTCGCCCCGAAGGTTCTGGACGCGGTGGAGGCCGTCAACAACGGCCAGAAACAGCTCTTGCATCAGAAGCTGGTGGCGCACTTCGGAACGCTGGCTGGCAAGACGATTGCCCTGTGGGGCCTTGCCTTCAAGCCGAATACTGACGATATGCGCGAAGCGCCCAGCCGGGTGTTGATGGAGGCGATCTGGGCGGATGGCGGCCGCGTTCGTGCTTACGACCCGATCGCGATGGGCGAAACGCGAAAGATTTATGGCGAGCGGCCGGATCTGCTTCTTGCGGATTCCGCGGAGGCCGCCTGCGAAGGGGCGGATGCGCTCGTTGTGGTTACGGAGTGGAAGCCGTTCCACAGCCCGGATTTCGAGCAGATTGGCCACTTGTTGAACAACAAGGTGGTATTTGACGGGCGCAATTTGTACAACCCGGCGACGATGAAGGCGCAGGGATATGTGCACTACGCAATCGGCCGGGCCGCCGGATGACCTGAAAGGCGTACGCGGTGGGTTCGCTTTCCGCCTGAACCGCGCTTGAGCCCGTCCGTCCGCCGATCAGGCGACTTCGTCGGTCGCGGCCGACCTGTCCCCTCCTCCAGCAGCCGGAGTTCTGTAACCAATTATTACAGCCTTATTGTGCACGGCGGCCGCCGCCGTGCGTTGAACCCTCTGTTTGGCCTCGACTTTGCACGCTGTTGCCGGCAGGCCGACGTGCCGACATTCAGCGGCCAATAATCGAATTAGTGTCATGAAGTTGTGCAGTTGGCCTGGATCGTGGTGGTACGGTCGAGTCCACTAGTGGATAATTGCTTGCAACATTCTAACGATTCAAGGATGGTTGCCGGTCAGAATTCGTTGGCACATTTTGCTCCATGCCACCTCACGACCCGCGACCGACCAATAGTCCGAGTAGCCCACGCCTGATAATGAATTTGCAAACAGCACCGGACGTACCCGCGACCGGCAGGCTTGCGATTGTCCATGACTACCTGATCCAAATGGGAGGGGCAGAGCAGGTCGTGGCGTCCTTGCACAAGGCGCTTCCGCAAGCCCCGATCTTCACCAGTGTTGTCGACCGGCAGCAGCTGCTGCCGGACTTGCGTGCCGCGTCCATTCAAGACAGCTGGATGCGTGCTCTGCCGGGCGTCTCCCGCCACTTCAAGCGGTACTTTCCGCTCTACCCGAGTGCGTTTCGCTCGCTGGGCCGGATTGACTGCGATGTGGCGCTGATCAGCAGCAGTGGTTTCGCCAAATGGGCGCGCTTTGCACCGCGTGCCACCACGATCAGCTATTGCCATACACCCGCGCGCTTCATCTGGATGCCGGACCAGTACCTGGAGCACGAGCCGATCCACCCGATGCTCAAGGCGGCCGCCAAGCTGATGCTGAAGCCCTTGCGGCAGCGTGATTATGCGATTGCGCAGAAGATTGACCATTTCATCGCGAATTCGGCCTATATCCAGGCGCGCATCAAGCGGTTCTACGGTCGGGACTCGACCGTGATTCATCCGCCTGTAAATCTGGACGAGTTCTCGCCTACACAGGACCACGGCGGTTACTACCTGATTGCCTCGCGCCTGGTGGGCTACAAGCGCATCGACATTGCGGTGAAGGCCTTTTCACAGAATGGGCGACGCTTGATCGTTGTTGGTGACGGCCCGGATCGCGCGAGACTGCAAGCCATGGCCGGTCCGTCGGTGGAGTTCAAGGGATGGTTGCCGCGGGCAGAGATGTTGGCCTATCTGCAGAACTGCTATGCGTTCGTGTTTCCGGGGCTTGAGGATTTCGGCATTACGCCGGTCGAGGCGCAGGCCTGCGGCAAGCCGGTGCTGGCGTTTGGCCAGGGCGGCGTTCTGGAAACCGTGGTGCCGGGTTTGAGCGGGATGTTCTTCGAGGCGCAGTCTGCGGATTCATTGAACGGACGCCTGCAGGATTTTGAGGCGCAGCAATGGAGTGCGGACGCCATTGCTGGGCACGCTGCCCAATTCGGCGAAGCGCGCTTTATCGAGCAGATCACCCAGTATGTGAATGAGGTGCTGGCTCAGCGCGGTTCGGCTGTTTGAGGGTAGCTGTTTCTGGTTCTACAAGACGCCTCTCGTACCCGGAAAAGCATGCCCTCATCCCCAGCCCTTCTCCCGGAGGGAGAAGGGAGCACTTGGCCGGTGGGCTCAGGTTTTATCAAGGCCGGTGGTGGCCCGGATGGAACGCGGTGGAGGCCGGGGGCGTGGCGTCAACAACCTTACGGGGACCCCGGATTCCGTTTCACTCCATCCGGGCTACGGGTTTTGGGTCCGTGTTTGGCTCTTGGTCGCCCTCATCCCCAGCCCTTCTCCCACTGGAGATGGGCGCACTTGGATGCGTATCGGTTCGGCTCATGGCTGCGCTCATCCTGGCCACGGCCGCGACACTTTTATCTTGACAGGCTTCCTGTTATTCCCTAGATTTCGCGCCCTCTGGGCGGTTAGCTCAGCGGTAGAGCACTGCCTTCACACGGCAGGGGTCACTGGTTCAATCCCAGTACCGCCCACCATATTCCCCGGTCGATTGCATTCCGCTGGCAATCTTGGAGCCGGTTCGCGTCGGCCCGTGTACCCCACGCTGCCTCGCTCGTGTACAGGTACTCGTCGAACGCATCGTGGCAGAGCCACTTGTCCGCCTGCGCAAACGCGCCGCTGGAGCAGCCGAGCAATGATTGCAGCCCCGAATGCGCAAGCGCTGCCCGCGGCAGCGCGCGGCAGCATCGCATGAACAAGAACGAAGGCATCGTCCTGGTCTCCACGGCGGACTGGGACAACCCCTATTGGACCAACAAGCAGCATGTGGCGGTGCAGCTTGCCGCACGGGGACATCGGATTCTTTATGTCGAATCGCAGGGACTGCGGGCGCCAACGGCCACGGGCAAGGATCTCAGGCGAATCGCCACGCGGCTGAAGCGCGGGCTGCTGCCTCCGAGGCAGGTCAGACCCAACTTGTGGGTGTGGTCTCCCCTGGTCATCCCGCTACACGGCCGGCCAGGCATCAGAAGGATCAACCGCTACCTGTTGCAGGCCGGCGTGGCCTTCTGGTGCTGGAACAAGCGGATCGCACCGGAAATCCTGTGGACCTATTCGCCACTGACCACACAGCTTTATGACGCCGACCGGTATTCGCTGCTGGTCTACCACGCCGTGGATGACGTCAAGGTCCAGCCTGGCGTGCCGACCGAAGCCGTCGCGCGGGGGGAGGATGAGCTGTCACGCCAGGCCGATCTGATCTTTGCCACGGCTCCGCACCTGTACGAGACGCACAAGCAGCTGAATCCGGAGACGCATTACTTTTCGAATGTGGCGGACTTCGAGCATTTCAACAAGGCGCTTTCCGACGATACCCAGGTGCCACAGGACATCGTCGCGATCCCCTCGCCGCGGCTCGGCTTTGTCGGTGCGATTTCTAGCTACAAACTCGATTTTCCGATGCTGCGCGAACTGGCCGATGCGCATCCACAATGGTCGTTCGTGTTCGTGGGGGAGATTGGCGAAGGCGATCCGCTGACAGACTCTTCGCTGTTGCGAAACGCAAAGAACATTCATTTTCTGGGCGGGCGCCCTTATGCCTCGCTGCCCGGTTACCTGAAGGCCATGGATGTCGCATTGCTGCCGAACGTGTTGAACGACTACACCCGCTCGATGTTTCCCATGAAGTTCTTCGAGTATCTGGCTGCGGGGCGGCCGGTGGTGGCTACGACGCTGCCTGCGCTGCAGGCGTACCACGGAGTAGCCAGGTTCGCGGACGGCGCCGAGGCTTTTGCAGCGGCCATTGAAAGGGTCTTGAGCGGTGATTGCGCGCCCTTGAGCGACCGGCTCGCCGCGGCGAAGGAACAGACCTACGAGATCCGCACCGACAAGATGATGGCCTTGGTGTCAGCCGCGCTCACGAAAAAGCGTGCGTAGCAGCGGTATGCGAAGCAGTACCGGGCTGGCGGCACGCCGAACGGGGCCTACCCAATAGGCCAGGCCACACCACAGCGCGCCGCTCAGCAAGGCATTGCCGGCAAGGTTCCCATAGGCGCCCATCCCCCCCATGCCCGGTAGTGCGAACCCGGCCAGCGCCTGCACGGCAAGCCCCGCGCAAATCCACAGACCCAGCGGGATCAGGTCTCTCCAGAGAGAGAGGCGTATGAGGCACAGGGTGAAGACGACCGCGCTGTAGCTTGCGACCGCCAGCCCCACGGTCGGCGGCCCCAAGCTCCGCCACAGTGTCAGGTTGACGAGAATGCTCGCGGCACAGGCGATGGCCGTGATCGCGAACGATTCCAGGTTTCTGATCTGCGCGTTGAGCGCCTTGATCAGGTAATACCCGGTGACGGTCATCCCCAAGGCTCCCCCCATCCATTGAAGAACCGCCTGGGTGGTTTGTACCGATTCCTCGCCGAACGCACCACGTGCGAATACGACCCGTACGATCGGTTCTGCGTTGAGCGCGATGAAGCCGGCGATCGGGAACGCCAGGATCATGATCGTTGACGCCATATCGGTGACATGACGTTTAGCATCATCCGATTTGGAGCCGCCGTGCAGGGACATGGTCAGTACGCCCAGCGGCATGGCGATCAGCTGCACGGTGGTATCGGACACGAAGCGGGCGTAGTCGACGCTTGGAATGATGGCGGTGCCCAGGTGGGACGAAACCATGCGTTCCACCAGTGTGTTGATCTGTGCCGCCAGCGGAAGCCCCAGCAGCGGGACGATGCTCACCAGAAACCGGCCGGACATATGGGCCATCAGCGAAAGCGGAATGCGGCCGCGAGGCCACACGCCGCCCAGGCGCCTGAGTTGCACGAGCGTCCATAGAAAGAAAACGAAATGGCTGGCGAAAACAAGCGTGGCCAGCCAGTGATCCTGATGCGTATACACGGCGGCCGCCGCGCCGGAAATGGAACCGATGTTGAGCAACATCGGGCGCCATGCGATCGCGCCGAAGCGACCAAACGCCGCCTCGATGTAGCTGAGCATGCCGCCGAGAATGAAAAACGGTGTCGACAGGCCCATGATCTTCAGCAGCTTGGCCGCAAGCGACTGTGCCCCTGGCGCGACGCCGGGCGCCATGAATCCGACGATCTCGTGAGAAAACGAGTACAGCAGACTCGACACCACGACCGAGAACACCAGTCCATAAACCGCCGCGACCAGCACGAGCACTTTGGCGTGGTATTCGTCTTCTGCCTTGATCTTGCGATACAGCGGCAGCAGGCCGGCGCTGAGGCTATCGCCAATCAAGGCTTGCGCCGGCATCAAATAGGCGGTCTGTGCAATGCGGAAGCCGGCGGCGGTCTGCCCGGTTCCGAACCATGCCGCGAACAGGACCTCGCGCAGCAGCCCCACCAGTTTGGAGGCCAGGTTCCCGAAAACGATTGAACTGATCTTGCGGCTCATGGCGCCCTGCTTGGTGCGGCATCCTGTATGAGCCTCAGATACTGACGCGCCACGCCGCTCCAGGAGTATGCCTGCGCGGCCGTGCGCGCCGCGCTCCGCATCGCTTCATGGTGCATCCGGTCGGCATTCATCCGGGCCAGCGCCGCGGCGATTTCCGCCGCCGCCGGCTTCACCACGTAGCCGTTGCTGCCTTGCTCGATCACATGCGGCGCGCAGCCCACGGCGCTCATGATCACGGGAACTCCAGCAGCCATGGCTTCCAGGCATACCAGCGCCCAGGTTTCGTATTCGCTCGGCAAGACGAATGCGTCCGCGACCTGAAAGAAGGCTTCGACATCCGGTCTTGTCCCCCAAAACCTCACGCGGTCGAGAACGCCGAGCTTGCGCGCCATGTCTTCATAGTGGCTTTGATTGCTGACCCGCCCGCCGACGACCCAGAGGACCACATCCGGTGCCGAGGCCGCAATGGCTTCCAGGACGAGGTCGAGACGCTTGCGCTCGAATTCGTGCCCGACAAACAAGGCGACGAAGTTTCCGTTGATGCCCTGTTCGATTCGGCGCGCGGTTCTGGCCTGGGGTGGCAAGGCCACGAAACGGTCGAGATCGACCCCATTGTGGACAACGCCGGTGCGCATGCCGTCTCTGAGGTAGGGGCGGGCTTCTTCGAGCGTCTGCTCGGAAACGGCGACGGCGGTTTGCACGCGCCCCAGGCGCAGGATGATGCGCTCTCTGAGAATCCGGAAGTGAAAGGCCGGATTGAAAAACTGTGGGAGTCGCCTCAGCAAGGGCCTGTGGTCCGCCCGGTATTGATGGCCGAATACATTGTGGATGACGACCACGTCACCGCCCCAGGCCTCCAGGTTGTGATCGACCGTTATGTAGCCTGCGTTCTCATATTTGCGCAGCTTCATCCTTCCCAATGCGGAGAACACCAGAAGCTGCGCCAGGTGCCGGATTCGCGACGTGACTTTGAAGCCCGGCTGCCATCGCTTGAGCGCCTGACCGAACGCGATGACATCCACGTTCGGCAGGTCCGGAACGGGATAATCGGACACCACGACAACCTCATGGCCGAGTTCGATCAAGGCACGGGCGGTCTGCAGCGCGACGCTCCCGCCCCCGGTGCCGATCGGGTCTCGTACGGCAATCGTGATTTTCAGGGCCGCGACACTGTCGGCTCCGGCGATATGGTCGGGTGGTGCGGTCATCTCGGTGCGTGCAATCGTCATGCGATTCGTGAAAGCCGCGCGGCGTCGATGGCTTCGTCGTAAATCGACTCCAGCTTCTCGGTCTGGCGCGCAATATTGAAGCTCTGCTCCACGCGCGCCCGGCCGCGCAGCCCCATTTCCGTTCTCAGATCCGGATTCAGGAGCAGCTTTCGGATGCTGGCGGATAGCGCCTCGACATCGCGTTCCGGGCACAGCAAGCCGGTCTGCTCATTGACGATGGCCTCTCCGATTCCGCCGGATTCGGATGCGACGACCGGCACTCCCTGGGCGCTCGCTTCCAGGTTCACGATCCCAAAGCCTTCCATGTCGCCGTCGGCTGCGGTGATGCTGGGAACGACCTTGACGGCGGCCTGCCGAATCCAGGCCATCACCTCGTGATTTGGCAGGGTGCCGACGAAACGGCAGCGGCCGGCAATTCCAAGCGCTGCGGCTTGCGCCTCCAGATCGGCGCGCCGCGGACCGTCACCAATGACGACAAGCCGCAAATCCTCGAATTCCGGCGCAAGCTTCGCCACCGCGCGGAGCAGATAGGTCGTGCCCTTCTTCTCCACCAGACGCGCGACATGAACGATCAGCCCCGGCTGCCCCGGCCCTTGGCGGGGTGCGATGCGCTCGCAGTCGATGCCGATGTAATGAACCCTGAGCTTGTCTGGCGGATAGCCCCTGGCCAGCGCGGACTGGCGGATGAACTCCGAGACGCACAGGAACATCGAACCCCGGGCGGTCAGCCTTTTCCGGAACAGCACGCCATTGACCAAGGCCGGGCGACCGGATCGCAGGCAATCGAGGTCCGTGCGTGTGACGTCAAAACCGTGCAGCGTCGTGACCAGGGGAATGCCTAGGCGCTGCGCGAGCGGAACGGCGTAGACTCCGTCGACACCGAAGTGGCAGTGGATCAGACTCAAGCGATCTTGCGCCAGTGCTGGCAAAAACGGTCTTGCGCGCGGCAGCAGCGCGGTGCTGAGCGCCCGCAGCGACGATGTGTCGGGCTTTGCCGCGCTGCCGCGAACGGTTCGATTTCCGGGGTCTCCGAACGACCGCGAACCAATGTAGACCGGCGAATACCGCGCGAGACGGCCGGCCTGCTCATAAATGAAGGTCTCCGACGGCTTGAACAACTGGAGACGAAATATCCCGACTTTTCGGCTGGCCGCGGGCTGTGGATGAAGTCTCTGGATACTCAAGCGAGCCGTCCCGACAGGGGCGCCGGCACAAGGCTCGTTTCGCTGCTGGAAACCGGTGGCGCGGACATGTACATCAGCAGCACACATAACCATGTAAGAAAGTGATTGAGGTTGTGGTTGCTCATGGCGAACCAGAGCACGTGCAGCAGGGCGAGATTCTTGGCAACCCTCAATACGGACAGATCCTCGCTATCTTGATCGCCGGACATGCGTGGCCGCTGAGCGTACCGCCCCAGCAGCAGCAGACCCGCTATGCCGATGAGCAAGCTGCCCAGCACCCCCAACTCGAAGAAGAACTGGAGATAGGTGTTGTGGATGCCGTGCTGGGAACCGAAGCCGGTGCCGACGAGCGGGCTGTCACAGAACTGAAGCCATGCGTAGCGCCAGGCCACAAACCGTGAAGCGGCGCTCGCATTGGGATCGGAAAACGCCCTGATCCCTTGTTCGATCAGGCCCAGTACGTCGTAGTAGCTTTGAGCGCCGATGACGAGCACCAGCGCGGCAACCGCGGCGATCGATACGCGCTTGAGCTTTGTGGCCGCCGTGCCGCCACGAAGGACGAGATACGCCAACGCGGCCACGTAGGCGACGTAGGCGGCGCGAGTGGTTGTCAGAAACAGGGCCGCCAGCGTGAGGATGTACAGCGGACCCAGCAATGCCATCGGCAGCGACAGCTTCGAGCGGGCCTGCTTCAAGGGTATGCGCTGCATGATCAGCAGGGTCCAGATCGACAGCATGAAACTCGAAACGATTCCGTATTCGTTGGGATAGGAGCCCGGCGAGAAGCGCAGCAGTCCGTAGCCGAACTGGGTCAGCACCTGGAATTTGTCGATGAACTCCACGGAGAGAACGCCAAGGTAGTAGCCGACAAAAAAGACATAGCCCGCCGCCAGCGTGATGACATAGCCCAACAGAACCAGACGCAGCCCGAGTACCCGCTCGGCGATTGCCGATTCGGCGCTTCGCGGCTCGCTGCGCCACAGATAGCTCCCAAGCGCCAGCGCGAACAGCAGCATCGACGTGAACAGGCCGACGCGCACGATCGGATTGTCGTCATTGGAGAGGTCTGAGACATCGTGATAGGCGTACAGGATGCCGGCCGAGATCACCATGTAGACCACCACCGGCATCATGATGAGAAAGTCCGTGAAGACTTTCCGGTTGATCCCCCTGCACGCGAGAACCACGATGCCGATCGGCAGCAGGGCGTAGTAGAACCGGAAGGAGCTCGGCAATCCCGGCACCGGGATCAGGGCCCCGATCGGACCCAGCAGACAAAACCCGGCATAGACGGCGGCTTGGGGGTTGATCCGCATGTGAGGTCTGGGCGGCGAGCCGGCGCGTTGAGGCTCAGCGCCTGCGCGAAATGCCGACGACCATTACGGCAAAACTTGAAAGCATGAATCCAAGCACCAGCCCCAGCAGCACGATGACTTTCTTTTGGGGCCGCACGGGCTCCTGGGGAACCACGGCAGGGTCCAGCACCCTGAAGGCGTATTCCTCGTCGCCCTGGGCCAGCATGCTGGTCTTGAGTTCGCTTTCGATCAGCTTGTAGATGGCGGTGCGTATCTCGGCGATGCTGTTCTGCTCGAGCTGCCGTTTGAGGTAGGCGAGATTCTTTTCGGCGCTGGAAATGGCGCGGTTGCGCATCCGTTCATTGGTTCTGCTGACCAGTTCAGACGCCCAGCGCGCCGCCTGTTCCGGATCCTTCCATTCGATACTCAGTGTCACCAGCCCGGTGGCACCATCCTGCTCCACGGTGCGGATCTTATTGGCGAAGAGCTTGTTGGCGTCCCATAGTGTAGGCACTTGCGCGGGGTCATCCACTAGCCATTGGTTTTGCTTGGCGTCCCATTGATCGCCGAACAACACCGGAAGCAGCTTTTCATCGCTGACGAACTGATCCGTCAGTGCGCGAGATTCCAGCGTCGCCACGGCTTCGACTTCCCGCCCGCCAGCGCCGCCGATGGACATGCCCGCCAGCGAGGCGAGTCCGCCGAGTTGGCCACCCAGGCCGGAGATTCCGCCCGACTGCCCGCGCTCGCTCGTGGGTGCCAGCAAGACTTCAGCGCGGTAAATCGGCGTGGCGGTCAGCGCCCAGACAAGGCCCAGCGCCAAGCCAAGCAAAGTGCTGGCTAGAATCCACCATTTGCCACCAAGCAACAGTCCGCCAATCTCGGTGAGCGTGACCTCGCTCGAACCCGAGGTATTGCCAGGAGTGATCATCTTGAATACACCGGTCGTTACGTATTGAATCGATAAGGCTCTTGGATCAGAGCGACGGGTTTCGTACTGAAGGCGGCGTTACCGGATGAGTCCGCTACGGGCCTTGCCGCCGAGCGGCGGTACCGTCTCGGTTGCTCCGTACAAGCGAATTCCGTCTCGGACCATCTGGCCACCATCGCGGGTCAGCGGTCGAAATAGGATGGGTGCGCGCCGCCGTGTGGACCGGGCAAAAAACAGGTCCATCGGGATATTCACATAAAACCCTTTGTCGAACGAGCCTTCGCCAAAATCTTCGGCTGAAACATTGGTTCTGGTGGCGAATGCCCCGACCGAAACGCCGCTGTCGAAGAAGTGGGCGATGTTGAGCGTGCCGCCCCAGTCGCCGGCGAGATAACGCCCGTAACTGAATTGGACGAGCGTGTCGATGGCTCGCATGTCGTAGTACGCGGTGAGATGGCCGGTCGTGACCTGATAGTCCAGGAAGTCGAGGCGCTGGTCGTAGTCCCGCTTGCGAACACGTGCCACGTCCAGGCCCAGGGCGAGCGGGCTCTGGAACGGGCGGTACAGCACTTCGCCGGCGATGCCGCCGTACATTTCTTCGAACAGGCCCGCGGATACCCGGCCATACCAGGATTCGCCTACCGGAAAGAAGTAGTTGGTCTCCAGCCTGACCAGGTTGTTCTTTCCTTCCTTGAGATACTGCGCAATATCGCTGCGCACATGCGGCAGCACGCTGTCGGACTGAAGTTCGAGCTTGTCGAAATTGTTGTAGATGTTGGCCCCCACCTGGGTCGAGATGCTCCAGTTGGGGGCCAGCGACAGGGAGGCGCCCAGTTTCCACCAGAGCTGGAACAGGTAGAAGCCATCCGGCCCACCGACGTGTTGCCTCCAGCCGGGACCCGAGGAAAACGACAGTCCGGGGTAGTCCTGGGTTCCACCCTGTTGCTGCCAGTGCGAGAACAGGTCCGGGCCGGACACGCGAATCGCGCGCTCGGCCTCCTCGGGTGCGGCACGGCCCAGCGCCAGGCGCTCGACTTCGCTGCGCACCAGATTCACTCGATACGCTTCAAATCCGAGATAGACCTCGATCAAGGTGAAATTGCTGACCTCGGGCGGCGCCCGCTGCGCCAGAACGCGCGACAACCTGCCGAATGCTTCCGCCTGAGAGCGGTACCGGCTTTGCGCATACCAAACCGTGAGTGTTCCGGTGTCGGCTTGATACGAATAACCCTGCAGACCGAAGCCTTGCTCCGCCATCGCCTGGCGCAAGCGCATGGTTGTGCCGGGCCTGAGCGTTTCGATCTCTGCGCTGCCCAGCGTGGCATCCGTGTCTGCGGACTTCTGCGCCTTGTCTGGAAAGTCCGGGAGTTGATCCTGGGGACGCCGAAGCTTGGGCATCGGCGGATCGAGGAACTTGGGGACGCCCTGCGCTTCGTTGAAGTTGGTCCGGAACGAAACGCGCGCCGTGAGGATCGAACCGCGCTCCCAGCCCAGGCTGGTATCCACGATACGGTTGGGACGCCAGTTCAGCCCCAGGTTGATCGGGTAGCTTACGTCCTGATCGTTGTCCAGGGCCTCGGACTCGTAGTCGTTGCCATCCCATTCGGCGACGAATGACAGACCCGACCACGGGCTGCTCCAGCGCACTCCGCCGAACAGGCCGACCTCTTCGCCGCGGAACAGGCGGTCGAACCCACTGTGGCCCGGCGTGCCGTCGGTCGAGCGATCTGAAAAATCGTCGGATATCTCGGTGAGTGGATTATCCAGGCCGCCACGCGCGCCCAGGCGCCCCCAGCCGATCCCCAGCGAGAAGTCCCAGTCGTACCAGCGCCGGTTGGCAACGAGGTATTCGCCCGAGAACAGACCGGTACCGCCCACGTCGCGCGCGCCGACCGCCAGCGACGGCCAGTGCGGACCCTCATGAAGCAGCATGAATTTGGCATCGACCGATCGATCCTTGTAGCTCTGGTCGCCGCTGAAGCTTTCCGGCCCGTAGAGTCTGTTGCTCACTTCGGTGTAGCGGAATACGGCCTCCAGGCGATCCAGGACCTGCAGCGAGAATTGCAGCTGGTTGTAGGGGCGTACCGTGGAGACGCCGACGGCGAATTCGCCATTTTCCGAGACGCGCGCAGTGGGCGTCTGCAACAGACCGACTTCCCCGTAGTCGTTGAGGATATCGAACTGCGGCGCCTGTCCGGCGGAAATGGTCGGGCTGAGCGCGGCGCAGCCGAACGCCAGCGCCCAGCGCCAGTATTGGCGGATCATCAGGCGAAAAACCGCCATGGCCGGGCGCTGGAAATCGTGCCCGGGCTCAGTTGCTGTCGCCGATCACGGCCAGCGCTGCTGCCGAAACCGCAAGGTTGGAGAAGATGCCCAGCAATTTTTCGCTCAAGACCCATCCGTTGAGCGGCGTGGCGTCACGCGGAACGACGATATAGCTACCAGGCGGCACGTCGACCCGGCGGAAATTCCAGAACGAGGTTTCAAGCTTTCGGGCCTGGCCACTGGGTAGGATCAGAAAGGCGCGTTCGTCGTCCGCCCCCTGGGTGAAGCCGCCGGCCATGTCGATGTATTCCGAAGCATCACGGCCCGAAACGAATGCCACCGTTCCAGCGTTGAGCACCTGCCCTGTCACGGTGACAGTGGCGGGGCGCTTGGGCATGTAGAGCTTGTCGCCGGGCTCGACCACAATGTCGAGCTCAGGGCGCGCGGCGAGCACCTGCGGGTCGGTTTCGGTCACGACCCGGCCAACGGTCGGGCTGCTTTCCAGGCTTTGGACGATACCGGACAGGAAGCCGGACGAAGCGTCGGAATCCGGCAGCGCGCCGCTGGTCACCGCGGTCACCAGCGCCTCGCGCAGATCCTTGGCGGCGCGCTGGTTGGTGATCTGCTCGGCACGACGCGCGGACTCCCGTGTCAGCACAGCGCCATAGGGATAAGCCTGGTCGGTCAGCCCGCCGGCGCGACGAATGATGTCGGACAAGCGCTCGCCGCGAATGATGCTGTACGCGCCCGGAAACCGGACCTCGCCAAACAGCCGCACCACGCCGTTTTCCTGGCCGACATACACCGGCCTGAAGTTGAGGATATCGCCCGGGTGCATGTCGATCGCCAAGGTCTGATCCTGACCGATGTCCAGGGTCTGATAGCGCGACTGTCCAGTTTCCAGGGCCTGGGCATAGGATACGTATTCGACATTCTCGCGATTGCCTTCCGCCGTCAGGCCGCCAGCAGCATCGACCACGCTGCGCAGGGCCGTTCCATCGGCCACCGGATAAAGCCCCGGACGGCGGACCTCCCCGAATACCGCGACCGAACGTTCCAGCAGAAATGGCAGGATCTGCGGTACTCGCTGATAGATCCGGGGACATTGACTGGGGGGGGCGAGTTGCTGCCCCGCCGCATTCGAGGGCAACTGCGAACGCGGGTCCGACGATACCAGCCTGGCGCTGCGCCCGGCCTGGTCATTTCTAGTGATGAACGCATCGCCCTGCCCGTTCGCGGTGCCCTGACCAAGAATCAGAGCCTGATCCCTGTTCTGTGCCTGCTGCCCCGGCGTTGCCGGCAGATAACCGTCGTACGACGGCGCGCTATCGTCGCGATTTCGCGCGTCCCCATTCGCCTCCTGGATATCGCCCCATTGATCGGACATGCCGAAGGAATCACGCTCGGACGCAAAAATCTGGACCAGACGGGATGCCCGCTGCGACGACAGCAGCCTCGTCAATTGATCGAGCCCGGGACAGGACGAAACCTGGCGGCCGGCGCCGGCCACGGCCGAGCGCACGTCCGAAGAGCTCAGATACTCGATATCAGACCGGCTCAGGACAACGATCAGATCATTCGGGCGCAGCGACTCTGCCGGAACCAGCCCTCCCGGCCCGCGCTGCAATGCGGACCAGCGGCGCACACCGCCCGCCTCGGTGGTGCGTTCGATCAGGATGGCGGGGAAGTAGGCCTCCTCTCCGCTATCCGACGACAGCGGCGCGGCCACCTGCAGCACATCCGCGAGACTCATGCCCGCGCTCCACTGGTAGCGTCCGGGATATTTGACGAAACCTTCGACCCGGACCTTGTCTTCGATCCTCGGAGAGACCTGCTTGATCTTGATCGCATCGCCGTCATGCACTGGCGTGGAACGTTCGATCACCCCGTCCCGCCCGATATCGACGATGACGCGGCCGTGCGAGGGCGAAACCCGTTCGATGGTTGCGGCGGCCGAAGACGAGGCCTGCAAGCCACCCGCCAGTTCCAGCATCTGTCCGACGGTCCGTTCGCCGTCGATTTCATAGATCGCCGGTCGTTTGACTTCGCCATCGACTGCCACCTGAGCGCCGACCGGCGGCACGAAGATCACATCGCCCGGCATCAGTCGCAAATCGGCGTGGGCATCACCACGGATCAACAGGTCGTAGAGATCCAGGGTCGACACCACACGACCCCCACGCTTCAGCTGAATCTTGCGCAAGGAACCGGAGAGCCCGACACCGCCACCCTGAAAGAGGGCATTGGTCATGGTGCTGAGCGAACTGACGGTATAGGACCCGGGCTGGTTGACATCGCCGACCAGGAATATCTGCATCGAGCGTAGCCGCCCCAAGGTGACATCCGCCTTGGCGCCGATGATGCGCTGCTCTATCTGATCCTGAACGGTCTGCTGGACTTCCGCGAAACGAAGTCCGGCGACATCGACGGGTCCGATACCCGGAATGTTGATTGCCCCGTCCCGGCTGATCTCCAGAGCGTAGGAGGCGTTGTTGTTTTCGTAGATCTGGACCCGGATCAGATCACCCGGGCCGACGACGTAATCGGCCGGCACCGGGAAGTTGTCAACGGGCGCGAATGTGCTGGGCGACGCGCCGATGAACAGGCTGTATCCGAAGGGCTCGAGATTGGCCGAAAAGGGAGTGTCCGTAAACCGGAGGTACTGCCGTCTGAGTTGCAGAACGCGCTGACGGGCCTGCCGCTGCCGTTCGGCACCGAGCACCGGATCATCCTGAACCCCGGAGCCACCGTCGCTGCCGCGCGCCTGGGGGACTTCGCCGGAACCGTATTGCTCGAACGAGCCGTCATTCGACCCCATGGGCCGGGATTCTGCGTAGGCGTCGATCAACTGCTGGCGCTGCTCGGGGCTGAGCGTATCCAGAATGTCTGGCGAACCGCTCTGCGCAGCGGCAATTCCGCAGCCGAAAAGTACCAAGGCCGTGGCGGCACATCGAACCCATTCACCAATCAGCCGGCGGCGGGCAGGCAGCTCAAATCTCACGCGGAATCACCCTACTGTCTGAAAATGACATGGCTTGAGGAAACCTCTGCATGACCGACTGCGCTCGACATCTCGCGTTTCGGCAGTGCTCGAAATGCTCATTTATTTCAATACCCCCCCGCTTCCTGCGCGCTGGCCAAACGCGACCTGCCTTCGCGCGCTACGGTTATGCAGCGGTTCCTTAGCTCACGAACCAAAGCGCCCTGAGCGTCAACGGCTTACGTGGGAGCCGGACGGTCAAAACTGGTCGAATGCTACATGAGCGATCCGGTTCTGTGCGCGTGAACATCGAGGTGAATCGCATTTTCCGATTGGCATCTGGACAATTAGCCGCTAAAGTGAAATCCACTAGATTTGGTTGAAATGCGGGTTGACCGCAAACCTTTCCCCGTGGAGCGAACCATGAGCAAGCTGATCCCCCTGGCTGTACTGGCAACTGCGGTGTTCTCCGCCCCCCTCGCATTCGCGCAGGAGACCGGCACCCCCGCCGGCGCATCCGCAGCGAATGAGGCAACCGAGGCTGCAGGCGCGGTTTCGATCGGTGTGGGTGTCGGAACCGCAGCGGTCATCGGCGGAATCGTCGCCGCCGGCACGGACGACAACGAGCCCGACGCCCCCAACGACACCGTAACGCCTCCGGGCACTTCGCCCTCCACGTCGACCTCGACCAGCACTTCGACCGCGACCGGCACTTTCTAGACAGCGTCCTTCCGGCGCGCCGGGCGATTGGATTTCACGCGAGGAGCCGCTAGAGTGGCGACTATAGGCAGTGGCGGCTCCAACATCCGCTGCTGCCATGTCCATATTTCGAACGGCCATTTTCGAACGGTCACTTCCGAACGGAGTTTCCACGCATGAGCAGCACAATCAAGGTTCTCGCGATCGCATTGGCAATGACGGCAGCGCCCGCCGCATTCGCGCAGGAATCCGGCAATTCCGCAGGCTTTGGTGCCACCGAGAATGCCTCGGGCAATGCCAAATGGATGTCGGTCGGCGTCACGACAGGCGCGGCCGTGGTGATCGGCGCCGCGATTGCGGCCGCCACCGACGATGACAATGCCGGGTCCGATACGTCCCCCGGCACTTCGACCACCGGGACATCGACGGCGACCAGTACCAACTGAGTCTGCTCGCACTACGTGCAAAAGGGCCGCCCTTGCGAGGGCGGTCTTTTTTTATGGGTTCGCGGACAATCCGGTACGCCTTGAATGGCCGCAGCTTCGGCACGCCAAGAATCCGCTTCCGACGCTGACACCGTAAGGTGACGAAACATCTCGGAATCAAGCAGTCTTTAGCAGACGTTCCCAATTCAGGGCCGGCGCATCCTCATGGAAAGAACGCCTGCCGGCAATCGCGACACCGTCGGAGCGTCGAAACCAATAATGATTCGTGAGCTCCGAGCGGCGGGTCGGGAAATTCAGATTCTCCACCACGGGAACCACCCGGTGTTCCAGACCGAGAATGGCCAGGTCGGTTTCCGCACCAATCTCGAAGCGGGCTTGAAATGGTACGCCGTATTCTCGCGGCTCCAGCATATCCAAGGTCCCATTCAGCGGGCGCCCCTCAAGCTGCGAAATTGCTTCCAGGCCCAACACGGGAATACCCGAATACTCGAAACGGCCCAGATCATTTGGCAGTCCCGCGGTGGATGCAATCAATCCATTCTGGGTTTCGATCAACACGCGGTCTTCAGAACGCCAGGTTGCACGATAGGGCGGCTCCAGCGTTTCCATGATCAAGACCGCCTTGGGATTGTTGCCGGCCCAAAACCCCATTGCCGAATAAGGGATCGCAAGAATCTCTTCAGCACTCAGCGAATAAGTGCGAGGCGTCCAATAGGCAGCTTTCAAGGTTTCATAGGCCAGCCGAGCACTGGAGTTGGCGGAACATCCCGCCACGAGACCAGCACCCGCCAATCCAAGAAAATCCCGGCGATTTAACGACATAGCTTTTACATAGGCCCGGAAGAACTACCCACGGCTTGGCATGCTTGCCAAAGCCTTACCGCGAATCAAACGAAGGCGAGCTGGTTTGCCCAGCCCGCCCGTGGCGACCATCAGATCAGGAAGCTTTCCCGCTTCTTGCCGGCCGCTTCAGCTTCGACAACCCACTTCGGGGCACGGCCGCGGCCGGTCCAGGTATCGCCCGTCACCGGATTCTTGTACTTCGGCTTGACGGTCCCCTTGGCAGACGCCGACGATTTTGACTTGCCGCCCGAAAGTCCGAGATCGGAAGCGCTGAGTCCATATTGCTGGATTTTTGCCTTGACCTCGGCAATCACGTCCTGAAGCTCTTTCTTTCGGAGGTCTTCAGCCTGCTGCTGAAGCTTTTCGATTTGTTGTACCAGTTCCTTGTACGTCGCCATCAGCTAATACCTCCCGATTATTTCTTGAATGTTTGACGAATCGCATGACCGACGCTTATAGCATCCTCGATAAACGTGTGGCATTCAAGTAGCCGGTAAAGATTGATTGGCGAGATAAGGGTACGGCCTGGATGTCCGCGTGCATGGGAGTGACGAATAAATCGTCGCTCCGCTAAGATTATTTCACGCTGAAGTTCACGATATTTGATTTGATCGAGCTTTCGGCACTCGTCGCCGTGACCTGCACGGTGTGATTGCCCGGGTTCAGCGACCATTTCCAGTTGGGCTGAGCGGTGACCGCGCGCTGCTGATCATCGACGAACCAAGTGAATTCGGCCGTGGTGTGGTTCGTGCGGACTTCGAATTGCAGGCTTTGCCTTTCAATCGGAATACGCGGATCAATCACGATGTTTAAACCGTCAAACGGCTGAACCCAGCGGATATGAACTTCGGATTCGGCGCCGGGGGCGGCAGAATCAAAACCCCGCGGCGTCGAAGGCTCGATATCCATAGCGCGTGCCGCGGCCAGCGGCCGGCTCGGTAGCTGCGCAAGTATCGACCGGACCAGCAAGGCCGGGCCGATGGCGCCGGTCACACCATCGGTTTCGCGGCGCGCGAGGCTGCCGGCCCAGACGACGACGAGAAAATCCCGGTCGAAGGCGACCGTCCACGCATCGTGATAGTCGCTGGACGTGCCGGTCTTGACGGCAACGTTGTGCTGAAAGCGCAGCACGCCACCTTCGCCAAATTCAAGGTATCGCGACGTTTCATCCCTCAGTATCGTTCGGATCGCCGCGGCGGCGGGGGCGGAGATCACGGATGCGTGCGCCGGCTCTGTTTCGCCTTCGATCAGACTCAGGTCTCGATATGTGCCCTTGGTCGCGATCGCCGAATAGGCCTGGGCAAGTTCCAGCGGCGTCACTTCGCCATTACCCAGAGCGAGACCGTCGCCGTAGAGATTGGGGTGTGCGCTGAGGGACTTGATTCCGAGCGCGCGCAGGCCGCTGAGGAAGCGGTCGGCGCCGACGAACTGCAGCGTCAGCACCGCGGGAATGTTGAGCGAATTCCCAAGGGCCTCCCGCACGGTAACGGTCCCGTAGTGCCCGCCACTGTAGTTGCTGTAAACGTGCTGCCCCTGCCCTACGCGCTCGGCGAGACGCTGATCGACGATCTCGGTATCGGGCGTCCATCCGCGATCGAAGGCCATGGCGTAAAGCAGCGGCTTGAGCGTGGAACCCGGTTGCCGGGGCGCGGTGACGGCGTCCACGCCGTCGACGTAACGGGCGCCTCGGTGCGCACTGACCCAGGCACGGACCTGATTTCCGTCGAGATCGACGACCACGGCCGCGATATCGGTCACGCCGCGATCGGCCAGATCATCGAGCCGTACATAGGCCAGATCCTGTATCCGTTTCTGCAGACCGGCGTCGAGGCTGGTCAGGACCGGCTTGCCGTCGAGTCCGGCACGCCCGCGCATGAGCACCGCCCGCCGGAAATGCGGTGCCCAGATGCCGGGCATCGGCATGCGCGACTGGCGCACCTGCAGGGCGGCGGTCCGAAACGTGGCGGCGTCCAATAGACCGGACTCGATCGAACGCGCCGCGAGGCGCTCGATCGCGCCGTCGATACGGCCGGGCTGGCGCGCAGGGTCCAGTGCCGACGGTGCACGCACCAGTACCGCCAGACTCAGAATCTCACGCGGGTTCAGGGTTTCGAGTTCCCGGCCGTAGTAGTAGTGCGCGGCCTGAACCGCGCCGCGGCGATTCGCGCCATACGGAACCTGATTCAGGTAGAACTCGAGAATCTGCGATTTGGAGAATCGCCGCTCCAGCCGCATTGCTTCGAAGCCCTCGACCCAGCGCGACCATACCGTCCGCGGCCGGGGATTGAGCAGGCGCACGACCTGTTCGCTGATGGTGCTGGCGCCGCGCACCGACTGCCCCGCGCGCAGGTTCTGGACCAGCGCGGACAGGCGGGCGAGCCAGTCGGGCCCGTGATGCCGCCAGTAGCGTTTGTCCTCGGCCAGAACCATGGACTCGCGCAGCAGCACCGGCATCGCTTCCAGACGCAATTGCTGATCGACGTTCCAGGATTCGAGCGTGCCGGAATAGATCGGCACGCCGTGGCGGTCCAGCAATCGGGTCTCGGCGCTGGAGCCCGGCGCGCTCAACGTGGCGGGAAGCGCGCGCTGCGCGAACAGCGTGGCTGTGACCAGGGCGGTGACTCCGATCAGCCCGCCAAGACCCACGAAGCAGAGCCATCTCGAACGAACCGCATGGCCCGAAGCCACGGCTTTGCGAGCGGCTTTCATCGTTCTCCGAATCCGCAAATATCGCGAGCCGGCTTGATGCCGTGGCGACTGACTGCGGAATCGCGCATCAGGCGCTCAGTCGCCGTCCGTCACCGCGCCCTTGGAGGCCGTGGACACCAGGCGCGCGAACTTGTGCAGCACGCCACGCGTGTACTTCGGCGCCGGGCGGGTCCAGGCGACACGCCGCCGCTCGATCTCGGCGTCTTCGACATTCAACTGAATCAGCAGTTTTCGGGCGTCGATGGTGACCGAATCGCCTTCCTCGATCAGTGCGATGACGCCGCCTTCGTAGGCTTCGGGCGCCACGTGGCCGACCACCATGCCCCAGGTTCCGCCCGAAAATCGTCCGTCGGTGATGAGACCCACCGACTCGCCCAGACCCTTGCCGATCAGCGCGGAGGTGGGTGCCAGCATTTCACGCATACCGGGCCCGCCCTTGGGGCCTTCGTAGCGGATCACGACGACATCGCCGGGACTGATCCGATCCGCGAGTATCGCGGCCATTACCGCATCTTCGGAATCGTAGACGCGTGCCGGGCCGGTGATCACCGGATTCTTGAGGCCGGTGATCTTGGCGACACAGCCTTCGGGCGACAGATTGCCCTTGAGAATCGCCAAGTGTCCCTGCTGGTACATCGGCTGTTCGAACGGCCGGATCACGTCCTGTCCCTGGGGTGGTGTATCCGGAACACCCGCCAATACTTCGGCGATGGTCTGGCCGCTGATCGTGAGGCAGTCGCCGTGCAGCAGACCGTTGACCAGCAGCATCTTCATCACTTGCGGGATGCCACCGGCGGCATGCAGATCGGTGGCCACGTATTATGGCTTGAGGTCGCACAGCACCGGCACCTTGAGGCGCATGCGCTCGAAATCGTCGATTGTCCAGTCGATATCGGCCGCGTGCGTCGCTGCCAGCAGATGCAGGACCGCATTGGTCGAGCCTCCGGTGGCCATGATCACGGCCACGGCGTTTTCGATCGCCTGCTTCGTGACGATATCGCGCGGCTTGCGATCCTTGATCACCGCATCGACCAGCGTAGCGGCCGATCGCGCCACCGAATCGCCTTTCTCGGCGTCGGGGTTCGCCATCGTCGAAGAATTCGGCAGCGACAGGCCCAAAGCCTCGATCGCGCTGGACATGGTGTTGGCGGTATACATGCCGCCGCAGGCGCCGAAACTCGGGCAGGCATTCTTTTCGATGCCTTCGAAATCCTCTTTCGCCATCTTGCCGGCGCTGTACGCACCCACGGCTTCGAACGAGGACACGATGGTCAGTGGCTGAGTTTTCCAGCGACCGGGCTTGATCGTGCCGCCGTAACAGAAGATCGACGGCACGTTCATGCGCAGCATCGCGATCAGCGCGCCCGGCATGTTCTTGTCACAACCGCCGATCGCCAGGAACCCGTCCATGCACTGCGACTGCACCGCGGTCTCGATCGAATCCGCGATCACCTCGCGCGACACCAGCGAGAACTTCATGCCGTCCGTGCCCATCGAGATGCCATCGGTGACCGTCGGAAAGCCGAAGGTCTGCGGCATCGCCCCGGCCTCGCGCAACGCGGTCTCGGCGCGCGCGGCGAGACCGCCGATGCCGGCGTTGCAGGGGTTCATCGTGGAATGACCGCTGGCGATGCCGACAATCGGCTTCTCGAAGTCAGTGTCGGTAAAGCCGACGGCACGCAGCATGGCCCGATTCGGGGAGCGGGCCACGCCTTGCGTAATCGTGCTGGAACGGTGATTGGCTTTCTTGCTCATTCGCGGCGGCTGATGACTTTGGTTATGGTGGATCGGCCATCGGCGTCGCAATGGTCGCCTTCAAACCCAGGCCCATGGCATTGGAACAACGGTATTGTCGGGTGGCTCAATGGAGATCGATTGATGACATGGAATCTGCGGCGCTCAAGACTACTCGGCGCGCCCCTCCGCGAAAAGCGCGGCACTGCGCCGATTGCAATGCTGGCAATCGGCCTGAGCCTGAGTGCATGCGGCGGCGGTGGCGGTGGTAGCGGCGGCAATGATGATGGCGAGGACCCGGCGCCCGACTACGACTGGAGCGTGCTGCGATCCACGCTGGACAGTTATGTGCCCGACACTGTGTCCGGCTATGCGTTCAATCTCAACGTGGACGACGTCAGCCAGTTCACGCAGGCCGGTGGCGACATTAGCGTCGACAGTTCGGTACTCACCGCCTCGGCCACCAAGGCTCCGTCCGCCGCTGCGATTCTGACCCTGGTCGATCTCGCCCTGCTCGACCTGGACGAACCGGTCGAAACCTATCTGCAGGACAGCATCGACTGGCCGTTCGCAAAACGCTCGATCACGATGCGGATGCTGCTCAATCACACCTCCGGGCTGCAGACCGACCCCGACTGTCTGTCCGAAGCCGTGACCGTCACCATGCAGGAGTGCGTACAGGAAATCGCCGACGCGGCGCTTGGCTTCCTGCCCGGCACCGCCTTCTCCTACGGTGGCGGCAGCTATCAGGTCGCCGGCTATATCGCGACGGTCTTGAGCGGGCAAACCTGGAACGACTTTTTCGACATGGCCCTGGCTGAGCCGCTGGACATGCCGAGCTACCAATTCTTTGGTGATGAAAATCCAAGGGTCGCTGGCGGTGGGACGACCACGGCCGATGACTACCGCCATTTCCAACAGATGTTTCTCAACGGCGGCGTCTACGAGGGCCGTCAGGTGCTGTCGGCCGACATCATCGCGGAGATGTCCACCGACCAGATCGCCGGCCGCCTGAAGGTCGGAACGCCGCTGGATCGCAACGACTTCCCCGGCTACGCCTTCGGCTGGTGGATCTCCTCGCCGGAGCTGCATCCCGGCAGCACCGGCCCGGAACTCAGCGATCCCGGTCTGTTCGGTGCCGTGCCTTGGCTGGATCTGGACCTGAATTACAGCGCGGTCTCGCTGATCCTCAGCGATACCGACACCGGGCTGGACATTTTCAGCACGGCACGCGGCCTGATCCTCGACGAATTGCTCGGTACAGAAGAATCAGCGCAACCCTAACGGCCATGCCACGGGCGGCACCCCTCACAATGAATCGCCTGCGGCATGGCCGTTCCCCTCACCCACCGCTCGCAGTCACGAGCGGTCCCCCCTCTCCCGCAAGCGGGCGAGGGTAAGTCGGCATCACGCCGTGCGTGATTCACGTTAAGGCGCGTCTCGTTTGAATTCCGACAATCTCGGAACGCCGTTCTCCCTTCTCCCTCCGGGAGAAGGGTTGGGGATGAGGGCGCTGTTCGGGCCAATCACAAAAAAGTATGACGAAATGCGCCCTCACCCCGGCCCTCTCCCAGAGGGAGAGGGAGAACGAATCGCCGACGGCAGATGTCGACATCTCACCGTTGACGGCTCTGGCCAGCTCGTGCTGGCGGTCAGTCCTTGGGCTGCGCAGTCACGCGTAGATACCGCTTGAGCGCCTTCCAACCCTGCGGAAACAGGGATTTCGCATCCTCGTCCGATACCGCAGGCACGATGATCACGTCTTCGCCCTGCTTCCAGTTCACTGGCGTGGCGACCTTGTGCTTGTCCGTGAGTTGAAGCGAGTCGATGACTCTCAGGATCTCGTCGAAATTGCGGCCGGTGGACGCTGGATAGGTGATCATCAGACGCACCTTCTTGCTCGGGTCGATCACGAACACGCTGCGCACCGTCAGCGTGCCGCTGGCATTCGGGTGGATCATGCCGTACAGCTCGGCGACCTTGCGTTCCGGATCCGCGATCAGCGGAAAGTTCAGGGCACTGCCCTGGGTCTCCTCGATGTCACGACTCCAGCCCTCATGGTCCTCGAGCTTGTCCACGGACAGTCCGATCGCCTTGACGCCGCGCTTTTCGAACTCCGGCTTGAGCTTGGCGGTGTAGCCCAATTCCGTGGTGCACACCGGCGTGTAGTTCTTGGGGTGCGAGAACAGCACGCCCCAGGAATCGCCCAGCCATTCATGAAAGCGGATCGGGCCTTGCGTGGTCTGGGTTTCGAAATCAGGGGCGGTATCGCCGAGTTGCAGTGCCATGGCGTACTCCTTTCTTTGGATCGGGGAGGTCTAGCATGCGCCTCCGTCCCGCCATTTCAAGACCTATGCAAATAACCTTTATCGTCGATACGGTTCAGCCTGCCGCATGAGCGCGGCCTACGGCCTGTGCCCATCCTGCCAGTTGTTGGCGCCCGGAATGACGGGAGGGTGGCCGGTCCCACCCCGTCATTCCGGACCGGCCGCAGGCACGATCCGGAACCCAAGCGGCGTTCGGAACATCTGTATGGCTACGAACTTGCCGTTGCGTTCGGTCTCGGAAAGCCCGTGAGGGTGGCTGCGTTGCCACGCGACTGAGGATGAAGGTAAAGCGTGAGCTTGGCTTGGTACGACATGTAGCGCGGGCAAAGCGCAGCGTGCCCACGCGCCCGACCGCCCCACACACCTGGACCCCGGCATGGTGCTCAGGTAGTGGCAACAAGGCGCCCCGAACGCCGCGCGAAGCGCAGGTTCAGCCCCACTGCGGCCGCGGCCAAGCCCGCAACCAAGCCCCACCAAAGACCCATGGGGCCGACGCCCGCCCAGAACGCAGTGCCAATCGCGACGCCCATACCGATCATCCAGTACGCCGCCACCGTCAGCAGCATCGGCACGCGCGTGTCCTTGAGCCCGCGCAGGGCACCATTGGCGGTGGCCTGAAGGCAATCGAACACCTGAAATACGGCGGCAATGCCGAGAAAGCGGATCGCCATGTCGGCCACTTCCGGCACATCGGTGTAGATCGCCACGATCACGGCCGGAAAGAACAGCATGATCGCGGCCGACAACAGGGCCGACGACAGACCCAGACCGATCCCCACGAAGCCGCGCATGCGAGCCTCGCGAGGCTCGCCGGCGCCGGCCGCCTGGCCGACGCGTACCGTCGTCGCCATGCCCAGACTCATCGGCACCATGAAACATACCGCTGCGAAATTGATCGCCACCTGATGGGCCGCTACCGCGATCTCGCCGAAGCGCGCCATCAGCAGCGCCGAAACCTGGAACAGACTGGCCTCGGCGGACAGGATGAATGCGATCGGCAGGCCCAGACGAAGGATCTCCCGGACAATCGCCCCATTGAAACGCGCCGGCTCCAGCCGCAGAACCTGCAGAGAGCGCAGCGAACGCCAACGGGCGAACGCGAACAGATAGGCCGCCAGCATCACCACCGAGGACAGAGCCGTGGCAACTCCGCAACCGGTCGGCCCCAAGCGCGGAAAGCCCCAATGCCCGTACATCAGCAACCAGTCGAACAATGCGTTCAGCGGAAACGCCACGACGCCGGCCAGCATCACGGCACGACTCACGCCGCGCCCTTCGGCGGTCGAGCGCAGCACGAACCCCACCGCGAACACCGGTGCCGCCCAGGACACGGCAGCCAGATATCCCAGCGCATAGGCTTCGGTCTGTTCGTGCAGGCCCAGGCGCGTCACCACCAGCGGAGACAGCCATTTCGCCGCGATCATCCACAACACGCCCACGATCAGAGCCATCAGCATCGCGCCGCGCGAGAAGTCACCGATCTGCTTATCCGGCTTGCGCGCGCCTACGTGATGCGCCACGACTGGCGACACCGCCATGAACAAGCCCATGAAAAAGACGAACGGCAGGAACCAGAGATTGGCGCCCACCGCCACGGCCGCCAGCGCAGCGCCGCTGTAGCGGCCGGCCATGATCGTATCGACCGCACCCATACCCATGATGCTGAGCTGCGCGGCAATGATCGGTGTTGCAAGACTGAGGGAGGCGCCCGCTTCGTGGCGGACGGATGCGCGGGTATACATGGCGGTCTTCGGAAGGTGATCTCCCGCCACAACGACGGGACCGTGGTCAACGCACCGCCGCCGAAGCGTGCGGGGCGCGTATTCTGGTCGCGCGACGAGGGTTTGACCAGTCATCGTTAACGTGAATCACGCGCGGCGTGATGCCGATCCCCCTCACCCGCTTGCGGGCGAGGGGGACCGCTCGCGAATGCGGGCGGTGCGTGAGGGAGAACGACCATGCCGCAAGATTCATTCTGGGGGTGCCGCTCGCGGCATGCCCGTTAGGCTCGACGAGCATCCACCGCGCTTGTCCACCTGCGCTGTAAACGCGGTGGACCTTCCTCGAGCCCTGATAAGGAGCGATCAGCGCGCAGCGGGCCGCGTGGCAAAGGGCGCCAGAAGTTCCAGCAAGGCACTTCGCTGGCGCGGCGACAGCGCGTCGAAGCACGCCAGCAGTTGCTGCTGCTGCGCCGTCAAAGCCTGATAGCGCGGTGCTTCTTCCGCAACGATCGGTGTACCGAAAATCCGAGCGCCACGGCCGGTCGCAAGGTATTCGAACGCCATGCCGCTACGGCGTGCCAGGGCAACAAGATTGTCCACGCTGGGACGCGTTCCCGCTTCATTCTCCCACTGCGCGACCGCGCTGCGCGAGACCTTGAGCTCGGCTGCGAGAGATTCCTGGGAGAGGCCCAGTCTGTTTCGGGCCTCGCGAACGCGCTGATATAGGCTGCTCAATGCATGGATCCGGTGAATCCCAAAGATTTAACCGAATCCGAGAAGAGTCGCTGTTCGTATCCGTGACTAAGTTCCAATTGTTATTTATACTGTCAGGTCAGATGGGGCAGCTATGTCGGACGACGCGCGGTGCGCTCATGATGCCGAGGTCCGACTGCTGCGCGAACGCCGAACGGTTCACAGCTAAGGACAGTGAATGCACGACGGTTCCAGGCCGGCGTCTTCCGGTACAGGCGGCGCCTCGCTGTACAAAGAGCCGGCGCTGGCAGTCAATGGCGATCTTGCCAGCCTCACCTTTACGGCACTGAGCCTGGGCTGCCTGGCGTCACCGCTGTACGCACGAGGTGCGGGCTGGTGCGAATGGATGGGTCCGCTCCTGTATGGCCTGCTGTCCACTTTCTGGCTGTTCCGGCATCGACTAAACCGCAGCTATCAATCGCATGATCTGCGGCAGAGCCGACCCAAGTGGCTCTGGCTCGTGCCGCATTTCTGCCTCGGCGTGGCCATTCCGCTGGTGCATTTCAACGTGCTGATCAGCGCCGTCCTATCGGTGGCCTTGGGCGTCAACGCGCTGTTGGCAGGGGGGCCGCGGGCGCTATCGTACGGCCTTGGATGGCAGCTTGCCGGCATTCCCGCCGGCATCCTAGCCTATGGCGTCGAGTGGTTTCCGGAACCTTCGCTGGCCGATGTGTTCGGCTGCCTTCCATTGTTGATCGCGCATCCGTTCAGTGTCAGCTGGCGCACAAGACAGGTGCTTGGGGGCTTGCGAGACCAGAGCCGCTTGCTCGAAGACCGCAGCCGACGCGATTCGTTGTCCGGCCTGTACAACCGTGGGCATCTGGAAGAGTGCGTAAAACGTGCGTTTGTGCGATGTCGTGAGCAGGACGGCCAGGCAGTTCTGGTATTGATGGATCTCGACAATTTCAAACGCATCAACGACCGGTACGGCCATGCCGGCGGCGACTGGGTGATTCGCGGCTTCGCCGCACTTCTGCGGCAGGCGCTGAGGCAGGACGATATCGGCGGCCGGTATGGTGGTGACGAATTCTGCGTACTCCTGGAGGGCGCCTCCGTGAACAACGCGATTACGGCTGTCGAACGGCTCAAGGCCACCCTCGCGGAATTTCCGCTGCTGCCGCACGAACAAATCACCGCCAGTATCGGCATTGCCGGTTGGAGCGCCGGCTTCGACGACTGGCAGCAGTGGGTGCATTGCGCGGACAAGGCGCTGTACAGGGTAAAGTCCGCCGGACGCGACGGTTGGTCCGTCGCGCGCGAAGCGGAAGCCGGGCTGCCGCCGAAACTGGAAGATGTCCCCCACGGTTCGCAGCCCGCCGGGATATGAGCAGGTATGTCCCCCTGCCGGCAACGTGGGCGCGGCCTGCGGCCCTTTCCCACCCTTGTATCTTATTTCCGTGCCGGGATACGCGACTGGGTACACGGCGAGGCGGGGGCATCAATACCGACCGTAGCCCCAACGAAACAAAGTGGAATCCGGAAGCCAAGCGTCATAACGTCTGGGAGTTCCCGGATTGCGACTTGGTTGTGGGGATTCTGCAGCTTGTCGGCAAACTCCCTTATCGCGCTCCTACGTAGTTCACCCACTTGATAATTGCGGGTATTGCCAGAACGATTTTTCTTCCTCTCCCTCCCGGAGAGGGCTGGGCGAAAGTGTCCGCCGCAGGCAGTCTCGGCGTACAAATGGGCGCCGGGCGCCCTCGTCCCCAACCGTTCTCCCAGAGGGAGACGGGGGGCACTCATCGATTCGACTCACACCTCATATCCGTCGTCTTCTAGGGGGAGGACTGCTAGTGTGGTGTCCCAGAGATAAGTATCAATTCTCGCTCGGTCTGGCGCTGCGATACGGCGTTGCTCGTCGTCACCATCCCTTCGCGATTGATTCCACTGACCTCCGGGACACCACACTAGTGCCGCAGTGCGACCGCTGAGACCCTATCCTCGATGCGCTGGCAATTCTCACCCGCACACTCCTTCATCGCGTCGAGATCCTGGCGCATCGACACCAGCTGCGCCTGCAGGCTTTCGTCGTTCTCGGCGTTCGGCACCAGATTCACCAGCTGGTCCACGTCCGAATCAAGCTGATACAGCTCCTCGAAGTCCACGACCCAGGGTCCGTCATTGGTTTCGTTGGCGTACCACTGCAGGTACAGCCAGCTACCGCTGGCATCGGTGCGACGCAGGGCCTTGAACGCGGGATAGGCCAGATCGGTCAGGGATCCGAGTTCGATTCCGGCCAAGTTCTCGACGTACTCGATCGCCTCGTCGGTCAGCTCCTCGAACTGCGGATACTCGGCCGCCAGTTCCTGCGCCGTGGCCTCGATGAAATGCTCGGTCATGAACTGTCGCCGTGCGAGACGGCGCCCACCTTCCAGCCGCGCGCGCAGCGAGCGGCCATCGTATGCGTCACCGGGGCGGATCGGATGCGCATCGCCGTAGTCGGCGATGGTCGGCGCCAGGTCGTTGTTGATGACCACGTCCGGCAGCCGCGCGCCGCCGGCAATGCCGGGGCCGCGCACCAACAGCGGCACGCGGATCGATTCCTCGTAGGCCAACAGCTTGGAATCGAGCGCGTGCTCACCGTGGAAGTAGCCGTTGTCGGAGGTGAACAACACCACGGTGTTGTCGAGCCGACCGTCCGCTTCGAGCTGCGACAGCAGACTGCCGACCAGATCATCGACCGCCAGCATCGAAGCCATACGCATCTGGTGCTGACGCTCCAGCGCGATGAAGTCGCCATCCGCCTCGGTCAGCGTCTGCGGCAGTTCGGTCAGACGTGGATGCTTGTCGTAACCCAACACGTTGAACGCCGGCTTGGCTTCCAGAAATGCAAGTGAATCAGGCAGTTCGCGCAAGCAGACCTCGTTGGACGCATCGACTTCATGGTCGACGTAGTCCGAGACCAGGCATTCGTGGCGTGGCGCCGGGCGAATGTATTCGCGAAACAGTGCCTTGTAGCCCAGCGCCTCGTCCGAGGAAAAGCTGATTGTCTCGATATGCGGCGCAACCGGCGTCACCGTGAGAAAGAACGGCCGCAACTGCTGATCGGCCGCGGCCAGAAAATCGAGTGCGCGGTCGCGCAGCACGTCGGTCTGGTAATGGGCGGCGTCATAACCCTGGTACTGCACAACCTCTGTATTGCCGTCACGTGTGACGTTCATGCGGTAGTCGTACATGTCGTAGGTCGTCGGGTCGAGCAGGCCGTACCACTGGTCGTAACCCTTGGGCGTGTACTCGGCCGGCGAATACATGCCGTAGCCATTGAGATATTTTCCGACATGGCCGGTGAAATAACCGGCGCGCTGCATCTGCACGGCCATCGCCCGGTTTTCGGGGTTGTCCGCTTCCTCGTCCCAGTACCAATAGGCCACGCCCTTGGTGACACCGAGTACACCGTGATTCTTGACGTACTGACCGGTGATGTAAGTCGTGCGCGAAGGACAGCACACCGGGTCGGAGACGAAACTATTGTCGAAGCGCGTGCCCTGCTCAAGCAGGTAGTGCTCGATGTTCGGCAGCCAGCCGTTTTCGAGCAGGAGGTCGAACATGTCCTCGTCGAGGTCGTCGACCATGATCGTCAGCACATTGGGCTTGGCGACCGTGGCGGCCGATACCGGCGCCACGGCGAACAGGACGACAAGCGCGAACGCGGCGGACGCAATACGGCGATGGCTGAACATCTCGATCTCTCCTGGAAGCTGCAAATCGATCGCTGGGGCCACCCGATCCCGCCACGACATCGCAGGAATCCTGGAACAACGGCACCAAATCGCGCCTGAATCACCACCGTTCAGGCCGCATCAAGATGTAAGCGCATGTGTGCAAGCCATGATCGGGATGGCGGGATGGCGGGATGCCGGCCCGGCGATCTTTCGCTAAGATCGCGGCCCTTTGCGCTTTGCCGCCCCCGCCTGGATGCCCTGCCGATGTGGTTCAAGAATCTCACCCTGTTCGACCTTGAAGACGAATGGACGCTGCCGCCCGCACAGCTGGAGGAACGGCTCGCCAAGCACCCGCTGCAGCCCTGCGCGGCGATGGCGCTGGAAAGCCTGGGCTGGCTCAGCCCGCGCGACAACGGCGCATTGGTGGAACATCAGGAGAAGCATTTTCTGATCACGCTCGGTCACGAACAGAAGCTGCTGCCGAGTTCGGTGATCAACGACGTCGCCAAGGAAAAGGCCGAGGAATTCGAGGCTGCGCGCGGCTTCAAGCCGGGCCGCAAACAGATGCGCGACTTCAAGGAACGCGCCACGGTGGAACTGCTGCCGCGTGCCTTCGCCCGGCGACGCAACGTGCACGCCTGGCTGGATACGGCCAACAAACGCATCGTGGTCGACGCCTCGTCACTGGCGCGCGCCGAGATCGTGATCGAGCAGCTGCGCGACGCGCTGGGCCACCTGGCCGTGGTGCCGCCCTACGTCGATCCTTCCCCGCGCTCCACGCTGACACAGTGGCTGGAGGCAGGCCGCGCACCGCAGCCGTTCGCACTCGGTGACGAATGTGAACTGACGACCACCGACAACGAAAAGTCCGTAGTGCGGTACCTGCGCCATTCGCTGGACAGCGAACAGATTCAGCGCCACCTCAAGGAAGGAATGAGCGTTTCCAAGCTCGGCCTGCAGTGGCGGGACCGGCTGAGCCTGGTGGTGGACGAGAAGCTGCAGCTCAAGCGCGTGGCCTTTCTGGAAGTCGATGAGACGGCGGAAGCCGACAATGAACTCGACGCGGATCAGCAGTTCGAAGCCGACTTCGCCGTCATGACGGGCGAGCTTTCGCAACTGCTCAACGATCTGTTCGTGGCGTTCGGCGGCAGCAAGTAGCCAACGACAGAGTCGGAGGATCATCGGGCCGGCGTTATCATCGGACTGATGAAACACTTGTTGTTGATTTACGGAGGCCAGCCGGGCGGCCGCAACTTCCGCATGCTCGAAGCCGTGCGCGACGGCATCAGCGAGTTCGCCGACGAGGTCGAGCTGCGCGAGAAGCCGGCACTGCTGGCGGATATCGACGATCTGCTATGGGCCGACGGCCTGCTGATCGGCACGCCCGAGAAGTTCGGCTACATGAGCGGCGCGGTCAAGGACTTCATGGATCGCACCTACTACCCGGCACAGGACAAGGTGGATGCCCTGCCCTACGCGATTTTCGTGAGCGCCGGCAATGATGGCCGTGGCGCCGTCAGCGCGATCGAACGCATCGCCGTCGGCTACAAATGGAAGGCGGTGGCGGAACCCCTGATCTGCGTGGGCGATCCCGATGAAGCCATGCTCGGGCGCTGCCGTGAACTGGGGCAGACACTCGCGGCCGGTATCGCCTACGGCGCCTTCTGAGCGCACGCGATGGCGCCGTGGATGCCGGGCTGCCTTGTCCGGAATGACGAGGGGTGCAGAGCGCCTCCGGAGCGGGCCGGGGATGGCTCGGTGAAACCACACCGAACGTTCAGTAGGAATTCATCGGCCAGACCTAGATTGGCGGAGCACGCGCATCGTTCAAGGCAGCGCAAGCACTGTGTCGAAACAACAAGAAAATCGCCGTCATCGCGCCCGCACCAGTACCCGGAGTGACATCCATGAATAGAACGCTTCTGGCAGGCCTGTTCGCCGCCAGTCTCGTTGCCGCCTGCAGCAAGGCAACACCGGACAACTACGAGCGGATCGAAGCCGGCATGACCCGCGAGGAAGTCCACGCCGTGCTCGGCAAGCCGGAATCCGTGGAAGGGACCAGCATCGGCAATCTGGGAACCAGCAGTGAAACCTGGACATCGGGCGACCGCGTGATCACCGCGCACTTCGCGGGAGATACGCTGGTCTCCAAGGCCATCAAGGACAGTGGGAACCCGGAAGCCAGCGAAGACGACGACTCCGACGGCATGGATACGAGCGCACACTGAGACGCAGCCACCTCCGGCTTCAAACCGACAGGCGCCCTTCCCGATCCAGCTTGCCAAGATGGCTTTCGATGTTGATCCGCGCCAGCGGCAGCAAGGCTGCTGGCGTGCCTTGGTACATGCGTTCGAGCATGTCGTCCAGCCCCAGGCCCTGACGGTGCAGCCCGAGAACCTGCTCCTCACGCAAGCGCCGATGCTTTAGCGTTTCCTGCAAACGGAAGGTCGTGCCCATGACGGTGCCGTGCGACGGCGCGATGGCCGCCGGGTCGAGGTCGATGATGCGCTGCAGCGATTCGAAGTACAGCTGCATGTCGCCTTCCTCACCGCCGACCACCACGGTGCCGACGCCCTGAATCAGATCGCCGACGATGCACCACGCGCGCGAATCCGGCATCAACGCCATCTGGCCGGCGTCGTGTCCGGGCACGGCGATCATGCGTACCGGCTCGCCCAGCGAATGCGTCAGCACCTCACCGTCTTCGCGGATGCGAACCTCCGGCACACCGTCGAACCACTGTGCGCCACTGCGCTTTTCGATCAGCTCACGGGTGCGCGCGCTCATGCTCAGCGGCACATTCCATTCACGGGCGAGGCGGTTCGCGCGTTCCCGATGGTCCGGATGGTGATGCGTGATGAAGATTTCGTGCAGAGCGCCCGCGCGATCGACGGTCCGGCGCAGACGCTCGGCCGCATCCTCGTCGCGCGGTGACGGGTCGACCAGCACGCGGTGCGCGTCGTCGTCCCCCAGCAGGAAGGCGTTGGTCTCGTCGGCGGGCGGCAGCGTGTGCGAAGGCACGGCGATCAGACGCAGGCCACGCACCATCTCGAACAGGTGCAGATCATCGCCGTCCCTCGCCCGCAGACTGAATGTCAGCGCCTTGCCGTCGGCTGGTGGTTCGGCCAGCCGTTGCAGGATGTAGCGCGTTGGCGCCACACAGATGATTCCCCCGCGAAGGTCCTGCCGATACCAGTGCTCGAACCGATTCCACATGCCTTCGGCAAGTTCGGAAGCGTCGGCCGTCAGCCTTGGCCGTTCCACGAAGTCCACGCGAAAGAAATGCGCATGAAAGCGCTGGCGATTGCCCTGCGGCGGCGTCACCGAATCGCCGATGAGGTCCAGCGAACGCAGATTGCCGGCGTGCGCGGCGGCCTCGATGTCGTAGCCGACTTCCTCCTCGAACTCGCGGACCAGGGCACGCATCAGGCGTGGCGGGTGCGCGTCGAGCAAGGGATGCCCGAACGGGGCCTCGGATTCATCGGCATCGACCTTGCCGCCGGGAAAGCTGTGGTAGCCGGGAAATGCGAGCAGGCCGGGCTGGCGGCGGCAGACGTAGAGGTCGCCGCCACAAGTCGGCACCGCGATCACGGAATCTCGAATCATCTCGTTCATTCCCGCATTGTCGCGCGTCGTGCCAGGCGCTGCCGAGCCGTCAGGGCGAGGCGGCGGAATCCGGCTTGCCGATCCACTTTCGCATCACCTTGCCGTTGAGAAACGAGATCTGGATTTCCTGGCCGCGCCCGCGCCAGACCTCGTTGCGCACCTCGAAATTGGCCAAGGTGCCGCCGCCGACTTCATCGGGCGCGCCGAGAATTTCGTGGACCTGCTGCGGCGACATGCCGGTTTCGACCCGATCGTAGTTGGCCGCCGTGAGCTTGCTGCACGCCGCGAGCAGCGCCAGCAGCGCGACGGCCAGCGCCTGCCGAAATGTGTGCCGTTGAGTCATCCGATGCCGCTTCCTGAAGTGCACTGTCGGCCCATGGTAGCGCCGGAATCGAACACGCTGCGGCTACAGATAGTCGGCGAAGCGTTTCCGGTAGCGTGCAAAGGCCTGGTTGACGCGCCTGGCATCCAGACCGAAGCTCTCCAGCGTGTAGTGATGCACGCCGCGCTTGTGCTGCTGGTTCGAACCCAGCCAGGCACGCATCGCGGTCACGGCGGTGGACGACAGGGCGAATCCGCAACGGTCGTTCAATTCGCTGGCCACCTTGACCGGATTGGCGGCAAGACGGCGATACGAAATGTCGACGAAGCGATCCTCGCCGACGCGTTCACGCGCGTTCATCACGGTGTCCATCGCCGCCGCCAGACGCTCCAGCCAGATCGGTCCCATCGCTTCGGGCTGCGCCGAATCGCTGCACAGACGGTGCGTGACGCTGAGCAGGCTGCACAGCGATGGCGCGACCTGCACGGGCTCGCGATGGGTCTGGACGATGATCGCGTCCGGAAAGGTTTCGAGCAAGGCGTCCAGACCCCACAGGTGGAACGGCGACTTCAGCACCCAATGGTCCTTGGGGTAGCCCCACTGCAACAGTTGCAGGAGCTTGCGGTAATAGGCGTAGGTGGCGCGCTGGTCGTCCTCGTCGAGCCAGCTCCGGTAGCTTGCAAAATCACCAAACAGATCGAAGCAATAGGACTTGAGCGAGGTCTGCAAGAGTCCGACACATTCTTCGGGCTCGCCTGCGACGAGTTCGTGCGCGGCCGCGAATCCCGGCGCCAGCCAGTCCAGCATCTTGAGTCGCTTGTCGGTCAAGGGAATGCGCGGGTCGCAGTCGTAGGTGCTGGGCTCGGGCGGCGGCGACGGATACATCGTCTCCCAGGTCTGCAGCGAGCGCACCGCCGGATCGCGCGCCAGCAGGCGCTGCAACAGCGTGGAGCCGGTACGCGGCAGACCGACGATGAACACCGGCCGGCGGATTTCTTCGGACAGAATCGAGGGATGCGCCTTGAGATCACGCTCCACCTTGAGCCGGTTTTCGAGGATGCGGCCCACGTAGTTGCGGATCATCAGCCGGCCCATGGCGTTGAGGTTGGCCTCGCTGCGCGCCGATTCCAGCAGGCGATCCAATGCGTCCCGGAACTTGTCGTCTCCCCAATCGGACAGGCGCGTCGCGCGCTCCGCACGCGTGACCATGTCGTCCGGGTCCAGGCCGATCCAGCTGTTACCGAGACGGTGGCCCGCAGCATTGAGCATGCGGATCGGCAGCGGTCCCGGCGCGTCGGCGTCGAGCAATGACGACAGCCCGGGAAGCTTGCGTGCCAGTCCCGACAGAGGCCCGTTGCCGTCGCTCATCCTGCATATCCTCTTGATTGGAATATCGAAATATTCGGCCGAAGTGTCGGCAAGACAATCTCCATTGTTCTGGATTGAACGCAATAAGCATGCACGCAACCATGTCGCTGCATCCTGCGGAGTCTACAAACCGCAGATGAGGATTCCGAGAAGCATCACACGCCGCAACCGCCGTCAGGGCTCAATGCTGCGCACCGGAATGCAGATGTCGCTGCGCAGGATGTCTTCCGCAACTTCCTCGGGATCGTCCAGATATTCGAAATAGACCGGCTCGTCTCCCGGCTCCAGACCGCGCGCCGGCAACTCGAACAGGTACAAGGCATCGAGCCGTTCGTAGAGGCCGTCGTACGCGCCGATATGGCGGGCACGCAGGCAGCGGCCGGGCAGCGTCCGCATCGAATGCTCCGGCGGCGGCACCACCGGCCCGGCGAAACCGAGCGCCGCGTCGAAGCGGGTGGTCTGCGCTGGCGTATCACGCGGATCGTCCCAGGCGATTCCGAACAATCCCGTGAGCCGGTCCAGCAGTTCGCTGCCCGCCGCCCAGTTGAACAGCTCGGTGAAGGTCTGGTTGAGGCCGCTGTGATCGCCGACATGACGCTGCGTCACCACCTCGAACGGATCGGTGGAGGCCAGATGGATTTCCAGCCGTGCCGAGGCCGGGCCACGCAGCAGTCCGGCCAACAGTTCCAGCCGCGCCTCTTCGGACCGGGCCTGGGTCGGCGACACGCCGGTGGCCTGCCGGAAGCAGCGGGCGAAGGCCTGCGGCGTCGCAAAGCCCTGCTCCATCGCCAGCACCGTGATCGACCGGTTCTGCGCCAGCGCCAGTACCGCCTTGGCGGAACGCAGGCGGTTGGCGGTCTGCATCACGGTCTCCCCGGTCAAAGCCCGGTAGACCCGATGGAAGTGAAACGGCGAAAAATGCGCCGCGGCCGCCAGATCATCCAGTTTCGGAAGCTGGCCCGTTTCGGCGAGGGTGCGCGCCAGGAGTGTGATCGAAGCGTCGATACGCTGGGCATAGCGATCAAAGGTCTGAGCTTTCATGCGGGTTCCGGGTAATGATTGCAGCCCAATTCCACAAGGATTCGGCGCGGTGCGCGGTCCCGATCTTGCGCCATTTCACACTCGCGAACGGACCGCCGGCTCTGCTCTAATGGCCGCATGCCGCCCGCCACACCGCTACGCCAGCCCGCCGACGCCACGCATGGCCGCATCCAGGATTCCGGCTTCCGGGCGCATCCGCTGCTGCGCAATCCCCATTTGCAGACCATGCTGCCGGCCTTGCTGCGGCCAACGCCGCCGCTGGACTGGCGGCGCGAGCGTCTGGAACTCGATGACGGCGATTTCGTGGATCTGGGTTGGGCCGGAACCGAGCAAACCGGTGCGCCGACCGCGGTGCTGGTGCATGGCCTGACCGGTGGCTTCGAATCCAAATACCTGCGCGGCCTGGCGCTGCAACTGATCGACCTGGGCTGGCGCATCTGCGCACTCCAGCTGCGCGGCGGCGGCGAATCACCGAACCGCCTGGCGCGCTGCTACCACCACGGCGACAGCGCCGATCTACGCCATCTCTGGCATCTGCTGCGGCACCGCGAACCTGTAGCCATCGTCGCCACGGTCGGCTGGTCGCTGGGCGGCAACGTGGTGCTCAAGGCGCTCGGTGAGGAAGGCGATCAGGCACCGGTCGACTTCGCGGCGGCGGCCAGCGTGCCGTTCAGCCTTTACGAATGCGCGGAACGTCTGCGGCACGGCGTTGCCAGAATCTATCAATCGCATCTGCTGGGCGCGCTGCGGCGGATGATCCGGCACAAGGCGAGTCGGGTCGATCTGTCGGCCATCGACCTCGATGCGGTGCTGAGCGCGCCGGACTTCTTCACCTTCGACGATGGCTTCACCGCGCCGCTCAACGGTTTTGCCAATGCTCACGACTACTACGCACGTGCAGCCTGCGGCCCCTATCTGCAGGCTATCCGCCGCCCTACCCTGATCGTCCACGCGCAGGACGATCCGATGATGGTCCGCGAGATCATCCCGCGCGCCGAAGCGCTGTCGCCATTCGTGACGCTGCAGCTCAGCACGCACGGCGGCCATGTCGGCTTCGTCGAAGCGGGGCCGCAGGGACGACCGCGGATGTGGCTGGAGCGGCATTTCGCCGAATTTCTGCAACGGCAACGCGTCGAACGTGAAGGGGCATCGCGTGCCGTCGCCTGAGCACGCTCCGGATCTGCTCGGCGCGATCGACCGCACCGTGGCGCAAGCCTCGGCCAGCGGCGCTCTGCAAGCATTGGAAACGCGCAGCGAAGCCGTGGGTGGCACGCTGCCCTACGTGGTGCACTGGGCCTCGACCCTGCGGCACAAGCAAGCCGATCAGCAAGCGCAACAAGGCGAGACGCCGCGCAATCCGTTCCTGCCGTACGAATCCGAACTCCACGTGGCCGATCTGGCCGACACCCATGTGATGCTGCTCAACAAGTTTCCGGTGGTGCCGCGTCATACCCTGATCGTGACCCGTCAGTTTGCCGAGCAGACCGCGGCACTGGACGAGGCCGACTTTTGCGCACTGGCGACGGCCATGGTGCAGCTCGATGGACTGGCCTTCTACAACGGCGGCACCACGGCCGGCGCCAGCCAAACGCACAAGCACCTGCAACTGGTGGCGGATGCGCCGATTCCACTGGCGGGCCTGTTCGCCTCCGCCCGCGGACAAGCGGGCGTGCGGACACTGGAGGCCTTCGATTTTGTGCACGCCTTCGTCGCACTGGATCGTGCTGCCTTCGGCAGCGTCGAATCCGCCTGCGCGCAACTGCGGGAGGCTTACACGGCGGCCTGCGCCCGCTGCAGCCTGTTTCCGGATCAGGCACGCATGCCGCCCTACAATCTGCTGGCGACACGGGACTGGCTGCTCGTGGTGCCGCGCACCGCCGAGTGCTGGCGCCACGCCGACATCCGGATTTCGCTGAACGCGCTGAGCTTCACGGGCTCGATCTTCGTCGCCCGGTACGAGTGGATCAGCGCGGTGAAGCAGGCCGGCCTGGCGGCGCTGCTCGAAGCGGTGACGTTCGCGCGCGCTCCTTCAGCCTGATCGGAACCTGTCCTGGCGTCCCGGTGTGGGCGGCAGAAACACGCGCGGCTGCGGCTTCACCCCTCTTCGGCGCCGATTCTGGGCCAATGGTCACCGCTAATAGCGCCATCCAACCTGGCTCGAAAGACCCTTGCCTCGCCTGCACGGTTCCTACCGCCGACACTCCTAGCCGGCGTCGTCTGCGGCTGTGTCCGAAGGCTCGCGTTCGATCATCTTGAACTCGCGCAGTGACATCTTCAGCTCCACGTCGCCATCCTTGCCGGTTTCGACTTTCACCGGCATGTACTCGCGCGATTCGGCCAGCCAGAACCGCGCGATGCGATCCTTGCGATCGACACGCTCCAGACGCACCGCATCGAAGGTGCCGTTCGGCACCTCGACGGTTTCCTTTTCACGTAGCGCAAGCTGGTACTTGTCCATCTTGTCGTCCTGGACCACGGTGAAGGCGTAAGGCTCCTCCGGCGGGTCGTCGACATGCTGGATCACCCACAGACGCACGGCCTGATGCATGCCGAGCCGATCCTGCGCGTCGTCCGGCAGATCGCGTTCGCCCTCGCCCCCGAACACCTTGTGGACGTTCCAGTTGAAGTCGAGCTGAAAGCTGTCCTTACCGGCTTCGTAGACGAACTGGCGCGGCTCGACCGCACCGTCGACCAGACAGAAACGACTGATTTCCTGCGGCTTGCCGTAGAACATGCGGACCAGGGCCACCGGCTTGGCTTCGGATTCGTAGCGATAGCACTCACCCTGCTCGCGCGTGAGACGGATCACGATCTCGCCGAGCTTGATGCCTTTCCATTCGGCGGCGTACACCGCCTTGAACTCCGGCAGACTGGTAGCCGACGCGCTCAAAGGCAATCCCAGCGCGAGCAGGATCGGCAGAAGGGGAAGAAGTAGACGCTTCATCGAAAGGGATCCTCAAGATCCTGAAGACTCAGCGGCGTGTCGAGCGGAACCCCACGAAACTTCACTCGCCCCGCCTCGAGTCCAAGTTCACCGCGCGCGAACCACGCCACGGCTTGCGGATAGATGCGCAGCTCGATTTCGGTCATGAGCTTTTCGGCCAGCATCGCGGCGGTATGTTGGGCCGGAACCCTGAACTTCCCCTGAATTATGCGGGGTCCGCCGTCCAGCTCCGGCGTCACGAAATGCACGGTCGCGCCATGTTCCAAATCGCCCGCTTCCAGAACCCGGTCATGGGTGCGCAGGCCGGGGTGACGCGGCAACAGGGACGGATGAATGTTCAGCATGCGGCCCGCGAAACGCTCGAGGAAGGCATCGCCGAGCACGCGCATGAACCCGGCCATGACCACGATGTCCGGTGCCAGCGCGGACACCGCATCGGCCAATGCGCGGTCGAAATCGGCGCGCTCGGGATAGTTCTGGTGCGGCAGGCACATCGCCGGAACATTCGCCAGGCGGGCCCGCTCCAGGGCGTAGGCATCCGCCCGGTTGGACAGCACGCCGACGATGGACGCCTCCAGCGTGCCGGCCGCGGCGTGGTCCAGCAGGGCCTGAAGATTGCGGCCGCCGCCGGACACCAGAACAACGACCCGCTTCACTGTGCGCCGGATTCGCTGTAGACCACATCCTGCTGCGGGCGCGCGATGATCTGCCCGATGACCCAGGGCGCCAGACCGCGCCGCGTGAAGTGCTCCAGCGTGGCCTCAAGCCCCTGCGGCGGCACCACCAGCACGAAGCCGACACCGCAATTGAAGGTGCGGTACATCTCCTCGACCGCGACATTGCCTTCCTGCTGCAGCCAGGAGAACAGCTCCGGCCACTGCCAGCTCGCGGTATCGATCGCCGCGCCGCAACCGTCCGGAAACACGCGCGGCAGATTCTCGCTGAGACCGCCGCCGGTGATGTGCGCCATCGCGTGCACCGTCTGCGTCTCCAGCAGTTCCAGCACCGGCTGGACGTAGATCCGGGTGGGCGCCAACAGCGCGTCGCCGAGGCTCGCCGCGCCCAGCGGTGCATCCAGCCCGTGGCCACCGCGCTCCAGAATCTTGCGGATCAGCGAATAGCCGTTGGAATGTGGCCCGGAGGACGGCAGGGCGATCAGCACGTCGCCCGGCGCAACCTTGGAGCCGTCGATGATCGCGTCTTCCTCGACCACGGCGACGCAGAACCCCGCCAGGTCGAAATCGCCGTCCGAGTACATGCCCGGCATTTCCGCCGTCTCGCCGCCGACCAGCGCCGCACCGGCCTGGCGGCAGCCTTCCGCGATGCCGCGCACCACGCTGGTGGCGACGGCGCGGTCGAGCTTGCCGGTGGCGTAGTAGTCGAGAAAGAACAGCGGTTCGGCGCCGGAGACCAGCACATCGTTGACGCACATCGCAACCAGGTCGACGCCCAGACCCTCGACCCGACCGCTGTCGATGCCGAGGCGCAGCTTGGTGCCGACGCCATCGGTGCCGGACACCAGCACCGGCTTGCGGTACTTGCCCGGAATGCGCATCAGCGCGCCGAAGCCGCCGATGCCGCCCATGACCTCGGGGCGCATCGTCGGTTTGACGATGGACTTGATGTCATCGACCAGCGCGTCGCCTGCGTCGATGTCGACACCGGCGTCGCGATAGCTCAGCGGGGGCTTGGAATTCATGAGGAGGTCAATTCGATGCGGTGTAATATTGTAGGTTCAAACGCCTGCCCTATGGCCCTTTGGATGCCGATGCGCCCTCTTTTGCTCGTCGTGGCTCTCGCCACGGCCCCAGCTCCGCTGCTGGCACAGTTCGATTCTTCCGCCGATCCGGACTCCAGCCTGGGGGCCGGTGCACAGATCGATCCGCAGCTCGGACCCTATGAGGCGCTGATTCCGGCACCGGACCAGAGCGACGCCGCATTGGCCTCGGCGCTGCGCAGCGCCATGCAATCGGTGATCGAACGACAGGCCGGCTATGGCGCCGCCGGCACCTACGAGGGCGAGCAGCTGATGTCGCAGGCCCGCCAGTACGTACTCAGTTACTCGTTCGAGGTCGATGCCGCGAGCACGCCGCCGCAGACCCTGCTGCGTGCGCGTTTCGACGGCAACGCCGTGCGCAGCGCCCTGGCCCGGGCCGGCATGATCACGCAGCGCCAAACCGAGGCCATCGAAATCGAAGTCAGCGGTATCGACGACCTTGCGGACTATCAGCGCGTCGCCACACACCTGCGCAGACTCGGCAGTGTGAGGTCTGCGGCCCCGACCGCCGGCAATGGTGACGTGGTGCGCTTCAAGCTGCAGGTCGAGGGCGGCCCGAGCGCGCTGGAACTGGCGCTGTCCACCGGCGGCCTGCTGCGGCAGCAACGCTATGGCGACGCCCACACGCCGGCCCAGTACGTGCTGGCGCGCTGAGCCCGACACCCCGACAGTCACTCGATGAATTCCCCACCCCGCCAAAGTGCATTGCTGCCCAACGGCTGGCCCTGGCTGGCGGGACTGCTGCTGTTCGGCGTGCTGCTGTATCTGCTGTCTCCGATCATGATGCCGTTCGTGATCGGCGCCGGTCTGTCGTACATCGGCGACCCGCTGGTCGACCGCCTGCAGAAGATTGGCCTTTCGCGCACGCTGGGCGTGTGCGTCGTCTTCGTGGTGATCGCCGGTCTGTCGCTGATCGGGCTGCTGCTGTTCGTGCCGATGCTGCAAAGGCAGCTGGTGCAGATGCTGCAGAACCTGCCGGAAACACTGCGCTGGATTCAGGACACCGCGCTGCCGCACCTCGGCATCACCCTGCCGCCGGACCTGCAGCTCGATGCCAACGGGCTGCGGGACATCGTGCGCGAACATTGGCGCGAGGCCGGCGACCTCGTCCAGCAGTTATGGGGTCGCATTTCCCAGTCCTCCGGCGCGCTGATCGCGTTCGCGGTGAATCTGTTGATGGTGCCGATCGTCACCTTCTATCTGCTGCGCGACTGGGATGATCTCGTGGCCTGGATCGCCGACATCATCCCGCGCCGCTGGCTGCCCACCGCGACGCAACTCGCGCGCGATACCGACAACGTGCTCGGCGCCTTCCTGCGCGGACAGCTGCTGGTGATGCTGGCACTGTCGGTGACCTACACCCTCGGCCTGTGGGCGGTTGGACTCGATCTGGCATTGCTGGTCGGCACGATCGCCGGCCTCGTCAGTTTCGTGCCCTACCTCGGCGCCGCCACCGGCATTCTGCTGGGACTGGCGATGATGTTCGTTCAGACCCAGGCGCCGCTGCCGCTGCTGTGGGTCGCGCTGGTGTTCGGCGTCGGTCAGATGCTCGAAAGCATGGTCTACACGCCGCTGCTGGTCGGCGATCGCATCGGCCTGCACCCGGTCGCCGTGATCTTCGCGGTGATGGCCGGTGGCCAACTGTTCGGCTTCATCGGCATTCTGCTGGCACTACCGGTGGCGGCAGCGGTGGCCGTGGTGCTGCGGCATACCAAACAGCGCTGGCTGGCCTCGTCCTGGTATCACGGCGGCACCGATGGCGACCCCATGCCCGAGGCGCCTGACGACGACGCGCCGCGTCGCGACACGGACAGCGCCGCACCGTGATCGGCAGTATGCAGCTGCCGCTGTCGATGCGACTGCCGGACAACGCCAGCTTCGAGAACTTCGTGCCCGGTCCCAATCGGGCCGCGGTGGCCGCCGTCTCCGAAGCGCGCGGCGATGTGCTGCTGATCGGCGGCCCCGGCTCCGGCAAATCGCATCTGCTGCAGGCCGCGCTGCGTCAATGGCAGGCGCGCGACCGCGACGTGGCCTACGCACCGCTGGACGACGTCGACGGCGCATTGCTGGCCGCCTATGTCGATGCGGACCTGCTGGCGGTCGACGAACTCGAACGGCTACGCCCCGAACACAGTCTCGCGCTGCTGCGGGTGCTGGATGCGCGCCGCGCGGCGGCACGCATCACCGTCATCGCCAGCCGCGATCGACCCGCGAATCTCGACGCAATTCCGCCCGACCTCAAGACCCGGCTGACACAGGCCGAGGTCTATCCGCTGGCACCACTGGACGATGCGGCTCGTCAGCAGCTGCTGATCCAGCGCGCGCAGGGCCGAGGCTTGTCTTTGCCGCCCGAGGTCGCGCACTGGCTGCTGACGCAGTTGCCGCGCGACAGCGGCAGCCTGATCCAGGTGCTGGACGAACTGGACCTGGCTTCGCTGCAGGCACAGCGCCGCCTCACGATCCCTTTCGTACGCCAAGCTCTGCGCGACGTTCGACCGCATTCCACTTGACGAACAGCACGCTGCCGGTGAACGCCAGCGCGCCGACGTAGGCCAGCGCGCGCGCCACCGGCTGATCCAGAAACACCATCAGCGCGCCGAGCAGCACCACGATCAGCAGGCTGTTGGCGGCATGCGCGTAGCGCGAGCGGCGCAGCATCCACGGCATCGGCAGGGCCAGCACCAGCGCCATCAGCCAGCCGCCGGGCAGGCCGATGGCGGCACCGAACATCAAGCCCAGCTGCGCCAGCATCGCCAACCACCATG
>Ga0207882_1000091_pt1 | contig 50858 bp, 41 predicted proteins | sample MalvirmetaMSP103_FD_184228 | JGI IMG/M metagenome (GOLD analysis project Ga0207882, IMG submission 184228) | Marine viral communities from the Deep Pacific Ocean - MSP-103 (SPAdes) | ecosystem: Environmental > Aquatic > Marine > Oceanic | place: Pacific Ocean | collected 2011-05-15 | reverse complement strand
GCAAGGGGCTGCTCCGCTCCGCATAGCCGGAGGCTACGCTACGCAGCCCCTTGCTTCACCTGCCCACGCGGGCAACAACCATGCCGAGACTCTAATCGCAACTGGATGAAAGTTGGGGGTCACGTCATTTTCTGTCGACATTATCGGGCAAATCTCAACTCCGTCCGTCGACATTATGAGGCAGATCTCAAACTCCGACAGAAAGCCGTATAGTAGAAAAACCGTCTATGTATTATTCTAACGTTAGGTTAACACATTATTGTCCGGCGAGCACCAAATGTGCGCGTCAGGACTACTACTACGGGATAGAAGTGGCCTTCATATGAGACGAAGGAACATGCTAACTCTGCCGCAGCCCTCCATCCATGTTGATTGCAGCAGCAGCCCGACAAGGACGAGGCTGACCGGGCCGCCTGCGTCGATCTTGGAACGCAGTGGCGGGTTGCTCCAAAGCTGGTTGAGAGAATTGTGAGGTTCGGCTGCCGGACTGGCTTCTGCGTCCAGTCCGGCAACCTCCTCTCCTGACGCCGGCCCGGGGTTCGGGCGAACGGGCGTCAAGGACAAGCTGAACGATCGGCGCGTCGACGCGTCCGAAAGCCAGGGAAACCGAGGGTCGGGCCGTTGCACAATCCATGCTCCGGCAAATCCCCAGTCCCCCGCCCCGACGAACTCATGTCGGGTCAGGGGCAATCCAGGTCCGACCGATCAACGGGCGATTAGCCGCCGGCGAGCGTCTCGACAGGCACACCGCGCGAAGCGAGCTGGGCAATGGCACCCTGCTTGGCCTGTTCGAAGCAGGCTTTTGCTTCTGGCAAATTGTCCATCTGGCGCGAACCGCCATTGATATCGCAGACCGCCTCGGCCGCATTATTGATGCGGATTTCCAGCGTGTCGCGATCATAGGCGGTGTTCAAGTCGAGGTCCGAATACCTTACCTCGATCATGCGTGTGTCCGCACCACGGTTGACAACTACTTCGCTGTCGCTTGCGATTGCGGGGGCGGCAAGGCCCAGGCTCAGCAGGCCAGCGACAAGGATACAGGCTCCAAAAGGAGCCTTGCGGATGTTCGGCATTGTTCTCTCCTGCGTGCCCGCTGGCCGTTCGTGCGGCGTCGCGTGACACTTTATCGGGCCTGCACCGTGCGGGCCTCGGGGTCTCTTGTTAGTGAGCGATTGTTACGATTGCTATGCGCAGCGCAGCAATTCGTCGCGGCGCTGCAATAATGGGAGACGATCCGGGCTGCGTTTGCGTTGGCCAGCCAGTCGATGGTCAGTCAATGGTCCGCATATCCCCTTCTGCGGCAAGCTTTGCGACAAAAGCCTCCATCTCGCTCAGGCGGACGCGGCTCCCACGTGTCGACTTCCGCGATCACGCGAAGTGGCTCTCGCTTGCGGTAATACGCGCCCGGATTTCCAGGAAAGCGCCTGCGATTGGCAGTTCGATCCAAAACCTGCCGTGCTTAAGTCGCCAATGGCGAACCGATCTGCCCGCGCGTCCCGTGATAACAGGGCGGAGCAGCGTCGCGGGCATAGGTCGTCGCGCCGGTTGCTTATGCGCTAGAGCGCCTTGTCAGGCCGCGCGTCGTGCTTGTGGCGCTCGGACTTGCCGAAATGGCGGTCGAGCCGTTGGGCGAGCGTGCTCGCGGCCTTGCGCGCCGCATCGTCCACGGTGGCGGCGTGTTCGGTGACACCGATCGCCCGGCCCGAGCGCGGCCGTGCCTCGATGGTGCAGGCCTTGTCATCACCGCCGTGCTTCGGCCCGTTCTCGTCACGCACATGCACCTCAATCCGGGTCAGGCGGTCTTCGAAGCGGGAAAGCCGTTCGCGCACTTGCGCCTCAATGCGTTCGGCGACGTTTTCCGTGCCCATGACCGAAGAGTCGGAATTGAACTGGACCTGCATGGCGGGATGCTCCTCTTTTTGTTGTGGTTATCTACTGAAATGGGGATCGTGGCGAAGTGGTTCCAGAACCTTTCGGGCAATTTATGCTAGGGCGCTGCCATGCCGCCCCCCGCCCGACCCGCCACCGTTCTCGTCGATGCCGATGCCTGCCCGGTGAAAGAGGAAATCTACCGCGTTGCCGAGCGCCATGGCGCAGCCGTACGCGTGGTCAGCAATTCGGCATTCCGCGTGCCGGTGTGCGCGCGGGTCAAGCGCGTCGTGGTCTCGGACGGGTTCGACGCGGCGGATGACTGGATCGCCGAAAATGCAGATGCGCGCAGCGTGGTGGTAACCGGCGATATCCTGCTGGCCGAGCGCTGCCTGAAGACAGGCGCGCAGGTGCTGGGGCACAATGGCAGGCCCTTCGATGCGGCGAGCATTGGCGCGGCGATTGCCACGCGCGCCATCATGGCGGATCTGCGCGCGGGGATGGACGGTGCGGGTGGCGGGCCGCCGCCATTCAGCAAGGCGGACCGATCGCGCTTCCTGCAGGCGCTGGACAAGGCGCTGGTGGCCCTCTCCCGCGCATCCTGAGCCGGGCGCCGAATTGATGCACGGAATTGGTTGAAAGGGCGTAGACCGCTGGCGGGGCATTCAGCCCCGACTGGAAGTGATCATGGCCAAGAGCCAGAAAAAGTCGAACAAGGAAATCCGCAAGCCCAAGGCCGACAAGGGGCCGAAGCTGAATGCCAGCCAGCCCAGCCTGAAGGCGGGCGGGATCAAGGGGCTGGAGAATATGAAGAACAGCTAGGCCGCGCCGTTCGGGTCGGGTTTCGCCGCCGCTTTCTTGCCTGCACCCTTCGCCTTGTGCGCGGCGATCGCCTCATCGATGGCGACGATCCGCTGGCGTTCGGGCGTGTCCCTGGGCAGGCCCTTGAGCCGACAGGTTGCCCATAGCTGTTTGCGTTCGGATTCGAGCGCCTTGAGATAGAGATCGGCCATTAAAGGGTTTCTTTCGTGGTTCGGGATGGCGACTATGGACGCGGCCTATGGGCGCTGGCGGGGGCGAAAGCCAGCCCGGCGAGACGGGCCGATACGCCCTCAAGCAGCGGAGTCGAAGACGACCCACAGGGTCAACCGGCAGGGCGGACATCGACGCGCTCAAAGTGCGAAGCGGTAGCGCAATCAACAACGCGCTCAAGGTGCGAAGCGGTAGCGTACAAACATCACCTCCTAACCCTACAGGATGGAACACATGGAACACGGTCCTGACGGAGAAATCCGGGCGCCGTTTGCGTGTCCATTTGCGGGGGGCCGTGGCGCGGCTGAGCTGAGCCTGCGCGGCGCGCGCGGGAAGGTTGTGGCTGAGGTGCGGGTTGCGGGGCCGGTTCTGGTTCATCCCCGCCATCCGAGCATTGTGGCGGGGATGTAGGGAAGGTCTAATCAGGCACTCTATTGTTAGTTCCTACCGGTTGGCACGATCCGCCAATCAAGACTTCACCTAAACTCAAGAATGCGACAATAATGTTGGCGACATGGAGTCGATTAACCTCTTCCTCGATAGGCCCGTTGCGCTGCTAATCGTACTGGCGATTGGTGCTACTATTGGCATGACGTTGGAGCGTCTGTTCGAAAAGGCCGACCGCGAGAAGCGGCGCGCCTATTGGCGCGGACGCAATGCCAAGAGGTTCGGACCGAACATCAAGACTATCGAGCGGTCCGAGCGTGAGCAGGCCGGGAAGGCGGACATTGCTGCCGATCAGTTGAAGGTTGTCAGCCGCGCAAATTTCACATCGCGCTCGTTGCTCAACAAGTCGGAGGCCAAGGTCTTCGAAGCACTCGACAAGGTGGTCATCGCGCGCAATCCGAAATGGCAGGTGATGGCGCAGGTGAGCCTCGGAGAATTCCTCGCCAGCCCCGACAAGGACGCCTATTTCGCGGTCAATTCCAAGCGCGTCGACTTCGCGCTGATGGACGAGAAGTGCCGCGTGGTTCACGCGCTCGAATATCAGGGCTCAGGCCACCACACGGGCGCAAGCGCCGCCGCGCGCGATGCGGTGAAGAAGGAAGCGCTACGCAAGGCCGGGATCGGCTATCACGAGATCGTCGCGGGGCACACGACGCCGAGTGAGTTGCGGGCGTTGATGGAGAAGTTGATTCCGGCGGAGAAATGAATGTTAAATCAGTCAGCATGAACTTAGAAAACACCCTTCTCAAGCGCCCTATCCGCTTATCATCTAATATCCATCGCTTTGAGCAAACCAACGTGAATACAGATATTTTCCCTAGGGTTTAATTTTTTATTGTTAGATGAGTACGAGAAAACTTGATGGTTAGAGCCCCTGACCACGTTTCCTATAACATTGAAATGATAAAGCAATTTCAGCACTTCATTAGCTGAAAGTTTATACCCATCTTTGTCTTCGCTTACTACCTCCTTCTCATAAATATTCGCAAATTCCTTCTGGGAGAAAATATATTTTCTATGCTCGGCCAGCATATCTAATATTTCTTGTATATCTTCAACGATAGAGTAAGTTTCGTCGATAACCTCTCTTCGCAAATATTCAGAATGGCCTTCATTAGCTAATTTTATCATAGAACCTGGCACAAAATCAGAGTTTTCTGCTAGCGCCAATTTCGCGCACTCTCTCACATAGCTTACAAAATCTCTCGGACGCCCATAGGTAAACCTTCGAATATAGGTGAATGCATCCTCGACCTTTCGATGTCGCCTATTGTGCCGCACCGTTTTCGAGAAATACCTAGGCCAAATCTCATCAAACGCGTCGGGCTCGGCATTCGCATCCAAAGCTCGAGACAGCCGATATCCCATCAAATTTTTCAGCGACGGCACGTTCCAGTCAAGAACGATAGCCCTATCTAGCCATTTGTTCTTGTCGGGGTCACGACACAAATCAAAAATGTCATCTCTGAGGAAAACGAGAGGTATTACATTGGCTTGGGGACTCAGTGAACGCCGAACGTTTTGGACAGCCTTCATAAGACCAATCAGAAGATCGAAATACTTCTCTTTCCGGTCGGGTCGAAGTACGCCCTTATAGTCTTCATCTAACGCATCGAAAATCACGTACAACGGCTGCGGGGAAGAATGCCTCTTGATATATTCTCGAAGAAGTTCGTTCTTCTGTTCGAATTCTAGTTCAACTTCCTTTTTGGCTGCGGCGCCCATTCCGGCCCCATTACCCAAGATGTTGATATTGAAGGATCGATCGCTGATCTTGGAAATCGAGCTCGCCAACGCGTTTTCGATATCGAACGAAAAAATCTCATTGAGCTCCTTCCGACGAAGATCATCAACGCCGCGATCATTGGCCATCATATTGCAAGCTGTGCAATATATTACATATTCCCAAATTGTTATGAATTGATTTGGTGCAGTGAATTTTTCGTCATACAAATCGTATAACTTATTGAATGGAAAGTTCTTGAAAGAAAGAAGGCGGGCAGATTGCTGATCAGGCTCTTTGTTCTTTATGTACTCTGCAATAGCCGTCTTGCCGGTCCCCTTTCGTCCTATAACAACATTCTTCTGTCCATCCTCTATAAGTGAAACACCCTCGAAATGATAAAAGTATCTCGCTATGTCCTCGTCCAACGCCTCAATTGACCAAGAAGCGATTTCCTGAAAGAATTTTCGCGTATCATTCATCTCTAAGACCAAGCCCTGCCCAGCGAATTTCCGACAATTCGATTAGCTTACTCACCCCTCCGGCAAATACAACTTCTCGCCCTTCTCCCGATACACCTCACTCATCCGCTCCATCCCCGCCTTTGCCTCGGCCACAACATCGCCGGCCGCGGCGATAAACGCATCGCTGGGCTGGTTCTGTTTCGCGGCGAAGTCGCGGACCTCCTGTGAAATCTGCATCGAGCAGAATTTCGGCCCGCACATGGAACAGAAATGCGCGGTCTTGGCGCCCTCTGCCGGCAAGGTCTGGTCGTGATACTGTTCCGCCGTATTGGGGTCGAGGCTGAGGTTGAACTGGTCGCGCCAGCGGAACTCGAAGCGCGCCTTTGACAGCGCATCGTCGCGGACCTGCGCCGCCGGGTGGCCCTTCGCAATGTCGGCGGCATGGGCGGCCAGCTTATAGGTGATGACGCCCACCTTCACATCGTCGCGGTCGGGCAGGCCAAGGTGCTCCTTGGGCGTGACGTAGCAAAGCATGGCGGTGCCGTACCAGCCGATCTGCGCCGCGCCGATGCCGCTGGTGATATGGTCGTAGCCCGGCGCGATATCGGTAACGAGCGGCCCGAGCGTGTAAAACGGGGCCTCTCCACACGCCTCCAGCTGCTTGTCCATGTTCTCCTTGATCTTGTGCATGGGCACGTGGCCCGGCCCTTCGATCATCACCTGGACATCCTGCGCCCAGGCGCGCTTGGTCAGCTCGCCCAGCGTGTAAAGCTCGGCGAACTGCGCCTCGTCATTGGCGTCGGCGATACTCCCGGGACGCAGGCCGTCGCCCAGCGAATAGGCGATGTCATAGGCTTTGCAGATCTCGGTGATGTCGTCGAAATGTTCGTACAGGAAGCTCTCCTTGTGGTGGGAGAGGCACCATTTCGCCATGATCGAGCCACCGCGACTGACGATGCCCGTCACGCGCTTGGCCGCCAGCGGCACATAGGCGAGGCGCACGCCCGCATGGATGGTGAAATAGTCGACGCCCTGTTCGGCCTGCTCGATCAGCGTGTCGCGGAACACCTCCCAGGTCAGATCCTCGGCGACGCCGCCGACCTTCTCCAGCGCCTGATAAATCGGCACGGTGCCGATGGGCACGGGGCTGTTGCGGATGATCCATTCGCGCGTGTCATGGATGTTGCGGCCGGTGGACAGGTCCATCACCGTATCCGCGCCCCAGCGGATCGACCAGACCATCTTGTCGACCTCGTTCGCCACGTCGGACGCCACGGCGCTGTTGCCGATATTGGCGTTGATCTTGACCAGGAAGTTGCGCCCGATGGCCATCGGTTCGGCCTCCGGGTGGTTGACGTTGGAAGGGATGATCGCGCGGCCCCGCGCCACTTCGTCGCGGACGAATTCGGGGGTGACATATTCGGGGATGTCGGCGCCCCAGGAATTGCCCTCGATCTCGCGGCGGACGAACGCGCGGCCGAGATTTTCGCGGGTGGCGACATATTCCATTTCGGGGGTGATGATGCCGCGGCGGGCATAATGCATCTGTGACAGGTTCGCGCCGGGTTTGGCGCGCAGCACGGTCTTGGCGACGCTCGGGAAGGCCGGGACGCCGCCAGAGCGATCCGGCCCCAACTGGCCGTTATCCTCCGGCTTCACCTCGCGCGGGGTATATTCCTCGACATCGCCGCGTTCGAGCTGCCACGCGCGGCGCAGGGCCGGCAGGCCGGCCTGGATATCGATGGTCGCATCCGGGTCGGTATAGGGGCCGGAAGTGTCATAGACGCGCACCGAAGGTTCGCCGCTGGACGGCTCCAGGTCGATCTCGCGCATAGCCACGCGCAGGTCAGGATTACCGGGCGTCCCGACTTGCACCTTGCGGCTGCCACGGATGGGGCCGGTGGTGACGCCGATTTCGAGGTGCGAGTTGATGTCGGCCATGCGCAATTCTCCTTGGGCGGAAAAGGACTGCGGGCGCGGTTTGCAACCCTTCCCTCCGCCCGTGCTAACGGGTTCAGGTTCAACGGGTCGTGTGGAGCATACCCACACCTCTCAGCGAATTGCTCGCTCCCCGGGGATGAGCGCGTTGTAGTCGCTTTTGCAGGCCCCCGAAAGCCCCCTCGCACTACAGGTCAATCTGCGCCACATTGTGCAACTGCGAAGAGATGTTGCGCATTGCAGCAGAAGTTGTCACGATCACGGCTCAGGCGCAGGAGGTCCCTCCCATCACACGGCAGATTCGCAGCGGCGTGCTCGCCGCCATCGCATGGCTGGCACTGGCGCCCATGGTCGCCGCGTCGCAGGACGCGGACCCGGCACTTGAGGGCGGCACGATTCCGGCCCACTGGCTTTCCGAAAGCAGCAATTGCGCCGAGATGCCGGACTTCGAAGTGCACCAGTACAATCCGGATTTGTATATCCTTCGCCAGTCCCCTTGCGCAAATTATGAAAAGCCCTTCCTCTACCTGATTTTCGGTCAGGATCGGGCGATGCTGCTGGATACCGGAGCCGACAGCGGCATCCTCAACCCGACTATTTCGAGAGTGATCCACCACTGGCTCGCGCGTAACGGCAAGCCCGAGATAGAGCTGGTGGTCACGCATACGCACGAGCACGGCGACCATATCGCCGGTGACACGCAGATCCAGCAGCTGGACGACCCGGCAATCCCGGTCACCTTCGTCGCGCCCGGAGCCGAGGCGACCAGTGCCTTTTTCGGCATTGCGGACTGGCCGGAGGATACCGCGACCATCGATCTGGGCGAACGCAAGCTCGACGTCCTGCCGCTGCCCGGTCACAGCGCCGGGAGCGTGGCCTTTTATGACCGCCAGACCGGCATCCTGTTTACAGGCGACAGCCTCTATCCGGGGCGTATCTATGTGAACGACCCTGTGGCCCTTTCCAGCAGCATCGATCGCCTGGCTGCGTTTGCCGCAAGTCACAAGGTCACGCATGTGCTGGGCACCCATGTCGAACAGAGTGACACGCCTTTCGTCGACTATCCGATGGGGACTGTCTTCCAGCCGGACGAACACGAACTGGCCCTGTCACCCGGGGCAATCCTCGAACTGCAGGCGGCGGTAGCGCAGATGCGCCAAGCCCCCCGGCGCATCGCCCTGCGCGACTTTTCGATCTGGCCCATGTGGGAAGGCGCGATCAGCGAGGAAGAGTGGGCCGCAGTGGGTGCCTATATGGAGGCTCAGGAACGCGAAAAACGGGGCGCGCGCTGAGTCGGCATTTCGGCAATCAATGACTGAGCTCTGCGTCCTTCTGCCCAGAGGCAGAGCCCAAGAAGCCTGTCCCTGAAAGTGCAGCGCTAAAATCGGATCAGGGCCACGCAGACCAGCACCGCGCCCATGACCGCAGCCACAAGCGCCCAGAAACGGTTGACCGTGCCCAGCAAGCCGCTGGCGAAGTGCATGAAGGCCCGCCCGAAAGCGAGCATGACCAGTCCTTCCAGCGCCATGCCGCCGCCCAACACGGTGACCACCACGCTCAGCCAATCCGCCGGATTCCACGGATTGACGAGGTAGATCGCAGCGCCAAGCGCCAGCAGGATCAGGCCGGTGACGAAACGCAGCCCCTCCTTCTTCTCGAAATCGTCGAGCATCGCCGCCCAGCTTCCCGGATGGCGCAACTCGCCAATCGCCGCAGCTATTGCGTAGAGCCCGGTAAACAGGGTGATCCAGGCAGCGATATCTGCATTTTCGGCCATGATATGCGTTTCCTCTCTGAGCCCGCGCCGGTTTTTGCAAAGACCCGGTAGCGGTTGCGCCTTGCGCGATGGAAGGCAGGCTAGGCCCCCGTCCAGAGCCTATCAAGTCGGCGCGCGCATTGCCCTGGATCAATTGTTCGCATCCGAAGTGGAGCTAACGGCCGCGCTCCACCACCCGCCTATTCACGCCGCCTTCCCGCCGCCATGACGGCACCGGGGCAGCCAACGCCTCCAAAGCGGAGCGAGCTCGGCAGGCGTCCACGCAATTCCACCTATACGCACAATTGCGGAGGGCCGGCATCGTGCAGGTCCGGACCCATGGAGCATACCATGCCGCATCCGCGCTATCCCGCCGCTTCTGTCGCCACACTGGGCGCTGCGTCCGCCATCGCCCTGGCAATGTCACTGGCAATGTCACTGGCTACGCCTGCTCATGCCGATCCCCTCCCCGCCTGTAATGACGGCACCCCTTCCGAAAGCACCGAATGCGGCACCGGGGCCGAAGTGACCGGCAATGGCGGCACCGCCGTCGGGCACGATGCGCTCGCGGGAGAGGAGGCGGTGGCGCTGGGCAACAGCACCGAGGCCGAAGGGCTGCGCGCGATCGCCATCGGGGCAGGGCTGATGAACTATTCCGGCGCCAGCCCGAGCTTCGATCCAGCGCGGGCCAGCGGCACCGACGCAATTGCCGCGGGAACGTCCAGCCTTGCCGGGATCGCCGCCGCGATGGCGCAGGCCGAGCCTCCCTTCCCTTCCGCGGCAGGCCGCACCTCCTATGCCGGGCGCGGCGCGGTCTATCGCGGCGAATATGCGTTCAGCCTGGGTTTCGCGCACCGGCTCGACACGGCCTCGCCTTTCGCCCTGTCGGCCAGCGTCAGCCATGCGGGCGCCCGGCATACTGGGGCCTCGGTGGGATTTGCCGGGGAGTTCTGAAGGGGCGTTGCTGTGAGTGGCGTTGACCAATAGCGGGGCAGGCCTGTCAGTCGACGGATTTACCCACCGTCCGCTCGCCCGTGCGATAGACCAGCGGCAACGTGATGCCTGCAAGCAAAGCGGCCGCGGTCCCGGCTGCGCCTGCAGGAACGACGAAGCGCATCTCCCCGCCCAGCATGGCCAGCATCGCCAGGCAGATGGCAGATATTCCCATCAGCATCGCAATGATCCCGGTCCAGCCGACGGCGCCAAGTCCTGAGCGGAACAGCACATGGCCAAGCCCCGCAGCAGCGAAGCCGATTCCGAACTTCCCGGCGAAATAGAGGAAGAATGCCAGCTGAACGACCGCACTGCGCACCGCTTCGGGCACGCCATCCTGGCGCAGGGCCTCAAACATATGGAGCCCGATTCCCAGCTGGAGCACGTTGAACACCCCCCCGATCAGCAGCCCGGCAGCGGCCAGCGGGTGCTGTCGCGCCAGTCTCAACGCATAGAGCGCCAGGACCAGATAGGCGATTGTCTCCACGCGCCACAGGAATTTGCCAAGGCCCATCGATGTTGCCTCGCCCGCGCCGACATAAATAGCCTGCGAGATGACCGTTATGAACAGCATTGCCGCAGCAATCCACGCGGCGCGATGTGACGAAATAACCATAAGCCCCCCTCCCCCGTTGCCTTGCCCACAACTAAGTCGTCACTTGCAGGTCGTGACGAATGTATCAATCTGCCAGACTATGGCATCGTGCGCCATTGCCATATGCGGGTGAGCCGCTATCCCCGGTTTCACAAGAAACTGATGACCCCAGTCAATACCGAGCCCAGTTTGCTATCGAGGTTGTCTATGCTGCTCACCCGCACTGCCCTGCTTTCCTGCGCCTTGGCCCTTCCCGCTGCGCTGCCCTCCACCGGCTGGGCACGAAACATGACGCCTGAAGACGTCGCGCGCATCGAATATGCTGGCGGTATTGCGATCTCTGCTGACGGCACCCGGATTGCCTATACGAAGGTTCAATACCCTGACGTGATTTCCGGGGAGGAGAATGGCCGCGCGCAGCAGCAGCTTTTCCTCGCCGATGCGCCGATGCGCGCGCGTGCCTATCTGCCCGAAGATGTCAGCATTTCGGCCATCGACTTCACGCCCGATGGAAGCACGATCACCTATCTGTGGGCCGCAGATGACGACAAGCGTGCGGTCTGGGGCGTGCCCGTGGCGGGCGGCGCCCCGGTTAAGCTGGCAGGCGTGGAGGGTGCCAATGTGCTGTCCTATGCCTTCTCGCCCGATGGCGGGACGGTCTATCTGCTCGCCGGCGCCGCGCCCGACAAGGCGCTCGACAAGCGAAAGGATTCCGGCTTCGACGCTGTCATTTACGAAGAGGAGCAGCACTTCAACCGCCTGTTCAGCGCCCGCATCGGGACCGGGATCGATGCTGACCCCGCTGAACTGACCGTGCCCGGCCATGCCGATGGCATGAAGATCGCGCCCGATGGCAGTTTCCTGTTGCTGACCTGTGCGCCCTCCACCCTCGTCGATGACAGCCTGGTGGCGCGCGACCCGGTCATCCTCGACCTGGCCAGCGGTATCAGCCGCACGATCGATATGCCCGGCAAGATCGGCGACTTCGAGATCTCGCCCGACAGCCGCCAGATCTCGCTGATCGCGGGCGTGGACGAGCACGACCCGGCGGCGACCACGCTCTACCTCGTCGATGTCGCCAGCGGCGCGCTGACCGCGCTTAACGAAGGCGCACCCGAAGCCGCCGGTAATGCCGAATGGATGGCCGATGGCCGCCTGGCCGTGATCGTCGACAAGGGCGTGCAGAGCGTGCTTCGCTTCTATGGTGAAGATGGCGCGATGCTGCGCGAGGTCGATCCCGATGGTCTGATCCTTTCCGGCCTCGACCAGGGCGGCAACCGGTTGATCGTCTCGGCCCATTCACCCACCCATCCGCGTGAGCTCTTCGCCTTTGACGGATACGGGTTCGAGCGGTGGTCCGCGCATAATCCGTGGCTCGCCGAAATCGACCTCGGTGCCCAGCGCGCTTTCACCTATACCGCGCGCGACGGGCAATCGGTCGAAGGCGTACTGGTCGAGCCGGTCGGTGGTGTGCCCGAAGGCGGCGCTCCGACGATTCTGGACGTCCATGGCGGGCCCGAGGCGCATGAGAGCAATGGCTGGATTACCGGCTATGGCAGTCCAGGCCAGGTCGCGGCCGGCAAGGGTTACGCGGTGTTCCTTCCCAATTACCGTGGCTCGACCGGCTATGGCACGGCCTTCTCCAAAGCGCATTCGGGCAAATACACCGACCCCGAATTTACCGACCTCGTCGATGCAAAATATGCGCTGGCCGGGGCGGGCGTGACCGATCCGGCCCGAACCGGCATCACCGGCGGTTCCTATGGCGGCTATGCGACAGCATGGAGCAGCACCTATGCCTCCGAAGACTTCGCCGCGGGCGTCATGTTCGTCGGGATTTCCAACCAGATCAGCAAGGTCGGCACGAGCGACATTCCGCGCGAAATGTATCTCGTTCATGCGCTGCAATGGCCGTGGGAGGACTGGCAGCATTTCCTCGAAATCAGCCCGATCTATTATACCGACCGCGCCGATACGCCGCTGCTGATCATGGGCGGCACCGCAGATACCCGCATCGATCCGGCCCAAAGCCTGGAGCTGTATCGCTATATCAAACTACGCCGTCCGGACACGCCGCTACGCCTCGTCCGCTATCCAGGCGAGGGGCATGGCAATGCCAATGCGGCGGCGCGCTATGACTTCAATGTGCGGATGATGGAGTGGTTCGACACCTATTTGATGACCGGCGACCGCGATGCTCCGCTGCCCGATCCGCGACCCGACCTCAGGCTGGAGGAGAATGAAGCGGAGGACTGAGGGGTGCTGCGTCAGCACCCTGCGCCTCAGAACGTATAGCCCACGCCCAGCCCGCCGAACAGCTGGTCCCGCGACCCGCGGACCGACGTATAGGGCGTCGCTGCCGCATCCCCGAGCATGCGCGAATAGCTGCCGATGGCGAACAGGCCGAGCCCGCCACTGGCAATGTCACCGTCCACATCGAACGCCAGCAGCATGGCTGCTCCCACTCTGGTGAAACCACTGCTTTCGGGATCGTATTGCGGGAGACCGCTTGCCAGCGCCTGGTCAGGCGTCACCGTGTAGTAATAGTCGTGGAAGTCGGCATCGGCCCATTCTGCGCTAAGGTTCAAGGAGGCGGCCATCGACCTGCTGAGCGGGGTGAAATAGGTCACTGACGGGGTCACCACCATGCCCCCATAGGCGCCGTTGATGTCCCACAGCACATCGGCATTCGCCGAAAGGCTGTCATAAGGGTTGATCAGCCCGGGAAATCTGACGCCGATGGTCGGCCCAACTTCGATTGCACGGTCGAGTTCGCCGAGCGAGGCGACCACCTCGTCCTTGATCTGTGAGGCCCGGTCGGAACGCAACCGCGCGGCAACACCCAGATTGATACCGATCTTGCCGGGACTGTCGGGAATGAAGTCCACCGCGATACCGGCCCCGCGCGGGTTGACGGAGATACCGCCCAAAGAACCCTGCACGAGAGGTAGCGGCTTGAACACGTAATCGTCCGAGCCGGGATAACTTGGACCAATCCCCGCCCCCACGCCAATCGTCACGAAGTCGCCGGAAAAGGCCGTGCCGTTATCGGCGTCGCTCCCGTCCAGCGCGGGCACGCCCGCAGGCGCGGCTTCGACGCCGGCATCTTCAGGAATATCCTGCGCGGTTGCGGAAAGGGCAATGCCGTTCATTGCGAGGCCGAGGGCGATCAGGGCACTGCCGTGCCAGCATCCATATGAAGTCATTTTGTTTCAACGGGCCGTTTGATCGAGGGTTCCACACGATTTCGCATGACATTGCCAACCGCTTCGGACGATTCTGGAGATTGCCCATACCGCCCAATGCGTTAAAGCACGGCTCATGTCGGGGCACAATTGCGATATCGCCATCGTTGGCGGCGGGCTTGCAGGTGGGTTGATCGCGCTTGCCCTGGCGCGTTCGCGGCCTGACCTTGGCCTGTGCATCGTCGAGGCACGCGCATCTTTGGGCGGCCATCACCGCTGGAGCTGGTTTACCACCGACCTGCCACGGGAAGGCGAGGACCTGCTCGCCGAGATTCCGCAGGTTCGCTGGGACGATGGCTATGACGTCGCTTTCCCCGGCCACACGCGGCACCTGACCACGCCCTATCGATCGATGACCGCTGCCGGGCTTGCCGAAACGCTGGCGCGGTTCCTGCCTCCCGAATCGTTCATCACCGGGCGAGAAGCGCTTACGCTCACGCCCCGGCAAGTGCTGCTGCGCGACGGCACGCGCATCCAGGCAGGCAAGGTGATCGACTGCCGGGGGTTCACGACGTCGGGCTATTTGCGCGGCGGATGGCAGGTGTTCAAGGGCCGCACACTCCATTGCGATGAGCCACATGGCGTCACCCGCCCGATGATCATGGATGCGCGCGTCGAACAGCTCGACGGCTACCGCTTCTTCTATCTGCTGCCGCTGAGCGATCGGGAATTGTTCATCGAAGATACCTATTACCGCAAGGAGCCGATGCTCGACCGCGAGGAGCTCGCCCGGCGCATCGATCAATATGTTCGCGCAAACGGCTGGCGCGGCCAGATGGAAACCAAGGAAACGGGCGTATTGCCGGTCATCACCGGCGGCGAATTCTTCGCCCACCAGAAGGCGCTGCGCATTCCCGGCGTGGCGGTGGCAGGGGCACGTGGCGGTTTCATCCACCCGCTGACCAGCTATACCCTGCCCTGCGCGGTGGCGACGGCACTCTACATCGCCGAGAGGGCCGATATTCCGGGCGACAAGCTTGCCCGCCAGCTTGAGCGGCGGGCCAGGAAATTGTGGCGGCACGATGCCTTTTACCGCGCTTTGGGCGCCATGCTTTTCGGCGCGGCAGGCCCTGCAGACCGCTATCGCATCTTCGCGCGTTTCTATCGCCTTGGCCAACCGCTGATCGAACATTTCTATGCCGGGGTGTCGCGCTGGCACGAAAAACTGCGTATCCTGGCCGGACGCCCCCCCGTCTCGGTGCCGCGCGCGATCGCCGCGCTGGCCTCAAGGGGCGCACTGCTGATGCCGATCAACCGGGACCGCAATTGATGAGCGAGACAGCCAGGGACAAGTCGGCAGCCAAGAGCGCCTGCGTGATCGGCGCCGGATTTGGCGGTCTGGCGCTTGCCATCCGCCTGCAGAGCGCCGGTATTGCGACCACCATCGTGGAGAGCCGCGACAAGCCCGGCGGGCGGGCTTATTTCTGGGCGCGAGACGGCTTCACCTTCGATGCCGGGCCAACCGTTATCACCGATCCCGACTGCCTGAAGGAATTGTGGGCGCTGTCGGGCCACAATCTGGCCGAAGATGTCGAACTGATGCCGGTCTCGCCCTTCTACCGGCTGATGTGGCCTGACGGGACCGCCCTCGACTATTCCAACGACGACGAGGCGCTGCGCAGCGAGATCGCCCGTATCGAACCGCTGGACATACCCGGATACGAGGATTTTCTGCGCTATTCGGCTGCGGTCTACGAAGAAGGTTATGTGAAGCTGGGCACGGTGCCCTTCCTCGATTTTGCCAGCATGATAAAGGCCGCCCCGGCGCTGGCGAAGCACCGGGCATGGCGCAGCGTCTATCAGGTCGTCAGCCGCTATGTGAAGAACGAGAAACTGCGCGAGGCGCTCAGCTTCCACACGCTGCTCGTCGGCGGCAATCCGATGACCACCAGTTCAATCTATGCGCTGATCCACAAGCTGGAAAAGGATGGCGGCGTGTGGTGGGCACGCGGCGGCACCAACCGGCTGGTGGCGGGCATGGTCCGTCATTTCGAGCGGCTAGGCGGAACGCTGCGGCTGAGTGATCCGGTCACCAGGATCGACACTCTCGGCGACCGCGTGACCGGCGTCACCACGAAAAGCGGCTGGACGGGCCGCTTCGACGCGGTGGCCAGCAATGGCGACATCGTCCATTCCTATCGTGACCTGCTGGGCGACTCCCACCGCGGCAAGGCCATGGGCAAGAGCCTGGCTCGCAAGCGTTTCTCCCCCAGCCTGTTCGTCGTCCATTTCGGCGTCGAGGGCGCCTGGCCGGGTATCGCGCACCACACCATCCTGTTCGGGCCGCGCTACAAGGGGCTGCTCGACGACATCTATGTTTCGGGCGTGTTGCCAGCCGATTTCTCGATCTATCTGCACCACCCCACCGTGACCGACCCGAGCATGGCACCCGATGGGATGAGCACCTTCTACGCGCTGGTCCCGGTCGCGCATCAGGGCAAGCTGGCGGTCAATTGGGACGAGGTCGGGCCGATCCTGGAAAAACGCATCCTGGACGAGATCGGGCGGCGGCTGATCCCCGGCATCCACGATCGCATCGTGACCAAGTTCCATTATGCGCCCAAGGACTTCTCCCAGGATCTGAACGCCCATCTGGGCAGTGCCTTCAGCCTCGAGCCTATCCTGACCCAGAGCGCCTGGTTCCGCGGACACAATCGCGACGATGTCATGAAAAACTTCTACCTCGTGGGTGCGGGAACGCATCCGGGCGCGGGCATTCCTGGCGTCGTAGGCAGTGCGAAGGCGACAGCGGGGCTGATGATCGAGGATCTGGTCGGAAAACCGGGCGGGATACCGGGTCGGTGAAGCGGCTTGCCGTCTATTGCGGCTCGGCCACCCCGCCCGACACACGCTATCTCGACCTTGCGCGCGAAGTGGGCGAGGTGCTGGCCACGCGCGGCATCGGCGTGGTCTATGGCGGCGGCAAGGTCGGGCTGATGGGGGCGCTGGCCGCTGGCGCGCTGGAGGCGGGTGGCGAGGTTATCGGCGTCATCCCCGAAGCGCTGGAGGGGCGCGAGCTCGCGAACCGGGCCTGCACCGAACTGATGGTCGTTGCCTCCATGCACGAGCGCAAGCGCCTGTTCGCCGATTTGTCCGACGGCTTTGTCACCTTGCCCGGCGGTGTTGGCACAATGGACGAGCTGTGGGAGGCCGTCAGCTGGGCGCAGCTTGGCTATCACGCAAAGCCGGTGGGTCTGCTAAACGCATTTGGATATTATGACGGGCTGGTCAGTTTCTACCGGCAAATGGCAGAGGTCGGCTTCGTGCGCGAAGCGCATCGCAATATCGTGCTCGTGGCCGAAGGGATTGGGGAACTGCTCGAAAAGATGGCTCAATACCGTCCCGTCACCACTGTCATGCAGATGCGCGCGAGCGATCTGTGAAGCGGATCAGGCCCCGCCCGCTGGTCGCCAGCCAGCTGATGCGCCCGACGCCGCGCATGATGGGTGGCGGACGCACGCGCGAGGCGCTGGTCGTACTCTCGCGTGAAAGCATTGCGCGCGGATCGAAAAGCTTTGCCGCTGCCTCCATGCTGTTCAACCGGGCGACGCGTGAACGGGCCCACATGCTCTATGCCTGGTGCAGGCGGTGCGATGACATTGCCGACGGGCAGGATCATGGCGGCGAACTGAAGCTCGACGGGTCTGACCCGCGTGACCGGATCGAGGCGATCCGCATCCTCACCCACCGCGCGCTCGATGGCCAGCCGACCGCCGATATCGCCTTCGACGCGCTGGGGCTGGTGGCGTCCGAAATGCAGCTGACGCGCAGAATGTGCGACGATGTGATCGACGGTTTCGTGCTCGATGCGGAGGGATGGCGGCCCCGGACCGAGGGGGACTTGATGCGCTATTGCTACCACGTCGCGGGCGCGGTCGGGGTGATGATGGCGCGGGTCATGGGCGTTCCGGCCAGCGAGAAGGAGACCTATGACCGGGCCTGCGATCTGGGCCTTGCCTTCCAGCTTTGCAATATCGCCCGCGACCTGTGGGAGGACGATGCCGCCGGGCGGTGCTACCTTCCGGTCGAGTGGCTGGCCGAACATGACATCCCGCCCGGACAGCACATGAAGCCGCAATATCGCGCCCAGCTGGCCCGCATGGCAGCGCGCCTGGTGGCGCTGGCCGAAACGCATGAGGCAGCCGCACGCGTGGGTGCCGGGCGGCTTCCTTTCCGCCAGCGCTGGGCCGTGCTTTCGGCGGCCAACATCTACGGCGCGATCGGGCGCGAGGTGAGGCGGCGCGGCGAAAGCGCCTGGGACCGCCGCGTGCGAACTGGCGCCCTGGCCAAGGCGCGGCACGTCGCCCGCGCCTTCCGCGAGGCATCGCGCGGCAGCATCGAGCCGGAGGAACTTCCGCGCTGGAGCCGTGGCGAACTGGTGGCGATGGCGCGGATGGCAGGGCCGGTGGCAGATATTCCGCGCACTCCTTTGCCCGACGAAGGCGTTCGGCCCGCGCGGGACTGACAAGGACTGAAGGCGCCCCATCGGCACCGACGGCAACCTAGCCGCCCATATAGTCCTGCAAAGCTGCCTGCTGCTCCGCGCTCATGTGCAACCCCAGCTTGGTCCGCCGCCACAACACGTCCTCGGCCGTCTGCGCCCATTCCTCGGCGATCAGCCAGTCCAGCTCCGCCGCGCTGAAGCCGCAACCGAAATTGCGCCCCAGGTCATCCCACGATTTCGCCGCGCCCATCCAAGCCATTGCATCAAGCCCGTAGGCGCCACCAATGCGCTCGGCATCCTGTGCCGACAGGAAGGCATATTTGCCCGCGATCTCTGCGATCAGCAGGTCGCGCCCGCCCTTGCCGAAATCGCCACCGGGGAGCGGGGCGTCGCCCGTCCAGTGCCCGCGCGAGAACATGTCCGGCAGGCGCTCGGCAAGTTCGTCGACCACCTCTTCGGCGACATGGCGGTAGGAGGTGATCTTGCCGCCATAAACGCCTGCAATCAGGGCGCCTTCCTCCGGCGCGCTGATCGGCAGGCGATAGCCGCGCGTCGCCGCCTCTGGCCTGCCGCTGCCATCGTCGATCAATGCGCGCACGCCGGCATAGGAATAGACCACGTCGGCGACGGCTACGGGTTTGCGGAAATAGGCGCTTGCCGCCTCGCACAGATAGGCGATCTCGTCCGCACTCGCCTGCACATTGTCGAGCGGCCCCGCATGATCGGCGTCGGTCGTGCCGATCAGCGTGAATGCACCCTCATAGGGAATGGCGAAGCAGATGCGCGTGTCGGGAAGCTGGAAGATATAGGCGAAGTCGTGATCGAACAGGCGCGGCACGACGATATGCGATCCGCGCACCCTGCGTGTTTCATAGGCGGGCTTTCGACCTGCCGACCGCGCCACATCATCGACCCCCGGCCCGCTCGCATTGACGATGGCGCGCGCATAATACTCGCCCTTTTCGCTGGTCACGCGCCACAACCCCTCGCCCTGGCCCTCGCGCGCGATCGCGGTGACCTTCTCCCGCGTGAGGATAGTGGCGCCCCGCGCCTTCGCGTCGCGGGCATTGGTGACGACCAGCCGCGCATCATCGACCCAGCAATCGGAATACTCAAAACCGCGTTTCAGATCGGCGCGAATCGGCGCGCCTGCCGGATGTCCGGAAAGCTTGATACCGCGTGCGCCGGGAAGCGAGATCCGGCCGCCAATATGGTCATAAAGGAACAGCCCGGCCCGCAGCATCCAGCGCGGACGCATCCCCTCGGCCTGCGGCAGGACGAAGCGCATCGGGCGCACCAGATGCGGAGCAATGGCGAGCAGCGTCTCACGCTCTTTCAGCGACTCGCGCACCAGGGCGAATTCGTAATATTCGAGGTAGCGCAGGCCCCCGTGGACCAGCTTGGTAGAGGCCGATGACGTGCCACGCGCCAGATCACCTGCCTCCAGCAACAGGACATTGGCGCCCCGCCCCGCCGCATCGCGCGCCACGCCTGCACCATTGACGCCGCCCCCGATCACGACAAGGTCGAATATCCTGTCCGTGGTCATGGCGTTCCCGCCATGCCGGTATGCGGTATGCGCGGTCGCCCGGGCTGTGGCGGTGAAAACAACTTGCCACGCTCACTGTAGAGAACCAGCAACAGGCCGCATATTGACAGCACCAGCAGCGACCATGCGAACGGCTGAACCGTGCCGTCGAACAACTGGCCGATTGTCATGCCCGCCATCGCCGCCCCGAACGTCCTGACGAAGGTCTGGACACTGGACGCCGCGCCCGCCGAATTGGCGAAGGGCTGCATGGCGATAGAGCTGAAATTGGCCATCAGGAATCCCAGCAGCGCGAAATTGATGCTGGTGAGCGCCACGAACCAATAGAGGTTGCCGGGATGGGCGTAGGACGACCACAGCTGGACTACGCTGACGAGGATGAAGATCATCACCCCTGTGTGGGACACGCGTCGCGCGCCGAAGCGAACCACGATCCGCGAATTGACGATGTTGGAAACAGCCATGATCGCCGCCGTCGCCCCGAACAGGATCGGGAACAGGCTCGGATCGATGCCGAAACTCTCTGAGTAAATTTGCTGCGCCGAATTGATGTAGCCGAAGACCCCGCCCAGCACGAGGGCAGATCCGATGACATAGCCGATCGAGGATCGCGTGGTGAGCGCGGTGCCCATATTGCCGAGGATCCCTTGGAAATGGAACTTCTGACGCCTCTCGGGCACCAGGGTCTCGGGCAGGCGAAACCAGACCCAAACCGCCTGCAGGGCCGACAACACCGCCATTACCAGGAATATCCAGTGCCAGCTTCCAAACAACAGGATGACCTGGCCCAGGCTTGGCGCGATGACCGGCACGGTGACGAAGACCGCGCCGATCATCGACATCAGCCCGGCCATCTCGTCCCCTTCGTAAAGGTCGCGGATGATGGCGCTGGGCACCACGATCAGCCCGGCCGCCAAGAGTCCGGCCAGACCGCGCACGACCAGCAGGACGGTGAAGCTGGGGGCCAGCGAAGCGAAAACGGCCATGGTCGAATAGACGCCAAGCGCAAACAGCACGACCGCCCTGCGGCCAAAGCGATCAGCGAAACTGCCAGGAAACAGGCATCCAATCCCCACGCAGATCGTATAGACGCCGACCACGAGCTGACGCTGATTGCCATCCACGACATCGAGGTCGCGGGCAATGTCGTCGAGCGCGGGCAGCATCGCATCGATGGCCATGGCGTTCATGCTCATGGTCACGGCGATGATGGCGATGAGTTCGCGGCGTCCCAGCGGGGCTCGCTCGGCAGAGGAGACAGCGGTGAACATTTATGCAGGCCCTAGACCGAAGCTGGTGGAGAAGAAAGCCGCATTCGCAGTTGCAGCATGGGGAAAAACGCGCATGGCATGCAACCTTCCTGCCCGGATCGCGGCCGGGCTGCGGATGCGCGGCTCAGGCAAAGCATGTGACTGGCTGATCCGCCGCGGCCAGCAGGCGCGCCACGGGCGTGTCGCTTGCACCCGATACTGCCGCGTCGAACACGACACGTTTTTCTTCTCCCCGGATCACGAAGACCAGCGCATCGCTATCGAGCAGCGCAGGCATGGTTAGCGTGATGCGATCGAAAGGCGCTTCGGGCGGCAGCGGGTCAGGGGTCAGGCGGCGAATGGTGTTCGGATCGTCCGCACGCGGGTCGGAATTGGGAAATAGCGAGGCGATGTGCCCGTCCGCCCCCATCCCGAGCCAGCACAATGAGAAATGCGGCGGTGCGGCGCTTTCGGACATTGCGGCGACATGCGCGCCCACCGGCTCGAACAGCGCGCGGATCTTGCCGGTGTTGCTCGCCGGGTGGTCCTCGGGAACCACCCGGTCATCGCCCGGCCATACGGTCACCCGCGACCAGTCGAGCTCAGCCTGTGCCAGGATATGCATGATGGGAAAGGGTGTAGAGCCGCCCGGCACGCTGATCGCGACATCTTCCGAGCCTGCGGCCAGAGCGGCACTCAGGCGTTCCTCCAGCCAGCGGGCAATGCGTGCATCGTCCGCGGCTTCGACAATGGTGATCTCAGCCATGAACAGGCCCTAATATACCCAATATCCAAGCCGCCGGAGCGCGACGCCCCGGCGACAACTGTCGTGCGAAACGATGACGATCACTTCATCAGCGACTTCAGGAACCAGACCCGTTCTTCGGCCATGTCTGTCCAGTCGTCGATCAACCCGTCAGTGGCATTGTCACCCGCCTTTTCGGCAGGGTCCTTCAACGCCTTCAGGCTGGCGACCAGCTTCGCATTGTCGTCGTGAAGTTCGGCGATCATCTTTTCGGGCGGTAGCGTGACATCGTCCTGATCGGCAATATTGGTCGCCTTGGCGGCCGCGCCCAGCGAGGTCAGCGTCATGCCGTCGTTCTTGCGCACGCGCTCTGCAATCACGTCGACCTGGCCCTGGATTTCGGTCGCCTGCTCGTCGAACAGCAGGTGCAGGTCGCGGAACCGCTCGCCGGTCACGTGCCAGTGAAAGTTCTTGGTCTTGAGAAAAAGCGCGAGATGATCGGCAAGCAGGCCGTTCAGCCCCTCGATCAGCGCGGTTTTTGAATTGTCGCCAGTTGTCGCCATGGTCGTCCTCTTTCGTGTTCAGTGTGCGTTTCAACAATCAACGGAAGAACCGGGCATCGGTTTCGTGGCAATTGGCACTCGCTGTAATCGATCCAGTCGATCAAGCGCGCAGACATCCGGTGAGCCGGGCGATCTGCTGGCAAAGGCGGCGCTGGAGCGGGTGAAGGGAATCGAACCCTCGTCGTCAGCTTGGGAAGCTGCTGCTCTACCATTGAGCTACACCCGCGCACGGGGCTGGCAGGCGCATTTGCCCGCCCTGGCAGTGCCGGTCAATACAGGATCGCCGGAACCAGGAATCTGTTCCCGCGCCGGGCTCAATTCATGAACCAGCCGTGGCTGGCGACCATCGACTGACCGGTCAGTGCATTGCTGGGGAAGGCCGCGAACAACCAGGCGAGCTCGGCAATGTCCTCGACCGTGGTGAATTCCTTGTCGACCGTATTGCCCAGCATAATCTTTTCGACCACTTCCTTCTCCGAAATGCCCAGGTCCTTGGCCTGTTCGGGGATCTGCTTTTCGACCAGCGGCGTCTTGACGAAGCCCGGGCAGATCACGTTCGAACGAATATTGTGAGCCGCGCCCTCCTTGGCGATCACCTTGGACAGGCCGATCAGGCCATGTTTGGCTGTGACATAGGGCGCCTTGAGCGGCGATGCCTCCTTGGAATGGACCGACCCCATCAGGATTATCGATCCGCCGCCGCTCTTCTGCATATGCTGATAACAGGCCTTGGAGGTCAGAAAGGCGCCATCCAGATGGATGGCCAGCATCTTCTTCCAGTCGGCGAAGGGGAAATCCTCGATCGGGTGGACGATCTGGATACCCGCATTGGAGACGAGCACGTCCACCCCGCCCCATTTGCCAGCCACCTTCGCCACGCCGGTATTGACCTGGTCCTCGCTGGTGACGTCCATGGCGATGCCGATGGCCTCACCCGGCCCTTGCGCATTCAGCTCCTCGGCGGCGCTGTCGGCGGCATCCTGACGAATATCGGCAATGGCGACCTTCGCCCCGTCGGCGACATAGCGCGCGGCGATCCCCTTGCCGATGCCGCTGGCTGCGCCGGTCACGATGCACACCTTGTCCTTCATCGTCATCGGCATTGTCATTGGCTGGGTCATGGTCTGGTCCTTTCGTACTGGCTGGCGCGATGTCGGATCGTTCTGCGCGAACGTCCTGTCACAGGGCCGATTTCCGCCTCTTCTTGGGCCCGGGGACACCCTCCGGCGCGCCAAGATCGAGAATATCTATTCCGCCCTTGAAGGCGGCGCGATTGATCCAGTCCGGGCTGGCAAGGGTGCGTGCGGCATCTTCGCGGCCAGCCTGCCAGCGCTCGGTCATGGACAAGCGCGAGAATTCGTAATCCTTGCTGGCACTGTCGAAATCGGACGGGCGCTGGATCAGCAGGACGAGGGTGACCGGTCGATGCGGGCCGGCATCGCAAAGGGCCAGAATGTCAGGGTCGTCACGCAGTTCGGGCGGCAGCTTGTCGCGCAGGCGCGCGGCATGTCCGGCAATGTCGTGGAGCTGGCTGTAGCGGTCGGTGGTCAGACGCGTACGGCTGGAATAGCGGATGTCCTTGTCGCGCTGCTGCACGTCGAGCATGTTTTCCGGCATGTGCCCACGCGCGCTGAACAGGTCGATCTGGAACACCAGCAGCGGGGATTCGCCCGGCTCCTCCAGAACATATTGCAGCGGCGTGTTGGAGACCAGGCCGCCGTCCCAATAGAAGGTGCCGTCGATCTCGATCGGGGGGAAGCCCGGCGGCAACGCCCCGCTGGCCATGATGTGTTCCGGGCCGATTACCTGCCGCTTGCTGTCGAAATAGGCAAAGTTGCCACTCTCGACCTCGACCGCGCCGACGCTGAGCCGCGGCCCGCGCTCGTTGAGAAAGTCGAAATCGACAAGATCCAGCAGCGTGGATCGCAATGGAGAGGTGTCGTAGACACTGACCGGCCCCTTCCAGAAATCAACGGAAAGCAGATTGGGTATTCGCGGTGTGAACATGCCGCTGACCCCGCCAAACATTCCATGGGCGGCAGCGAGCTGATTGCCCAAGGGGCGCAGGAAAGATTGCTGCATGAATGGCAGGTCGATAACGTCGGCGGTCACCTCCTCCCAGAAGGCGCGCAGCCGGCGCGCCCGCGCCTGCGCAGGATTTCCGGCAATGATCGCGGCATTGATCGCGCCGATCGAAATCCCCGCGATCCAGTCCACGCCCATCCCGCCATCGGCCAGCGAGAGAAAAGCCCCAGCCTGGTAGGCACCCAGCGCCCCACCGCCCTGCAGGACCAGTACAGTTTCTTCAGACTCGGCAACAGGCACGCGATTCTCCGATAAGGACGCCGCCCGGCTGCGCTTTCACGCGCAATATTGCAAGTGCGAGATGATTGGCGGTCACGCCGAGGTAACAGTGTCACGCGCGGTCGGTTCCGGGAAACTCCCGCGCCCGGGCCATATGCCGCTTACCTAGGCGTTCAGTCCGCCTTGGCGCGGGCCCGGAAGGCATGGAGCAGCGGCTCGGTATAGCCATTGGGCTGCTCGCACCCTTGCATGATCAGCGCCCGCGCTGCCTGCAATTCGAGGCAGTCGGGATTGCCTGCCATCGCACGGTAACCGGGATCGCCCGCATTCTGGCGATCGACGACTTCGGCCATGCGCGCCATCGAAGCCTCTACATCGGCCTCGCTGATAATGCCGTGGAACAGCCAGTTGGCAATATGCTGGCTGGAAATCCGCAAGGTCGCGCGGTCTTCCATCAGGCCGACATCGCTCAGGTCGGGCACTTTGGAACAGCCGACGCCCTGCCCGACCCAGCGCACGACATAGCCAAGCAGGCCCTGCATGTTGTTGTCGAGCTCGTGACCAACCTCCTCCTGGTTCCAGCGGGCATTACCCGCCAGCGGCACGGTAAGCAGATGGGCCAGCGGCGCGATGTCTTCCTTCGCGCGCTCGGCCTGCCGCGCGGCGACATCCACCCGGTGGTAATGCGTCGCATGGAGCACGGCGGCGGTGGGCGAAGGCACCCAGGCGGTGCTGGCGCCGCTTTTGGGATGGCCGATCTTCTGGTCGAGCATCTCGGCCATGCGGTCCGGGGCCGCCCACATGCCCTTGCCGATCTGCGCCCTGCCGGCAAAACCGCAGGCAAGACCGATCTGGACATTACGATCCTCGTAGGCGGCGATCCAGCCCTCAGCCTTGATATCGGCCTTGCGCAGCATCGGTCCGGCCAGCATCGAGGTGTGGATCTCGTCGCCGGTACGGTCGAGGAAGCCGGTATTGATGAAGAAAACCCTGTCCTTCACCGCGTGAATGCAGGCGGCAAGGTTTGCGCTGGTGCGCCGCTCCTCGTCCATGACGCCGACCTTGATCGTATTGCGTTTCAGGCCGAGCATATCCTCGACCGCGTCGAACAGATCGTTGGTGAGGGCGCATTCGGCAGGCCCGTGCATCTTGGGTTTCACCACATAGATCGCGCCCGCACGGCTGTTGCTCAGCGAGCCGAGCCCCTTGATGTCGTGCATCGCACACAGGGCCGTGATTGCGGCATCAAGAATGCCCTCCGGCGCCTCGCTGCCATCGGCGAGCATCACCGCAGGCGTGGTCATCAGATGGCCGACATTGCGGACCAGCAGCAGGCTGCGGCCCGGCAGGGTAAACGTCTCGCCGCCCGGCGCAGTATAGTCGCGGTCCGGCGCAGACTGACGGACCTGCTCGCGCCCGCCCTTGGAGAAGGTCGCGGTCAGGTCGCCGCGCAGCACGCCCAGCCAGTTGCGATAGGCGTCGGTCTTGTCGGCACCATCGACGGCGGCAACCGAATCTTCCAGATCCACAATCGTGGTCAGCGCGGATTCGAGAATGACGTCGGCGATACCAGCCTTGTCCTTGCGCCCGATGCTGTGCTCGCGGTCGATCACGATCTCGATATGCAGGCCATTGTGGCGCAGCAGCAGGTTCTCGCCCATGCGCCCGACCAGCTGCGCCGGGTCGGTGAGATCGGGTGCGCCTCCGCTCCAGTCCGCCCAGCTGCCATTGGCGAGCGGCGCGGCAGCATCGAGGAAAGCGCGTGCCCAGGCGATGACCTTGGCCCCGCGCGCCGCGTCATAAGCACCGGCTGGCGGCAGCGTGCCGTCCACGGCGTCGGTGCCATACAGCGCATCATAGAGACTGCCCCAGCGGGCGTTCGCGGCATTGAGCAGAAAGCGCGCATTGAGTGAAGGCACGACAAGCTGCGCCCCGGCTACCGTCGCGATTTCCGGATCGACGCCGCTCGTGGTGATTGAAAACGGGGCGGGCTCGGGAACGAGATAGCCGATCTCACGCAGGAATGCCTCGGGCGCGCCGGTGGCGGCACCCGGATTGTCGCCCGGATTGGCTCTGTGCCAGCCGTCGATTTCGGCCTGCAACCGGTCGCGCTCGGCCAATAGCCCGGCATTGCGCGGGGCGAAACGCTCCAACAGCTTGGCGAGGCCACTCCAGAAAGCGTGCGCCTCGATGCCAGTGCCAGGCAGCGCCTCGTGTTCGACGAAACATGCCAGCGCACCGTCCACCAGCAATCCGGCGCGCTCGGAGCGCACTGGCTTCGGCATGTTGGCGGGGCCGATATTGGCGCGGGTCATCGTTTCGTCGTTCAACATGTCTCGTCCATCAAATTCAAGTGGCAGGCCAGGTCCAGCCAGATCCGGAAAGGGGCTTTCCGGTGTTCAGCCGAAACGGCCAAGCCGGTGGTGCAGATTGACGAATTTGGGCGCGTTGACATCGTCCTGGTTGGTGCGGATATATTCAGCGACGGCCTTGCGAACGAGGCGGAAATCCTCGGTCGAAAAGACCGGGCGGGCCGTGGTGGGCTGCGACATTGTCGTTCTCCTTTCAAAAGGTCTAGGCTTCGAAGGTCGGCCGCCGGGTCTGCGCCCGGACGGCCCCCCTCTCCTCAAGCGGCAAACTGGTTCATCGTGTTATCCTTGCCGCCGGCTTTGAGGGCCGCTTCCCCGGCAAAGGCTTCCTTGTGGTCGTCACCCATATCGGAGCCGGCCATGTTCTGGTGTTTCACGCAGGCGATGCCCTGGCGGATTTCCTCGCGCTGCACGTTCCTGACGTAACCGAGCATGCCCTCCTCGCCGAAATAGCGCTTGGCGAGATTGTCGGTGCTGAGGGCCGCCGTGTGATAGGTCGGCAAGGTAATGAGGTGGTGGAAGATGCCTGCCTCGCGCGCCGCGTCCTTCTGGAAGGTACGAATGCGCTCGTCGGCCTCCGCCGCCAATTCGGTGGCGTCGTAATCCACGCTCATCAGCCTGGCACGGTCGAAACCCGCCATGTCGCGCCCTTCCGCTTCCCAGGCATCATAGACCTGTTGGCGGAAGTTGAGCGTCCAGTTGAAGCTGGGCGAGTTGTTGTAAACCAGCTTGGCATTGGGCACGACTTCGCGGATGCGGTTCACCATGCCGCCGATCTGGCCGATATGCGGCTTCTCGGTCTCGATCCACAACAGGTCGGCGCCGTTCTGCAGCGCGGTGATGCAGTCGAGCACGCAGCGGTCCTCGCCGGTTCCGGGTCGGAACTGGAAGAGGTTGCTGGGCAGGCGCCTGGGCGCCATCAGCTTGCCGCCCCTGGTGATGAAAACCTGCCCGTTGGAAATGTTCGACGCATCGACTTCCTCGCAATCGAGGAAGGCGTTGTACTGGTCGCCCAGATCGCCCGGCTCCTTGGAAAAGGCGATCTGCTTGGTTAGGCCAGCGCCGAGCGAATCGGTACGCGCAACGATGATGCCATCGGGAACGCCCAGTTCGAGGAAAGCATAGCGGATCGCGCGGATCTTCTGGAGGAAATCCTCGTGCGGAACGGTAACCTTGCCGTCCTGGTGGCCGCACTGCTTCTCGTCGGAAACCTGGTTCTCGATCTGGAGCGCGCAGGCGCCAGCTTCGATCATCTTCTTGGCCAGCAGATAGGTCGCCTCGGCATTGCCGAAGCCCGCATCGATGTCGGCGATGACCGGCACGACGTGCGTTTCGTGCGTGTCGATGGCGTTTTGCGCCTGCTGGGCGGCGACCTCGTCGCCCTCCTCGCGGGCCTTGTCGAGATCGCGGAAGATCATACCCAACTCGCGCGCATCGGCCTGGCGCAGGAAGGTGTAGAGCTCCTCGATCAGCGCCGGAACGCTGGTCTTCTCGTGCATCGACTGATCGGGCAGCGGCCCGAATTCGCTGCGCAGCGCGGCGACCATCCAGCCGGAAAGGTAGAGATAACGCTGCTTCGTGCTGCCGAAATGCTTCTTGATCGAGATCATCTTCTGCTGCGCGATGAAACCGTGCCAGCAGCCCAGTGACTGGGTGTAGGCGGCAGGGTCCGCGTCATAGGCCTCCATGTCGGTGCGCATGATCTTCGCGGTGTAGCGGGCAATGTCGAGCCCGGTGGCGAAGCGGTTCTGCACACGCAGGCGGGCGGCAAATTCCGGGTCGACACCCTTCCAGTCCTGACCGAAATTGCGGCGGACGGCCATCTGGCGGTGAATTTCCTCGAAATAGGTCATGATGCGATAATCCGTTGGTTTGCTGAACTGCTGGAGTCCTTCTGACGTATATTGCAGTGCAGCGGGAGATCGCACAGAGTCTCATTGTCAGACTTTACAAAACTAACCTGTAATGTTGTAAAGGCCTTGACTCAAAGGGGAAAGCCCAATGGCAAAGAGCGCGATCTACATGGGCCCCAGGCTCAAGCGCATGCGGCGCGAACTGGGGCTGACGCAGGCCAATATGGCCACCGACCTTGATATCTCGCCGTCCTATATCGCACTGATGGAGCGCAACCAGCGCCCCGTCACCGCCGAATTGCTGCTGAAGCTCGCCTCCACCTACCGTGTCGACATTGCCGACCTCGCCCAGAATGATGCCGATGAGACAACGGCGCGATTGCGCGGGGCGCTGAAGGACCCGGTGTTCTCCGACATCGATATCAATGCGCTCGACATGGCCGATATTGCCACCAGCTATCCCGGCTTTGCCGAGGCCCTGCTGCGGCTCCACACCGCGTTCAGCGAAGAGCAGATGGCGCTGGCCGAGCAGGCCGGCAATACTGGCGAGGACGGCGGGCCCGGCACTGCGGACCCGGTGGCCGAGGCACGCGCCTTCCTCGCCGCGCGGCGCAATTGCTTTCCCACGCTGGACGACAGCGCCGCCGAGCTTGCCGATGACCTCACCGGGACCGAGGCCATCGCCGGGCGGCTTGCGGAAAAGCACGGCCTGGAAGTGCAGATCGAGGATGACGGTCTGCTGATGGGGGCGCTGCGCTGGCACGATTACCATCGCCGACGGATCGTTCTGAACGAAATGCTCGACGGGTCGGGGCGGCGCTTCCAACTGGCACTGCAACTTGCGGTGCTGGAACAGAGCGCGCAGATCGATCGCCTGGCAGAGGAAGCACGCAATTCCGGAGAGGATGCCAGGACGCTGATCCGCCGGGCGCTGCAATCCTATTGGGCCGCCGCGCTCATCATGCCCTATGCGCGCTTCGCCAAGGCCGCGACCGAGGCGCGATACGATGTGGAGGTGCTGGCGGCCCGCTTTGCCGTCAGTTTCGAGCAAGCCGCGCACCGGCTCACCACCCTGCAGCGGAGCGGCTCCTCGAATGTACCGTTCTTCTTCCTGCGGGTGGATCAGGCGGGCAATGTGTCCAAGCGGCTCGACGGGGCGGGCTTTCCTTTCGCCCGCCATGGCGGCGGCTGCCCCTTGTGGAACGTGCACCGCGTGTTCGCCGATCCGGGGCGGGTCGATGCGCAACTGATCGAACTTCCCGATGGCGAGCAATTCGTGTCGATCGCGCGCACGGTACGTGCCGGGCGGGCCGGTTATGGCGAGCCGGGCGTGTTGCGCGCGGTGGCGCTGGCCTGCTCTGCCGCCCATCTCGACAGGCTCGTCTATGCACAGGGCATCGACAGCGATGCGGCCACCCCGATCGGGATTTCGTGCCGCATCTGCCATCGCCCGCGCTGCGTGGCACGCTCCAGCCCGCCGATCGGGCGCGAGATCCTGCCCGTCAGATTCCGCGATCCCGGCATGCCCTTTGCCTTTGCCAGCGAATAGAGCGGTGGGGCCTCCCGCAGAAGATTGATATTGCAATGCAGCAAGCGCAGGCGTTTAGTCGCGCCATGATCCGCGCTGCCCTGCATCACCTCACATCCTATCGCTATTCCCGGCCCATCAGACTCGGCCCGCAGGTGATCCGGCTGCGCCCCGCCCCGCATACGCGCACGGCCGTGCCCAATTACGCGCTCAAGATCGCGCCGGAAGGGCACTTCATCAACTGGCAGCAGGACCCGCACGGCAATTGGCTGGCGCGCATCGTCTTTCCCGATCCGGTGACCCAGTTCAGCATCGAGGTGGACCTGATTGCCGACATGGCGGTGATCAATCCGTTCGACTTCTTCGTCGAGGAATATGCGGAGAATTATCCGTTCCGATATGACGAAAAGCTGATGGCCGACCTCGCGGCCTATTTCGACTGTGAGGCGCAGGGCCCGCTGTTCGAGGAACTGGTCGCCCACCATCAGCAACAGGCAGCGGCAGAAGACTTTCGCACGATCGACTTCCTGGTCGCGGTCAATCACCAGCTCGAACAGCGCATCGATTACGTCATTCGCATGGAAAGCGGGGTGCAGACGCCTGAGGAGACGCTGGAAATCGGCCGGGGCTCGTGCCGCGATTCGGCCTGGCTGCTGGTGCAATTGCTGCGGCGACTGGGTTTTGCGGCGCGGTTCGTGTCGGGCTATTCGATCCAGCTGGTCGCCGATGTCGAGCCGGTGGAGGGGCCCAAGGGCGTCGCACAGGACGTTGTCGACCTGCACGCCTGGGCAGAAGCCTATTTGCCGGGCGCGGGCTGGGTGGCGCTCGACGCGACATCCGGCATGTTCGCCGGCGAAGGCCATATCCCGCTCGCCGCGACGCCCCATTACCGTTCAGCCGCCCCGATCGAGGGGATGGCCGAGCCCGCCGAGGTCGATTTCGACCATTCAATGAAGGTCAGCCGGGTGAAGGAGGCGGTGCGGATCACCAAGCCCTTCACCGAAGATCGCTGGGAGGCGCTGCTGCGGCTCGGCGCGCAGGTTGATGCCGATCTGGAGTCAGGCGACGTGCGCCTGACCCAGGGTGGCGAGCCGACCTTCGTGGCCGAGGACGGCGGCGAGGAGCCGGAATGGAATGGCGAGGCGGTCGGCCCGACCAAGGCGCTCTATGCCGACAATTTGATCCGCAAGCTGGGCGCGGCCTTTGCGCCGGGCGCACTGCTGCATCACGGCCAGGGCAAATGGTATCCGGGCGAAAGCCTGCCGCGCTGGGGCTTTTCGCTCTATTGGCGCAAGGACGGCATACCCTTGTGGAACGACCCCGACCTGATTGCGCGCGATCCCGATGCGGGCAAGCCCGAGGCTGTGCAGGCCGAACAGGCCGAACAGTTCCTGACCGCCGCCGCCGAAAATCTCGGTGTCGGATCGGACTACGTCCACACGGTCTATGAAGATTCGGAAAAGTGGATCGAGCGCGAGGGTGAACTCCCGGTCAACGTGACCGTGGCCGACCCCAAGATCGACGATCCGGAGGAACGCCAGCGCATCGTGGCTACGTTCAGCCGCGGCCTGACCAAGCCGGTCGGCTATGTCCTGCCGATCCAGCGCTGGAACACCAAGCAGGCCAAGGTGCCACGCTGGAAGAGCGAGAAATGGAGCGTGCGGCGCGGGGCGCTGTTCGCGGTGCCGGGCGATGCCTCGCTCGGCTATCGCCTGCCGCTGGGCTCGCTGCCGCATGTTCCCAAGAGCGGCTATCCCTATATCCATCCGCGCGTGGAAACCGACCCCGGCGCCCCACTGGCCGATTATCGGGAACAGCGCGCCGAGGCGGGCGAGGCGACGCGCGAGGAACGCACCAAACCCGACGCGCAGAAAGTCCAGCGGGTCGAGCAGGCCGAAGGGGCCGACCGGCAGGACATCGTCGAGCAGGAGATCATCGCCGGCGCGGTTCGCACGGCGCTGACCGTCGAGCCCAAGGGCACTTACCTCTCGGTCTTCATCCCGCCGCTCGAAGAGATGGAGGATTTCCTCGAACTGGTCGCCGAGATCGAGGCGATAGCCGCCAGGATGCAGATGCCGGTGCGGATCGAGGGTTATCCGCCGCCGCCCGACCCGCGCATAAACGTGCTCAAGGTCACGCCCGATCCCGGCGTGGTCGAGGTCAATATCCACCCCACCGCCAGCTTTGACGAACTGGTCGATGTCACCACGCGTCTTTACGATGCGGCGCGCGAATGCGGGCTGACGGCGGACAAGTTCATGGTCGACGGGCGCTCGGTCGGCACGGGCGGGGGCAACCACATGGTGCTGGGCGGCGCCAGCTTCACCGACAGCGCCTTCATCCGTCGCCCCGATCTGCTCAAGAGCTTCGTGCTCTACTGGCAGCGGCACCCCTCGCTCAGTTACCTGTTCTCCGGCCTGTTCATCGGCCCGACCAGCCAGGCGCCGCGGATCGACGAGGCGCGCCATGACAGCCTTTACGAGCTGGAGGTGGCGCTGGGGCAAGTGCCGCCGCCCGGCACCCCGCCAAGGTTCCCGTGGGTGGTGGACCTGCTGTTCCGCAACATGCTGGTCGATGTGACGGGCAACACGCACCGCACCGAGATCTGCATCGACAAGCTCTATTCGCCCGACGGACCGACCGGGCGACTGGGACTGGTCGAGTTTCGCGGGTTCGAGATGCCGCCCGACGCGCGCATGAGCGTGGCCGCGCAATTGCTGCTGCGCGCGCTGACCGCGTGGTTCTGGGAACAGCCGCAGGACGGGCCGCTGGTGCGCTGGGGCACGAGCCTGCACGACAAGTTCCTGCTGCCGCATTTCTGCTGGAACGACTTTCTCGAAGTGCTCTCGGACCTGCGCCGTGCAGGCTATGACTTCGATCCCGAGTGGTTCGAAGCGCAGCACCAGTTCCGCTTCCCCGTGCACGGCACGGTCCATGCCGGCGGGGTGGAGCTGGAGATCGCCCATGCGCTCGAACCGTGGAACGTGCTGGGCGAAACCGGCGCGATCGGCGGCACGGTCCGCTATGTCGACAGCTCGACCGAACGGCTGCAGGTGCGCGCGAAGGGGCTGACGCCGGGACGCCACATTGTCGCCTGCAACGGGCGGAGGGTGCCGCTGAACCCCACGGGCAATCCCGGCGAGGCGGTGGGCGGCGTGCGCTACAAGGCCTGGGCCCCGGCGATCTGCCTGCACCCGCTGCTGGAGGCCAATGCGCCGCTGACGTTCGACGTGCTCGATGCCTGGAACGGGCGTTCGCTGGGCGGATGTGTCTATCATGTGGCACATCCGGGCGGACGCAACTATGATGACGTTCCGATCAACAATTTCGAGGCCGAGGCGCGGCGCATGGCGCGCTTCCAGGGCCATGGTCACACGCCGGGTGCAATAACGATGCCCCCGGCCGAACAGGGGGGTGAATTTCCGATGACGCTCGACCTGCGCCGCCCTGCCGCGCCGGGATGACCGGGGGACAGATGGCTGCGTCCGGCCCGGCGGGTAATGGCGATCTGTTCGGCCCCGATCCGGGTCTCGATCCGCTCGCCTATTACAACCCGCCCGACGCTGCCGCCGACATCTACGCCTCTTCCGATCCGGACGTGGTGCGGCAATGGCGCAGCTTCGCCTCGGGCCTGGCGGCACAGGCGCATGGCGACCTGGCCTCGCTGCAGACCTATTTCGACCGGCATGTGGAAGATCTGGGCCTCGCTTTTCGCCTGACCGGCGACGAACAGGAGCGCAGCTGGCCGCTGAACCCGATGCCGATCCTGATCGGATCGCGCGAATGGGATGGTATCGAGGCCGGTCTCGTCCAGCGGGCCGAACTGCTCGAAGCGGTGATCGCCGACATTTACGGCGAACAGCGTCTTGTCGAGCAAGGCCATTTGCCCGCCAGCGTGGTTTCGGGCAGCGGGCATTTCGCCCGCCGCATGGTCGGATCGAGGCCGCCGAGCGGGCGCTTCCTGCATGTCTATGCGGTGGACCTCGCGCGCGACCCGACCGGCGAATGGCGGGTTCTCGCCGACCGCGTGCGGCTCGCCACCGGAGTAGGCTATGCGCTGGAAAACCGGCTCGCCATGCAGCGCGCCACCGGGGGGCTGCTGTCCGCCGTCGGTACGCGGCGCCAGACCGGTTTCTTCGATTCCTTGCGCCGCGGGATTGCCGCCAATTGCCAGCGCGCCGAACCGCGCATCGGCCTGCTGACGCCGGGCCGCTTCAACCAGTCCTATCCCGAACAGGCGCACCTGGCGCGCCATCTCGGCTTCTCGCTGGTGGAGGGCCGCGACCTGACCGTGCGCGAGGGCAAGCTGTATGTCCGCACGATCGGCGGGCTGAAGCGGATCGACGCGCTGTGGCGCTGGATCAATGCACGCGACATCGACCCGCTCAATTTCGACGCCCGCTCGCGCATCGGCGTGCCCGGCCTGATCGACGCGGCGGCGCAAGGGCTGGTGCTGGCCAATTGGCCGGGTGCAGGCGTGATCGAGAGCCGTGCCATGCCCGCTTTCCTGCCGCGCCTTGCCCGCGTCGCGCTGGGCGAACCGTTGAAGCTGCCCAATGCCGCAACATGGTGGTGCGGCGGCGAGGAAGAGCGCGCGCATGTGCTGGCCAATCTGGACGAGCTGGTGATCAGCTCCTCCTTCCGCAATGCGGTGCCGGGGCTGGAGGACGGGCGCACATTGGCCGGCGCGAGCCTGTCTGCCGAGGCGCGCGCGCAGATCGAGCAGGGCATTGCGCTCAGGCCGATGGACTATACCGCGCAGGAGGTGGTCAGCCTTTCGACCAGTCCGGTGCTCGCCAACAACCGGTTCGAGCCGCGCGGTTTCACCGTGCGCGCCTTCCTCGCGCGAGATGACAAGGGCGACTGGCGCGCCCTGCAGGGCGGCTTTGCCCGCGTTTCCGAGCGCGGCGATTTGCGTAATTCGCTCATGGGCATGGGCGACATCTCTACCGATCTGTGCATCGTCGATCCGTCAGTGGCGGCCCCGGCGGCGGGCGCGCCCAGACTCGTCGCCCCGGCGGTGCGGCGCGAGCAGGGACTGCTGCCGAGTCAGGCGGCCGACAACCTCTTCTGGTTGGGCCGCTATGGCGAGCGCGCGCACCAGACCGTGCGAATCGTGCGCGCGCTGATCGAGCAGGCATCCTTCGCAGGCGCGCGGGCGCAGCCCAGCACTACGGTCCAGCGGCTTGCCGATCTGCTGCGAGAACTTGGCGCGGTGCCTAAGGAAAGCGTGAAATGGGTGCCCTCGCGGCTCGCCGGAATTGCGCTCAGCGAACGCAAGAATCCCGGCTCCGTGCGGTCGCTGACCCTCTCTGCCCGTCAGATCGCGCTGCTGCTGCGTGACCGCCTGACCCGCGATGCGTGGCGCGCGATCCAGCGCACCCTGCCCCGCTATATTCCTGGCGATCTGGAGAGCCTCGCCAATAGCTGCGATGCCATGGTCGAACGCTTTGCCGGCCTGGCGCGGCTGATGGCCGACGGGATGAGCCGCGGCCCGGCCTGGCACTTCCTCGACATGGGGATATGCATAGAGCGCGGATCGATGGTGGTGCGCGCGGCGCAGGCGATCGTGCCGGGCAGCGCCAGCGCGGAGGATCTGTCGGCCCTGCTCGACCTGATCGACGGGCAATCGCTCTATCGCAGCCGCTACCTTTCCATGCCCTTCATCGCCCCGGTCTTCGACATGGTGTTGCTCGACCCGTCGCAGCCGCGCGGCCTCGCCTTCCAGGTCGCGCAGATCGAGGCGCATCTTGCCGCGCTGCCGGTGCTGCGCGAAGATGGCATGGTGGAACCGCCGCTGCGCATGGCGCGCGCGCTGGTCTCGCGGCTCGAAGGGCTGGACGCCGAACAGATCGATACCGACATGCTGGCGAGCATCGACAACGATCTCGCCGCTTTGTCCGATGCGGTGAGCGAGCGCTATTTCCTGCAGGCCGAGACGCCGGGCGAATCAGCCACTGTGAGCCTGCTCGCATGACCCAGGCAAAGGGCGCCCTTGTGGACGCGAGCAAGACCTATTCGGTCCGCCATTTGACCCGGCTCGATTATAGCAACCCGGTCAATCATGCCGAGTTCAATCTGCGCCTGAAGCCCTATGGCTGGCCGGACCAATGGATCGACAACCACCGGCTGCGCCTCACCCCGGAACCTGCCTACCACCGCGAGCATGTCGGACCCTATTGCGTGAACGCCAGCCATATCGCGTTTGCGGCGCCGCTTCAGTCACTGGAGGTGCTCAGCACCTTCACCGCCACGCTCCAAGTCCGGCCGGAGCCCGGTGACGGGCCGCGCCTGGACGGTCTGCGGCAGGAAACACTGGCCGTGCGCGATCTCTCTCGCCACGCACCCGCGCCCTATCTGTTCGCCTCGCGCATTGCCGGGATCAGTGCCGGGATCGCCGCCTGGGCCGCGTCCAGCCTTGGCGAAGGCGAAGCGGTGGTGCCCGCCGCCAGCGCGCTGATGGCAGCGATCCATAACCAGTTTGCCTATCGGACCGGCGCCACCGATGCCGCGACGCCGCCCGAACAGGCCTTCGCTGCCCGCGAGGGCGTGTGCCAGGACTTCGCCCATGTCATGATCATGGCCCTGCGCAGCCACGGCATCGCCGCGGCCTATGCCAGCGGCTATCTGCGCACCCTGCCGCCGCCGGGCCAGCCCCGGCTGGTCGGCGCGGATGCCATGCACGCATGGGTCAATGTCTGGTGCGGCAAGGAACTGGGCTGGATCGGTTTCGATCCGACCAACAATTGCCTGGCGCGGCAGGACCATATCCAGATCGGCATGGGCCGCGACTATGCCGACGTAGCCCCGATCGACGGCATCTTCATCGGCACTGACCTGCAGGAAATGGAAAGCGAGGTCGACGTCGAGGCCCTCGACTGAGGGTGCACGCGATGCTCAGGGCGACAGCCAGATGCGCAATACCATCGCCACCGCGCCCAGCACCGCGACGCTGGCGGCCCAGATCGCCGCCATCCATGCGAGCCGCTTCCAAAGTTTTTGCTCGGCCATGGTTTGTCAGTGATAGCCCTCGTCGGTCACCTTCCCGCGAAATACCCAATAGGCCCAGGCGGTATAGGCCAGGATCAGCGGCATGGTGATGGCGACGCCCACCAGCATGAAGATCTGGCTGCGCTCTGGCGCGGCGGCATCCCAGATGCTCACATCGGGCGGGACGACATTGGGCCAGATGGTGAAGCCCAGCCCCACAGTGCCGAGCAGGAAAAGCGCGATAGCCAGCCAGAACGGCTTGGCATGGCCTTGTTCCCCTTTGGCATTCACGATAGCGCGCAGCAGGGCCACGGCGAGGATCGCGGTCAATACCGGTACCGGCGCGGCGTAGAAGAACTCCGGTGCAGTCAGCCATTTGTCCGCATATTCAGGGCGTAGCAGCAGATTGTAGAGGCTCACCGCCCCCAGCAGAAGGAGCGTGGCGATGGCGGCGCGCATGGCCAGCTTGCGGGCATGGGCCTGTCCTTCCCCGTCGAGCTTCCACACCAGCCATGCGCTGCCCAGCAGCGCATAGCCCGCAACCGTGCCCAAACCCGTCAGCAGGGTATAGGGCGTCAGCCAGTCCCACCAGCTTCCGGCATAGGCGCGATCCACGACCGAAATGCCCTGCAAAATAACGCCCAGCACCATGCCCTGCGACAGCGCCGCGACCAGCGATCCGCCGGAAAAGGCAAGGTCCCAGAAGCCGCGATGGCCCGGATCGCGCCAGCGATATTCGAAGGCGACGCCGCGAAAGACCAGCCCCAGCAGCATGGCGATGATGAGCGGGTAGGTGGCCGGAAGGATGATCGCATAGGCCAGCGGGAAGGCTGCGAACAAGCCGCCGCCGCCCAGCACCAGCCAGGTCTCGTTACCGTCCCAAACGGGCGCGATGGAGTTCATCGCCCGGTCGCGCTCACGCCCCGGTGCGAAGGTCGGGAACAGGATGCCGATGCCCAGGTCAAACCCGTCCATCACCACATAGGCGAAGATACCGAAACCGATGATCAGCGCCCAGACCACGGTGAGATCAAAGGTCACGCCCATCACTCGGCCTCCTCGTGATTGCGGGGCAGCGTGTCTGGGTCACCCGGGTTTTGTGTTGGTCCAGGCGTGATGCCAGCCGTGCGGATCGGGCCGGTGTCGCCGCGCTTGACGCCATATTCGCCTGCATGCGGGGCAGATTTCATCAGCCGCAGGATATACCAGGTGCCAACGCCGAAAACGGCGAAATAGACGATGATGAAGGCGAGCAGCGACACGGCAAGCGCCGGCGCGTCGAGCGGGCTGGCGCTGTCCGCCGTGCGCAGCAGGCCATAGACGGTGAAGGGCTGGCGGCCGACCTCGGTGGTGATCCACCCCGCAATCACCGCCACAAAGCCGCTCGGCCCCATGACCAGAGCGGCCCGGTGCAGCCATTGCCAGTCATACAGCCCCCCGCGCGCCCTGGCGAAAAGGCTCCACAGCCCCAGCCCCAGCATGGCAAAGCCGATGCCGACCATCACTCGGAAGGCCCAGAAGACCATGAACACCGGCGGGCGGTCCTCGGGCGCGATAGAGTCGAGACCGGCCAGCGGGGCGTCGAGATCGTGCTTGAGGATCAGGCTGGAAAGCTTGGGGATGCCCACAGCGTAGTCCAGCCGCTGCGCTTCGTCGTCGGGAATGCCGAACAGATAGAGCGGCGCCCCGTCAGGGTGGCCCTGGTAATGCCCCTCCATCGCCATGACCTTGGCGGGCTGGTGCTCAAGCGTGTTGAGCCCGTGCATGTCACCGGCGATGATCTGCACCGGGGCGACCAGCGCGGCCATCCACATCGCCATCGAGAACATCGTGCGGGCATGCTGGCTCGTATCCCCTGCCTTTCTGGCTTTCAGCAGGTGCCAGGCCCCAACCGCGCCGACCACGAAGGCAGTGGTGAGGTAGGCGGCGGTAACGGTGTGGAACAGCCGGTAGGGAAAGCTGGGATTGAAGATGATCGCCAGCCAGCTGTCCCCCGGCAGGAACTGGCCGTTCGCGCCCATCTCGAAACCGACAGGCGTGTGCATCCAGCTGTTGACCGAGAGGATCCAGAAGGCCGACACGAAGGTGCCGCCCGCCACCATCAGCGTGGCGAAGAAGTGCAGTTTCTTGCCCACCTTCTCCATCCCGAACAGCATGACGCCCAGGAACCCGGCCTCCAGGAAGAAGGCGGTCAGCACCTCATACGCCATCAGCGGCCCGATCACCGGCCCCGCCTTGTCGGAGAAGACCGACCAATTGGTGCCAAATTGGTAGGACATGACGATTCCGCTCACCACGCCCATGGCAAAGGCGATGGCGAAGATCTTCAGCCAGTATTTGAACAGGTCGAGATAATGCGGCTTGCCGGTCTTCAGCCACAGCCCCTCAAGCACCGCAAGATAGCTGGCGAGCCCGATCGAAAAGGCCGGAAAAATGAAATGAAAGCTCACCGTGAAGGCAAACTGCAGGCGAGCGAGCAGCAGGGCATCGAGCGAGTCGAACATTGCGTGCCCCACCTAGCCCATAGCCCTTGCCCCGACCATGCCTCTTCGCGCATAGGTTGATGCAGCTTTCGCAATCTGCGCTCAGGTTTTGGCCATTCGGGCGATGAGGGAGAAGAGCCAATGAGACGATTGCTGGCTATCACACTACCCATTGCCGCCGCCGCCTGCGCCGCCACCCCTGCGCCCGAGGACGTTGAACCGCCGGTCGCCGCGCCTGCGGGCCAGTGCGATGCGAGCGGGGTGCAGGATCATGTCGGCGCGGGCGCGACCGCCGATCTGGGCGCGATGCTGATGGAGGCCACCGGGGCCAATATCCTGCGCTGGATGCCGCCGCGCACAGCGATGACCATGGATTACCGGATCGAGCGACTCACCGTATCCTATGACGACGACATGGTGATCAGGCGGATCAGCTGCGGTTGAGGTCGACCATGCCTGCCTTGCGCGCCGATGCCCGATAAGCTCCTGCTCCAGAGCGACGGCCCGGTTGCCCGGATCACGCTCAATCGCCCCGCTGCATTACATGCGCTCGACGCCGAAATGTGCGCGCGGATGAGTGCCGTGCTCCTTGCCTGGCGCGACGACCCGTCAATTGCGGCGGTCATCCTTGATCATAAACAGGGAACACGCGGCTTTTGTGCTGGCGGTGACCTGCTGACGGTCCACAGCGCGATACTGGAAGGGGACTTCGCCGCCGCGCGCCGCTCCGTGCTGGGCATGATGCGGCTCAACCATCAGATCCACAGTTTCGGCAAACCCGTCATCGCCTTCATGGACGGGGTCACAATCGGGGCCGGCGTCGGCATTTCACTGCCCGCCCCTTTTCGCGTGGCGAGCGAGAACACCTCTTTCTCCATGCCCGAGGGAAAGGTCGGCCTGCTCGCCGATGCAGGCGCCGGACAATACCTGCCGCGCTTGCCCGGTCGCATCGGCATCTTTCTCGCCCTCACCTCGGCGCGGCTCGACGGGGCGGAGTGCCTGTGGTCGGGCATCGCCACGCATTACCTTGATAGCGAAGACTTCGAGGAGGCGAAGGAATTGATCGCCAACGAGCCCGATGCTGCCGAAGAAATCCTGCGCGATCTGTCATCGCCTGCTCCGACAGCGCGTATTGCTTCAAACGCCGAGGCGATTAACCGCCTGTTCGCCGCAGACACGCTGGAGGGCATCGTCGCCGACCTTTCCGCAGATCCGTCCCAATGGGCCGCGAATCAGCTGCAAGCGGTGATGGCGAACTGCCCCACCGCGGCCAAGGTCGCGTTACGCATCCATGCTGGTGGCGCCGCGCAGCCGGACTACTTTTCCGGGGCACGGCAGGAATATGCCCTCGCCGCGCACATGATAGAGCGCCCGGATTTCGCCGAAGGCGTGCACGCCGTGCTGGTCGATCGCAACCATTCACCACGATGGCAGCCCTCCAGGCCCGAAGATGTAAGCGACGAGTTGCTCGATGCGCTGTTCGCGCCCTTGCCGCCCGGGGAACAGTGGACGCCCGCATCATGATGCAGCGCGCCTGCCCGCACCATCGGCACGACTTGTCCCGCTTAGCCCCTGCAAAGAAATTCTCGCCAGGCGCAGTCTTGCGAATTTGCCGGTCGAAAGGCAAAGGCGGCGAACAATGAAAAAGCTTACCCATCTTGAGAGGCTGGAGGCTGAGAGCATCCACATCATGCGCGAGGTTGCCGCCGAGGCGACCAAGCCGGTCATGCTCTATTCTATCGGCAAGGACAGCGCCGTGATGCTGCACCTGGCGAAGAAGGCGTTCTATCCCTCCCCTCCGCCCTTCCCGCTGATGCATGTCGACACCACCTGGAAGTTCAAGGACATGTACGCGCTGCGCGAGAAAGCCGCAGCTGACGCCGGCATGGAGCTGCTGGTCTGGACAAATCCCGAGGCACAGGAACGCGGCATCAACCCGTTTGAGCACGGCCCGCTTCACACCGACATGTGGAAAACCGAAGGGCTGAAGCAGGCGCTCGACCATTACGGCTTCGATGCAGCTTTTGGCGGCGCGCGGCGCGACGAGGAAAAGAGCCGCGCGAAAGAGCGCATCTTCTCCTTCCGCACCGCCACCCACGGCTGGGACCCGAAGAACCAGCGCCCTGAATTGTGGAACCTTTACAACACGCGCAAGTCCAAGAGCGAGAGCATCCGGGTCTTCCCGCTCTCCAACTGGACCGAGCTCGACATCTGGCAGTACATCATGGCCGAAAAGATCGAGATCGTGCCGCTCTATTTCGCGGCCGAGCGCCCCACCTACATCCACGATGGCGGGCTGTTCATGGCCGACGATATCGAACGGCTGGAAAAGGTCATGGGCAAGAAGCCCGAGATCACCAACCGCAAGGTGCGGTTCCGCACGCTGGGCTGCTTCCCGCTGACGGGCGCGGTCGAGAGCGAGGCTGCCACACTGGCAGAGGTGGTTCAGGAAATGCTGCTCACCACCACCAGCGAACGGGAAGGCCGCGTGATCGACAAGGACGGCGGCGATGCCAGCATGGAGAAGAAGAAGCAGGAGGGCTATTTCTGATGGCCAACGATCCTGTTCCCGAATCCTCCTACAAGGTCGACGACCTGATCGGCGAGGATATCGAGGCCTATCTCGATGTGCACCAGAACAAGGGCCTGCTGCGCTTCATCACCTGTGGCAGCGTGGATGACGGCAAGTCGACGCTGATCGGCAGGCTGCTTTACGATTCCAAGATGATCTTCGAGGACCAGCTGGCGGCGCTCGAAGCCGACAGCAAGCGCGTCGGCACACAGGGGCAGGAAATCGATTTCGCCCTGCTGGTCGATGGCCTGGCCGCAGAGCGCGAGCAGGGCATCACGATCGATGTCGCCTATCGCTTCTTTGCCACCGAGAAACGCAAGTTCATCGTCGCCGATACGCCCGGTCACGAGCAATATACGCGCAATATGGTCACCGGCGCCTCGACCGCGGACCTGGCCGTGATCCTCGTCGATGCGCGCAAGGGCGTACTGGTACAGACGCGGCGGCACAGCTTCCTCGCGCATCTGCTCGGTATTCGTCACATCGTGCTGGCGGTGAACAAGATGGACCTGGTCGATTACGACCAGTCCACCTTCGAGCATATCGTTGCCGACTATCGCAGCTTCGCCTCCGAGATCGGAATTACCGAATTCACCGCGATCCCGCTTTCGGGCTTCAAGGGCGACAACATTACCAGCGCGCCGTCCGAAAACACCCAATGGTACAACGGCCCGGCCCTGATAGAGCATCTGGAGAACGTGGAACTTGCAGGGGCCGCCGCACAGGACCGGAGCTTCCGCATGCCAGTGCAATGGGTGAACCGGCCCAATCTCGACTTTCGCGGCTTTTCCGGGCTGATTGCGTCGGGCATTGTCAAGCCGGGCGATGCAGTGCGGATCGTGCCCTCAGGCAAGACCAGCACGGTCTCGCGCATCGTTACCATGAATGGCGACCTTGACGAGGCTGTAGCCGGCCAGTCGGTCACGATCACCCTCGCCGACGAGGTCGATGTCAGTCGTGGCAGCGTGATCGCCGCCGCCGATGATCCCCCTGAAAATGCCGACCAGTTCGAGGCCAATCTCGTCTGGATGAGCGAAGAGGATCTGATCCCGGGGCGCGGCTATTGGCTCAAGCTGGCGGCGCAGACCGTCACCGCGACCCTCCAGCAGCCCAAGTTCGAGATCGACGTCAACAGCCTGGAACACCTGGCCGCCAAGACGCTGTCGCTGAACGCGATCGGCGTCGTTGAGGTGACGACCGACAAACCGGTCACTTTCGAGCCTTACGCGGACAGCCGGCACCTGGGCGACTTCATCCTGATCGACAAGATCACCAATGCAACGGTCGCGGCAGGGATGATCAATTTCAGTCTGCGTCGGGCGCAGAATGTGCACTGGCAATCGGTCGATATCAGCCGCGAACAGCATGCGGCGATGAAGAACCAGACGCCTGCCGTGCTGTGGTTCACCGGCCTTTCCGGGTCGGGCAAATCGACCATCGCCAACCTCGTCGAGAAGCGGCTGCACCGGATGAACCGGCACACCTTCCTGCTCGACGGCGACAATGTGCGCCACGGGCTCAACAAGGATCTGGGCTTCACCGAGAGCGACCGGATTGAGAATATCCGCCGCGTGGGCGAAGTGGCCAGGCTGATGAGCGATGCCGGCCTGATCGTGATTACTGCCTTCATCAGCCCATTCCGTGCCGAGCGCGAAATGGTTCGCGCCATGCTGCCCGAAGGCGAGTTCATCGAGGTGCATATCGACACGCCCCTGGAAGTTGCCGAGGCGCGTGACGTGAAGGGTCTTTACAAGAAGGCGCGCGCGGGCACGCTGAAGAACTTCACCGGAATCGACAGCCCTTACGAGGCGCCCGAACGGCCCGAAATCCGCATCGACACCACGGCCATGTCACCGCAGGAGGCGGCCGAACTGATTGTCGATCAGCTCTTGGGTGACGGCTAACAGATGTTCCTTTTCAGCGGACGCGAGGCGCATAGCCGATCGCTGGTGAAAGCGATCAGCTGGCGGGTTCTGGGCAGTATCGACACCTTCCTGCTCAGCTGGTTCTTCACCAGCAGCGTGGGTGCGGCCGGGGCCATCGCCTTTACCGAAGTGCTGACGAAGATGGTGCTCTATTATTTCCACGAACGTGCATGGAGTACGATCGGCTGGGGCACGATAGATGGCCAGGCGCATGCCGCGAAGCCCACACTGGCAGAAATTATCGAGGAAGGTGGCGAATGAGTGACGCTCAACTGGCGGTCAATTTGGCCCATCATGCAGGCAAGATCCTGTTGCAAGTACGCGAGAGCGCCATGTTCGAAGGCAAGTCGCTGGGCAAGGCCGGAGACCAGACCGCCAACCAGTTCCTCATCCATGCCCTCAGGCACCAGCGTCCTGATGATGGCCTGCTCTCCGAAGAGAGCAAGGACACGGCAGAGCGGCTGGACAAGTCGCGCGTCTGGATCATCGACCCGGTGGACGGAACCCGCGAATATGGCGAAGCGCGAAGCGACTGGGCCGTCCATGTCGGCCTGGCGATCGATGGCGTCGCCGAGATTGGCGCGGTGGCGCTGCCCGGTCTGAACGGCGGCATGGTCCTGCGCACCGATGCGCCCGTCGCCCTGCCCGAGCCCGCCGCGACCCCGCGCCTGCTCGTCAGCCGGACCCGCCCTGCCGCCGAGGCGGTGGCAGTGGCTGAGAAACTGGGCGGCGAGCTCGTCGGCATGGGCAGTGCCGGAGCCAAGGCGATGGCGGTGGTGCTCGGCCAGGCAGAGATCTACCTGCATTCCGGCGGCCAATTTGAGTGGGACAGCTGCGCCCCCGTCGCCGTGGCGAGGGCCCACGGCCTGCACTGTTCGCGCATCGATGGGTCGCCACTGGTTTACAACCAGAAGGACACCTACCTGCCCGATTTGCTCATCTGCCGCCCGGAATGGGCCGAAAAAGTGCTGGCACTGGTCGCCGAGCTATAGCTTCCTGAGAATGTATCGCGCGGCTTCGGTTACTTCGGCCCAGGTGCGTGCAAAGCCATCGTCGTCACCGTAATAAGGGTCGGCGACGGGCTGTCCCTCTTGCCCCGGCACCATGTCGAGCAATAGCGATAGCCGTGCAGCGTGGTTTGCGGGCGCCAGGCGCCCCAGATTGGCCAAGTTGTCTTCGTCGAGAGCAAAGATGTGGTTGAACTGGGCGAAATCCTCTCGTTCCACCTGCCGCGCCCGCAGCCCGGAAATATCGACGCCGTTTGCCCGAGCCACGGCGATGGCGCGAGGGTCTGGCGGATTGCCGATATGCCAGCTGCCGGTCCCGGCGGAATCGACGATCAGGTTTCGCCCGGCATGGCTCGCGGCGTGACGAAGCGCCCCTTCCGCCAATGGCGAGCGGCAAATATTGCCGAGACAGACAAACAGCACGCGCATGGCCTGTCTCTAGCACCCGGCCAACTGGCGATCCACGACTCCTAATCGGGAACGGACCTAACCGGAGTGCGACAAGGGCTGGCATCTGTAAGAATGGGGGTCTTCGGTGGTTGCGGGGGTTGGATTTGAACCAACGACCTTCAGGTTATGAGCCTGACGAGCTACCGGACTGCTCCACCCCGCGGCACCTAAGATGGCCTCAAGCGATGGCGACACTAATGTTCGCCCTGGCTTGCCTCGCATAAGCGTGGATGGCCATTCGGCCTGGCGAAATCCTGCGGATTCCGACGGCCGCGTCTCCAACGATCCGATCGCCAGAGACGCCAAAAGGGCCGACCCGTGGGCCAGCCCTTGACTTGTGAATGGGTTACCTTGCTTTGCCCGCCCGCTACAATGCCTGGCGACGTCCTACTCTTCCAGTGCTTAAGCACTAGTACCATCGGCGCTGCCTGGTTTCACGGCCGAGTTCGAGATGGGATCGGGTGGGTCACAGGCGCTATGACCACCAAGCAATGAAGCCGGCGGGTAAAGCAGGGTTTTTAATCGATGCACCCTTAAAAAGGGCAAAGTGTCAGAGCGTCATCGGGCTGATGAATTCCTCCACCTCAATGCACGGGCAGTGGCTGGGCCACAGGCCTGACATTGATGGTGCAGATCCAACAAGCGCGAAAAGAACGATTAGGACCGGTTAGCTCCATGCATTACTGCACTTCCACACCCGGCCTATCAACGTGATGGTCTATCACGGTTCGATGATTGCTTATCTTGAGGGAGGCTTCCCGCTTAGATGCTTTCAGCGGTTATCCCGTCCATACATAGCTACCCTGCTGCACCGCTGGCGCGATGACAGGTACACCAGAGGTATGTTCACCCCGGTCCTCTCGTACTAGGGGCAACTCCTCTCAACAATCGACGCCCACGGCAGATAGGGACCAAACTGTCTCGCGACGTTCTGAACCCAGCTCACGTACCACTTTAATTGGCGAACAGCCAAACCCTTGGGACCTGCTCCAGCCCCAGGATGTGATGAGCCGACATCGAGGTGCCAAACACTGCCGTCGATATGAGCTCTTGGGCAGTATCAGCCTGTTATCCCCGGCGTACCTTTTATCCGTTGAGCGATGGCCCTTCCACGAGGGACCACCGGATCACTATGACCGACTTTCGTCTCTGCTCGACCTGTCGGTCTCGCAGTCAGGCAGGCTTATGCCATTGCACTCTCGCAGCCGGTTTCCAACCGGCCTGAGCCTACCATCGCGCGCCTCCGTTACTCTTTAGGAGGCGACCGCCCCAGTCAAACTACCCGCCACAGAGGGTCCCAACACCGGATAACGGTGCGTGGTTAGACATCAGAAAACAGCAGGGTGGTATTTCACCTATGGCTCCACGACAGCTGGCGCCGTCGCTTCAAAGCCTCCCACCTATGCTACACAACTCTTTCCTAATGCCACTCTGAAGCTGCAGTAAAGGTGCACGGGGTCTTTCCGTCTAACCGCGGGTATCCCGCATCTTCACGGGAACTTCAATTTCGCTGAGCATATCCTGGAGACAGTGGGGAAGTCGTTACGCCATTCGTGCAGGTCGGAACTTACCCGACAAGGAATTTCGCTACCTTAGGACCGTTATAGTTACGGCCGCCGTTTACTGGGGCTTCAATTCGGAGCTTTCACTCCTCCTCTTAACCTTCCAGCACCGGGCAGGCGTCAGACCCTATACGTCGTCTTGAAGCCGACTTAGCAGAGTCCTGTGTTTTTGATAAACAGTCGCTACCCCCTGGCCTGTGCCCCCTGAAAAGACTTGCGTCGATCCAGGGCCTCCTTCTTCCGAAGGTACGGAGGCAATTTGCCGAGTTCCTTCAGGATACTTCACTCAAGCGCCTTGGTATACTCTACCTGACCACCTGTGTCGGTTTCGGGTACGGTCTATATGGAGAGGCTATTTCCTGGAACAACTTGGCAGCCCTCACAATCCAATAAGTGAGAACTACTTCCGCCATCCGTCACACATCTCCAGGCCCACGAATATTTACGTGGTTCCCATCGACTACCCCCTTCGGGCTCGTCTTAGGGGCCGGCTAACCCTGCTCCGATTAGCGTTGAGCAGGAACCCTTGGTCTTTCGGCGAGAGGGCATCTCACCCTCTTTATCGCTACTCATGTCAGCATTCGCACTTCCGATATGTCCACCGTCGGTTACCCTTCGGCTTCAACCACTTACGGAACGCTCCGCTACCGCTGCAGTAAACTGCAACCCTAAGCTTCGGTGCATCACTTTAGCCCCGTTACATCTTCGCCGCAGGATCTCTTATTTAGACCAGTGAGCTGTTACGCTTTCTTTAAAGGATGGCTGCTTCTAAGCCAACCTCCTGGTTGTTTTGGAAATCCCACATGCTTTCCCACTTAGTGATGACTTGGGGACCTTAGCTGTAGGTTAGGGCTGTTTCCCTTTTGACGACGGACCTTAGCACCCGCCGTCTGTCTGCCGGATAAGACTCGTTGGTATTCGGAGTTTGGTTAGGTTTGGTAGATCTCGCGACCCCCTAGCCCATCCAGTGCTCTACCCCCAACGGCATACATCCGACGCTCTACCTCAATAGATTTCGCGGAGAACCAGCTATTTCCCGGCTTGATTGGCCTTTCACCCCTAAACACAACTCATCCGATAATTTTTCAACATTAAACGGTTCGGTCCTCCAGTGCATGTTACTGCACCTTCAACCTGGTCATGCCTAGATCGCCGGGGTTCGGGTCTAATCCAACATACTCAGTCGCCCTATTCAGACTCGCTTTCGCTGCGCCTACACCTAACGGCTTAAGCTCGCATGTTAGATTAAGTCACTGACCCATTATGCAAGAGGTACGCTGTCACCCCCTAAAGGGGCTCCAACTGATTGTAAGCATTCGGTTTCAGGTACTGTTTCACTCCCCTAATCGGGGTGCTTTTCACCTTTCCCTCACGGTACTTAGTTCGCTATCGGTCATGTACGAGTATTTAGGCTTGGAGGGTGGTCCCCCCATGTTCAGACAGGATTTCACGTGTCCCGCCCTACTCGAGTCCTTTTACATCACTTTCGCATACGGGGCTGTCACCCGCTATGGCCACACTTTCCAGAGTGTTTTGCTAGTTGAATAAAAGGCACTGGCCTGGTCCGCGTTCGCTCGCCACTACTAACGGAATCTCGGTTGATGTCTTTTCCTCCAGGTACTGAGATGTTTCAGTTCCCCGGGTTCGCTTCACCAAAGCTATATATTCACTTCGGTGATACCTTATCCACCTCACCCGATAACTGGTTCCAATTGCTTGGGCCAGCCAACGGAAGAAATGGTGAAGGTGGGTTTCCCCATTCGGAAATCGCCGGATCAAAGTTTGCTCACAACTCCCCGACGCTTATCGCAGCGTGCCACGTCCTTCATCGCCTGTACATGCCAAGGCATCCACCAAATGCTCTTACCTCACGCTTGAGAATCCACACCATCAACGACAAGCCTGCATAACGCTTGTTCGCCTTGCGATGGCGCGGAGGAATTTATCTCAGCCAGATAATTATCTGTTGTAACGCACTGCCGACGAACCACGCAAAAATGCGCAGATCGACTGCCATGCGTCACGGCATCGATTAAAAAACCCATTCACAATGTCAAAGACGCGCAGGGCAAATCCCCGCACTACCGGGCCCTGGACTTTCATCCGGACCGGATTTCGTTTCTTCATCCCTGGAAATCTTGGCTAGTGCACTCTGACCGAGTGCTGGTGGAGCCTATCGGGATCGAACCGATGACCCCCTGCTTGCAAAGCAGGTGCTCTCCCAGCTGAGCTAAGGCCCCTAAAAGCCTGAAAAGATGGTGGGCCTGAGAAGATTTGAACTTCTGACCTCACCCTTATCAGGGGTGCGCTCTAACCAACTGAGCTACAGGCCCACGCGCTGTGCAGGCCGGGCTTTCCACAAGGGAAGGCTCTGGGCCGCAGGCGGCGTAGGCCAGCTCAGACGCCAACGCGGGGCAATACACCCCGCGAAAGTTTCCAGTGATGAAGGGACATGAGGACGACGGCAATGTTCTTTAGAAATCCGCGAAGCACTTCCGGATGCTAGACCCGGCGCTTTCGTGGAAATCCTTAGAAAGGAGGTGATCCAGCCGCAGGTTCCCCTACGGCTACCTTGTTACGACTTCACCCCAGTCGCTGATCCCACCGTGGTTAGCTGCCTCCCTTGCGGGTTAGCGCACTACCTTCGGGTAGAACCAACTCCCATGGCGTGACGGGCGGTGTGTACAAGGCCTGGGAACGTATTCACCGCGGCATGCTGATCCGCGATTACTAGCGATTCCGCCTTCATGCTCTCGAGTTGCAGAGAACAATCCGAACTGAGACATCTTTTGGAGATTAGCTAACCCTTGCGGGATCGCTGCTCACTGTAGATGCCATTGTAGCACGTGTGTAGCCCAGCCTGTAAGGGCCATGAGGACTTGACGTCATCCCCACCTTCCTCCGGCTTATCACCGGCGGTTTCCTTAGAGTTCCCAACTTAATGATGGCAACTAAGGACGAGGGTTGCGCTCGTTGCGGGACTTAACCCAACATCTCACGACACGAGCTGACGACAGCCATGCAGCACCTGTCACTCGGTCCCGAAGGAAGAAATCCATCTCTGGAAGTCGTCCGAGGATGTCAAAGGCTGGTAAGGTTCTGCGCGTTGCTTCGAATTAAACCACATGCTCCACCGCTTGTGCAGGCCCCCGTCAATTCCTTTGAGTTTTAATCTTGCGACCGTACTCCCCAGGCGGATAAC
>Ga0207882_1000087_pt1 | contig 52287 bp, 93 predicted proteins | sample MalvirmetaMSP103_FD_184228 | JGI IMG/M metagenome (GOLD analysis project Ga0207882, IMG submission 184228) | Marine viral communities from the Deep Pacific Ocean - MSP-103 (SPAdes) | ecosystem: Environmental > Aquatic > Marine > Oceanic | place: Pacific Ocean | collected 2011-05-15 | reverse complement strand
ATCAAGCTTTTTTTTTACGGACAGTGAAAAAAACGGGCGGCGGTTAGCTAGCAAGCACCGAAACCGCCTGCCCCACAACGTATTTCGCGCTACATACGCCGCTCTGACCAGCGCTTTCCGCCCATGACGAAGCGCCAGACGGCGGGGCAGAGACTCATCGCCGAGCTTGCCCGCCCCGATGACCAGTACACGCTGACGTTCCTCATCGAGCTGGCCGGCGATACCGCGGACCAGTACGAGCACCTGTCGTCGCTGATGTCCAACGACCGGGCGACGTGGACCGAGGTCAAGATGGGCGCCAAGACAGTGGAGGTGGTCGTGACAGACGTGCTGCGTCAGCGCCGCGCGACTGCCGAGCAGTTGCGCAAGCTCCTCGCGACGATCACCGCCCAGCGCGCTGCGACACCGGCGGGCCCGAATGGCGATGGCGTCCTCGCTGGCCTCGAGTGAGGACTGGCCGCAGCTCGAGGGTCGCCGCGAGCCTGAGCACCTGTCGGTGTTCGACGGCGACGATCGGCTCGGCCGCAACGCGCTGACGCTGGCCAGCCGGATCGGTACGCCACCGATGCCCTGGCAGGTCGACAACCTCCTCGCGCTGCTGCGCACCGACGAGGATGGGATGTGGACCCACCCCGACGCGTGCATCATCTGTCCGCGCCAGAACGGCAAGAGCGAGATCTTGCTGCTGCTCTGCCTGTACGGGCTGTTCGTCCGCGGCGAGAACATCGTGTTCTCGACCCAGCAGTGGAAAACGGCACGCAAGCTCGCGCTGCGGTTCTCAGAGATGGTCAAGGCGGTGCCGGACCTCAAGCGGATGCTGGCCCGGCCGCCGACGCTGTCGCAGGGTCAGAGCATCGTGTCGACGACGTCGGGCAATGAGCTGATCTTCTGCACGCGCTCGGGCGACACTGGCAAGGGCCTCGACAAGGTCGACCGGGTCATCTATGACGAGGCGTACAACCTGACCGAGGCTGAGATGACCGGCCCGACGCTGGCGCAGACCGCGGCCAAGAACCCCTCGACGATCTACACCTCGTCGGCGGTGTTCGCCGAGATCCACCAGAACGGCCAGGTGCTCGCGGGCATCCGGCGCAACGGCCACCGCAAGATCAAGGGCCTGTACTTCGCCGAGTACATGGCGCCCGAGCCGTCCAAGGACATCTCCGAGGCCGAGCGGCGCCGGTATCGCGAGGATCCGCAGACCGCGCGGCTGGCCAACCCGTCGTTCGGGGTGATCCAGACCGACGCCAAGATCAGCAAGTTCCTGCTCGGCCTCGGCGGTACTGCAAAGGGTCGCCGGTCGTTCGAGGTCGACGTGCTCGGCTGGGGCGACTGGCCAGCCGACGCCGAGGTGGTCGAGTCCGAGATCCCTGCGGAGAAGTGGCGAGACATGGGACCGAAGCCAGACCGTCCACTTCCGACGCTCACCGGCTCGCGGGTGGTCACGCTCACCCGGGAGTCGACCTGGGCGATCACCGCGGCGCAGCGTACGGCCGACGGGCGGATCCACCTCGAGGTCGGGTACGCCGAGGACGCACCGGCCGCAGTGGTGGCGGCCAAGCTCGCCGAGGTCTACACGGCGTGGAATCCCTCGGCGGTAGTGGTGGCCCGGGGTGCGGCGGCCGAGGTGCTGCCCGAGCTCGAGGCAGTCGGCATCGAGGCGACGTTGCCCACCCGGGCCGAAGAGGCACAGGCGTGCGGCGGGTTCCTCTCCGACGCACTCGGCGGGAATCTCTCGCACAGCGGCCAGTTCGCCGAGGCGGTGGCCAGCGCGGTCAAGCGCGAACTGCCGGCGACGGCGGGCGGCGGGTTCGTCTGGGAGATCGTCGATCCGGCCTCGCACGCGCAGCTCGTCGGCGCCTCACTGGCCCGGTGGGCGCTGCTGAAATTCAGTACACCCATCAAGCGAAAGACGGCGGCGCCCCGCACCGGCAACCGCCCGGCGTCAGGCACACCGAGTAGACGCCGAAAGTCCGGATTCGACGCAATGACAACCGCGTTCTGACACAGAAGGGAGCACTGTGGCACCCAAGACAGCCGCTCCCCGCGCCGAGAAGGGCTATGTCAATCCCGCCGGCGGAACGCTAAATGGCTGGGGCACGCCGGTCGACGAGTTTGAGGTCAATCCCGAACTGACCTGGCCGAACTCGGTGTGGACCTACAACCGCATGGCGCGCGAAGATGCCCGGATCTCCTCGGTACTGCGGGCGATCGGACTGCCCATCCGGCGCACATCGTGGAAGATCCGCCAGAACGGTGCCAGCGACGAGGCCACGGCACTCGTTGCGCAGAGCCTCAGCCTACCGATCGAGGGAGCGTCTGACGACGACCCCAGCGACCGCACGCGCGGCCGGTTCGTCTGGAGGCAGCATCTCCGTGAGGCGCTGAAGTGCCTGCAATACGGCCACTCAGTGTTCGAGACCGTCTACGACATCCAGGGTCAGCGAGCGGTCCTCAAGAAGCTGGCGCCGCGCCCGCAGTCGACGATCTCGTACTTCAATGTCGACCGCGACGGCGGCCTAGTGTCCGTGCAGCAGTGGCCGCCTGGGACGTTCGCCGCGCCCGGCATGCTGATGATGGGCATGAACGGGATGAGTCAGCCCATCCCGGTGGACCGCCTAGCTGTTTACACGCACGAGATGGACCCCGGCGTCTGGACCGGAAACAGCCTGCTGCGTCCAGCCTTCAAGCACTGGAAGCTCAAAGACGAGCTAATGCGGATCGAGGCTGGCGCCATCCGGCGATACGGCATCGGCGTCATGACGATCTGGGGCAACGACGCCGACTCGGAAGATGAAGAGCGCATGGATGTGCTACTCGACATCGCATCGAACTACAGCGGTGGCGAGTCGGCCGGCCTCGCGCTGACCAAAGATGAGCTCGCGGCCATCCTCTCACCGTCGGGAACCCCACTGGATCCGCGGCGCGCGATCGAGTACCACGACCACCAGATGGCCCTCGTTGCACTAGCCCACTTCCTCAACCTCGAGGGCAAGGGCGGCAGCTACGCGCTGGCTTCAGTGCAGTCTGACGTGTTCGTGCAGGCAGTGCAGACGTTCGCAGAAGACATCCGCGACACCACCCAGGCGCACGTGGTCGAGGACATCATCGACTGGAACTGGGGCCCAGATGAACCCGCGCCGCTACTGGTGTTCGATGAGATTGGCTCTCGTCAGGATGCCACAGCTGCGGCGTTGCAGATGCTCGTCAACGCCGGACTACTCACACCCGACGAGCGGCTCGAGGCGTTCTTGCGCTCAGCCAGCGGACTGCCGTCACCGGATCCTGATACGGCGCGCGCTGCCGCTGAAACTGACACGGTCAACCAACCCCCCGCGCCCGAGGATCGTCTGCAGACCCGAAGCGCGGCCGCGCGATCCCGACAGCGACGCGAACACCCCAAGAACGCGCAGAGGAGCTTGTTCGAATGAACGTCACCGACTGGTACCAGACCGAGGACGCCGAACCGCGCCAGTGGTATTCGGTGCAGAACAAGGCCGACGACCCCAAGACGGCCGAGGTCGAGATCTATGACGACATCATTCCGTTCTTCGGCGTCGACGCGACGAGCTTCCGCAACGAACTGCGCGCACTCGGCGACGACGTGGAGAACATCGACCTGCACGTGCACAGCCGCGGGGGCAACGTCTACGAGGCCGTGGCGATCATGAACGCGCTGCGTCAGCACGACGCCAAGGTGACCACCACCGTGGATGGTGTCGCGGCGTCAGCAGCCGGCTTCATCGCCGTAGGCGCGTCCGACGAGCTGATCATGGCCGAGAACGCCGAACTGATGGCGCACCTGCCCTGGGTGATGGCCATGGGTGACGCCAACGACATGCGCAAGGCCGCCGAGCGTCTCGACCAGATCGGCAACAACATCGCCTCGATCTTCGCCGAGAAGGCCGGCGGCAGCGTCGACGAGTGGCTGGCCGTGCTGACTGAGGAGACGTGGTGGTCAGCCCAGGAGGCGGTTGACGCCGGGGTGGCCGACCGCGTGCTCAAGACGCCGAAGCGCAAGGCGGCGGCGAAGTCGGGCGCGAAGAACCGACTCGACCTGTCCGTGTTCAACCATGCCGGGCGCTCAGCTGCGCCAGCGCCGCGGAAGCCCGAGGCGCACAACCAGAACCCCCCGTCCGTCGATCCGGCGGCCGAGGTCGAGAAAGGAAAGGAGCCCACCGTGGCCCTGAGTGAAAGCGCGCTCCAGAAGCTCGGCCTCAACGCCGATGCCGACGACAGCGCGATCGAAGAGGCGATCAACAAGCTCGCCGACAAGGAGCCGGCCGTCGTAAACGTCACGAACAAGGCCAAGCCGACCGCCGAGGACATCAAGGCGTGGGCCGAAGAGTTCGACCTTGCCGTGATGAACACCGAGGCGCGCGACAAGCTTCTCGCCGATGCCCAGGCGGGAGCCGAGGCGCGTGCGCAGCAGGTGCGCGAGGCGAACGATCGCGTCATCGCTGACGCGCTGAACAGCGGGAAGATCAGCCCGAAGAGTGCACCAAAGTGGCGCGAGGAGCTCGACAAGAGCCCCGAGACCGTCAAGGCGCTACTCGACGACATGCCCGAAAACCGCCTCCCGGTCGAGGAACTCGGCCACGGGGTCTCGAGCGAGAACTCGCCCGAGGACAAGGACAAGGTCGACATGTTCGCCTACGTGACTGGCGGCGTCGAGTACGGAAAGGACCTCTGAGATGGCCGACTACACCCCCCTCTTCAAGCCCGGCCGCGAGGTCACCCTCACCGCGTCGGCGACGATCACCGCCGGCCAGGCGCTGGTGGTGTCGGGCCAGCAGACCGTCGCGCCGTCGGGTGGTGTGTCGACGGCATTCGTCGGCATCGCCGCCACCGATGCCGCTTCCGGCGAGCAGGTCGTCGTGATCGGCCCGGCCGTTCATGAGCTCACCAGTACAGGAACGGTCAACGACGGTGACCAGATCACCACGGCAGCTGGCGGCGCCGTCGCCGCTGCATCTTCGCCCACCGAGGGCCAGGTCATCGGCGTGGCACTCGCTGACGCCGCCTCCAACAAGGTCATCGCCAAGACGTTCCGCTGACGCGGGCGGCCCGGTAAAGAGAAAGCGAGACAACGCAAATGGCAAGTGAGACCTATCCCCCGGGGCCGCCGTCGTACAACGGCGACATCCGCTCGGTCAACCGGTTCCTCAAGGACACCCCGCTCGTCGCGCGCGCCATGCGCACGATCGAGATGGAACAGCTGGTCAGCGACAAGCTGCTGACTGGCCAGTCCTACACCGAATCTGGCTCGGTCGAGTACGAGCAGGACGAGGGCATCTACGCCGACCGTGAGCCCCGGTCGATCAAGCCCGGCGGCGAGTACCCGCTGACGCCCATCAGCGCTGGCGCCGTGCAGTTGGCCAGCACGGTCAAGTGGGGTCAGGACGCCGAGATCACCGACGAGTCGGTCAACCGCCGGCGCAACAACCCGGTGCGCCGGGCGCTGGTGAAGCTGGTCAACTCCTCGGTGCTCAAGATCGACGGCATCGCGACCTCGGCCATCAACTCGGCGGTCACCCAGAACACCGCGGCGGCCGCAGTGTGGGACACGGGCACGCCGAACATCCTGCGCGACGTGCTCAAGGCGGTGGCTCAGCTGCAGAAGCTGAAGATCGGCCTGATGCCCGACACCATCTGGGTCGACCTCGACGTGTTCTCCTACGTGGCGTCCGACGAGAAGCTGATGGCCCTGTTCTCTCGCGAGACGGGCGGCATCAGCAACGCGCCGGTGCAGGCGGGCCTCAACAGCCCGTACGTGAAGCGCACCGGCGGCCTGACGTGGGTCACCAGCCCGGTCGCGCCCATCACCGGCTCGGCATTCGTGCTGGACTCCAGCCGCCTCGGCGAGTTCGTCGACGAGATGCTGCCGGCGCCGGGTTACGTGCGGGCCACCGGCCCGGGCGGGCGTCCGGTCGGTATGACGCAGGTCAAGACGCTCCGCGACGACGACAACGACCGTTGGCGTGTGCGTGCCCGGCGTATCTGCGTGCCGGTCATCACCGAGCCCCGTGCGGCCTGGAAGATCACCGGGGTGTCCTCGTGAGCTTCCTCGTGACCGCCCCCTGCGTTATCGCCAAGGACCAGGAGGGTAAGAACCATCACCGCTACGAGGGCGACGTCATCGCGTGGCTGTCCGACGAGCAGGCTGAGCACTTCGTGTCCAGCGGCCTGGTCGAGCGCACCGACAAGGGCGTGGGCGGCAGCGATTCGGTCGAGGCCGAAGCCAATGGCGACAAGCCGCCGGCCAACGCCAAGAAGGCCGATCTGGTCGCGTGGCTCACGGCCAACGCGGTCAAGGAGGACGGCAGCGACTACACCGAGGCCGAACTCGACGCCATGAAGGTTCCCGAACTGCGGGAGCTGGTCGACTCGATCGAGGACTGATGGGCTTCTACAACGTCGTGACGGTGCCGTGCGTGGTGGGCAAGCTCCACCACGTGCGGCCCACCACGGCGCCCATCGAAGTCGATGACGACCTGGCCGCACCGCTGGTTGAGTCGGGCCACCTGGAGCGGTATCAGCCCGGTGGCGGTGAAGCGGGCGCGGTCCTGGATGATGAGTTCGGCGTAACCGTCGGGCTACCGGCGCTGGTCGACGGACTGACCGACATGGCGTCGCGACTCAGCGATGGCGCTGAGGCTCAGGCCGCCGACGAGGCTGAGACTGAGCCGAAGCCCCGCCGCTCGCGCTCACGGCGACGCTCCGAGGGCTGATGGCCGACCCGTTCCTGACTATCGGGCAGTTCACCACCGAGTACCAGGGCGGAACGCTATCCGATGGCGAGACAACGACGGCCACCCGCCTACTGCAGGTGGCCTCTGATCGGGTGCGCGTCCTGGCGCCGGACGCGAACGAAGATGCGGCCAAGCAGGTCGTATTCGAGGTCGTGCGCGACGCTGCGATGTATGGCCACCTCAGTGTGCTCTCGTCGTTCCAGAACATCACCAGCCGGCGCCAGGAGGCTGGGACGTTCGACGACATGGCCAAGGCGGTCGACGATCTGATCACCCCGCGACATCGGCGCATGCTCGGACTGAGCGCCACCGCGGCGCCGCGTGGCCGGTTCAAGAAGTTCGATTACTGACTGATGGGCGTCTACCCAATCGGCAACCAGCGCGTCGGCATCGAGCGCGAGGTCGTCACCGGCCACAACGACTGGGGCGAGCCGATCACCGACAACGTGACGGCCTGGGTCGACAACGCCTGTTTCGAGATTCAGACGCCTACCGAGTCGCAGAACCTCACCACAACAACCTCCGAGATCGCCTGGGCCATGCTGCCGATCATCGACGGCTCAGTGCCCGCGGTGGACGACGACGGCGAGCCGGCGCCAATCGCATTCTTCATCGACAACCCGGGTGAGGACGACGACGGCAAGGTGGCCATCAACGCCAACGGGTGGCTGCATCACAACGGACTGCGGTACGCGATGCGTGGTGACGCCGTGCTGGAGCAAGACCTCCGCGGGCGCGACGATCACGTGTTCTGCATCTGCGAGAGGGAACAGGGCTGATGGCCGACCTTCGCGACCTAATCCCCCAGGCTGACATCGACGACGCGCTGGAGAATGACGACGAGGTGATCGCCTACAAGCTCGCTGTCGCGCGTCAGGGTGTGCAGTACGCGAAGTCGATCGCCCCGGTCGACGAGGGCGAGTACCGCGACGGGATCCGCGTCGGCCGCGTCGGGAACAGCGGCGTCGAGATCGAGTTCTCTGACCACAAGAGCCACTGGGTGGAGTTCGGCACCGAGGATCAGGAGCCGAACCCGGTGCGCGCCAAGACGCAGAACCATCTCGAGCAGACCGAGGGTGACCAGTGAGCGCGCCGCTCACCCCCGACCTGACAGCTGTCGACGCCGAGGTGTTCCTGCGCTCGTGGCTGCTACCGATCACAGCCGGCCCCGGGTCGATCGGCTCCAAGATGTGGGCGACCAACCTGCCGAAGCCGTACCGCACGGTGCGCCGGGTGACGGGCCCGCAGACGCTGTACTCCGATGAGCCGGTGATGCATGTGCACACCTTCGGCGGATCCTATGGCGAGGCGGCGACCGCCGCGGCCGGGACTGATGCCCGCATGCGCGTGCTGCTCGAGTATCCCGGCTGGGGTGTGACGCTCTCCGATGGCCGTGTCGTGCACTGCGACTGGGTCGAGATCATCGCCGCGGCCCATGAAGAACCGTATTCCGCCGAGTCGGTCGTGACGCGTTTCGTGTCCGAGTATCGACTCGGCCTCTCGTTCGTCCCGGCTACCTAGTCGGGTCGCGGCTTCTGCCGCACCACCAACAGCCCAACCCCATTCCGCCGGATGCCATTCGGCGTTCATCCATCCTGGAAGGAAACGTCAGCTATGCCTGATTTGCGACCGGAGACCGGCGGCTCGTGGAACGCCGCGCATCTCAACGACCGTGCACCCGAGTTCCTGCGCCGTGGCAATGCGAAGGCCGCCGCCGTCAGCGATGCCCGCGGTGTGGCCACCGACATCAGCCCGCACAACTCCGACGGCTCGGTGCGCTGGTCGCCGTTCGCCCAGGACGGGAAGCTGCGCCGAGACCTGTTCGCCCGCCACAAGGTCGGCGGCATCTACGTCACCAACACCGAGGCCAACGAGGGCTTCTACGGCACGGGCGCGTTCAAGGAGGGTGACGGCCCGTCGATGGAGCCCAAGATCACCCAGGACCGCTTCATGATCGAGCAGTCCAACAGCCCCTACGACACGCTGTTGACCGAGGAGGTGGAGCCGTTCAGCTTCACCATGGTCGACACCGCCGACCCGGTGTATCAGCGGCTGCGCAACAACCTGCCGCTGTTCGATGCGAACGGCAACAGCCTCGTCGAGGATCCCGGCTGGTCGAACGCCGGCTACGGGCGCCTGCTCAACGGTTCCAACCCGGGCCGCCGGTTCCTGTTCCTGCGTGAGCGGTTCTGGGACGGTAAGCCCGTCTGGTCGGTGACTGGCGTGTGCCTGGCCCGCCTCGACGACATCGGCTCCTCGAAGCAGGACAAGAAGGACTCCGAGGGCGCCAAGCTCACCTACCTGCCCGTCGATGACGGCCGGTTCATGGCATTCCAGGACGGCGAGTACCAGCCGGTGCTGGTCTACACCTGGTGGGGCGGGGACGGCTGGACCGCGTTCGGTGGTGTGCCGGAACTGTCGGCGACCGCGCCGACCGCAACGGCCACCGACGACAACACCGCCACCCTGGCGTTCCCGGTGCCGACCGGCCCCGGCGACCCGTGGGACTACTCGGAGGCTCCTGCCGGTGTGCAGCAGTCCACCGACGCGGGTGTCACCTGGGGTTCGCTCATCGAGCCCGAGAGTGTGGTAGTGGCCGGTTCCACGGTCACCCTCACCGTGACCGGCCTGACCGCGGGCGCATCCCTGTTGCGCGCCAACGTCAAGGGCACCAACGGTGCGGTGGCGACCACGCCGAACTCGAACAGCGTCACGATCACCGAGACGTAACCAAGTCGCCCGCCCGGTGCGCGTTCGGGCTGTTCGCGCACCGGGCTGGGCTCGCCACACGGCGGGTCGAATCACCAAGCAGCCCAACAACAGCCCTGGAGGAAACAGCCCATGAGCGACGACGACAACACCGAGCGCGGCCCGGTCTCGCCCGAGAAGGCGATGCAGCAGGCCGCCGAGTTCCTGTCGGTGTTCGCCGGTTACGAGTTCGACCTCGGCGACGGTCAGAAGTGGACGTTGCCGAACCCGCACTTCCTGCCGCCGGTCATGAAGCGCCGGTTCCTCGAGCACATGAGGTTCATGGCCAAGGGGCTGGATCAGGAGACCGTCACCCACCCGGTGACGAACAAGAGGTCCAAGCAGCGCGTCTGGCCGCCCGAGTACAAGGGCAAGCTGATCAACGAGGACGAGCTGCTGTGCATCGCGCTGATGGCTGACTCTGATGACGGTGTGGCAGAACGCGATGCGTACTTCGCGAGCGGCGCGCTACCCCCGACGTATGAGCGGTTCCTGGCCGCCGGCGGGGTGCCGGGGCAGATCGACGTGCAGTGGTCGGTCATGAATCTGCAGATGGAGGAGCGTCGCCGGCGCGACTCGAAAAGTAGCTGACGCACTCGCGCGCTGGCTGCTGTGGCCCGAGGAGATCGAGAGCGATCTGCTCGACAAGGGCCTCGACATCGGTCTCTGGCACCGGCTGACGATCAACCCCGACACCAACGCCCCCTACCTGTCGAGTCGCCGCCTGCTGGCGGTGCTCGACAAACTTCGCGACACCAGCGCGTACAAGACGGCGCGGCGAGGTGGCCGGCTGACGCCTGATCAGTTGGTGCAGTACGAGATTCACAACGAGATCCTTCGGTTGCGCTCGGGCTACTGGGCGGTGCACAGCACCGAGGAGAACGACGTCCGGTTCGACCCGCGCGACTACCAGCTTGCCGACCCGGTCGACCTGCGGCTGCGCGCCGAGGCCGAGGACCGCGACGCCGAGCTGGCCGCACAGACCGAAACCGAACTGGCCGACGCCGGATGGATGTAGAGAGGTGGTGGAACGCCCGTGCCGTTGACTCTGCCAATCCGGTCTGAGCTTGATGAGCGTTCCGCCAGGGAGGCGGTGTCGCGCGCCGAGCAGATCTACGGCGACGCCGCCCGCAACATGTCGAGCACGCTCAGCGACGGGCTGACGCGCGGTGCTCGTGAGGGTGGCCGTGCGATCGACCAGATGGCCGACCAGGCGAGCGCCTCGTATCGGCGCGTAGGCGAACTAACCGACGAACTGCGCCAGCAGGAGCGGCTACTGGCCGAGATGCGCGCCGAGGGTGCCCGAGGTGTCGAGGTCCAGGCTGAGCGGGTGCGCCGTGCGCGCCGGGCCGAAAAGGACGCCATCAAAGAGGCTGCCGCCGCCTACGACGAGTACGAGCGGGCCGCGCTCAACGCCGGGAACGCCGGCGAGGAGGCCGGCAACTCGATGCTGGCCGGCCTGCGCGGTGCTGCAGGCGGTGCGGCGTCGGCGGGCCAGGAGTTCGCCAATGGCTTCTCGGGTGGCTTCGTCGGCGCATCGGCGCTGACCAGGATTGCGGGACTGGCGATTCCCGGCATGGGCTGGGTCGCTGCCGGTGTCACCGCGGGCGGGCTGCTCGCGACCGGCATCACTCAGGGGCTGCAGAGCCTGCAGATCCGAGACCTTTTCCAGGCCCGGCTCGGCGTCGACGACGCGACGATGTCTCAGTACGGCGAGGCCGCTGCGAACGCCTACGTCAACGCGTGGGGCGAGTCGGTGGCCGACAACCTGCGCACCGTGCAATTCGCGGTGCAGGGCGGCGTGGTGGCCCCGGGCGCGTCGAACGCGGAGATCGAGCAGTCGATCGCGAACATGCAGGCGCTGGCGACCATGATGGAGGTCGACGTCCAAGAGGCCGCCCGCGCGACAGGGCAGCTCATCCGCGGCGGGTTCGCCGCCGACGGCCAGCAGGCCGCCGACATCATCGCGTCGGGTTTCCAGAATGGGCTCGACATCGCCGGGGACTGGCTCGACACCATCACCGAGTACACGACGCAGTTTCGCAAGCTCGGCCTCGACGGTTCGGATGCGCTGGGCCTGATCCAGCAGGGGCTACAGGGCGGCGCCCGGGACAGCGACAAGGTCGCCGACTCGATGAAAGAGTTCTCGATCCGCGCCGTCGACGGGTCGGCCCTGACCGCAGAGGGATTCGCGGCACTGGGATTCCAGGCCGACGACATGGCCCAGCGGTTCCTCGCCGGCGGCGATTCGGCGCGCTCGGCGTTCGGCGCGACGCTGCAGGCGATTCGCAGCCTCGACGATCCGATTCAGCAGGCGTTGGTGTGGCAATCGCTGTTCGGCACCCAGTGGGAGGACATGGGCGACGCCATCAACAGCATGGACCTGTCGACGGCGCGCACCGAGTTCGGCAGCACTGAGGGCGCGATTGAGAGTGCGACCGGAAAACTGTCCGAGCACGTCAACCAGTGGGATGTGCTTGGCCGCAAGTTCGACGACACGTTTACCAAGCTCAAGCAGTGGCTCGCCGATTCGATGATCGGCGATTTTTTCAACAACACCCTGCCGAACTCGTTGAACAACCTGTTCTTTCCCGCGCCGGGGCCCCTGCCAGTGGACGACACCGGCGTCCCGATCGGCGACCCCACCCCGCGTGACGCGAACCCGCTCGGCCCGTCTGACCCGACGAGCCTGCTGATCCCCGGAGCGCCGTCGCCGGGCCGGACTGCCCCCTCGGCGCCCACAGGTGGCCGCGAGCCCGGCTGGGGCGGCTCGCCACCGCCCGGCGCTCCAGGTGGCACAGGCAATCCACTGCTCGACATCCTCGGATCGGGACCGGGCGCGCCTGCCCCCGCCGACGCCCCGGTGCCCGGCGAGCGCACCCCGATGTTGACCGACACGCAGCAGCAGGCGCTCGACGAGGCCTCCGGTGGCAGCACCGAATCGCTGCCGCCCGCACCAGTGTTGCCGCTGCAGTACTCCTCGGTCGCGGGCCTGCCGACTGCGGTCGCGAACGCGGTGACGCGCCTGGACGAGGCAAGCCACGACGCTGCCGAGAAGCAGGCGCGGGTCAACCAGCTGCGCGAGTCGAACATCGCGACCGAGGAGCAAATTCAGTCCGCGGAGAACGCGCTGGCGCAGTCCGAGCAGCGCAAGCAGCAGGCCGCCCGCGCACTCACCGAGGCGCAGATCAGCGCGGGGGAGAAGCAGGCCAAGCAGCTCGAGCAGGTCGGCGGCGCGGTCGAGGAGTTCGGCGCCGGACTGGATTCGGACTTCGGCATCTCCGACGGTCTGGCGGGGATCGCGGACAACCTGGTGCGGTTCGTTGGCGCGTTGGCGTTGGCGGGCCCGATGGCGATGCTGAACAACATCTCGGCGGCGAACCCGAACCAGGGCAGCGGCATGCTGGGGATGCTGGCCAGTTCGGGCGCGTTCGGACCCGAGTACATGCCGGGGTATCAGGCGGCGTACAGCCCGTCGGCGATGGGCCCGGCAGCGCTGCGACCAGGCTACACAGGCTCGATCCCTGGCGGTGCGGGTGGCGCTCCGACTGAAGATCAGATCAAGCAGATCGCAGCTGCGTTCGGACTGGTGGTCACTTCCGAGGACCGCCCCGGCGACGATGGGTATCACGGGCAGGGTAAGGCCCTCGACATCGGCATGCCCGGCGGTGGCGACAAGACCCCGCAGATGCAGGCGTTCGCCGAGTACATGAACGCCAACTTCGGCTCGAATCTACTGGAACTGATCTACGACGCACCCGGCTGGGCCGGAAATATCAAGAACGGCAAGGGCACTGGTGCGTTCGGAAACGTCTACACGATGGATCAAGCTGGTTACCATGGCGATCACGTGCACGTTGCAGCGGACTGGGGCAAGGGCGGCGGCGGCCTGCAATCCAGCACTGGCGTGGTTCCTGTCAACGTCGTCAACGGCGCGAGCATTGCGGAACCGATCGGGTCGGCGATGGGGCAGTGGTCGGCCGACTGGAACGCCATCGCACAGGGCGAGTCCGGCGGTAACTGGGGCATCAACACGGGCAATGGCTACTACGGCGGTCTGCAATTTTCGCAGCCGTCATGGGAAGCTGCCGGGGGGTCGAACTACGCGCCCCGCGCCGATCTCGCTACCCCGTACCAGCAGGCCCTGACCGCCGAGAATCTCCTGTCGATGCAGGGGCCGGGCGCGTGGCCGAACACGTTCGTGCCGGGCAGTTCTGGCCCTCTACCCCCGCTCGGCAGCATGCCCGGAGCTGGTGGCCCGCTCGGGCTCCCGGGTGTCGGCATGCCGCAGAGCGCAGGCGCGGGCCAGTACGGCGGTGGCGGCATGGCGTACCCGGCTGTCGGCGGCGAGGGCGGCCTGGGCGTGTCGGGCATGGCGATGGACGCCGTGATGGCGGGCACGTCGGCACTGGACTTCATGGCCCCGGGCGCGGGTGCCGCGGCCAAGGTGGGTGTGCAGCTGCTCAACCTGTCGCTCAAGCAGGCGGGCAAGCTCGCGGGCATCGGCGTCTCGGGCGTCATGGAAACCCTGTCAGTGGGCGACAACCCGATGGGCTCAATCGGCAACTCGTGGTTCGGCAAGCTCGCCGGCGGCCTGGCGGGCGCTAAGCCTGCGCTACCGAACAAGGCGGGCGGGCCGGCGCCGGGCGGTGACCCGAGCAAGCAGCCCGGTGGTGGCGGGCCCGCAGGTAGTGCTCAGGCTGCCGCGCTGAAGGCCGGCAACACGGCGAACATCACGATCAACAACCAGGGCGCGACGCCGGACCAGAACGGCAAGGACGTCGCCGCGCACACCGCCGCCATGTGGGCGCCGACAGGCCGCCAGTGACCGCACCCGAGAAGGTGCGGCTGCCGTCGGGGCCGATCACTCCGCACGGTGTCTATCACCTAATGAAGGGCGACCAGCCGGTCGTCTGGCTGACGTCGCACGACGGCACGGTGATCACCGACCTCGTCGGCCCCTGGTCGACGCCCGACAAGTACGAGGCCCCCGAGTGTGTGCAGCTCGGCGACTCACCCAAGGGTCTGATCGCGGCGTGGACGTCGATTGACCAGCAGGGCGCCAACGAGGACGGCAAGACGTTCATCGACGCCGCGAACGAGGCGCTGGAGATCGACCTGCCGGTGCGGTGCGTGGCCCGCGACGGCGTGCACCTGCGCCGGGTGATCAACCTGCTGATCGGGTCGATCGACTCGATCCGCACCGCCACGCTGCACTGGTGGACGCCTGATCAGGGCTATTGGTACACACCGGTGCGCTGGTTCAAGCCGCCGCCCGAGGGATTTCAGATCGGCGGCCAGCAACGCGTCTGGGAGTGGACGCTGCGCCTGCGCGGTGACGGCGGGTTCTGGCGCGGCCTGCCCGATGTCGACGAGTTCCGTTTCGCCTACGACGCGATGCGCGAGGACTTCGACGTCGACTACCCCGACAGCCTGGGCCCGGACTGGCCGATGCGCCTCACCGGTCGCGGCGGGGGCTACCCGTACGTGCATCGCGGTGCTGCCCGGTGGCGGGATCAGCCGGGGTTCCTCACCGAGGGTCGCACGCTGGTGGCCGGCCCGCGCCGCGACTTCGAGACAGAGACCAACAACCAGGTGATCGAGGTCGACCTGGCGTCGCTGCTGGCGTTCGGCGCCGCGGTGGACGTGTTCGGCCGCATGGGTCGCCAGACCGACGGCGCGTGGAACGGCTACGGCACCCGCTACCGCATCGTGGGCTCGACGATCCAGTTGCACGCGATCAACAACTACGTCGAGACGCACATCAACACGTGGCTCAACTTCGTGCCGCCGCTGCCGGGGGAGACCTGGTACTTCGAGTTCGGCGACGAGGAGGGCAACGAGCGTGCCCACCGGGTTCGCCGCGGGTTCTTCAACGGCTCCGTGACGGCGTTCAAGGCCGAGGACGAGGGTGCCGTGGCCCAGGTTGGCCCGAACTTCCGCGGCGTCGGCTGGGGCAGCTACGCGACGGGTTCATGGATCGGGCAGGGTGACCCGGCGGCGATCACCAGCATCCGCGCAGGAGACGCGACCACGTCGACGCAGAGCGGGCACCTCGAGCGGTTCAACGTCGGGACGGTCCCGCGGTGGGACACCTACACGCTGACCGGGCCGGGCATCTTCGAGATCGCGACCGGGCCGGGCTCGTCGCAGATGGTCAAGGTGGGCCCGCTGCTGCCGAACCAGGTGGTGCGGCTCAACACCGACGGGCAGAAGGCGCGCATTCAGGACTTTACGCGCGTGCCGGCGACGGCTGCCGAGCTGCTGGAGTACCGCGAATGGCTCGACGAGCTCAAGTCGTGGGCGCCGGACGCTGACGAGGCGAATGCGTCGGTGTTCGGTGTGGTTCCGCCGCAGGGCAACATGCACCGCACGATCGAGGGCTGGTTCACCCGGCCCATCCCGCCGCGGCTGGCTAGCGGCAAGGCGCAGATTCACACGGTGGCGGTGTCGATCAGCGGCGGCAACGCGAACTCGCGCATCGTGGCCAGTGGCGTTCCGCGGCAGCGAGGTCCGCAGTCGTGATCAGCTCCGCGCAGGTCGACGAACTGCTCGACCGCTGGGCCGAGGATCTCGAATCCGACATCGCCTGGCGCGCAGCCGAAGCGTCCGACCGCCTGGCCGAGGCGTTCGAGAACCAGGACACCGACTACACCGTCACGGTCTGCGACAAGTTCTGGAACCCCATCGGTGTCGCCGCCGACTACATGAAGGTCGCGGGCACGATCCCGCGCAACAACGCTCCGCAGGCCACGCTCACGCTCAAGGGCGGGCACTGGCTCAATCCTTACCTCGCCGACTGCGTCAACACCATGGTCGGCGTCATCATCGAGACCGAGGGTGTCTCCGAGGCGTTCTACGTCAAGCACCACACCGAGGAACTCAAAGACGGTGCGTGGGTTTACACCTCGGAGCTCGTCGGCATCTACGACATCCTGAACTACCTCCCGATCTGGCCGTCGTGGTATCTGCCGATCCAGACGCAGCCCTTCTCGCACGCCACCTTTGCCGGCCCGATGTGCACGGTGCTGGAAGCCGCTGCGGCACAGTCGTCGTTCCGCATCCAGACCGGGATGAACGAGTTCTTCAACAACGCGCTCTCGCTCAACCCCGATGTGCGGACCTGGTTCGGCACGATGCTGCAGCGCATCGAGAACGATGGCCCGCAGACGCTGCACACGCCGCTGTATGTGGTGCGCACCGGCCTGCTGCGGGACTCCTCGCCGCAGTTCATCAAGACGGTGCGCATGTCCACGGTCGGCGATCTGATTCGCGAGATCACCCCCGCGTACGGCGTGGACGTGCGAGTCACGTTGTGGCGGCCGGGGATGCCGCAGCCGGATAAGTGGGCGAACCTGCAGGTGCCCACCTACGTCATGACGGTCAAGGACCGCAGCCAGATCGAGGGCCCGTTCAAGAACATCCTCGACTCGGGCCTGCGCGCCGTGGTGGATGCGCAAGGCTCGCTGCTGGGCAAGACGCTCGACCCGCTGCTTAACCCGAACGGCGAGTACGCGCCCGAGGGTCTGCACATCGCGCCCGCGCTCGGTCTGGATTTCGTGCCGCCGTATGCGGTGCTGATCACCCCCGATGACATCGTTGCCGACGGGGAGGTGGTACGAGACCGGTCGGCGATCATGTCGTGCAAGATCAAGCACAGCACCCCCCTGGGGTGGCAACACATCATAGGCGGCAAGTCGCCGAAGGTCGGTGCCCCACCGGGAAACTGGTGGGGCACCGACCTTCGGACAACTCAAGTGGCTCAACGACCTGATCAACGCGTGGCTGTCGTTCGTGATCGACGCGGCCATGATCATCATCGGGTTTACCGGCGTGCCGTCGAACCTGCTCGACGGGTTCCTCAACGATGCGTTCTTCGCGTTCCAGCTGATCCAGCACTACGACCGCCGCAACGACGTCGGCCCCTACCACCCGGCCATCGAGGTATTCACCGCCACCAACTCGTCTCCGTACAACTTAGAGGCGTTGTTCCAGTTCATCCAAGTGCTCTGGGCGTCAAGGGGATACACGACTGCCATCGCGTCTTTCCGCGGCCAGAACGGGCCCTACCGGCTCGGCCGAGATATCTTCCCCGGCGCGCTCATGACGCTCGTCTACGCGGCGCGCACGAAGCTGTTCACTGACCACATCGAGCTCGTCTCGTTCAGCTCCGACCGCCGCACGCGCGAGCTGACTGTGCAGATGGGTGACGGTAAGCCGCTTGAACATTCGAGCGTGATGCTGCGGCGAAACATCAGCGAGCTATGGGCGGCGTTCAACGTGTGGACGCTCGCGCCCCAGAGCTAAGGAGACTCATGCAGAAGCAGGTATTCGCGACCGAGTACACCGACGCCTACGGGCGCGAGTGGCTCAAGTTCGTGATGACCGAGTTCCACATGCTCAAGAACGCTGTCGACACGCAGGATTCGGGCGCCTATCTGCTCGTCGCGGCGCCGCACGGCAAGGCGGGATGGGGCGCGCTTGCTCAGGGCCCCAGGGCCTACTCGACCACATTCGTCGAGGGCAATGTCGAGGCACTGCCCGCCGATAGCCCCACCGCGGTCACGTTCAAACTGCGCGAGCTGTCCCCGGCAACCGACTCAGCCGGGCCACTAGTGGCGGTCGACCTGGGCGTGCGGGTGGGCGCGGACGGTGCGCCCGGCGCCGCGCTGATCACCCCGGAGGACTACGCCGAGACGCCCGTCGCGGGGCAGGCGCTCGTCGTCGCACCGGGTGCCACCGAGTTCGAGCTGGCGTGGCCGAAGGTGGGCCGGTTGCACTGGCCGTCGAGCTTGAGTGACGCGCCGAGCGGCAGCGTGGGCAGCCCTATCACGGTGGCCCAGATCAACATCGACGCCGGTGTCTACAACTTCGACTACCGCGTCATCCCGCAGGGCGAGTGCCGGTTTGAGGCCACTAGCAGCAACATTCAGGTGAATCTGGTGGCGCACCTGAATGCGATCGACGGCCCAGTCATCGGCATCTGTCGCGGCATCGGTGGCGTGGCGAAAGAGCGGCTGAACTTCTCGCCCGGGCCCGCCGCAGGTTCGGCCGACACGGTAGGCAAGGTGACCGCAGGAAACGGCGCGGTCGTGTTCATCAACACCGAGCGGGTCGACGGCTCAGCCTCCTACACGGCGCTCTCCGACTACATGCATTTCTCGGGCTTGGTGGTTTCTGCGTGAGTGAAGGGCCCGGTTGGGAGCGGTACTTCGAGCGCGTCGGACAGATACCCGGTGGCACGCCGACAACGCCGAAGCGGCTCACTGAGAAAGAGCTGCTCGACCGACAGGCCGAGATCAACCGGGGCAACGCGGCGAACATCGCCGTTGCAATGGGCGGCGTCGACACCGGCTCCGACTTCGACCCGTGGGACTGGCTGTCAGGATGGTCGACCAACGTCGAGCAGAACCTCACCCTGAACACCGAGGCCATCGTCGAGCTGCAGGACGTACAGGCGTCGATGAACACCACGCTGTCCTACGTCGGCGACGAAGAGCAGATGGTGTCGGTACCTCGCTCGCAGTTGACCATCCCGACCATCGGCGGCTCGTCGACACCACCGAAGGCGCGCAACCTGCTCGACCCCGTCGAGTTCGTCTACTCGGGCGTGTACCACCACTCGGTGCTGCCGGTATTCCGACCCGACGTCGTGATCGGCGAGACCGAGGGGACCATCTACTACGTCCCGATCATCGCCGACCGCAAGGGCGCAGTCGAGGGCATCTCCTGGGTGGGCGGCGCGGACACCTCGATCTTCTCGATCGACTACTACGAGGTCGCGCTGTGCGTTTACAACCCCGACACCGGCAACATCGAAAAAGCCTGGGGCTCAGGCAACGTCAAGGACACCTACGCGTCCGTGGCTGACCCCGACTACATCTATATGACGATCGGCACGCCGCAGTCCTGCACGCCCGGACAGCTGCTGTTTGCCGCGTTCCAGCAGACGGCCCCCGGCGGCCTACAGACGGCGCGCTACGTCGGCGCGGCACCGGCAGTGAACATCGCTCGCAGCTCGGCCGCCCTGATCGACGCATGGTGCTTCACCGCGGCAGATCACTCGCAGGGCATCCCATCGTCGATCAGCTTCGCCGGCCTCGGTCGGGAGAACCGCTTCATCCCGTTTGCCGGCCTGCGTGTGGCCGCCGAGGGGGATGAGCCGTGATGACGCCAGAGCAGATGGCCGAATGCGCCGCGGGTGGCCGGTACTGGTTCATGCGTCCAGACGGCACGTTCTACGGATCCGACGAGCGCGACCAGCCGGATACGTACCTGCTCGATGCCTCGCCCGAGTGGGTTGCGCAGTGGCCCGACTGGGATGCCGCGGTGGCTGAGATGGCCCCGCTGTTTGAACGACTCGACGAGTTTCGGGACTAGGAAAGGACACCCATGGCCAACAGCATCGGCCCGTCTCTGTGGACGGTCAAGGGACTGATGGGCGCTGTGTTCAACGGCAAGCCGTTCGTCGTCAACGGCCTCTACATGCAGGCGCACAACGGACTGCCCGGCAGCGACGGCACTGCGAACGTCATCGCCGACACCGACCGCCAGGTGCCCAGCTTCTCCGAGGTCGACGACAACGCGTTCGTGCAGACGATCGGCGCCCCGATGGAATACACCCTCGGCGAGATCGCGGACCTGTCGGTGTCGCACTTCAGCCTGTGGACGGCGCTGTCGGGTGGCGACTTCGTATGGAACCTCGTGGCCACGAAGCCCATCCCCGTCGTCGAGGGTGACCTGCTGATCATCTCCGACGGTGTGACGCTGCAACTGGACGGCTGGGTCTGATATGCCCGTGACTCGGATCGCCGCAGCGCAGCGGGCGGCCGCCATCCTGTCGACGGTCACCAGCGGCGACATCGACACCGCACTGACGGTGCCGGATGCGGTCAACACCTACGGCATCGCGGCGCTGGGCTACACCGCCGAGCAGGACATCGACGAGGCCACGTTCGACGTCACGCTCGGCGGGGTGTCGGGGGTGTCGCTGTTCGACCCGATCTACTTCACCGACAACGACAGCGTGCTGCGCGGCTTCATCTTCGAGAATCCCGAGTCCGACGACCTGGCTGCGACGTTCTCGGGTGTGCCGTTCAACGCGCTGATCAACACACGCAACCTGCTGCTGGTCGGCGGGGTGTGGTCGCAGGTCGAGGCGCTGGACCTGGACAACATCGGCGACAACGTGGTGACGGCCGTGGCGTCGGGTTCGGCCGCGTCGAGCTCGGTGGTGGTGTCGTCGGTCAATCCTGCGCACCGGGTGATCTCGGCGCACATGGTGGGCAAGCTGCGCGGCATCAGCGGCTACAACCACGAGCGGGTCGCCAGCGCGATCGTCGCCGGCGGTGGGCACCTGATCCTCGGCGAGGCCCGCGGCGATACCTCGGTGACGTGCACAGCCACGCACAACGCGTCGACGGCGAACTGGGCGGGCTTCGCGCTGAACCTGCCGCCCACCCCGGTGTACACGGGTGGCGCGGCGCGCACGAACCTGTCGCCGCGGCAGCGGGTCGGCGCGGACATCTACCGGCTCGCGACGCCGCACCCCGACCGCGAGCACGTCATCCCGAAGCTCGGCACCGCGGACCCGCGCGAGTTCCTCGAGAACTTTGCGGTGACCGCCGACGGCGTGCTCATGCCGATCTGGGAGAAAGACCCCGACGACACCCTCGACTACACGCTGCACTGGCACAACCACATGGCCCCCGACGACGAGATCGTGTCGGTCGAGCACACGGTGAGCGGCACGCTGCAGAAGGTGTCGGAAGCGTTCGAGGACAACATGACCCAGGTGTGGCTGTCCGGCGGCAGCATGTTCTCGCAGGCCCGTGTGCAGGTGCGCGTGTCGACAAAGAAGGGCCGACGCCATGACCGCACGTTCTACATCGCAGGGGTGAGTAACTGATGGCGCTCGTGACGATCACTGGCGATCTGGTCCGCGACGAATCGGGCCGCCCTGATCCGCGGCCATGGACAACGCAGGCGGCGACGTACCAGGATGGCGGCGGCGGCGGCGGTGTCATCACGCCCGGCGAGGAGGCGACCCGGTGGTGGCCCAAGGCTGGCGTGCTGACGATTCGCGCCGAAGCGGGCAAGAAGGTCTACATCGGGAACCCCGACGGCAAGCGGTATCTCGTCACGATTCCGGTTGAGGACAGCGGCCTGTGGTCTGTCATCGAGGCTGGTGTCGCCTACTCGCCGGATACGGCGCAGGAGCTTCTCGCTGCTGCCGTATCTCAGTACGTAGAGGAGCATTCCAGTGATTGGACTGTGACGCTGGCCAAGAACGCAGACGGTTTTTATGTAATGGGGCCGGGCGCAGTGTTTGTGAAGAATGCAGACGGATTCTATGAAATGACAGGAGCATAAGCCGTGGCTGATGTGCTGGTACCCTTCGACGACGCGCAGTCAGCAGGTACGAAAGTTCCTGAGAAGTTGCGCACAGAAATCGGCGTCGTGGCCGAGCCCGTTGCCGACTCTCGCGTATTGGCTGGTTTCGCGCGGCGCCCGCGACTCGCTGACGGGATCTTCTCCGCTGTCGATGCTGCGCTGGCTGCGGGCGGCAACTCGACCGCGGTGCAGGTGCCGGGCGACTCGACGGCTAACGCCCCCGATGAGTGGGTGTACCTATTGTCGGAGTGGCTGGCTGACCGTCATCCCGACGCGCACGTCAAGTACAAGCTGTGGGATGACGCGACGCAGGCGTACGGCGCGTGGTCGGTGCTGCAAGCCGGCGCCAGCGGGGAGCGTTACGCGTTGTTCACCAACAACTCCCGCACCTTCTATCTGCCCTACGCGTCGTTTCCGCACATCTCCGGCGACATCGACATCCGCGTGCGTGTCCGGTTGGACGACTGGACACCGGCGTCGTCGCAGGATCTCGTCGCCCATTACGGCGCCGCCGGTCAGCGCGGCTTCATCTTCCAGGTCAACTCGTCGGGTGCGCTGTCGTTCCTCTGGACGACGGACGGCACCACGAACATCTCCCGATCATCCACCGGGGCCGCCATTGCTGATGGAACCGAGGCGTGGGTGCGCGTCACCCTCGATGTGGACAACGGTTCAGGCGGATACACCGCCACGTTCTACAAGTCCACTGATGGTGTGACGTGGACGACGATCACCAACAGCGTCGTTCCCGGCTCCACGACAAGCATCTTCGACGCTTCGGCCACGGATTACGAGATCGGTGGGCGCGGCCTGAACGCCGAGATGCTGATGGGCCGTATCTACGAGGTGCAGATCCGCGACGGCATCGACGGGAAGATCGTCAACCCGCAGCCGATTGACTCGTGGACGCCGCGTGGGGTTTCCGGTTCGTACATTGCGGGCACGTTCGGCGGCTCCCCGACACTGTATGTGCTGAACGGGTCGAAACCGGGCGCGAATCTCACCTACCTCGCCGACAGCGGCCGATTGCCGAAGATGATCCACCCTTATGCGGGGTCGGTGGTGTTCCAGTCGTGCTCGCACAACGACGCCACGACCGATGTGGGTGCGGCGTATCTGACGGCGCGCAAGGCGTTCTCGGATGCGATCGACGCGCGGGTGCCGGGCTGTCAGCAGGTGATCCTGACGCAGAACCCGCAGATCGCCCCGTTCGGCGCTGACTACATTCAGGCTCACGCGCGCAGGCGGAAACTGCTGATGGGCTACGCCGCGCGGGCCGGGCTGGTGGTGATCGACACCTACAAGGCGTTCCTCGACTGGCCTGCCGGTGTGGCTGACCTGGTGGAGGCCAGCGACGGCGTTCATCCGACCGCGGCGGATGGTTCCGGTGAGACGGGCGAAGAGGTGTGGCTGAAGGCCATCACCGACGCCTGGGATCAGGTCGCCTGACCCAGTCCGAGGGTCGACCACACGGTGTCGGCCCACAGTTGCGAACCTTGCTCGTTGGGGTGCGCGCCATCGGTGCCAAGCAAAGCCGGGACGTTGCCAGTGTCGGTGAACGCCGAGAACACATCCACGGTGACCGCGCCGTACCGGGGATCGCTGTAGATTTCGCGGAGCCGGGCGATCATCTTCTGCCCTTCGTGGGCGGGTGCGTCGATACGCGGGTTCTGCAGGATCACCACCACACCGCCTCCGGGCAGGGTATTGGCGTACGAGGTGTCGATCAAGCTGGCGGCGCCGAGCAGCACGTCTGAGGTCCGGTTATGCGAGTGGTTGATGAAGGTCAGGTTCACCGGTTGGGGCACCATCTGCGGATACCACTCGATCGAATACTGGGCCGGCTCCCCTGGGGCTGAAGCGTTCCACACCGTGACGGGCGAGCCGGAGCCGTAGACGGTGACGTATTCGTACCGGTTCGTTTCCCCGTTCCAGCCGTTCACCGTGACTTCGCGGCCGTAGTCCTCGGCGATGCGTTGCGCGACGCGGTGTACCCATTCGTCGGGCGCGTTGCCAGTGGAGTCGCCGAGCACAGCGATCGCGTAGGGCTGCTGCGATTGCAGGGCCGCGGCGATGGTGCCGGGGTCGAACGGGGGATGTTCAGCGGGCAGCCACGCCGGGGTCGTCGGCGGGGGTGGGGTGTAGCGCGATTCGTAGGCCGGCGGCGTCCGGTCACACCCTGCCAGAGCAGCGACAACAAATACGACGGCTAGCAACTTCCCCCACATGGGGGCCGAGCATACCGACCAGGAGGTGACCCCGTGGCTACGATCACCACCTTCTGCCTGGCCGGTGCCAGCCCGAAGCCGCGCCTGGACAACGACCACCTCGGCGGCGAGCTATTCCGGCCGCCGTATCAGCGTCGAGACATCGTCTACAGCAACAAGTTCGTCGCGCAATCGAACTTCGACGACGGGCGGGCCAAGCTCAAGGCCGCGCTGCTGGAGTCCCGCGGCCAGGTCGCCGTCCTCGGCCAGTCGCTCGGCGCGCGCATCGCCGGCAGCCTCATGGACGACGCCGAGGTGCTCGCCGCGTGCCCGCCCGAACGGTGCGTGTTCGTGCTCACTGGCCACCCCGAGCGCAAGTACGGGGGCGCGGCGACGGTCGAACGCTCGGGCATCGTCAGCGGTTACAGCTACACCGGCGTGCCGGACGACTGCGCCTACCGGGTGTGGGACGTGGCCCGCCAGTACGGCGCCCCGGAGGACTACCCGGCTGACCGGTCGGTGCGCGCCGCGGTGTCGAACGTGTCGCTGGCCGTGCACTCGGACTACACCAACGTGCGCATCGGCGACCCCCGCAACACCGCCTGGGTCGACCCCGAGAACCCCAACGTGACCTACGTGCTCGCGCCGACCTACCCGCTGCCCGGCATCGAGAGCAAGTGGTGGAGCCTGCAGCGCAAGGCCGACGAAGATGCCCGCCAGCGCCCGGCGATCGAGGCGGCCTACGACCGGCCGTTCCCCGCGCCGAGCACCACGATCAACCGCATCTGGGGCACTGACTACGGCTACGACGGCGCCCGCCGAGGGTTCGTGCTGATGCCGGCGCCTGCAGCGTTCAGGCCGTTCGGATGACCCTGTTCGACCACCTCGACCGCTTCGGCACCTCGGACCCGGACTTCAACGAGGGCCATCCCGAGGATAGGTGTCCTCTCGACGGTCGCCCGGTCGACGAGCACCGCGGACGCCCGGCGCAGCGCCGCTCGACTGTGTGGGCGCATCGCTGGGGCGCGTTGCGCTGCTTTATCTGACCTCCCGACTTCGCCCCTGCTGACTTCCCCGCAGCAGGGTCGCTGCCATGCCCGAAAGGAACAGCCCCCATGACCGAAAACGGTTGGCCCGCGTGCGGACCCGACATGCTCGACCGCAACCCCATTCCTGGCACCAGCATCGTGATCCCGCTGCAGCGCGGCATCCCGAACGTCATCCTCAAGGCTGCCGCGGCTGACATCCACCAGTTCGTCGAGTCGCTCAACAACGGACGCGCCGGATCGAGTGGCGGCGACGAGGGCGGCTGGACCGGCACCAACAGCGTGCCGACGTCGAACCACCTCGGCGGCACCGCGATGGATCTCAACTGGAACGACCACCCGTTCCGCGTCAACTGGGCCGGCTGGGACGCCAACGAGCGCCGCGTTCTCGAGGAACTGTTCGGCACCAAGCAGAACAGCCGCGGGCCCGGGGCCGGCTGGTACGAGGGCATGGTGTTCTTCGCCCAGCACTGGGACAACCCGATCGACCCCATGCACTTCCAGATGGGCTACGGCACCTACCAGGACATCGCCCGCTGCAACGACTTCATCCGCCGCAAGATCCGCGCTGACGGGTTCTCGACCTTCCGACGCGGCGGGACCGGTGGCGGCACGATCCCGCCCGTCGTCGTGCAGCCGTCGTACTGGGCCGAGCTCGGCCACAATGGCGAGCACGTCAAGCGACTGCAGGCGTTCCTCAACACCCGCGGCGCCGGCCTAGACGTCGACGGCGACTTCGGCCCGCTGACCGAGCAGGCCGTGCGGGCATTCCAGCGCGGCGCCGGGATCGACGCCGACGGCATCGTGGGCCCGATCACGCTGGAGAAGCTCAAGGCCGCCGGGTTCAAGCCCGACGGCGGGAACGTCATTGCGGTGCCACCGAAGCCGTGGCCACAGTCGGCGACTGATCGCGAACTGCTGGAGTACATCGCCGAGCAGCAGGGCCCGGGCCACAAGGATTGGCCGGCCAATGGCCCCGGCGGCGTGGCGCTGACGCAGCGTGACTCGATCGCGGCGTGGGGTAAGGCGCTGACCGAGATCGCCGAGGCGCGCTGATGCCGCTACGGCTGCACGACCGCAACCCCACCGTCCGAAAGTGGCGCCAGGTCATGGCTGTCCGGTTCGCCGGGTATGCGCGCATCCATGGCCCGCTACCCGGCGACACCGACGAGTTCGGGCCCCGCGCGGTGGCGTGGCAGCGTGAGTATGAGCGGCGCACGTTCCAGGTCGACGACGGCGAGGTGTCCGACCATGACCTGACCGTGCTCGGCATCTCACCCGTGCCCGACGCTCGCGAGATGCCCTGGCTGTTCACCGTTCACGGCACCGGCATGGCAGACCCACTCGGGCCCGGCCTGCCCGCCGACACTGCCCGCGATGTGCTCGACCGCTACCGCTGGCAGCCCATCGGCAACTACCCGGCAGTGCCGTTCCCCATGAAGCCGTCGATCGACAAGGGCCGCGCCGAGACGGTGCTGCAGATCGACTCCAAGCCCGGCCCGATCGCGCTCGCCGGATACTCGCAGGGCGCGGTCGTCATCGGCCAGGTGCTCAAGCACGACATCATGAATCCGGCCGGCCGGCTGCATCACCGCCTGCCCGACGTCCGCAAGGTGGTGTTCTGGGGAAACCCGATGCGCCAGCAGGGAATCGCGCACTTCGACCACTGGAAGTACCAAGTGGCCGGCCCCGACACGTTCGGCATCATGGCCGACCGGCTGGAGGGCCTCGACGACGCGCCGTTCGAGGTCCGCGACTACGCCCACGCCGGCGACATGTACGCCTGCATTCGTGACCGCGAGGCCGACGAGTGGAAGGTCATGGTGCAGCGGCTCATCTTCTCGGCGACCGACTTCTTCGGCGGCGAGGACTCGCTCGTGGCGCAGCTGCTGGAGTGGGCCGCCCGTCCGCTGCAGGAGACCATCGCGGCCGCCACCGCGGGCATCGAGGCGATCCGGTTCTTCGTGAACCTCGAGCAGCACGCCTACAACCGCTTCCCGGCGGTCGACTTCCTACGCGCAATCTGAGAAAAAGGAGCACCCCAGTGGACAACTTCCTACACAACAACCCGTTCATCCAGGACACCGCTGAGCGTGCCGGCAAGTCCGCGCTGCAAGGCTTCGTCGTCGGATCGGCGATCTTCACCGCGGCCGAAGGCGGCCAGATCGCCCTGACCACGATCCAGTGGCTCGACGGGCTCAATGTCGCTGGCGGCATGGCCGTCGCGTCGCTGATCACCTCACTGCTCAGCTACCGGCGCGGGTACCGCGGCACCGCGTCGCTGACCAAGGCGGTCGAGCCAGCGAAGCCCTGACCTACCTCAACGGTTGAGACCACAGCCGCGTGATCAATACCGGGATGAACAGGGTCACCTTGCACCTGGCAATCCCCATCCACTGGAGGACCAGAGTGCGCAATCTCGCTACGTCACGAGTCCCACTCGGTGACGTGTGGTTCGTCGTCTCCGCGGCGCAGGGCATCGAGTACCTGCTGCGCCCGCACGGTGTGACCAAGGTGCTCAACGCCGTCGAGGCCGCGCTGCCATTCCAGGTGTGGGCGCTGTGGCTGATCATCCCGGCCATCGTCGGGTTCGTCGCGAACCGCCGCAGTTGGTGGCCGACGGCGATCGCGTGTCACATGGCCAGCGCCGCGGCCTACGCCGGACTGACGTACGGCATCATCGCCGGCGTCATCAACGCGGGTCAGGCGTGGGGCTGGCAGGTCGCGCCGGCCTACGCGCTGCTGTGCATTCTGCACGGCTTCTGGGTGTTCGTCGACATCTTCCGTGAGCGCATCCTGTACGTGGTCACGCGGAGTCCCGACGACCCATCGGTGTCATGAGCTGGCTCGCCGACCCGATCAGCGGGCCCACCATCGCGGGCGCCACCGCATTCATCATCCTGGTACTCACCCGCATACCGGCCATCAACCGCCGGCTGTCGCGCCTGCTCGACCCGCTGGTGCGCTGGTGGACTCGCGGCGCGCTGATCGACCAGGTCAACGAGAACGAGCGCGAGATCCTGTTCCGCCGCACTCGCGACGTCGACATCCTCGAGGCGTACCAGGACGAGATCGCCCGGTGGGCCGTCGAGGTGCGCGCGATCGCGATCGAGCACGGGCTGAGCCTGCCGACGATGAAGACATTCCGGCAGTTCAAGGCCGAGTGGCTGCGCGCGCACCCCGAGTACGCCAACGAGTTCGGCGAGCGTCGGAACATGACCCACCTCGATGGGGAGCCGCTGGGATGACCTGCGTCTGCGGCCACGCCCGCGTCGACCACCGCGACGTCGCCATGTCCGTGCCGCTCGTCGGCGCCGATCACTACCGGCCTTTCGGGCTGCCGCAGATCACCAAGTCCCACCCGAGCGCCACGTACGGCCAGCAGGCGTGCTGGTGCGGATGCACGATCTTCGAGGAGCTGTGAGCGCACCCCAGGGCGACCCGGAGATTGAGCTGTGGGCGGTGGCCTGCGCGGTGCTCGTCGTCGGCGCGTTCGTCGCGCTGTTCGTCTACGTATTCCTCTGACCTGCGCATGTGACAATCGCGCGAAACGGTTTCACTGAAATGTCACAACCCCCGCCCCGCTCGGCATCACGCCGGGTGGGGCGGTTTTGTCGTTGGTGGGTGCTACGCTCTGCCCATGCTCGGCCGCCGATCATCAAGTCACTCGTCCTGATCTAGGAGAGTGATCTCGGTGTGGACCGAGGGCCGGCTGCTACCCGGTACGTCCCGCTTCGGCGGGATGTGGTTCGACTCCACCGCTCTCCGCTGAGGAGGGTGCCGCGGAATGGTCTGCAACCGGATTCGAAACCCGGGGTGCCGTGACAGGTAGGGGTTCGAGTCCTCCACCCTCCGCTCAAGAACCCCGACGAAACTCGGGGCAGTAGGACTCTGTGGCCGCACCAAGGAACTGCGATGCCTGACGCGAGGTCCAGCCCTGCTGCGCGGCGAGCTGCTTGATGGCGCTCGAGATGTCGGTGCCAGGATTCTGTTCGAAGGCGCGGCACGACGAGATTGCCAGTAGGCGGGCGTCCTCAAAGCTGATCGGCAGGCTGGCGACCGTATTCGAGAACGCGGCGCGGGGCTCAGTGGCCCGCGTGGTCATGGGCACCGGCTCAGAGCGCGGAATCTCATCGCCCGAGTCGCCCGACGTCACCACGCCGAACACGCACCCTGAGACGCATCCGGCAGTGAACATTCCGGTCGCGAGTGCCGCCACCGCGCCTGTGCGCCAGCTCCCATCCCCCATGCCCGCGCATCGTACGCCCGCTCAGGCAGCCGCGCGCCAGGTTCGCTCGGGCCGCTCGTCGTCGGGGAGGCTCACGGCGACGAGCACGCGGGGTCAGGTAGAGCAGGAGCTCGTCGAGGTCGTCATCGTTCAGGTCGGGCATTCCCGTGACCCTTTCAAGCGACTGCCGCCATCATCGCGGCCCTCATCTCGTCGTCGTCGACGGCGCAGTACCGCTCGGTGATACTCAGGCTTGAGTGCCCGAGCAGCTCCTGCACGGCGCGCAGGTTCCGCGTGCCCCGGTACGCCTTCGACGCGAACAGGTGCCGCGCGGTGTGCAGTGTCCAGTCGTCCGGCAGCGCGCGGGTGGCGAGGATGCCGACGTAGTACGGCGAGATGTGGCCGCCACGCTGGCTCGGGAACAGCCAGCCGCCGTCACCACGCCCGGGTGTGTGCCCGCCGCCGCCGGCCGCGATCGCGGCCGCCAGCTCGGCCGTGATGGGTACGACGCGCTGCCGCGAGCCCTTCCCATGCACGAGCAGCTGCGACCCGCCGGCGCCGTGGCGAAGGTCACGGGTGTGCACACGAGCGATCTCAGCGCGGCGCAACCCAGCCTCGGCGGCCAGACGCAGCATCAGGGCTACGCGCGGCTCGGCGGCCGCGATGGCTTCGCGCAATACCGCCTCGGGTGTCGGGCGAGCGGCTGCGCGAGGCACCTTTACCTGCGGTAGCTTGATTGCTGGGTCGTCAATAATTCGGCCCGACTCCTTTGCCCAGGCGAAGAATCCGCGAATTGCAGCCCTGTAAGAACGGCGCGTCTCGGGCTTCCATTCTGCGTGGATCGCGAACCATTCGATTAGGTCATCCTGAGAAACACTGGTCAATGGCAGGTTCAGCGATTTTCCCAGGTAGGTCAGTTGAAATCTCCGAAGATTGCAGGTCGTTTTGGGACGGCCGATCGCGGTTAGAAACGCTACGTACTCCGTCACATGTTTTGTCCATTGTGTCATTGGTTCCCCCACCGAAGCGGTGTTTACTTCTTTGTCGCTTGATGGAAACGTGACGTTAGCTGGATGGCGCGATTCGGGCAACATTCTGGCAGTGCGTGCCATGAGCGGACTGCGGTTCGCCAACTAACCTGTGGGCCGCAATTGGAGCACCTGCGCAGGTCGGGGAACTCGCGGCAGGCAACCGGGTGGTTGGTGAACAGTTCCGCCGGGGCCCCCCTCGGGTCCGCGGCCGGGCTGTCCGGTGAGTAGCTGAAGCGGTGAGATTCGGAACAGCCGCCAGAGTTTGTCGAGGTCGTCGGTGTCGAGCGGCGACTTGCCGTTGACCTTCCGCCAGACCGTCGTCTTGCCCCAGCCAGTGAGCTCCTGGACCTCGTTGTGCTTGATCCGGCGCTCGGCCAACTGCCCGCGAAGGCGCTTGGCCACCACTTCGGTGAGCGTCTCGGGACGCTCGCCATCGATCACATGCAGTTCGGTCATGTGGAACATGTTGCATCATCAACGGCACTAATGCAACATATCCGGTACGTAGTTAGCAGACCGTAACGAAAAGTTCCAAAAACGGTCGCTAAGTTCCTTGACAGGTCTGCGCGCGGGTGCCAAGGTTCCAAATATGGAAACACCGGACATCGCAGCGACTGTGCGGGCCGAGCTCGCCAGGCAGCGGAAGTCTCAGATCTCCCTTCAGCAGCGTCTCGGAATCTCCCGCACGAGCATGCACCGCCGGATGTCTGGCGAGTACCCGTTCGATGCGCGCCAGCTCGCCATCGTTGCCGATTATCTCGGCACCACGGTCGGCGAGCTGTTCGGCGAGCGGGCCAGCGCATGACCGCCCGACACGTCGCCCTCTCCGCCGCGGTCGGCTCAGTCTCCGGTGCCGTAGGGATGTTGGTGCTGCTGTTCGCGTTCACCGCGGGCAACCAGCTGATTCGCGGCCACCGCGCTCGCAGGCAGACACCAGCCCCCAGTCCCGCCGGCTTGACCGTCGTTGGCGGTGCGTCATGAACACCTACGTCTGCACGGAGTGCCGCCGCCCAATGGGACGAATGGTCGACCGCGATGGGCAGCCAGACATGTTCCTGTGCCCACACACCCGTCGGCCCGCTCTGGCGGTTCAACCGGGTCGAGAGGTGCGCGTCGGCGATCTTCTCCGCAGGGCGGTCAAGGCGGTGCGGAAATGACCAACGGCATCCCCGACCCCGGACGCGCCAGCAAGGCCGTCGAACTGGTCGCGGGCGCCGACACTCTCGCGCTTCAGCTGTTCCACCACCACGGCGTCGCACTGCGCACGGTGTTCACCCTGTCCGACCAGGAGCCATGGTTCGTCGCGGCTGATGCCTGCCGGATGCTGTCGCTGCGTGACACCACCTCGGCCATGAAGATGGTCGATGTCGAGGATAAGCAGGGTTTGCGCAGGTCAGATACCCCGCACCTATTCGAGGGTATGGCCCCGCAGGTCCAGATGATGACCGTGGTCAATGAGTCCGGGCTCTATTCGCTGATCTTCCAGAGCGACAAGGCCGAGGCGAAGGACTTCCGGCGCTGGGTCACGAAAGAGGTTCTGCCCGCGATTCGTCGCACCGGCAGCTACAGCACCCGCCCGGCCGCCCCCGCTCAGCTCCCGAGCAAGAAAGAGCTCGCCCAGTGGGTCGTCGAGGCCGAGGAGCGCGCCGAACTCGCCGAAGCCAAGGCCCGCGAACTGGCCCCCGCCGCATCGGCATGGAACGAGCTGGCCGAAGCCGCCGGTGACTACTCGGTCGCCGACGCCGCCAAGGTGCTCAGCCGCGACGAGAACATCCGCATCGGCCGCGACCGCCTGTTCACCTTCATGCAGGGGCTGCGGTGGGTCTACCGCGACAAGGGCTGGCGCGCATACCAGTCCCAGGTCGACAACGGCCGGCTCGTCGAGAAGGTCGCCAAGCCGTACTGGCACGAGGCTCGCGGCGAATGGGTCAACGGGACGCCCACCGTGCGCATCACGCCGAAGGGTCTCGCCGAGCTGCACAGGCGCCTCGGGGGTAGCGGGCAGCTCGAACTGATGGCGGTGGTCTCGTGACCCCCCTCGTGTTCCTGCTCATCGCAGGCATCCTCGTCACCGGCGTCAGCGAGTCTCGCCAGGGCAAGTGGTCAGGCTTCGCGGTCGTGGTCCTCGCCGCTGTCGGCATCGTCGGACTCACCGTCGGACGCGCTGCGGGGGTGCTGCCCTGATGCGCACCTTCAAACCTCCCCAGTTCCCCAAACACTTCGGCCCTCGCGCCACCAAGACCGTCTACACCTCAAAGCCCAAGGGGGCCAAGCGATGAACCGCAACGTCGAACTCCTCGAACGTGTCATGCAGCACATCGACGATCACCCCGAGCAGCACGAGCAGGCGGTCTGGGTGCGCCACGAGTGCGGCACTGCGGCGTGTTTTGCCGGTTGGGCTGCGCTGCTCAGCGATGAGATGACCGAGGTGGAGGACAGGACTGGTCTGTTCCGCGACGCCGGTGGCGAGTTGTTCACGGCTCGCGAGGCTGCCGAGCAGGTACTCGGTGTCGATGGCTTTGAGTCGGGCGAACTCTTCGATGCGAACAACACCCGAGACATGTTGCGCCTCATGGTCAAAGACCTCGTGAACGGCGACGACCTGCAGCCTGCTGACTACTACCGCGCCGAGGTCGAATCGTGACCATCCTCCTCGCCTCCCTCGCCGCCGCATTCCTGGTCGACCTCGCCATGAGCGAGCGCAGTTACGAGGGGATGTGCCGATGACCGCCCTCGCCCTCCCCGCCCTGATCGCCGCCGCCCTAGTCGCCGGCGTGCTGATCATCCGCCGCCGTGACCGGGTGTCGACCGACCCGCGAGTTGAGAGGTTCCGCCGATGAGCGACAAGGGGATGGCCGTCGAGGCCGAGTACCGCGAACCTGACCCGCGGCCGGTGACTATCACCAAGGGGGTTCAGGGCAAAACCCCCGAAAGGTACTACCGCTATGGCTATGTGGTCGCGGGTGCCATGCCGATGATGGTCAGCGAGTACTGCCGGCGTCAGGAGCAGGCAGCGGACATGGCGGAGGCTGCGGCTAGGCGGGTGCGCGACAAACTCCGCGAGATTGGCGCACCAGCAGAAGTTACGTGGTGGGTGCAGCCGTGGCGCGTTGAGAAGTCCGAGGTTTTCGAGGATGCGCAGGTGGTCGAGCGATGAGCCTGTACGGAAACCTCCGCGCCGCAACCTATGTCGCCAAGGATGTGGCGCTCGCCCTCAAGAGCCCCGGCCTGCTCCTCGCCAACGCGGCCCACTTAGCGCTGAACAACACGTGGGAATCCCAAGCCTGTCGCGTCGCCCGGGGCCGCGACTACAACGCGGCTGTCGATCGGGCTGCGGCGCCGGTGGACGTGGAGGAGCTGCTGGCCGAGGCTGAGGCCGACATCGACAGCTGGGGCCCGTACGACCTCGTCGGCGTGAAGCTGGTGAACGGCCAGATTGTCACCGAGAGCATCAAAGACGCGGGGAAGTTCCGTGATGACATCGGTCGGCTGCAGAGAGCTGCGCAGCGGATGGACGAAGCGTTCTCAGTGCTCACACAACAAGACTCGGCAGCCAGCGCGACTGCCGACGCGTCACCCGCCAACCCACCAGCGGGTGACGCCGACCCGGTAGCCCCCTCCTCCCCGGTCCCAGGGGCTACCGGGTCACCCAACTTGGTCGACCTGATCGCCGAGGTACTGGCTGACCACCTGGCCACCTTGAGCATCTTTAATGGACAGGTGCGTTGCTTCAGCCCCGACGCCAGAGAGTCGCATTTTGAGTGCTCAAGCCCTGCGGAATGGCGCGCCCACGTCGCTCCCCTGATCGCCGAGCGCATCGAGAAGGCCACGCCGCCAGCACCGTTCACGCACGGAGACTTGATCGAGGCATCAAAGCTGATTCACGCCTACAGCGAGCGCATGGAGGCGTACGGGGCGTGGATGTTCCGGGCGCGCGAACTCGCCAACCGCCTCGCTGACGCGGGCCACGCCGACCCCACCCCCTGAAAGCGACGAACCCCCGGTGTGCGCCGGGGGCCGTCAAGACATCGACAACAAGGAGGAACGATGTCCAGCAGCAGCATAACCCCGCCGATCCCTCGCCCCGTGTGGACACCAGCAGACGCGCTCGACACCTGGGCCGATGCCGAGGTGGAGCGGCTCATCACGCAGTCGCCGCGCCTCGACGAGTTGGTGCGGCAGGAGATGGGGCGATGAGCAAGGTTCGGCCGCGCGTGCTGCGGCGACGCCTGGCACTCATTGGCCTAGGCGGGATGCTTGCCGCCGCCACGATCACCACCGGCGTCGCCCGCGCTGACACCATCACCGGCGAGGGCGTCCTGATGCCTCGCGGCACCACGGCCAAGCAGTTCGGCGGCGAGTTCTGCCGACCGACGTGCGTCACAGTGTCTTCCATGCCCACGAGTGTGCGACTACAAGCCGCGAAACTGGATGCCGCAGTAATGGCGGCGCCGGGCCAGGTCACCGTTGTGGCCTACTCACTCAGTGCGGCATCCGCCGAGAACAACATCGCAGACTGGATGCGTCACCCTGAATCGGCTCCCGATCCAGCTAGGGTGCTAATCGTCAAAGTTGGCAACCCATACAACCGGTACGGAGGCACACAGCGAAACACTCGGGCGGCCCAGGAGGTGAATGTCGCTGCGCCGTCGCCTTACCGAGAGTTCGAAATTGTCAACCAGTACGACAGCGTCGCCGACCGACCTGCACGCTGGGGCTGGTATTCGCAGCAGGAACTGTCACTGTCCCGGCACCTGGGCTACGAGGACATCGACATCAACGACCCGGTGAACCTCGTCTACCGCGATGGCAACACCACCTACATGCTGGTGCCCGCCAAGGATCTGCGGCAGCTGCGTGGTCTGCGGTTCCTGCGTGACATCGGCTTGGTGTCCGAGGAGCGGTACGACGAGATCGACGCCGACCGCCGCGCCAAGATCGAAGCCGACTACGACCGGCCCGCCTACGTCGAGCAGGGTTCGGGTGCCGATTGGGCGAACGGTGTGGAGCCGGAAGCGTTGCGGGACAACGACGAGGAGGAATCGTGGAGCGAGCCAATGGACGATGGCGAATCCGACGTATCGCACCGGGAACGTGGGCCGCGTTCCACCCCAACGAACGAAACTCCCGATGCCTCTTTTTCCGAACTGGACGAGGCGCTATCGGATTCGTTGCAGGACAGCTTGACCACGAAGCCCGACGACGAGCCGAGCGAGCCGAAGAGCTCGCAGACCTCCTCGAATCGGTCCGATTCGAGCGATTCGGCGCCCGCCGCTGACGACGACCAGGGCGACGCCGCCGCCGAGTCCGATGGTGGTGACGACGAATGAGCCTCCCCGTGCCCCACTGGAGCAGGCACTGCAGCCGACGCTTCGCCGTGAGAATGCCGAACGGCGAGCTGTATTGCGAGCCAGCCGATCCGAAGATGGCTGAGTACGCCCAGCAGTACTACGCGATGCCGTCGTTCATGCGCGACGTGTACGGGCTGGTCGAGCCGAAGTCCGAGCCGGCCACCAAGTCCGCCATCTTCGACACCCGGGCCGAGGCCGAGGCACTGTACGCGCGGCTCGCCAAACAGGCCGCCGAGGTGGGTGTGGCCAACTGGGGTGGCTCGGTCGTCGAGTCGCTCAGCACGCCGTTCACCACCGGCGACCCGGGCGTGCAGTTCGCCGCCGAGGTTGCCGAGTGGATCGCGCAGCAGGGGGGTGCGCAGTGAGTCACCGCGCCAAAATCAGCCGCGAGGAGATCCTCGCGCGACAGCAGGCTCGCCGTGAAGAGGTGGCCCGCCTGACGCACCTCGGCCTCTCATGTCAGCAGATCGCCGCCGCCATGCATGTCACGGCGCGTACGGTGCACCGGGACCGGGCGGCGGTGGGCATCACCGAGCAGCCCTACCAGCCGTTCACCGAGGCTGAGTATCGCCGCGCGGAGCAGCTTCTCGACGAGGGGTGCTCATACAACGAGGTGGCTCGGACGCTGGGCCGCAACCCTCGCTGCATTCGTCGCCACTTCCCAGGGCGCGGATGGACCAGTGCGCAACGGGCCGAATACATCTCGCTGGTGCAGAGAATGCGGCACGTGCGCCGCCGATTGGAGCTGGCGTCATGAGCCTCACCGCGACCCAGTCCAGCCGCACCGCCGCCCGCGACCTGATGTTCTCGCTGGCACGCGCCCGGTGTGAACGCGGCATGACTCAAGCTGACGTCGCGGCAGCGATGTTCACGACCAAGTCGTACATCTCGATGCTGGAGAGCGGCAAGCGGACCGCCCGCCTCGATCTGGTCATGCTCTACGCCAGCATCGTCGGTGTCGAGATCAGCGTGACCCAGGCGGTGATCGCATGACCTCCACCGACTACACCGCAGGCATCCTCGCCGCCGCTGGCTACGTCAGCCTGTTCGTCGCCGACACGCTCGTGCCGTTCGCGCTGCTGCTGCTCGCCGCCGCGGTGGTGCTCATTGTTGGCGACATCGTCCGGTTCCTGCGGCCCGAGCTTGAGCGGTACTTCGAGCGGGCCAGGGCGATTGTGCGGGGGGAGGGGGAGTTGTGAGTACGACATCTCAGCACCCTTACGCCACCGGGGCGCGATGGCTCAAGCGGTTCCTTTCTGGCCAGCCCCACCAGATCATTGGCGGTCTCGATGACCCGTACATGTTGCGCTGGTACGTGATTCCCCGGAACCCTCTGATCAACGTCTATGTACACAAATTCGTCCGATCCGATGACGACCGGGCCTTGCATGACCATCCTTGGTGGTTCGTCTCACTGATTCTGCGCGGCCAATACGACGAGGTCACCGAGCGAGGTGTGGGGCGTCGGCGCGCTGGGACTGTCGCGTTCCGGCCGGCTGAATGGCGGCACCGCGTGCGACTGCTCGCTCTCAGTGGATCAGACCTACGCAAGGTCGGTGAGCTTCCGTGTTGGACCGTAATCATCACCGGCCCGAAGCGCCGTGGCTGGGGGTTCTGGTGCAAGCAGACCCTTATGACGATGAGTGGGCGCCACGTCGAGCATGAGCAGTTTGTGCCGTGGCGCGAGTGGGGCGACGGCGGATGCGGGGAGTCCGAGTGATGCGTGAACGCAACGACCTCCACGACGACTACAACGCCGCCTGGCGCGACGCTCTCGACTCACGCACCGAGCTGCAACGCGTGCCCCTCGCCCAGGTCGTCGGCGGCGTGTGGGTGGCGGGGGAGAAGGAGGACGAGCGAGATGGCCGCTGACACCGAGGGTTACGCGACCGCGTACCAGGCAGGGGTGAGCGCAGTGATGGTCGAGGCCGCCGAAGCGTTGCGTGAGTGCGAGGGCCAGTCGGCCGAGAGCATGTACCTGAACCTGCTGGACCGAGTTACCCGAATCGAGCGACCGGAGTACGCGAAATGACGCTCACCGTGCACCCCGAGCTGATCCAAGGCTCGGACGAATGGCTCGACCAACGACGCGGCATCATCACCGCATCGGCTGTTGGCCAACTGCTCTCGACACGTCAACTGGGCGCGATCGAGTTCGACTGCCCCGCGTGCTCGACCTCGGCGGGTGACCCATGTGTCAGCGTGGCAAAGGGCAAGACCGGCGCGGTGCTCAAGAGCATGCACCCTGATCGCGCGGAGTATGCCCGACGGCAGAACAAGACCGTCATCGAGCCGGCGACCGGCGACACTGCACGCGGGCTGACCTTGCTCTTGGCGTCCGAGCGCATCACCGGCTGGACAGAGCCGACCTACATCAGCGACGACATGTTGCGCGGCATGGACGACGAGCCCAGGGCCCGCGCGAAGTACGCCGAACGGTACGCGCCCGTGGACGAGACGGGCTTCATGGTCGAGGACCGCTGGGGGTTCCAGATCGGTTACTCGCCTGACGGTCTAGTCGGTGACGACGGGCTGATCGAGGTCAAGTCGCGGCGGCCCAAGGTGCAACTCGCCACCGTGCTGGCCGACGAGGTGCCCGCCGAGAACATGGCCCAACTGCAGTGCGGCCTGCTCGTCTCGGGGCGCAAGTGGATCGACTACGTGAGCTACTGCGGCGGAATGCCGTTGTGGGTCAAGCGCGTCTATCCGCAGCCGCAGTGGTTCGCCGCGATCACCGAGGCTGCAGTCCTCTTCGAGAACACGGTCGCGGGAATGATCCGCACCTACGAGCAGTCGACCGTCGGGCTACATCCCACCGAACGCACCATCGAGCAAGAAATGGTTATCTGACATGGACATCACCGAGACCTGCGCGCCGCGCTCCGACCAGCTCAACGCCGAGGATCTGCTCACTGGCCCGCGGACTTTCACCGTCGAGAAGGTCACTCGCGGATCGGCCGAGCAGCCCGTCGAGATCCACCTCGTCGAGTTTCCTGGCCGCCCGTTCAAGCCGAGCAAGACCGTGCGGCGCATCCTCGTCGCGGCCTGGGGGCCAGAGGCATCGAATTACGCCGGCCGCCGCATGACGCTCTACCGCGACCCGGACGTCAAGTTCGGCGGCATGGACGTTGGCGGCATTCGGGTGAGCCACTTGTCGCACATCGACAGGACGATGAAGCTGGCGCTGGCGGAGACGCGGGCCAAGCGGAAGGTCTACATCATCGAACCGCTGCCCGATGTTCCATCTGCCGCCAGCCGTACGCCCAACCCCGCCAAGATCATCGAGGCGTTCGCGGCCCTCAAGGTCACCACCGAGCAGCTCGAGCTCAAGGTGGGCGCCGACCACGAGAAGTGGACCGCCGACGACATCGCCACACTCGCGGCGCTCGGCAAGGCGATCAAGGCCGGCGAGACCACGGTGTACGAGGAGTTCGAGCCGCAGGGTGAGCAGGCGCAGGAGAGCGAGCCGGTGCAGGGGGAACTCGCGTGACCGCCCCCGCCCGCTACCCCATCGAGCCGACGTGCGACACGGACTGGAGGTGCGACAACCCCGACCACCCCAGGGAGGACGGCCGGAGCTACTGCGGGCTGCCGACGGACAACGGCACCATGCCCGAGAACGTCGAGGAGCTGCGACAGGCGGTAGTGGGCCGGCGCATCGTCTCGGCGGCCCGAGGCATCGCGAAGGCTGAGACGTGGCGCGGTCGCATCGAGGATGTCGCGGGCTTCATTATCGAGCTCGACGACGGCACCAAGGTGATCATGCAGGACAGCTCGGACTGCTGCGCCTACACCAACCTGGAGTCGTTTCTCCTCAACCCCGAGCTCGTCGACCACGCGATCCTCGGCGTAGGCACCACTGACGGGTACGAGACCTGGCACGTCTACGCCGACATGGGCGACGTGCTCAACCTCAAAGTCGGATGGAGCGCGGGCAATCCGTTCTATTACGGCTATGGATTCGACATCGTCATCAGCCGCATCATCGACGGCGAGGTCATCCCAGAGCGCAAGGCGATCGAGCAGTGAAACTCCGCATCCTCACCCCCACCCACGCCCCCACCCTGCTCGACCTCCCCACCCCGCCGGCTCGTGGTGACCACATCCTGCTCGCCGGTGACGTGCTGGAGGTCAAGCGCGTCGTGTGGCCGGTGACCCGCTACCACAAGGACGACACCTGTGCGGTCCACGAGGTCGAGGTGCACTGCGACCGCGCCGAGGATGTCGAGGAGCCGGGCAGCGACCTGTGCGTGAACTGCGACCACCCGATCTACCTCGGCACCTACGGCAGCGACGACCCCGGCATCTGGGTGCACGTCCACACCGAGCGTCACCTCTGTTACCGCGGCCCCGACCGCACCGAGACAGCAACACCCACAACAACCCTGGAGAGGATCTGACCCACATGGCCCTGAACACCACGCCCCCGCCCGACTTGAAGTCGACCGATTCACTCAAGGACATCCCGCGCGATCTCCTCGGCCCGGTGCCGCGAGAGCTGCGGCTGGGGTCGAACACCCTTCTCGTCTTGGAGAATCCGCCCGAACTCGGCGAAACCGTCGACGTGGTCTTGCGTATCCGCAATGTGCGCGAGGGCAAGGAGAAGGCCAACAGCGACATCGACGGCGAGGTCACGTTCTTCTGCGCCGGCAAGACCGTAACCGCATGGTTGCTCGGACAGCCGACGCCGCCCAAGGAGGACGACGACCAGGGCGCGCTCATCGACGAGGACGGGAACATCCCCGAGGACGACGAGGGTGAGCCGGGGGAGTCGGATGGGGTTGACCGGCCGGGGTTCTCGGATGGTGCGAAGTGAGCGCACAGACCTACACCGGCAAGTTGGTGGTTCAAGACTGCTGCGTGTGCTTCATACCCTTCGGTGTTCCAGCCGCATTCGACCGGGAGCGGCTGAGCGATCACCGCTCGTTCTACTGTCCAGCGGGACACTCGCAGTCATATGTCGGCAAGACGGATGCTCAGATAGCCAAAGAGGAGCGTGAACGCGCCGCACGCCTCGAACGCCAACTGGCCAACCGCGACGAGGACCTGCGTGCCGAGCGGGCGGCTCATGAGATCACCGAGCGCCGCCGGCGAGCAGCCAAGGGGCAGTTGACCAAGACGAAGCGTCGCGTGGCCAACGGTGTCTGCCCATGCTGCAATCGGCACTTCGCTGACCTCGGGCGGCATATGGCGGGGCAGCATCCCGACTATGTCGAGGCGCAGTCATGACCGAGGCTGAGATGAACCGGCGGGTGGCCCTGATCCGCGCCTGCCTCCACGTCCGCGCGCACTACCTCGATGATCGCGGAAATCGCCTGTGCTTCGGGTGCGACGCGTTCGTCAAGGCGATTGACGGCGTCCCGATTGTGCCGGCGCCGAGGAGTGCAGCATGATCCTCGTCGAAGTCAAGCCGCGCGACGACGGCCGCTATGACATATACGTGTCCGAGGACGGTGAGCCGTACGTGAACTCGTCGCAGGGCTACGAGAACGTCGAGGACGCCGAACGGATCGCGCGGAAGCTGTTCGCGGGGCCAGCATTCAGCATGGGAGGCGAGCAGATCACACCACCCGTCACCCTGCGCACGAAATACCGCACCGGGCAGACCAAGACAGAGCAGCTGCGATGACTGCCACAGCGTTCTCGACTCCCCACTCGACAGAGTGGCACCGGGACATCGCCGATCAGAACACCATCCTGCTGTCCGAGGTCGGCTCAACCATGCACGGCGTCACGGTGGCCGCAGACGACATCGACGAGATGGGCGTCTGCATTCCACCGCCCGAGGTCGCGCTGGGAGTGCGAGCCAGCACACTGCACGTGTTCGAGCAGTACGAGTTCCGCACCCAGCCCGTCGGCGTGCGGTCCGGCCCCGGTGATATCGACCGGACCATCTACTCGCTGCGCAAGTTCGCCCGCCTCGCCGGCCAGGGCAACCCCACGGTGCTGATGATCCTTTACAGCCCGCCCGAGATGCTGCGCGCCATCGAGCAGCCCGGCCACATGCTGCGCGGCCGACGAGATCTGTTCATCTCGCGACAGGCCGGCTACCGCTTCGAGGGCTACCTCAAGCGCCAGCGCGAGCGTATAACCGGCGAGCTGTCACAGCGCACCAACCGGCCCGAGCTGGTCGAGCGGTACGGGTTCGACACCAAGTTCGCCTACCACGCGCTGCGCCTGGCCATGCAGGGGATCGAGCTCATGCAGGAGGGGTACATCACGCTGCCGATGCCGGCCAACGCGCGCGGCTACTTGGTCGACGTGCGCACCGGGAAGTACGGCAAGGATGAGGTGCTCGACCACCTCGACTCGCTGACCGCGGACCTGCAGCGGGCCACCGAGAAGTCTGAGTGGCTGGAACGCGCCGACTTCGACCGGCTGAGCCGCTGGGTGGCTGAGATGCACCAGGAGTGGTGGTCGCGCAAATGATCCGCGCCTACCTCTACCGCGGCGCCCACCGCGCCGGCCGGTTCAGCGTGCGGGTGGCTGACATCGCCAGGCGGCTGCACAGAGAGCGCATGACCTGGAGCGAGTACGTCGACGACGAGGGGCAGCACTGGTTCACGGTTCCCGTCGCATGCTTCTACCGGCCGGGTGCGATGGCTGACGAGGGGCACTTCATCGCCGTCGCACCGCCGCCTGGGCGGGCTGCGCTCCCGGCGCTGGTCGAGGTGGGCGATGCCTGAGCCGTATTACCGGGACGAGAATGTGACGCTGTATCACGGGGATTGCTTGGAGGTCACCGAGTGGCTGAAGGCCGATGTGCTGGTGACAGATCCGCCGTATGGCCGCGACTGGAAACAGGGCGAGCTCAAGGGTCACTTCACCGCAAATCGCACAGGGATCGCCAACGACGCCACCTCCGTCGTCCGTGATGCCGCGCTTACTCTCTGGGGTGAGCGTCAGGCAGTGGTATTCGGCGACTTAATGCTGGCACCCCCAGTGGGAACGAAACACGTGCTCATCTACCGCAAGCCGAGTAACGCGGGGCTACGCGGGGCGGTCGGTGGTTATCGACGCGACGCCGAGGCGGTCTACCTGATCGGGCCGGGGCACGGGAGTGGTATTGGCGGGGAATCTTCTGTGCTGACTACGGGCGCCGTGATGATGGGTGGGGCGCTTGGACTAGGCGGGCGCACTGGACACCCCCATGAAAAACCTCTTGATGTTCTAGAGCGGCTCATTGCACCCCGCCCCGGCATCATCGCTGACCCGTTCGCCGGTTCCGGTTCCACTCTCGTCGCCGCTCGCAACCTGGGTCGCAAAGCTATCGGGGTCGAACTGGAAGAACGCTACTGCGAACTCATTGCCCGCCGCCTTGATCAGATGTGCCTCGACTTCGGGGGTGGCGCATGACCGACACCGAGACCCGCCACGAGCGCTACAGGCGTGGCGTCTGCATCACGTGCGGCGAGCGTGAGCACTCGGCAGGCCGACCGCGGTGTGACAGCTGCCATGTGGCCTATGCCGGTGGCGACGTGACGATCAAGGAGGCGACAGCGTAGTGGCCAACCCTGAAATAGCCCACCGCCGCCGATATTGCGGCCTGAGTCGAGCTGGGCGGCTATGACGTGGGCAGGCGTAATCCCATACACGTGTTCGGCGACCCAATTCGCAAGGGCTACACCGTGATCTCCGACGAGCTGATTCGCGTTGGGGCACACGATAAGCGGCTCGGATCAGATGGGTTGGCCCTGATCATACTGTTGCTGTCGCGGGCATCCACACGCCCCGGCCAGCGCGCCTGGGAAACGTCGCCCGCTCAAATCTCCGAGGAACTTGGCTGGGGCCGCAATCGCGAACGTGCTCGCGCCGCGATCGAACGGGCAGTGAGCGATGGCCGACTCGTTAGGCGCGGTTACATCCGTGATGGGCAGGAGGTAGCTCAGCGGTGCGCCTACGTGGTGTGCGCGGGTGGCCGGCGGTTCACCGACGAGGAGATGGTGATCGTCAAGGAGCCGATTCAACTGCCGCCGTCGAGTGCTGGAGGTGGCGAATGAAACTGGCTGAGGTGCACGGAAATCGTGCAGGGCAAATCGGCGCAACGTGCACGGAATCCGTGCACCATACCGCCGCGTATGGTGCACGGTTTTTTGTGCACCTCAGCGGGGGGCGAACCTGCACGGCTGCCGTGCACCTCAACCTGCACCCCCGTGGGTTCACCATAGGAATACCCAGTCTCTTAAGGGAGTACCCGAACCCGTCATGCACTGCGTGCACGACGGTCGTATCCCCCTACCGAGCTTCACGACAACTCGCCTTGACCTACCGGACCAACGAGGTAACCACAGACCGCACGCGCGAGATGGAGGCCGCCCATGCCTGACCGCTACGGCGAAGATCCGACCGAACTCGACACCCCCGACGATGTCTGGGCAGCCAGCGAGCGCCGCAATCGCGCGATCGTCGACTGCCACCGCTGCGACGACGACGGCTACCGGGGCGGCCGGGTGTGCGACCACCGAGACCGCGACACGACTCGGGGCCGCGCGCTGATGCGTGCCGAGCTCCAGAAGATCCAACAGCGGCGCGCTACGCGGGCTAGGAGCGGCGGTGAGGGCCAATGACGCAGGACCACACCCGAGAGCCCCTCCCAACCGCTCAGAAGCTCGCTCAGCGCGCCGTGGAAGAACTCACCAAGGGCGCACCCGCCGACGTCGTCACCGCCACGGCGCTCGTGGGGCTGCTGGTGGTGGCGGTCGAGGGGCGGGAGGTGGACGTCGCCGAGGCACCTGTCAAGTTCGCCTACGAACCACGCGTCGTCGACGACGCGAACGGCCACCTCGACGACTTCCTGGCCCGCGACGTCCGCATGGTGCACTTCGAGGCCACCGACGAGTCGGCCTGGTACGCGACCATCGAGCTCGCCGGCGGCGCTGTGTGGCAGCTGCACTTCGGGGCCGATGAACCGAGCCGACCGGGACAGTCGCGGGCGGAGCGTGTGTCATGAGCTACCCCACCACCGAGTGGCACTACGCCGGCTTCGGCATCACCCACCCCGGCCAGCGCGAGGACTGCAAGACGTGCGTGGCAGCCCGGCAGATGTTCGTCGACGCCGTCAACGCCGAGCCGTTCGGATTCAGCACCGACTACCGCGAGGGAGACGACCAGTGAACAAGGACGACCGATGAACCGCGAATCACCGACCGACATCGTGGCCGAATCCATTCGCCACACGCTCGCGATCCACCCATGGGGCCCAGACCTGCCGTACCACTTCGGCGAGTACGTCGACCGCATGAAGCACGAGGTCGCCGAGCTGGCGCTCAAGGCATTGCGTGAGTCGCTCACTATCACCACTGCCGAGGAACTCGACGCACTGCCCCTGGACGCGGTCGTGGTGGATGCCGCTGGAATCCCGCGGACGAAACGGCACGGCGACTCGCACATGTCGGCCGGTTGGACACACGCAGGTCGGTCGCCGCTGAGGTCAGGCGAGCTGGCCGACGGTCGGCCGATGCGTGTCGTCTGGCACCCCGACTGGAGGGAGACCCTATGAGCTTCGAGGCCCGATACCCCGCCCGCTGCCCCCTCTGCGAGGACCGCATCGGACCCGGCGACCAAGTCACCTACGCCGACGACGAGCTGGTGCACGTGGCGTGTGAGAGCGAGCCTGCGCGGGAGGACGACGTGGACGAGGTGTGCCCGGACTGCAACCTGATCCACAACGGAGGGTGCTTCTGAATGTACGAAATCCGAACTGTCAGCAGCGGCGATCACCGCATGCAAGTGATCGGCACAGGTGACGACCAGCGCTACCGCGTCATCTGCCCGGACGGCGGCAAGAACTGCGAGTGCTGGGTTGAGTGCCAGGAATCGCACCCATGCAATTGCGGCCCGCACCCACATGACGACGGCTGCCCGCCCGACTGCGACGAGGACCACTCGCTTGAGTGTGACGAGTGGCTATGGAACGACGAAGAATTACATGGCCAGGAACACCGCTCAATATCCGGAATGCTGTGCATCCGAGACGAGGGCTGCTGGATGCCGCAGTGGGACATCGAGTTTGACCAGATCAACCACCGCGACCTATACCCACCCGGCCTATACAAGTTTGACTACGAGGACCCCGATGACGACATGGGCGGCATCCTTCTGATTGTGACAATGGAGGCGGTCAGCGCATGATCCGCTGCTGCCTCTGCCGCCAGCTCGCGGACCCCCGCCGTGCCCCGAACTTCATGGAGCCCACCACCCTCCCCGGCACCGGCTACCGCTGCATCGACCACGACGCCTGTGCCGCGCGGGTGCGGGGGATTGTCGAGAAGCACAAGAGGCTTGGGGAGGTGTGCTCGTGAAAGGCGACACTGCGGCCTTCGATCGCAACGACATCACCCTGTGCTGGCACTGCGGGTACGCAATCCAGCTGCGCTACCACCGCTGGCAGGACCAGGAAACGGGCCTGTACTACGACGGGCTGTTCTGGGATCACCTCGCGGCGAATGACTTCACGTGCCACGAGGCCAGCCCCAAGATGTCGCTGCGGGAGACGTGGGCGCGTGAGGCGAGGGGGATCGCATGACCACCGAGAAGCGTTGCAAGCACTGCGGTCGCACCGGCGGCAACATCGACCAGGCGTACTGCGGCTGGTACTTCAAACGCCCCGACGGCTACGAGTGCCGCAATCGGCTCGCGTGTGCCAAGCGGGTCAGCCAGGCGGGCAAGTGGACCGGGACGCGGGTGCTGCGCTGTCGGGAGGTCAACGGCACGCTCTGGACGATTCGCCAGCTGCCCAGCACGCGGAACGTCTGGACGCTGACGTGCGAGTACCGCCAGCACCGGACCATGACGAGCCACTTCAGCATCGAGGCCGCCAAGGCGCACCGTGAGGACGTCACGCGGTCATGGGAGGCGCGGAATATGCGCGAGTACGTGGGGGGTGCGCGGTGACACTTCTACGCATCTTCGAGCGTAATCATCACGTTGCCAACGTCATCGTTGACGACTGGCAAGACCGGGATGGCCGCGCGACGTTCACGCTTCCCGCCGACCACCCGCGTGCTGATTATCTGTTCGACAAGGCAATCGGTACCGAGGTGAGCATCCTCGTGATGGGCACTAACGAGGTCGAGTGGATGCTCGAATCGGCACACCGCGGACTGCGATGGAGCTACTGCAAAATCGAGCTGAAATCGCGTCGCCGCAAGCTGTTCGAGACGCAGCCCAATGACGAGTGGTGCATAAGGATGTTTGGGGTCGAACAATGAGCGGCCAACAGATTGGCAGATGGCGCGTCGTCCGGCCCCGAGACCAGTGGACGGGCGGCTATCGCCGCTATTGGGAAGTCGTCAGTCCATGGACTATCGCGGGTGGCTACATCAAATGCTCAGTGCGCCAATTCGACACGTGGCGTGAAGCGTTCGACTACGCGAGTCGGGAGGCGGCGGCATGCGAATCCTAGGCATCGATCCGAGCCTGACCGCTACGGGCCTCGCGATCCTCGACGGCACCACCCCCGTCTGGCGCTACCACTGGGGCGTCGACGGCCACAAAGGCGACGGTACCGTGCGACGAAACCGCAACCTGCGCAGAGTCGTCAAGCACATCGGCGACGTGCTCGCGACACAGCAGTTCGACGTAGCCGCCATCGAGGCCCGCGCGCACGGTGCACGCTTCGGCAACCCGGGCGAACGTGAGGCGTTGCGGCAGTCGCTCATCAGCCTGCTTGACGGCGGCCGCAGAGACATCCCGCGCGTGCCGATGGCGTTCGTGAACCCGGCCACCCGCTCGCTGTGGGCCACAGGGAAGGGCAACGCCGAGAAGCGTGAGGTGCTCAAGGCGGTGCGGTCCTGGTGGCCTGGCGCGTACATCGCCGACGACAACGAGGCTGATGCGTTCGTGCTCGCGCTCATGTTCGCCATGAAGCTCGGAGAGACAATGCCTTTCGAGGTGACGCAGCGTCATCACGGGGGGCTGGAGAAGGTGGAGTGGCCGAGGGGGGTGGGGGTGTGAGCGACATATTGCGGTCCCGACTGCGAGACTGCCTGGACAACTATGGCGTGCCTCCCGGGCGGCTGCTCGACCTCGACGAGTTGGCCGCCGAGCTGCTCAACTTCACATTGCCCGTCACCGATGCCGAGTTCGCCGACGAGCCCATCTGGCACCAGCTCGTCAGCGACAACCTCGGTCGGTGCATGAACTGCCTCTGCCTCCGTGAGGACTGCGGCTGCTGTCCTGGCTGCGGCGAACCGGACGCCGACATGATCGGCTCACACGGCTACTGGTGCGCGCTATGACCCGCATACCCCCCGCAATCGACCAGCAGCTACGCGACATCGCCGAGAAGGCAGTCGGCCCGAACCCGTGGCCACTGCTCGCCGAGACCGGTTGGACGCGTGAGGAGTTCATCGCGGCCGTGCATGCAAGGTTGCGGAGTAAGTGGCGACAGGAGGCAGTGGCGTGACGATCTACCGATTCAACCGCAACCCGGTGCAGTTGCATCCACTGCGGGTGCGCGGCCTCGACAACCGGCTGATCGAGGCGACACCGAACCTGCGGCGTGCCAGCCTGTCTAACGCTGCACTATTCGGCGGGCCGCTGGTTCGGCAATGCCTGGAATCTGCGCCGCTCGCCGGTGATCGCCACTACGTCATCGTCGACACCAAGGTCTCAATGCTGATGCCCGGATGGCTACCTGCGATACCAGGCTGGCACACAGACGGTGTACCACGAGGCAGAGACGGTGACCCAGCCGGTTCGGGCGCGCCGTCAATGCTGGAGCAGGCTGAGCAAGCTGCTGACGGTTACTTTCCGCGCTACCACACGATCATCGTCGGCAACGACTGCCCGACCGAGTTCCTGAAACTGCCGCTGGAACTGGACTTACATCACGGCGAGGACGAGAAGCTCTACGCCGAGATGACCCGGCTGGTTGATCACTGCGACCCCGACATCCGCAAGCCTGAGCCCGGCCAGTGGGCATCATGGGACTGGTGGAACATCCACCGCGCCACGGAGGCGACCGAACGTGGCTGGCGGTTGCTGATCCGCGTCACCGAATCGAACACAATCCCGCCCGCCACTTTGGGATTCATCCGAGCGCAGAACCAGGTGTACGTACCGAGGGAGTTTGGCTGGTGACAGAAGGTCCGCAGTGCCAAAGCTGTTCGGCCCCAACCGAGTTGTACTTGTGCGGGCGCTGCGTCCAAGAGCTCCGAGCCCAACTCCGCAGCCTCGCCCACGGCCCCGAGGTCAACGGGCGGGAGACTGCGGGGCTGCTGGAGGATCTTGCCGACGTGGTGCTCAAGATGACCAAGCTGGGCGATGGGGGTGGGCATCGGAAGAAGGGGGATGAGATGCCGATTCCCTACCTGCCCGATGTCGGAAAGATGGTCAAGGACAGGAAAACTGGCGAGGAAACCGGCGAGGCTGTGCTCTCACCCCAGGGCCGCGCGTCGCAGTTGCTCGACCAGGCGCGCAACACGCTCACGACCCAGGTGCGCGACCTGTGCGAACACCGGGGCGTGGACGTCATGCGGGCGTTCCGCGTGGTGCCGGCTGACATGGTGGGCCCGCTCATGCCCGGCTGGCGACGCGTGGCCGACTGGGCGCCCACGATGCCCGAGATGGCCGACTGGCTGGCGCTGCACGTGCATGCGATCGCGTGCGACGAGAGCGCGGGGGTGTGGCGGGGTGAGATCGACTCGCTGACGAGGTCGATCCGGCGCGTGATCGACCGGCCCGTGCGCTACGAACTGCTCGGCCTGTGCATCACGCAGCTCGACGGCGGCAAGACGTGCGACACGGCACTGCGTGCGCCCGAGGACGCGATCGAGGTGCGGTGCCCAAAGTGCCGAACCGTGCGGCGCTGCGACACCGTGCGCGCCCAGGGGCAGAGCGACGCACGTCGGGCGTACATCACGTGGGGTCAGGTGCTGGAGACGAACCGGCTACAGCCCGACGGCTGGCGCGTCGACGAACGCAAACTGCGCGACTGGAGGGCCGCCGGCGTGATCAAGGTTCACCGGTACCAGGGACCCGACGGCAGCGAGACGATCCACCGGCACGGCCCGGATGACAAGCCGCTCTACCGGTGGGGTGACGTCGAGCAGCTGCGCAGCCAGAAGCGGTTGGCGCGGGGAGAGCGGAAGCGGACGAGGGCGGGGAGATGACGACAGAACGCAGTGAACATACATGCGGCCCTGACTGCTGGTATGTCGCTAAACGCCGGGGCCGGCATTACCGGATGCGTAACCGCTGCACCGGCGCGTGGGACCGCTGGGAGTCGTATAAGCCTGACGCCTACAGCAGACAGCGCAGACAGCACTACTGACATGACACGCCATCTGGTAGTCGCTGCACGTCAGCACCACAATCTGTGGTGTACGCTTCAGTTTGTCGCCGCCTTATATGTGGCTGCGCATTCCCAAAAACGCCTCGTGAGCCCTCTTGCTCCGGGGCGTTCGTCGTTCCAAGCTCCCCGGCGGGAGGTCGAATGCCCAACCCGACCAACCGCCTCGATTCGATGATCGCCGCCGCAAAACGCGAGCTCGACGCCGCTCGCGAGGACGGCGACGCCACACGCATCTGCCGAGCCATGGCCGTGCTCAACGGTCGGCTCGATCGGCGGATCAGAGAAACAGCCCCAACAGCCCAGAGGTAACAGCCCATGACCGTTCTCGCCAAGCGCCCGATCCGAGGGCGAATCGCTCGCCAGCTCGTCCGGCTCGCCGCCCGAATCGACCGACGCCCCTATGTGTCGTACGAGATCACGTTCCACTCGCCACAGGGCTGGCAGCACATCGCGGGTGGTAAGCGGTGACCACGGCGCGGGATACTGCCACGATGGAGCTCTGGCTAACCCCCATGCGAGAAGAGTGCTACCAGTCGCCCCGATTCGCCCACTGGTGGCAAGGGTGGCGCTGGAGGCTAGGAAGCCTGGTCCACACAGAGGACGTCGTCGATTACGTCGACGACGGAGTGGGCTACAAGGACGTGCCCATAGTCGTCGGACAACGCCGCCGATTCTGCGGATGGCGGCAACTCGCCCGCCCCACGGTGACCAAGAAGCGCCTGGTGCCAGTGGCCGAGCGACAGCAAGCAAAGATCGTTGATGGCGCCATTCGCGCCGTATTCGACGTCGACACGGAATGCACCGTCACAGAGCTCTGGATCACGGACGGGGACGGCATGCGCTCCAAGCGCCACCCGGTCCGGCCCATTGAGCTCGCCAAGTACGACCATCTCGACATCATGGTGCCGTGGACATGACCACCCTCGCTGAACGCCTCGCCCCCCACCTCGCCGGCCTCGTCCACCCGGGCGACGCCGACCACGAGCCGTTCCCGCTCATCCTGCCCATCTTCGGCACTATGGGCCTACCCGAATCCATGGCCGCCGAGGACGCCGAAGCGATGGGGCTGCCCACGCCGAACATCGGCCGCCACTTCATCGAGGCCCTCCAGCACCTGCTACTCACCACCGAGGGCATCGACCTGGATGATCCCGACATCACCCAGGAACGCCTGGCCGACCTGCGTGCAGCCGCCGGTGCCAACGAGGTCAAGCGCAACGCCATCAAGGTGTTCTGCTGCGAGACCTGCGAGGCCCCGCTGTTCCGCGTCATGGTCAAGGGCTTCGACACCGACAGGCCCACTGTGCCGGCCGCGACCAAGCAGCACGAATGCAAGAGGCGATGATGACCTTGACTCACCTGCAGATCATCACCGGCGGCAAGCCCATCCCGGCCGACGTCATCACCCAGTGCGGTGGTGAGCGCATGTTCTGCGACACCGTCGAGGATTGGACACCGCCACCGCAGATGCCCGACATGGACCACGGGCCCGGCGTGCAAGGACTACCCGTCGCTGTGCGTGAGGCGCTGGCCAAGGCGATGGCCAAGGTGCTCGAGAAGGCGACGGGGTTCAGGGTCAAGGTCTACACGTCGTGAAGGGTTCGTCGATGACCACAGTGTCGCTCACCTGCCCAGCCTGCCCCGAGGTGCTGAGCATTCCGATCACTGTCGGCATCAAGTCCGGCAGCTCACGTCGCACCGAGGATGGTCGCGGCATCGTCATCGGCGTCACCAGCGAGATCAGCGCCGAGGGCAAGCGCGTCATCGCTGAGCATGCCAAGGCCGCGCACTCGGACTGATGGCCACGACCGTTCGGCGCAAGACCACAACCGAGAAGGGACTGGGCTGGCGACACCAACAGGCCGTCGCTGCACTGTTCCGCAAGCACCGCGACGGCTCACCCTGCGACTGGTGCGGCAAGCCGATGTACACCGAGGACTCACGCAACTGGGACTACCAGCCCGACGTGCCCGGCAGTGGACATCTACAGGGCGACCACGGTGCGATGACCCGAGCCGAGGCAGTGCGGCGCGGTGTGCAGATCCCACTGCCCGACCGGCTACTGCATCGGCGGTGCAACCAGCAGCGCGGCGACGGGGTCAACGACCACCTGGCCATCGGCGGTGGGGGTAGTGGGGGTGCCCACCCGGTACCCCTGGCCATGGGGTGGCCATGGTGATCGGCAGCCCGGCCCCGGCCGAAAAAATCAAGGGGGCGGGTATGCCCAGGTCGGAC
>Ga0207882_1000085_pt1 | contig 52580 bp, 50 predicted proteins | sample MalvirmetaMSP103_FD_184228 | JGI IMG/M metagenome (GOLD analysis project Ga0207882, IMG submission 184228) | Marine viral communities from the Deep Pacific Ocean - MSP-103 (SPAdes) | ecosystem: Environmental > Aquatic > Marine > Oceanic | place: Pacific Ocean | collected 2011-05-15 | reverse complement strand
GCGAACTCAAGACCGCGCGCAGTACCTTTGCCAGCGTCGCCGATGATCCCGAACAGGGCGACCAGGCCGCCAACTGGGTCAAGTTTGTCAGTGCCGAGATCCAGAGAAAGCAGGCACTGCAGGGCACTTGAGGGATATGGTGTAAGATCGCGGAAACCCTGCGCTGCGCGGCGGACGATACTCCGTGCTTGATCGTAAGACTTTGATATCACTGGCTTGCGGGCCAGTAACATGCACGGATTTCAAGCCGAGGCAGATTGTAGGCCAAGCCAAGCCATGTGTATGCTTGGCGCACAAGCAACATACTCCGGCACTGCGACCTAGGCTGGAACCCGGCGGGATTGCAGTTACTGCTGACTTTCGGGGAAGACGACCCGCATTCCTTCAAGTTTGTCGGAAACCTTGATCTGGCAGGAGAGCCGAGAATTGCTTCTCGGATGAGGGCAGTATTCGAGCATCGCTCGCTCCGTTTCGCTGGGTAGGGAGAGCTTTTCGAGCCATTCCTCGGAAACGTAAACCATGCATGTAGCGCAAGCACAAGCGCCTCCGCATTCGGCGTCGATTCCAGGCAGCATGTTGCCCACAGCACCCTCCATCACGCTATAGCCATTCTGAACGTCGATGCTGTGTTCCGTGCCGTCGTGCTCGACGTACGTTATTTTCGCCATGTTGGCTGTGCCTCCTCGGCATTGAGTCTGGTGTTCAGCGATTGCCATGACCGGCGCAAACACTAGGCGCGGCTATAGCGTGGACTGCGCTTGGCTTTAAAAGCACGAATCGCTTCCGAAAAATTTTCGCTGGCAACGCATTCCAGCATTCGCTTGGCTTCGGCTTGGAAGCACTCCTCGGCGTCGGAAGCCGAACGTGTACGCAGCAGCGCTTTCGTCGCCAGCGTGGAAGTGCGCGGCGCTTCGAGTAGTTTGCGTAGCACGGCTTCAGTCCGGTCTTCCAGTTCGGCGTCGGTCGTGACCCAGTTGACGATGCCATAGCGCTCCGCATCGGACGCGCCGAAAGGCTCGCTGAGCAGGGTCAGCTGCAGCGCGCGGCTCAAGCCGATCTTCCGCGGAAACGAATAGGACTCGCCGTGGCAGGTCGTTTGCGCGATTCCGACGAACGGCAGCCAGAAGCGGGCGGTCTCAGAGGCGAGCACCAAGTCCGCCATCATCGCGAACTGCACCGAAGCGCCGATGATGTGGCCGCGAATGCTGCAGATGACCGGCTGCGGCAGGCGGTCCAGCGCCAGGAACATCGGCGTGGTCTCCCTGGTCATGATGTCGCGCATGATCGCGACGCGTTCGGCCGCCGGCCGGTCGTAGACGTCGTCGAGATTGTTGAGGTCACCACCCGCGGAGAAGTCGGTTCCAGCGCCACGGATCACGACCACATCGACCGAGGGGTCAATCGAGATGCGTTCGAAGATCATGGCGAGTTCCAGCCACATCTCATGCGAGATCGCGTTTCGCTTCTCTGGGCGATTGATTGTGATGAAGGCGGCGACTTCACGGTGCTCGACGAGCAAATGTCTGGCCATCTACCGTTCCTCTTGTATGTACGCACCGCTGCCCGCGGGCGGTGTCCGATACCTGAATGTCTACTCCTTTTTACCGCAGGGCTCGCGCCGGTAACGGCGGGCGTTCCGAAGACTGGAAACTTCGCATGTCCTCCGGGGCGGCCTCCACCACAATCGTGCTGCGGTCCCGGTCCGGCTTTGACGGGCGGGTTAACTTGGAGATTTCTAAACCATGCATCCCAGCACGCACGCCCAGAGCCGACCGGATCACGTGGCGTACAAGCTCGTCCCGAATGGCGAGACGGTTACCTATCGTGAACTCGACGAGCGGTCCAACCAGGCCGCACATCTCTGGCGTTCATTGGGACTGAAGCGCGGCGACGGCATTGCGATCCTGATGGAAAACAACGCGCGCTACTATGAACTCGCCTGGGCCTGCGATCGTTCGGGACTTTACTTCACCTGCGTGTCCTCACGCCTGTCAGCGGCGGAGGCAGCCTACATCGTGCGCGATTCCGGCGCCGGGGTACTGCTGAGTTCGAAGTCGCTGCTCGAGGTCGCGCGTGGCGTCGCCGCTGAAATCCCGGAGCTGCCCGTCTATGTCGTCGACGGTCCGGCCGAGGGCATGCGCGACTATCTGGCCGAACGAGACGCGATGCCGATCACGTCGATCGCCGACGAGAGCTGCGGCGCGCCGATGCTGTACTCGTCGGGCACCACCGGCCGTCCCAAGGGCGTGCGCTTCGATTTGCGCGAAGGACCGATCGACGGTCCGGAGAGTCTCGCCAGTCTCGCGATCGAGATGTACCGCTTCAATGCTGACATGATCTATCTCTCGCCGGCACCGATGTACCACTCGGCGCCGCTGCGGTTCTCGATGGCGGTGCACCGCGTCGGCGGCACGGTCGTGGCGATGGAGCGCTTCGACGCGGAATATGCGCTGCGGCTGATCGAACAAGAGCGCGTCACCCATTCGCAATGGGTGCCTACCCACTTCATTCGCATGCTCAAGCTGCCGCCCGAGGCCCGTGGGCGCTACGAGCTTTCCTCACACCAGCTCGCATTCCACGCCGCCGCGCCGTGCCCGGTGCCGGTCAAGCAGGCCATGCTCGACTGGTGGGGACCGATCATCTATGAGTACTACGCTGCGACCGAGTTCAACGGTCTGACGATGATTTCGCCGGAAGAATGGCGCAGCCACCCAGGCTCCGTCGGCAAGGCGCGCTTCGGCACGATCCATATCCTGTCCGATAGCGGCGCGCCGCTGCCGCCGCGGACCGACGGCCTGATCTACTTTGAGGGTGGGACGCGCTTCGCCTACTACAAGGATCCCGCCAAGACCGCGGAGGCCTACAACGACAAGGGCTGGAGCGCCGTCGGAGACATCGGCTGGGTTGACGAAGAGGGCTATCTGTACCTGACCGACCGCAAGAGCTTCATGATCATTTCCGGTGGCGTGAACCTGTATCCGCAGGAGATCGAGAACGTCATCGTCAACCATCCGAAGGTCACGGACGTGGCGGTCATCGGCGCACCGGACGAGGACCTCGGGGAAAAAATCGTAGCCGTGGTCCAGCCGTCGCGCTGGAGCGATGCCGGTCCCGCGCTGGCCGCCGAGATCCAGGCCTACGTGCTGTCCCACCTCAGCAAGCTGAAGGTTCCGCGGCAGGTCGATTTCGTCGAGGAACTGCCGCGCCATCCGACCGGAAAGCTGCACAAGCGCGAGCTGCGCGACCGCTATTGGCCGGCTGCGCCGCAGGCTCGCTGATGCGCCCTGTTCCCCAATCGGAGACCGTCTTGCCAAGTGACCACGAAACCTTGGCGGCGCGCCTGCGCGCCGCCTACGCCGGGAGCCCCGTGGCGCCGCTGCGCGACGGGCTCGATCCCGACGATGTCGAGGGCGCCTATGCCGTGCAGGCGATCAATACGCGATTCTGGACCGGGTCCGGCCGCCGCATCGTCGGATACAAGATCGGGCTGACCTCGCTCGCGGTCCAGCGCCAGCTCGGCGTCGATCAGCCGGACTTCGGTGTGTTGTTCGACGACATGTGCGTGCCGGACGGCGGAACGCTCAGCGCCTCGAAGCTGCTTCAGCCCAAAGTGGAGGCCGAGGTCGCACTGGTGCTTGCGCGCGATCTGGACCGGGAGGATGCCAGTCCACGCGATGTCGAGGCCGCGGCCGCCTATGTCGTTTCCGCGCTGGAAATCGTCGACAGCCGCATCGCCGACTGGACGATCCGCTTCGCGGATACCGTTGCGGACAACGGATCCTCGGCCTTTTTCGTACTCGGAACGCACAAGCGTGCGCCGGGCGAGATCGATCTGGCGGGCTGCGAGATGAGTCTGACGGCCAACGGCGTGTCGGCTTCCAGCGGAACCGGCGCGGCTTGTCTCGGGCACCCACTGAATGCCGCCGCCTGGCTCGCCCGGACCCTGAGTGCGCGCGGTGTCCCATTGCGGGCCGGTGATGTGCTCATGACCGGCGCCCTGGGACCGATGCTCACGCTCGAACCCGGGATGACGGTTCAGGCGCAGATCTCCGGCCTCGGTGCGGTCGGCTTCCATTTCAACGGGGACTGACAATGACTCCATCGAAAGTGGCGATCATCGGCTCCGGCAACATCGGCACCGATCTGATGATCAAGGTGCTGCGTCACGGACGGCATCTGCAAATGGGCGCGATGATCGGCGTGGACCCGGCTTCGGACGGTCTGGCGCGCGCCGCACGCCTGGGCGTGCCGACCAGCGCCGAGGGCATCGAGGGTTTGATCGGGCTCGACGGCTTCGATGAAATCGACATCGTCTTTGACGCCACCTCGGCCGGTGCGCACCGGCGGCACGACGAGATTCTGCAGCGTCACGGCGTGCAGGTGATCGACCTGACGCCGGCGGCGCTCGGACCCTACGTGATCCCGGCGATCAACCTGGAAGCTGAGAACGCCAGCAACATGAACATGGTGACCTGCGGCGGGCAGGCAACCATCCCGATCGTCGCTGCGGTATCGCAGGTTGCTGGGGTTTACTACGCCGAGATCGTGGCCTCGATCGCCAGCAAGTCGGCGGGACCGGGCACCCGCGCCAACATCGACGAGTTCACCGAGACCACGCGCCGTGCGATCGAAAAGCTCGGCGGCGCGCAGCGCGGCAAGGCGATCATCGTGCTCAATCCGGCGGAGCCGCCGCTGATCATGCGCGACACCGTGTTCGTGCTGTCCGAAGCTGTCGACACGGCGCGGATCGAAGCCAGCATCGAGCGCATGGTCGCCAAGGTACAGTCCTATGTGCCGGGCTACCGCCTCAAGCAGACGGTGCAGTTCGACCCGATTCCCGAGCACGCGCCGGTCAATATCCCCGGAATCGGTCTGCGCCACGGTCTCAAGACCTCGGTGTTCCTCGAGGTGGAGGGCGCGGCGCACTACCTGCCGTCCTATGCGGGCAATCTGGACATCATGACCTCGGCGGCGCTCGCCTGCGGCGAGATGATGGCGCAGCGGCGCCGTGCCTCGGGCGTGGCGCGCGGCCGGCAGGGAGTGAGCTTGCCATGAAGAAGCTCTATATCTCCGACGTGACCCTGCGCGACGGCAGCCATGCGATTCGCCACCAGTACAGCGTCGCGCACGTCAAGGCGATCGCGGCGGCGCTCGACGCCGCCGGCGTCGACAGTATCGAGGTGGCCCACGGTGACGGGCTCGAAGGGTCCAGCTTCAACTACGGATTCGGCGCGCATACGGACGTCGAATGGATCGCCGCCGTTGCCGAGACCGTGACGCATGCCCAGATTGCGACTTTGCTGCTGCCAGGCATCGGCACCGTGCACGACCTGCGCAACAGCTACGACGCCGGCGCGCGCATCGTGCGTGTCGCGACGCACTGCACCGAGGCCGACGTCTCGCGCCAGCACCTGGAATATGCGCGTGAACTGGGCATGGAGGCCATCGGCTTTCTGATGATGAGCCACATGAGTACGCCGACCGAGCTCGCCGGGCAGGCGAAGCTGATGGAGAGCTATGGCGCGAGCTGCGTCTACGTCGTTGACTCGGGCGGTGCGCTCGGCATGAACGATATTCGCGAGCGCTTTCGTGCGTTCAAGCAGGTACTCAAACCCGATACGCAGACCGGCATCCACGCGCACCATAATCTGAGCCTCGGCGTCGCCAATTCGATCGTCGCCGTCGAGGAGGGGTGCGACCGTGTCGACGCCAGTCTGGCAGGCATGGGCGCCGGTGCCGGCAACGCACCGCTGGAGGTGTTCATCGCCGCGGCGGAGCGGCTCGGCTGGAACCACGGCACGGATCTGTATGGCCTGATGGATGCCGCCGACGATCTCGTTCGTCCCCTGCAGGACCGGCCGGTGCGTGTGGACCGGGAAACGCTTGCGCTCGGCTATGCCGGCGTCTATTCGAGTTTCCTGCGTCATGCCGAGGCTGCGGCCGAGAAGTACGGCCTGAAGACGGTCGACATCCTAGTCGAGCTGGGTCGGCGCAGGATGGTGGGGGGGCAGGAGGACATGATCGTCGACGTTGCGCTGGATTTGCTGCGCAAATAGACGCGCGGCTCGCGGGCTTTGCAAGGCATCTCCAACGCAGAGTTCCGCCCGCTGGAATCCGGCGTTGTCGCGATCGGCAGAGGTTTCGACAATCCCACTCAGCCATCGCCGGAGCGGCGACAACGGGCGTTGATCGGCCATGGTCGCGTCGATACCGCAACAGCCCCCAATGAGGAGCGTACGATGAACACTGTTCTCGCCAGACGAGTGCAAGCCGGCAACCGCTGGATCGTAGACGACCGCGAGCGTGGACTGTTCCGCGTCTCGCGCGAGACCTTCACCGATCCGGAGGTGCTCAAGCTCGAGCGCGACCACATTTTCAACACCTGCTGGCTCTATCTCGGCCACGCCTCGGAGCTCAAGCGGCCCAACGACTTCGTCACCCGCAGCGTCGGTGGTCGCGAGCTGATATTCAACCGCGATCGCCAAGGCGCATTCCATGCCTTCTTCAACACCTGCCCGCATCGCGGCGCGATGGTGGCGCGCGAGAAGTGCGGCAATGCGCTGGGCTTCCAGTGCTTCTACCACGGCTGGTCGTTCAACAACAACGGGCAATACGCGACCCGGCACGCGCCCGGCACTTACCCGCCCGACTTCAATGCCGACGGCTGCGCCAACCTCGTACCGGTGCCGCGGATCGACGAATACCGGGGTTTCTATTTCGTCAACTACGATGCCGGCGCCGAGAGCCTGTCCGACTTCCTGGCCGGTGCCAAGGAAATCCTCGACGTCGTGTCGGAGCACTCGCCGCTGGGCATGGAGATCATCGGCGGCGTGCAGGAATACAGCATACGCGCCAACTGGAAGCTGCTCGCCGAAAACAGCTATGACGCGTATCACGCTGCGCAGACCCACTCGACCTATTTCGAGTATCTCGCGCAGGCGATCAACGGCCCTGAAGCCGCGGAGCCGGCGCCGCTGACTCAGCCCGGCGCCCCGATGGCGGTGCACGACCTCGGCAACGGGCACGCCTGCATCGAGGGCGAGACCATCTGGGCGCGGCCGATCGCGCAATGGATCCCGGCCTGGGGCGAGAAGGCCAAGGGGGAGATCGAGGACATCCGCGCGGAGCTGCGCACCCGGCTCGGTGAGCAGCGCGCGCACCGGATCGCCGTGGAGAGCCGCAACATGGTGATTTTTCCGAACCTCGTGATCAACGACATCATGGCGATCACCGTCAGGACCTTTTATCCCGAGGCGCCCGACCTGATGAATGTCAATTCCTGGGCCTTGGGTCCGGTGGACGAATCCCGGGAATTCCGCAAGCGCCGCCTCGACAATTTTCTCGAATTCCTCGGGCCCGGCGGGCTCGCCACGCCCGACGACATCGAGGCGCTCGAATCGGCCCAGATCGGCTATCGCAATTCGCGCGAGGCGCCGTGGAACGACATCTCCCGCGGCATGCTCAATCCCACGCCGGGGCCGACCGACGAGGCGCAGATGCGCTACTACTGGCGCGAATGGGCGCGCCGCGTGGAAGGTGTGAAATGAGCGGCCCGGCCCAGGCTTCCAGTTCGCGGGCTCCGGTGGCGATCCTCAGCCGCACCGCCTGCGAGGACTTTCTCTATCACGAGGCCGCGCTGCTCGACGAGTGGCGGCTCGACGAGTGGTTCGCGCTGTTCCTGCCGGGGGCAACCTACGAGGTGCCGACGGCCGGGGCGCCGGACGACGCGGATTCCGCGGAATCGCTGTTCTATATCGCCGACGACTACTTCCGTCTGCGGCATCGCATCGAACGACTCAACAAGCACTCGGCGCATGCCGAGTGGCCGCGGTCGGACGGCGCGCGGCTGGTCAGCAACGTGCGTGTGCTCGGTGCGGACGAGGAGGGTGTCAGCGTCGCTTGCACCTTCGCGACCTATCGTTCGCGCGCCGACGTGACCGACGTGTTCTTCGGGCACCACCGCTACGTGCTGCGCGAAGCCGAGTCCGGGCTCAGGATCGTCCGCAAGAGAACCCTGCTCGACATGAGCAGTCTGCGTCCGCACGGGCGCGTCAGCATCATCCTCTAGCGAGACGGCCGCCCGATGCTGGTCGATGTCCACAGTCACGTCACGCCGTTCGAGTTCCCGGCCTGCCCGGGCGACGCGAGCCGGGCGCGCTGGCCCTGCATGCATCGACCGGTGGACGCCGAGACCGTCGTGATGCAGGTCGGCGGCAAGCCGTTTCGCAAGCTCGACCGCCGTTCATGGGACGGTGATGCCCGCGTGGCCGACATGGATCGCGACGGCGTCGCGGTGCAAGTGTTGTCGCCGATGCCGGAGCTGCTGTCGTACTGGATGCCGCTCGCCGACGGCGAGACGCTGTGCCAATGCGTCAACGAACAGATCGCGACGATGCTCGCCGCGCAGCCCCGCCGTTTTCGCGGACTTGGCGCGGTGCCGCTGCAGTCCCCAGAGCGTGCCGCCGGGCTATTGGCCCGCCTCAAGCGGGACTTCGGGTTTTGCGGCGTCGAGATCGGCAGCAACATCAACGGTCTGATGCTCGGTGATGCCCGCTTCGAGCCGTTCTACGCGGAGGCCGAGGCGCTGGGAATGGCGGTCTTCGTTCACGCCCTGCATCCGGTTTCCACGCAGCACATCGAGTCGACGCCCCTGTACACCGGCTGTGTCGGATTTCCGCTCGATGTGGCGATGGCCGCCGCCTCGCTGATGACCTCGGGCACGCTCGACAAGTTCCCGCGGCTGCGTATCGGCTTCAGCCACGGCGGTGGCGCGCTCGGCTCGATCCTGGGCCGGCTCGATGTCGGCTGGGAAAAGACCGGCGAGTCCGACGGCGGAGTGACACGCCGGCCGAGCGAGCTGGCGCGCGCGCTGTTCTACGACAGTAACGTCTACGCGCCGCGATACCTGCGATACATCGTGGACCACATGGCGCCGGGACGCGTGTTCCTCGGCACCGACTACCCCTACGACATCATGCAGCGCGATCCGCGCGGCTTTATCGAGGCGCTCGGCTATCGCGGCGCGGCCAAGGACAGCCTGCACAGCGGCGCTGCCGCGGCGTTTCTCGGCGAATGCTTCGATCCGGAGTGCGGTGGCGACGCGCGCGCCGATCAACTCGAGGCCTGATTGGAGGCGACCTTCATGGCAGTCAGCGATATCCGTTATCGACACATTGGTTACATCGCGATCAACGTCAGCGATCTGCGGTGCTCGCGCGAGTTCTACGAAACCAAGCTTGGTCTGCAGGTCGACACGGACGCCGAGGACGGCTGTCTGTTCCTGCGCTGCAGCGACCGCCATCACGACATCGTGCTCCACGAAGGCGGCGAACCCGGCGTCAAGCGAATCGGCTGGCACATGGAAAGCGCGGCGGCGCTGGCGGCGGCGCGTGAGCACCTTGCCGGGCTGGGGCTTGCGGTCGTGCCGGTGCCGCCGGGCGAAGCCGCGCGGCTCGGTATCGGCGAGGCCTTCCGCGTCAGCGAGCCGACCACCGGCGCGACCTTCGAGTTCTACGCCGAGATGAGCCTCGCCGCTACCGCCTATACGCCCACGCACACCAAAATCGTGCGTCTCGGTCATATCGTGCTGAGCAGCCCGGACCGGGCGGCGACCGAGCGTTTCCTGGTCGAGCAGCTGAATTTCCGCGTGTCGGACCGGATCCAGGGCGCGGTGTCGTTCATGCGCTGCTTCCCGAATCCGCTGCATCACAGCTTCGCGGTAGGGCAGGCGCCCAGGGCCGGGCTCAATCACGTGAATTTCATGGTCACCGAGCTCGAAGATATCGGCAAGGCCAGCAATCGCATGAAGCGCAGCGAGGTTCCGATCGTGTTCGGCATCGGCAAGCATCCGCCGTCCGAATCGTACTTTCTCTACTTCCTCGACCCCGACGGGCTGACGATCGAGTACAGCTTCGGCATGGAGGAATTCCCGGAACACGGTGCGCGCCTGCCGCGCGAGATGCCGGCGAGCATCGAGTCGCTCGACTACTGGGGCGGACTGCCCGATCCGCGCTCCGGCAAGACCGGCGTGCTCGAACCGTTGCAGCGGAGCTGAGCGCCGATGCGCTTCGACGGAAAGGTCGCGATCGTGACCGGCGCCGCGAGTCCGATCGGCCAGGCGATCGTACGCCGGCTCGCCGCCGGCGGCGCCAGACTGGTCCTGGGCGATGTCGCCGAGGACGCGCTGCGGGACACGGCGGGCAGGCTGGTGCCGGACGCGCTCGTCGTTGCCGGCGACCTTAGCCGCGAGCCGGCGGCTCAGGCCCTGGTCGATACCGCTCGTGAGGCCTACGGCCGCGTCGACATCCTGATCAACAACGCCGGCGGCGGCGTCATTCTGCCGACCTTCGAGCATGACAGCGAAAGCATCCGGCGGACCATCGACCGCAACCTGTGGACGGCGATCTGGTGCAGCCGGGCGGTGCTGCCGCTGATGGTCGACAACGACTACGGACGCATCGTCAGCGTCGGTGCCGACTCGGTTCGCAACGGCCTCTACGAGCATGCGATCTACAACGCGGCCAAGGGCGGCGTTCACGCCATGGCGACCGGCCTGGCGCGCGAATTCGCGCGCTACGACATCACCGTCAACGTGGTCGCGCCGTGCATGGTGCTGACGCCGCAGGTCCGGGCCGCGAAAGAGGCCGGTCACCCGACGGTGGCGGCGATGGAAGCGGTCATCCCGAAGGGCCGCTCCGCCGATCCGGACGAGGTCGCGTCGATGGTCGCCTATCTGGCGCTCGACGAAGCGCGCTTCGTCACCGGCCAGACGATCAGCGTCAACGGCGGCAGCACGATGCTGTGAGCCCCGCTCGAATTTTTGAGGAGAATCTCATGTCTGCAAGCAAAGTCCCCGAGAGCCATTTCATCGATGCCCCGGCGGGAAGGCTCCACTATCACGACTTCGGCGAAGGCGAGGCCACGATCCTGGTTCACGGCGGTGGACCCGGTGCGTACGGGCTCAGCAACTACCGCCGCAACGTGGACGCGCTGTCTCAGGGGCGCCGCGTCATCGTCATCGACCTTCCCGGATTCGGCCAGTCGGACTCCCGGCCGGCGCCGGGCAGCCTGTTCGAGCCGATGGCGGCCGCGGTGCTCGATCTGATGAACCACCTCGGACTCGACAAGGCCAGCTTCGTCGGCAATTCCCTGGGCGGCGCGACCTCGCTGCGCTTCACGCTGGATCATCCCGAGCGTACGCACAAGCTCGTGCTGATGGGGCCGGCCGGCGGCCTGCCTGTGACCTCGACCTTCCCGACCGAGGGTCTGATGCGCATGCTCAACTTCTACGAGGGCGAGGGCCCGTCGATCGAGAAGCTGCGCCGGGTGGTCGAACTGCTGGTTTACGATCAAGGCGCGATTACCGAGGAGCTGCTGGCGGAACGCTACCGGGACTGCACCTCGGCCAAGGCGCTCGCCAATCCACCGCTGCGCGGGCGCGGCTACAACCCCAAGGACGACCTGTGGCGCGAGCGCCTCAACGAGCTGCAGCATCCGACGCTGCTGATCTGGGGGCGCGACGACCGCGTATTGCCGCTGGATTCGGCCTTCGTCCTGCTCAAGTGCCTGCCGCAGGCCGAATTGCACGTGTTCCCGAACTGCGGGCACTGGGTGCAGTGGGAAAAAGCCGATCGGTTCAATGAATTGGTGGGCCGTTTTCTCGACGATTGAATCCAGCCCTGACCGATCGGGGCCGCGGCATGGGCCCCGGACCTCCTCCCGCACCGAGCAATAGATCAATGCAGACAGCCTATATCTACGATCACGTGCGCACGCCGCGCGGCCGCGGCCGCGCGGACGGTTCGCTGCACGAGATCACGGCCGTGCAATTGGCCGCGACGCCGCTTCGTGCGTTGGTTGCACGCAACGCGCTCGACACCGGCATGATCGACGACGTGATCTACGGCTGTGCGCAGCCGGTCGGCGAGCAGGGCGGCAACATCGCACGCGCCGCCGTGCTGGCGGCCGGTTATTCCGAAACGGTTGCCGGCCAGCAGGTGCATCGCTTCTGCGCTTCGGCGCTGGAGGCCGTGAACAACGCGGCCGCGCAGGTCATGGTCGGTGCCGCCGATGCCGCGATCGGCGGCGGCGTCGAATGCATGTCGCGCACGCGCCTCGGCGCCGATACCGGCGCCTGGTGCGCCGATCCCTGGCAGAGCTATCACGGCCCGTTTCTGCCGCAGGGAATCGGCGCCGATCTGATCGCGACGCTCGACGGATTCAGCCGCGAGGACGTCGATGCCTATGCCCTGGAAAGCCAGCGGCGCGCGGCCGCGAGCCAGCGCGGCGGGCATTTCGACCGCTCGGTCGTGCCGGTCACGGACCTCATCGGAGCGACCGTGCTGGAGCGCGACGAATACCTTCGCCCGGACACCACACCGGCAGCGCTGGCCGCGCTCAAGCCCGCGTTCGCCGGGCTCGGCGCGGCGGGCTACGACGCCATTGCGCTGCAGCGCTACCCGCAGGTCGAGGCGATCGAGCATGTGCACACGGGCGGCAACTCCAGTGGCGTCGTCGACGGCGCGGCGGCGATCCTGATCGGCAACCAAGACTACGGCAAGGCCGCCGGCCTGAAGCCACGCGCGCGAATTCGCGCGTTCACGAGCATCGGCTCGGAGCCGGCGATCATGCTGACTGCACCGGCCGAGGTCAGCCGCAAGCTATTCAAACGCGCCGGCATGGCGGCCAGCGACATCGACTTGTACGAAGTCAACGAGGCCTTCGCCAGCGTCGTGCTGCGCTATCTACGCGAGCTCGACCTGGACGTATCCCGCGTCAACGTCGCCGGCGGGGCGATTGCGCTGGGCCATCCGCTCGGCGCCAGCGGGGCGATGATTCTCGGCACCGTGCTCGACGAGTTGGAGCGCCGCGGTCTCGGCACCGCGCTGGTCACGCTTTGTGCCGGCAACGGACTCGGTACCGCCACGATCATCGAACGCGTCTGAGGAGTCCCTACTTGAACGACATTCAGCTCGAAGTCTCCGGCGGTATCGCCACGCTCAAGCTCGACGCGCGCGGCGCGGCGGTCAATACCGTCTCGCCGCCGTGGATCGAGGAAATGATGTCGGTTTTCGAGGCGCTGAAGGTCGATGCCACGGTCCGTGGCGTCATCATCGCTTCGGCCAAACCGACGTTCATGGCGGGCGCGGATCTCAAGTACATACTCGGACGCATGGCCGACATCGACGAGGCCGAGGGCTTCGCCTTCAGCCAGCGCGGGACGGCGCTGCATCGCCTGATCGAAACCTGCGGCAAGCCTGTCGTGGCCGTGATCGAGGGGCCCGCGCTCGGCGGCGGTTACGAACTGGCGCTGGCGTGCACGCGGCGCATCGTGGCCGACCTGCCGCAGGCCGTGGTCGGCCTGCCCGAGGTCCATGTCGGCCTGTTGCCCGGTTCGGGCGGGACGCAGCGCCTGCCGCGGCTGGTCGGGGTCGAACGGGCGCTCGAAGTCCTGCTGCAAGGGCGCAGCTACGCGCCGGAAGCGGCGCTGGAACTGGGCCTGGTCGACGAACGGGTGCCCGCCGGTGCGGTGCTCGATGCGGCGCGGCGCTGGATCGGGTCCACGCCGGACCCGGTGCGGGCGTGGGATCGCAAGGGCTTTGCGCTCGAGCAGAGCGATGGCCTGCTCAAGCCGCCGACGGCCGCACTGTTCCAGCAGGCCACGGGGTCGCTATTGGCGAAGTACGGATGCAATTACCCGGCGCCGGTCTCGATCTTGAGCTGCGTGTTCGAGGGTGTACAGGTGCCGATCGAGGCTGGGCTGCGGATCGAGAGCCGCCATTTCGCACGCTTGATCGCGAATCCGGTGAGCCGAAACATCATCCGCACCGGCTTCGTCAACAAGGGACGCGCGCAGGCGGGCGCGCGCCGCCCCGAAGGGGTGCCCAAGGCCACGGTCCGCAAGCTCGGCATCCTCGGCGCCGGGATGATGGGCGCCGGCATTGCCTATGCCGCGGCGCGGGCCGGCATCGAGGTCGTTTTGCTCGATACCTCGATGGAGGCGGCGAGCAAGGGTGTGCAGTATTCTGCCAAGCTGCTCAGCAAGGAGACCGCGCGCGGCCGGCGCAGCGAGGCCGATGCCGCCTCGATCCTGAACCGGATCACGCCGGTCGTGGACTATGCCGCGCTGGCCGAGGTCGACCTCGTCGTCGAGGCAGTGTTCGAGGACACGGCGGTCAAGGCCGAGGTGACGCGCAAGGCGCAGGCGGTGATCCGCCCGGACGTCCTGTTCGCGTCGAATACCTCGACGCTGCCGATCAGCCGGCTCGCCGAAGCCTTCGCTCGACCGCAGCATTTCATCGGCCTGCATTTCTTTTCGCCGGTGGAGCGTATGGAACTGGTCGAGGTCATACTCGGGCGCCGGACCGAGCCGGCTGCGCTGGCACAGGCGCTCGATTTCGTCGCGCAAATCAGGAAGACGCCGATTGTCGTCAACGACGCTCGCGGCTTCTATACCAGCCGCGTGTTCCAGACATTGATCCACGAAGGCATGGCGCTGCTGGCCGAGGGCGTGGCGCCGGCGCTGATCGAGAACGCCGCGCGACAGGCGGGACTGCCGGTCGGCCCGCTGGCACTGCTCGACGAAGTCTCGCTGGCCCTGCCGCTGAAGATCGTGCGCCAGGCGATGGCCGAGGACGCCGCCTACGTCCGGCCGGCGACCGCGGATGTGCTCGAGCTGATGGCCGAACGCCTCGGTCGCGGCGGACGCAAGACCGGGCAGGGCTTTTACGAATACCCGCCCGAGGGCTCCAAGCGGCTCTGGCGCGGGCTCGGCGAGCACTTTCCGGTCCGGGACCGGCAGCCGGACGTGGAGGAGGTGAAGAAGCGGATCCTTTACGTGCAATCGATCGAGACCGCGCGCTGCCTTGAGGAGGGCGTGTTGACGCATCCCGCCGACGCCGATCTCGGCGCCGTCCTCGGCTGGGCGTTTCCGGCGTGGACGGGTGGCACGTTGTCGCTGATCGAAACCGTCGGCATTGGCGTTTTCGTCGAGGAATGCGAACGCCTCGCGGCTTGTTACGGGGCTCGCTTCGCGCCGACGCGACAGCTCCGTGAGATGGCTCACAGTGGTGCAGGCTTCTCCTATTGACGCCTCACCGAACTGGGCGTCTCCGATACGTTCCGATATTCGGGACGATCCGCAGCCGGCGCCAAGCAATCGCCGCATAGTAAAAAAATCCAAGGCCCCGACTGAACGACATGAACGACAGCAAGACGGAATCAGGCGACGCAGCGGCGGCCTCTGGCGCACCGCAAGCCACTTTTCTGTTTCGGGTCGAGGCTCGGATGGACGCGGACAAAGCACTGTTCGTGCGCAAGGGGCCGATGGGTACGCGCATCGTCAGCATGGTGGCCTCGGGGGGGGTCAAGGGAAGCGGCCTCGCAGGGGCTCTGATGCCAGGTTCAGGTGACTGGGTCACCATTCGCCAGGACGGCATGTGGGACCTCGACGTCCGTGCGGCCATTGTCACCGACGACGGCGCGACGATTCTCTACTGTTATACCGGAGTCGGGACGCCGATCGCCGAGGGGCGCATCCGTGTGCGCGGTGCGCCGCGCTTCGAAACCGACAGTCCGAAATACGCCTGGCTGAACGCCGTACAGGCCGTGGCCCTGGGCGAGGCCGATCCTCAGTCGGGAACAGTGTTCTACGACATCTTTTCTTTGGCTTAAGGCCGGCCACGACAATCGCGACAACCAGAAACGGGGGCGCATCAGCGTGAAGATACAAGACGAGTTCGAAGTCAATTGCCCGATCGACAAGGCCTACCGCGAGATCAACAACATCGCCGAGATCGGCTATTGCATTGCCGGCGTTCGTGAAGTCAAGACCATTTCGGAGGATGAGTCGGAATGGAAGATCGAGGCACGCGCGGGCTTTCTGTCCAGAACCTTCAGAATCCAGGGCACGATCACCGAGCGGCGGCCGCCGAACGGCTTGAGCTTCATCGGCAGTGCGCAGGAGGCCGAGGTCAGTGGCGACATCGTGCTGAGCGCGATCGACGAGGCCAGAACGCGCTGTTCGGCGACCGTGGACTTCGAGGTGTCCGGCGCCTTCGCACCGCTGGTCGATCAGATGGCCAAGGGTCCGATGCAGCGCATGATCCGCGAAACGATCAACAATCTGCGCGAGCGTCTTGAGCTCAGCGGCGCCGGGGTGGTCGCGCCGCGTCCGCTGACGGCGGTTTCCCTGTACGAAACACCGGCCTGGATTCGTTGGTGCGTCGACAGATTCCGTGCCTTGTTCGGGCGGCGGCCGCGCGAAGCACCTGCGCCGCCTGCTCCCATTGCAACAACGCCGATTGCGTCCCGGCCTGCCGCGGCCGCCGGATCGGTGGCTGTCGTCGCGCCGGTCGCCGTAGCAGCCCGGCCGAGTGTTCCGCCGTCATCGCTCAAGGGTGCCGCGAGATATCCCAAGGTCTTCAGTCCGATCAAGATCGGTCCGGTGTCGATTTCCAACCGCTTCTACCTTCCGCCTCATGGCATTCCGCTGATTACCGCGGGGCCGGGCGGAACCTCGGTACCGTCGGAGCGGTTCGCCCAGTACTACGGAGAACGCGCGCGCGGCGGCGTCGGCTTGCTCGTACACAGCCTATCGTTGCCGCCGCTGTCCCGGAACCTGGCCTCGGCTGCGCATCCGGGCTCGGTACCGGCGTTTGCTCGGGTCGCCGAGGTCGTGCACGAAGCGGGCTCGAAGATTTTCGCCCAACTCCACTATTCCTCGCTGACCGGCGGCAACTGGGCCTCGTTGAGTCCGAGTCTGCCGATCTACGGTGCGTCCGCAGTCCAGCGGATGGAGCACTTCGGTACCTTGCGTGAAATGACGCGCCGTGAAATCAAATACTTCGTCGCGGCCTATGGTAAATCGGCGCGCCATCTGCGGATGGCCGGCTACGACGGGATCGAGGTCCATGCCGCCCACGGCGTGCTGATCGAACACTTCCTGTCGCCCTATTTCAACCAGCGGACCGACGAATACGGCGGCAGCCTCGAGAATCGCATGCGGCTGCTGATCGAAGTGCTGGAGACGGTACGTGCCGAGGGCGGCGATAAGATGGCCTACGGCATCCGGCTCAATTGCGACGAGATGCTGCCGAAGGGCCTGGATCAGGACGACTTCCGGGAGATCCTCTCGACCCTGGTGCAGCGCGGGCTGATCGACTTTGCCGATCTCGACATCGCAGTGGAGCCGCAGCAGGCGCCGCTGATGACGGCGCCGATGTTCGTGCCGCCCCTGCATATCAGCAGTTTCGTGAAATACGTGCGCGAGGCGGCGCGTCCGATCGTGGTGATGAGCGCGCTCGGCCGGGTCACGACGCTGGCTCAGGCCGAAAGCGCGATCGCCGAAGGTACCGTCGACTTGGTCGGTGGAGCGCGCGCGCTGATTGCCGAGCCGGAGCTGGTGAAAAACTCGTTCGAGGGCCAGGAGCGGCGCAACCGCACCTGCCTGGCATGCAACTATTGCGTGTCCACCACCGTGTACGAAGGTGGCTTCGGCTGCGTGATCAACCCGGCTGCCGGTCGCGAATACCGCTGGGGGCTGCAGCAGCAGCGCGCGGCGAGTACGCGGGAGAAGGTCGTCGTTGTCGGCGGCGGCCCGGCCGGGCTGGAAGCGGCGCGGGTCGCGGCGTCGCGCGGTCACAGCGTGGTTCTTTTCGAAAAGCGCGCCGCGCTCGGCGGCCAGTTGAACCTTTGGGGCCAGCTGCCCGAACAGGCGGGCTATCTCGAGACGCCTCGGTGGTATGCCGAGCGGCTCCAGGAGCTGGGCGTCGAGGTGCGCATTGCCACCGAGGCGACCGCTGTCGCCGTGCTCGCCGAACATCCCGATACCGTGATGCTCGCCTCGGGCTCGCAGTTCGACCGCAAGGGCGAGACCTGTCTCAACACGGCTGAGATTCCGGGCTGGGACCAGCCGTTCGTCTATACGCCGGAAGACATTCTGGAGCGTGGGCTACGGCCCGCAGGCCGTGTCGTGGTGCTTGACGAGGAGGGTATCAACACCGGACCGGGTGTTGCCGAGCTGCTGGCGGCGGCGGGTGCCGAGGTCACCATCGTCACGCGGCAGTTCCATCTCGGTCCGCACCTCGTCTACGACATGCACCTGCCGTTCCTGTTGCCGCGGCTCGCCAACCTCGGCGTCAAGATTCTCACGACAAGCCATATCAAGGAGATCGGCGAGCGAGAACTGACTGTCTTCGACATCCTCACCAACAGCGAGAGCCGGATCGACGGCGTCGACGCCGTGGTGCTCGCCGGCATGCGCAAGCCGGTCGATGGACTGGCTCGCGAGCTCGAAGGCAAGGTCGCGCATCTGCTCGTGGTCGGCGACGCGCTGGCGCCGCGCAGTTTCGCTGCGGCCACGCACGAAGGCCAGCAGTTTGCGCGCGGGATCGGCGAGGCTGGCGCGCCGAGCGACATGGCGGAGGCGATATTCCCGGCCTGGGTTCATGAAGAAAGCCTGGACGAACGACCCGTCAAGGCCGCCAGCGCGTGAGCCTGGGTCTGACACGGTGTGACGAGGACTGCAAATGACAAGATTTCGTAGCGAGACGACGATACCGGCCCTGATCCGCGCCAACGCCGAGCAGGCCCCCGACGATCTGGCGCTGGTCGACGGCGGGCGCCGCTATACCTTCTCGGAGCTCGACGCGGCCATGATCGACGCGGTGCGGGCGATGATCGCGTTCGGTATCCGTCCCGGAGACCGCGTCGGCGTGTGGGCGCCGAACTCGGCCGACTGGCTGATCGCAGCCTTGGGAGTGATGGGGGCCGGCGGCATTCTGTTGCCGATCAACAACCGGCTGCGAGGCTCGGAAGCCACCGATATCCTGCGCCGGGCCACGGCCAGCGCGGTCTTCACCGTCAACCGCTTTCTCGACTATGAGTACGCCACCGCCCTGCGGCAGGCCGCCCCCGATCTCGATGTTCCAATCATCGACCTCTCCAGTGGAAACGGCGAGGGCGTGCTGAATTGGGGGCAGATGCTCGAATCCGGATGCGAGCGTATAAGTGCACAACAGGCGATTGATCGGATTGCCAGCCTCCCTGGCAGTGCCTTGTCCGACATTCTCTACACTTCAGGTACGACGGGTCTGCCCAAGGGCGTGCTGTCCACGCACGAAAAGACCATACACGCCGCCGGCGAATACACCCGGATCCTCGGCCTGGGGCCTAGCGATGTCCTACTGATGCTGGTCCCTCTCGGACTCATGTTCGGTCTGAAATACGTGTTTCTGATCGCGACGCTGGCGCGCGCCAGGTTGGTCATGGACGCGGTGTTCAACGTCGAGGCGACGATGCGAGTGATCGCCAAGCACGGAATCACGTATCTGCCGGGCCCGCCAACGCTGGTTCAGGACGTGCTCGATTCGCCTCAGCGCGAGGACTACGACCTGTCGTCCCTGCGGCGTATCCTGCTGGCGGGAACCTATGTGCCGCCACTGTTAATCTCGCGCATCCGTGCGGAGCGGCTCGTCGAACAGATCTTCGTCGGCTATGGGCTGTCGGAGGGGGCAGCGATCGCGATGACGCGTTCCGAAGACGATGCGGAGACCGCCACCCGTACCGTTGGCCGCGCACTGCCCGGCGCCGAGATTCGTATCGCGGATGAGCAGGGGCGGGACATGCCGCTCGATGAGCCCGGAGAGATTCTGGTCAAGGCGCCCTGGATCATGGAGGGCTACTACAAGGACCCGGTGCAGACGGCCAACGCGTTCACGGAGGACGGTTGGCTCAAGACCGGGGACTCGGGTTCGCTGGATGCGAGAGGCTATCTGACCATGGCGGGCCGCAAGAAGGACATGTATATCGTTGGCGGCTTCAATGTTTATCCTGCCGAGGTCGAAAACTGTCTGATGGACTACGGCGCGATCTCCCAGGTCGCGGTCGTGCCGATTCCCGACGCAAGGCTCGGCGAGGTCGGGGTGGCTTTCGTCGTACCCAGGGCGGACGCCGAGCTGGATGAGGTGGCTCTGTTGATCTGGGCGCGTACTCGTTTGGCCAACTTCAAGGTTCCCCGTGTTGTCTACGTGGTGGATGCCCTGCCGATGAACGCAAGCGCCAAGGTTCTGCGCAACGAGCTGCGTGAGCAGGCGCGCCTCAGGTTCTCAGCGGCCGTATAGGGTGTTGCGGCCCGGCGCTACGGTGCCCGACGCCTCGGACCGGTTGGGCCCAATGCGCTTGGAACGCTCAGCACAAGTAACTGCGCTCGAAATCCTCGCTGACCGCCTCGCGGGACCTGCCTACGTTTGCGACGCGTACGCAGCGCGCTCCTGAGGGCTTCGGTCGCTGGATTGTCCGGGATCATTTCCCCGTGCCCGGACTGCACAATTTCCCCATCGTGGCGGCGGCGCTCACCGCCTGCGCAAGTGAATGGTCCGCAGGCGATTACTGGTGCGGCGATTTTTCCGCCCATGCCGGTTGCCGATCGTACCGGGCGATTACATGGATTCGGTGCGTTCAGGCCGCTTGCCGAGCAGAAGCGAACTTGCGCCCCTTGCAAAACTTGCAATATGACGAAAAAAGGTGATAGTTTACTTGCACCATGACAAATCGCCTCGCTTCCAAGATCAGCGCTTTACCGGTCGGAGACGGTACGCGAGACCGCATTCTTGCGGCCGCGATCCAAATGTTTTCGCGAATTGGTTACGAGGGCGTTTCGATCCGGGAACTGGAGCGCAGCGCCGGCGTCAACCGCGGCTTGGTGGCTTACCACTTCAACTCCAAGGAGACGCTCTGGAAAGCTGTCATCGCATGGATGATGGAACGCTTCCATGAGGAGTTCACACCGTACCGGCAATTGTTCTCGGACATGAATCCGCGCGAGCGCGAGCGGCTGCTGCGGACCGTGTACGTACGCTTCAGTGCCAAGCATCCGGAATTTTTCAGAATTCTGTTGCTGGAGGGTGGCCGCGACTCGAGCCTGGCGGAGTGGCTGGTGCGTGAGCACATCCGGCCCAGCGTGGACTTTTTCGCCAAGATGGCGAATCACCGCTTGGACTACTCGTCCACCGAGGAGGCCATCGGTTACTTCAGTTTTCTCGGTGCGGCTTCGACGGCTTCCGCGTTGCAGGGGATCTCCCACGCGATGTTCGGGGTCGACTCGACTAGTGCCGGGTTTGTTGACGCGCTCGCGGCAGAAGTGGCCTCGAATAGTTCTTTCCTCGCCCGCCGGGGCGGGACGGAGCCGACCGAGACCAGCTAGAGCGATAACTATCAGTCTGTTGATTGGAGGAGACCCATGGAAACAGCATCTGCAATTCTCGATAACTTGGTGGCCGGCAACAAAGTTTTGCCGGAAGGCGTCGAAAAAAGCACCCTGGATGATCGTTCGTCGGTGAGCAAGGCCTTGCAGCTCTTGCGGCATATGGGGACACGACCGTCCGCCGGGACCAGCGTTTCCGAACTGGCCCACAGCGCGGAGCTGCCCAAAAGCACAACCCACCGCCTGCTCAAGGTTCTGGAAGCGCATGGCTTCGTGGGACGTGCCGGTGTCAAGTACCGCCTCGGTAACCGGATGTTCGAGATATCGGAGTCGATCAAGTGGAACGAGCACGCGCAGCTCCGCGTCGCCGCAGTTCCGGTGCTCGAAGCCTTGTTCGATCGTGTTGTGGCCACGGTGCATCTGGCGGTGCTGCGTCAGCACGAGGTGGTGTACGTGGAGAAGATTTCGAGCCAGGGGGGCTGCCGCATTCCAACCTACGTCGGCGCGCGCTTGCCGGCGACCTGTACCGCGCTCGGCAAGTCAATGCTTGCCTATTGCGATGAGGGGGAGATCGAGGGAATTTTTGCGAAACCCCTGCCGAAAAGAACCTTGCGCTCGGTCTCCAACGCGATCGCGTTGAGACCGCAGCTCGCCGCCATACGGCGCGATGGTGTGGCTTTCGATCGAGAGGAATCGCGGCTCGGCGTCGTGTGCGTCGCCTCGCCGGTGCTTGTGTCGGGAAGGCCGCTCGCGGCGATATCGGTCAGCGGGTTGTCCAGCCACTTCTCACCCGAGCGTGTGGCGTCCCGTGTAGCCAAGGCAGCGCAGGAGTTGTCCAGCTTGTTCGACTATTCGTCGATGTCCCATGGTTCGGCGCTGGAGCGCTACGCGGGACACTGAGCGGAAGCGGCGGCCGCGCGCCGGATGCAATCGTCATATCGTCATTTGGCCGCTGTCTGCGCGAACGCTATTCAGACAATTCCCGCGATTTCCTGCAGCTTGTTCCGTGCCACGGAATCGATGCTCGCCGCTGCCGCGACGACCGGGTTCAATTGTGGGGTGCCAAGGCTCCGGCCTTGTTGCAAATCCAAGACGTCACTTCCCAAGACAGGTGGTTCATGCCGACGATGCAAGCGGGTCTAGAGACTGATCCGAAGCGCTGCTTCGATCTGAGTGGCCGCACGGCGATTGTCACCGGCGCATCGTCCGGTCTTGGCGCGCACTTCGCGCGCGTATTGGCCGGTGGCGGTGCCGATGTGGTCTTGGCGGCCCGCAGGCTCGAACGGATCGAGATGCTGGCGGGCAGCATTTCGGAAAACGGGGGGCGGGCTGCCGCCGTGGTGGCTGACGTGACCAATGCCGAAGATTGCGATCGCCTCGTCGAGACCGCGCTCAAGGCTTTCGGACGCGTCGACGTGCTCGTCAACAATGCCGGTATTGCCTACACCGGACGCCGGGACAACAGCCCCGTCGAGGAGATGAGGCAGGTTTTCGAGGTCAACGTGCTCGGTGGCTATGGCCTGGCGCTTCGCGCCGCCCAGTCAATGGGCGATGGAGCGTCCATCATCAATCTGTCCAGTGCACTGGGCTTCCGCCCCGCGGGATTCCCGACGCCGGCCTATTCGACGTCCAAGGCCGCAGTCATGCGCCTGACGCGCGAGCTGGCGCTGCAGTTGGCAGGGCAAGGCATTCGCGTCAACGGCATCGCACCGGGGTTCTTCCCCAGTGAGCTGACCGAGGGCGAGCGTGGGCGTTATCTGGAGAAAGCCTTCACGGATCACTCGCTGCTGCGGCGCGTGGGTCGGCTCGAAGAACTGGACGGCGTGCTGCTGCTGCTCGCGAGCCAAGCCTCTTCATATATTACGGGTCTGGTGATTCCGGTCGATGGCGGCTGGGCTTTGGCATGAGCATCTGGTGCAGCGAAATGCCGCTGGCGCAGGTGAACGATGCCTTGTCTCCCACTCTGGCTGGCCGCATCGGTATTCGTATGACGGAAATCGGCCCGGACTTCCTGCGCGCGACGATGCCGGTCGTGGCTGCGACTCATCAGCCGATGGGCGTATTGCATGGCGGCGCCTCGGTCGCGCTGGCGGAAACGGTTGGCAGCACGGCTGCCAATCTATGCGTCGACTCGGCGCGGTTTGCCTGCCTCGGCCAGGAAATCAATGCGAACCACCTTCGCCCGGTTTCGTCCGGAACCGTGAGCGCTACCGCGCGACCCTTTCATCTGGGTGCGCGCAGTCAGGTGTGGGGAATCGAAATTCGTGACGAGGCCGGGCGAATGGTTTGTGTCTCGCGGCTGACGATGGCGGTCGTAGAGAAAGCCGTTCGTGTTCCGAAAGAGGGGGAGTCCCGATGATCTCGTTCGAGCTTTCCGAAGAACAGTCGATCATGAAATCGTCGGTCGCCCGGTTCGCGCAGCAGGTGCTTCGGCCTCTTGCGCGGCAAGTCGATGACGCGGGCGCCATCCCCATTGAGGTCTTCGATCAGCTTTGGGAATTCGGCTTCGTCCAGGTCCTTATCGAGCAGGCGGCCGAAGCTCAGCCCGGCAGCGCGGTATCGAACGCCATCGCCCTTGAGGAGCTCGGCTGGGCCGACGCGGCCTTCGCCGTGGCGCTCGGTGCGCCACTGGGCTTTGTTCGTGCCATCGCCGAACAAGGTACGGGCGAGCAGAAAGGTCGCTTCTTGCCGCTGTTTTCGGGTCCACGCTATCGCGCCGCCGCGATCGCGCACGCCGAGTCCGGTCTGCTCGCGACCGTCGGGGCATCCGGAACCGTCGCAGTGTCCGATCCGCACGGCTATCGGATCAGCGGCCACAAGATCCAGGTTCCGTTTGCTTCCGAATGCAGTCACTTTCTGGTGATCGCACGGTATGGCGACACGGACGATGCCTTCATCGTCGCCGCCGACGCACCTGGCGTGAGCGTGGACGCCCCGCAGGGGCTGCTGGGACTTGCCGCCTGTCGCCTGTCGAGCGTGCGTTTCGAGGAGGTGCACGTCGACGCCGGAATGCGGCTGGGCGGACCCGGCGGCGCGGATTTACGGCGCATTCTCGACGCAGGCCTGACTGGCAGCTCCGCTGCGCTGACGGGTCTGTGCCGCGGTGTCTACGAGCACTCGGTCGGCTACACCAAAGATCGGGTCGCGCACGGCACAGCCCTAGCGCAGAAACAGAGCGTCGCTTTTCGGCTGGTCGACATGTTCGTCGAGACGGAAGCGTCGCGGTGGATGTGCTGGCGCGCCGCGAGTGCGCTCGACCAGCGGCGCGAGACCATACGCAGCGCAGTGCTCGCGCACACCTATGCCACCGAACAGGCGGCCTGGATTTCCGACGAGGGCGTGCAGCTTATGGGCGGGCACGGCTTCATGCAGGAGAATCCCGTCGAGCTGTGGTATCGCAATACAAAGACGCTGTCCATGCTGGACACGATCGTCAGTGTCTGACGAATTCGCCGCGGCGCAGCACAGGAGCAGGTTTCGATGATCGATTTCGAGCTGACCGAAGCGGACCGGGAAATTCTCGACATCGCCCGGCATCAGGGCAGGACGTATCGCGAGCACGCCAAGCGGCTCGACTGCAAGATGAGCTTCGGGACAGAGCACCGGCAGGCTTTTGCCGTTCCGGGTGAGGAGAGCTTCGTCCATCTGCGCGAGCGGGCCGCGGCGCGCGCACCTGAAACCAGCGGAACGGTGGTTCTGGACGCCCTGATCTACCTGGAGGAGACCTACGCCGGCAAGCCCCTGTACTGGCGAGGCCGAGGTGCCGATTCCTTCGACGTGGATCTCGGACATCGGCTGCTCGCGGCCATCGGCACGCCGGAGCAGCAGCAACGCTGGGACGACAAGCTGCTGGTCTGGGGCATGTCCGAACCCGGTGCCGGCTCCGATCCGGCGGCGATGCGGACCACCGCGGTGTTCGACGCCGGCACCGGCGAATGGGTCATCAACGGTGAGAAAACCTTCATCACGCTCGGCGAAAGCGCCGATGGCGTGATCGTGATGTGTCGCTGCATCGGTCCCGACGGCTTTGAAGGCATAGGGCCGATCGTGGTCGAAAAAGGAACGCCCGGATTCAGCGTCGGTCCGCAGATGAAGAAGCTCGGCCTGCACAACTGGGACACGGTCTCGCTGGCGTTCATGGATTGCCGGGTCCCGGAGGACCACTACATTCGTGGCAATCTCAAGAATGCGCTATCGGTCTACAACGGCACGCGCGCCACGATCGCGGCGGCCGCGCTGGGCCATGCGCGAATCGCGCTCGACGGCGTGAAGGAACACCTCAGCAAGCGCGGTGTGATCATCGACTATGCAGCCGATGCCTGCGCCCGGCCTGCTGCCGTCGACCGCCTCATGCGGCTTGAAGCTCTTTGGGAGGCGACCTACCTGACGATGTTGCACGCCAAGTGGCGCGAGCAAACGTTTGGTCCCGACAAATTTTATCCCTCCGTTGCCAAGCTCAAAGGCGGCCTGATGGCGCGCAGGATCATCGGTGAGTGTATGTCGATCCTAGGCCCGGCAAGCGCCTCGGTCGAGTTTCCATTCGAGCAGGCTTACCGGGATGCTCGTATCCAGGACATCTACGAGGGCCCGAGCGAGATCCAGCGCCTGATCCTGGGCCGCGTACTGCTGGGCTATTCGGCGAAGGAACTCAGTTGACCGGGCGCGCGACGCTGTCCGCGCCTGGTCCCAAGCATAAGAGGAGGCGGTGATGTTCGATGCTTCGCTACTCGAAGGCAAGCTCGCGCTGGTGACGATGTCGACCTTTGGCATCGGTGCCGAAACCGCGCGGCGACTGGCCGAGGCCGGCGCCCAGGCGGTCGTGATCAACGGGCGCGACGAGGCGGTCGGCAAGGCGTTCGCGGCCAGTCTGCGCGAGCGCTCGCCGCGGACACGCTTCGAATTCGTCGCAGCCGACATTACCGATCCGCTGCAGACCGAGCATCTGTTCAGGACCATCGAGACTGAACTCGGCGGACTCGACATCATGGTGCATTCTGGCACCGGACCCGGTGTTCCCAATTTGTTCGTCGACATGCCGTCCTCGCTGTACGGCCCGTTGGTCAACGGACTTTTTCTGAGTCTGGTGCATTGCTGCCGCCACGCCGTGCCGATGATGATCTCGCGCGGCGGCGGTGCGATCGTGTCGATCGCCTCGGACGCCGCGCGGGTGCCGACGCCGGGCGAGGCCGTGATGGGCGCGGCGCTGGCCGCGTCGGTGCAGTTCACGCGGGCGCTGGCGCTGGAGACCGCGCGTAACCAAGTCCGCGCCAATGTCGTCGCGCCCTCGTTGGTACGCGATACCAAGGGGTACGAACGCGTCATGTCCGAGCCTTTCTCGCGGAAGCTGTTCGAGAAGATCCAGAAGCGAGCCGAGCAGCGGCTCGGTCTGCCCGGGCCGGAGAACCTGGCCCCGCTCGCGGTTTTTCTGGCCAGTCCGTTGGCCTCGCATATCACCGGGCAGGTCGTCACCGTCAATGGCGGGCTGGCCGGCTGAGCGTCACCGACAGGGGGAGTCCGATGAACTTCGATCTAGACGATCGCCACATCCGTATCGCAGCCTCGCTGCGCGCACTGCTCGAGGAGATCGCGCCTACGGCGGTGATCGCCGAGCTCGACCGGCGCGAGGAATTCCCGGCGGATATTTACGCTCGCCTTGCAGAATCCGGATACATGGGCCTCACGATCGCCGAAGAGTACGGCGGCAACCCCGCCGACGTAACTTCTCTGGCACTCGTCGCGGAGGAGTTGGCGCGGGCGGGCAACGCCCTGGTCGCAGCATGGGAGCCCACGGTCGCCTTCTGTGCGCAGGCGATCCAGCGCTTCGGTACTCCGCAGCAACGTTCGGACATTTTGCCGGGTATCGCCAGTGGAAAGCTGCGCATCGCGATGGCCCTGTCCGAGCCCGATGCGGGCTCGGATCTGTCCCACCTTTCCACGTGGGCGACGCGTTCAGGTGGCGACTACGTCATCAACGGAACGAAGAGCTATGTGACGGGGGCTGACACGGCGCAGTACCTGTTGGTGTTCGCGCGCACGCAGGAAGGTTCCGCACGAACCTCGCTTTCGACGTTTCTGGTGCCGTCGACGGCCGCCGGCCTGTCGATGAAGGTGGAGCCGAAACTGTGCAGCCAGGGCGTTCATCTGTGTACGGTCACGTTCAACGAGTTGCGGGTGGCGGATACAGCTGTGCTGGGTGAGTTCAACGGCGCCACCCACCTCGTTTCGAAGCTGCTAGATAACGAGCGGATTCTGGTCGGCGCCAAGGGCGTCGGTATTGCGCAAGCTGCGTTCGACATCGCAATGCGATTTGCCGAGCAGCGCCAGGCGTTCGGACAGAAAGTCATCGATTTCCAGGCGATTGGACACGTGCTCGCCGACATGGCCGCGGAGATCGAAGCGGCCCGTCTGCTCGTGTTCAAGGCGGCCTGGCTGCGCGAGCGGGGACGCGACTGCGCGCTGGAAGCGTCGATGGCGAAACTGGTCGGCTCCGTCACCGGGACACGCTGCGCCGAGCGCGGCATGCAGATTCTCGGCGGCTATTCGTATCTGGTCGAAAACGGCATGGAGAGGCTCTACCGGGAAGCCAAGCTCTACGAGATCGGGGGGGGCACTAGCCAGATTCAACGAAACGTGATTCTGCGCAAGCTTCGTTCCGGTTGCGTGGCTTCGCCTCTGCAAAAGCACTGATTTTTCCGCTCCCGCTTTCTCTATTCACCGAGCCTGCGCGTTTGCTCGGGGCTGATGCGGGCGACACTTCCGGGGGGCGCCTGACGCTCCAATCAACGTCGCCAGCAGAACGTATTCCAGTGTCCGGAACAGCGGGTATCAACTGTTCGTGGCACTTGCATACTTTCCTTTGTAGTTCTTTCGGCGGCCTTCGAGTGCTCGCGGTGATTTGCTGGAGCGTCTGGCCCCACAGATTCTGGATGGAGACCTTACATGACAACAATTTCGTTTGAAGGGCAGGTCGCGATCGTTACGGGAAGCGGCCGTGGCCTGGGCCGGACTTATGCGGAGGCGCTGGCACGCCGCGGCGCGAAGCTCGTGATCAACGACGTGCCCGGTTCTGAGGACGTTGCCGATGCCGTCGCTTCGATCAAGGCGGGCGGTGGCATGGCCGTGCCCAGCTACCGCTCGGTCGCGACGCCGGAGGGCGGGAGTGGGGTCATCGACGATGCCGTCGCCGCATTTGGTCGCGTCGACATACTCATTCACAACGCCGGAATTCTCCGACCGGGCTATTTCGAAAGCCTTCCCGCAGCCGATCTCGACTCTGTGATTGATGTCCACCTGCGAGCAGCCTTTTATGTCGGACAGCCGGCCTTCCGGCTCATGCGGGAAAATGGATACGGTCGCATCGTCAACATCTGCTCAGGGACCATTTTCGGTTTTTCGGGCATGAGCAACTACGCGGCGGCGAAGGCCGGCGTCCTGGGCTTGACGCAGACGCTGGCTCTGGAAGGCGCGGAGCACGGCATCAAGGTCAACGCAGTGCTCCCGGCCGCCAATAGTCCAATGGCCAGCGCGGCACGAGGCGGAGGCGGCATTCCAGGCTACGCCGTCGACGAAAGAATGAGCGCAGCCAGACAAACCCTCATGCCTCGCTATGACGCCGAGGCGGTCGCCGCCTTGGTCGCGCTCCTGTCGAGCGAGGCCTGTCCGGTCAACGGCGAGGCCTATTCGGCGATGGCTGGCCGCTATGCCCGTGTCTTCCTGGGCCTCGCCGACGGCTGGCTGAGTCCGAGCAAGGATCAGATGACGCCGGAAGACATTCTTGCGAACTTCGCGATGGTTCGGGACACCACGAATTTCATTGTTCCCGAAAGGATTCGTGACGAATTCGAAGCCGTTGCTGCGCAAATCACTGCGCTCAAATAAGCCGCCTGCTCGGACAGCACGTAAACCTGCCTCTTAGTTGCAGGCAGACAGCAACACTCTGCGGACGGGGCGGTGCGCACTTGGTTGAACAAACTGGCCGTTCGGTGTTGGCGGATGCGATGAAGGACGCGTGGCGTTCCACCGGCTGGAATATGCGATTTCAAGGAAGAGCGCAAGACCGAAAATCAATAAAACGAAGTTGGCGCTTCAAGTCGTCTCGGAGGCAGAACGAATTCTGTCTCCCCGTCTCTTCAAGTGGCGAACCCCGCATGGGGCGTGACGGAAGGGGTCGAACAGCGATCGCCAACCTGGAAGGAGAAAGAACATGACGCAAGCAGACTGGCACGTTCCGTCGCATGTCCCCCCGGAACTGATCTTTGACTTCGATTTCTTCGAGCCGGAGGGCGTAGAGGAGGATGTCCAGCTAGCCTGGCGCCGGCTTCACGATGTGGCTCCCGACATCTTCTGGACGCCACGCAACGGTGGACATTGGGTGGCAACCCGCGGCGAAGACATCAAGACGATGCAAACCGACCATGAAAGGTTTTCGCATCGGGAGCATGTGATTCCGCACCAGCCCGGCACGTATCCGATGCTGCCGTTGAACCTCGATCCGCCGCAGCACGCGACGTTTCGTTCCCTGATCGCGCCGGCATTCATGCCTAGAGCATTGACAGCCCTGGAGGACAAGGCGCGAAGCGTTGCCATCGACCTGATCGACGATCTCGCACCTCGTGGAGAATGTGAGTTTATCGAGCAATTCGCGCGCGTGTTGCCAGTCACCGTGATTCTCGACCTGCTCGGCCTGCCACAGGAAGATCGCACCCGCCTGATCGCATTGGCTGAATCAGTGGTTCGCACGCCGGGCGTCGAACGTCGAATCGACGCCCAGGCCGCTATGAATGCCTACTTGGCGGGATGGATCGACAAACGGCTGGCCGAACCCGGTGACGACCTGATCAGCCACGTGGTTCATGCCGAGGTGGAGGGCCGTCCCATCACCACGGAAGAGATGTTCAGCGTCTGTCATCTGTTGCTGCTCGGGGGACTGGACACGGTCGCTTCAATGCTCGGGTTCATTTGCAAGTTTCTCGCGGAGCACGCGGAGCACAGGCATCAGTTGGTCCAGGAGCCCACGCTGATGCGCAATGCGATCGAAGAGTTGATTCGTCGCCATGGCATTCCCAACACAGCGCGTTTGATTACTCACGACTTTGAATACAAGGGAGTCCCCTTCAAGAAAGACGAGCTTGTACAACTTCCAAATTCACTTTTCGGTTTGGACGATCGCGTCGTGAGTGACCCCACCTGTGTGGACTTCCGGCGACCATTCCCGATTCCTCACGCGGCATTTGGTAACGGGCCGCATACCTGCGTGGGCGCCATGCTGGCGCGACGTGAAATCAAGGTTTTTCTCGAAGAGTGGCTCTCACGTATCCCTGATTTCACCATCAAGCCGGGCACGAAGCCCGTTCTGGTGTCGGGGCGTACCAATAGCATTATCGAGCTGCACCTTGTCTGGAAGCCAAAGCTATAAGTGGACGGTGATGGGCCGATGCCCATCGCTTTCATATTGTGGCGGCCCCGGCAGTAAGCGGATGCGATTTAAAAAAATAGTTGATTAGAGGGGAGAATAATCGTGAACTTTATAGCTATAACATTTACATGTTGGAGCGTACGCATGGCACGGGCCATTCGATTCGGCTCTATGGGTGCGCTGCTGTGCATGGTCGTCGGTGGGGCCGCTGCAGCCGGGCCCGCTGCAACACCGGAAGCAACGACTGATAGCACCCAAACGGATCCCGAAAAAGATACCGATCCCGGAACGTCAACACGACGGGCCGCCAACGAAATTGAAGAAATCGTTGTGACCGTGCAACGGCGAACAGAGAGATTGAGGGATGTTCCGCTGAGTGTCACGTCCCAGAGCGCTGAGGCCCTGGAGGCTGCAGGAATCGTCAGCATTCAGGATCTTCCGCAAAAAGTTCCGAGCCTGACCTTTGGAACCACCGGTGGCTGGGCGCTTCCGAGCATACGCGGCGTGAATGCGGGGATAACGGGAATTGGTGCCGAGTCGCCGATTGCCATCTATATCGACGGTGCCTATCGCTCAAATCCGGTCGGGAACATTTTTGATCTACCGGACACGATGAGCCTCGATGTATTGCGAGGTCCTCAAGGTACCTTGTTCGGGCGTAACGCAACCGGCGGCGCTATCAGCATCCATACGCGCGATCCGGAGTTTGTGCCGACGGGAAAGTTTGGAGTGTCGACGGGTCAGTTTGGCGGCGATGGGGTCAAGGAGTCGCTACAGACAACCTACAAGGGCTTTATCAGTGCACCGCTAGTGGATGAGGTCCTAGCCGCGAGCGCGAGTGTTTACTACCAAAAAACCGATGGCTACATCACCGATGATGTGAGTGGCAACGCCATGGGTGACAGCGACAATCAGCTATATCGGGCGAAGCTTCTTTACATGCCCGACCCTGATGTTCGGATCCTGGCATCGGCTGCATACGGCGAATTGACCGATCGCATTCATGGCATTCTGACGCCGATCGGCGGCCGATCGGTCGCAAACGCCACGACTGGCACGGGCGCTCCCTATTCACCGATCGTGGTCCCGAATGAGCCGTGGCATGCAGCGGATGACTTCCCCGGCGGTGGGTTCACGAAAAGCCGGGAAACCACATTCGGCCTCAACGGTACGGTCACGATTCCGGACACAGGAACTGTTACCTCGATTACCTCCTATTCCAAGGTCGAACCGAGGGTGCTTTCGAATACCGACGCGGCCTATGCTCCTGACTGCCTGGCGGTACATCGCTGCAATGAGTTCTATGCAACCCAGTTCACCGAAACGTTCCAGCAGGAGCTGACTTTTGCGTCCGAGCCAGCGGGGGCGTTCGACTATGTGGCTGGTCTCTTCTATCTTCACGATAACGGAAGCGCTTTGCGGAATGTCAATCCGCCGGGTATTCCGGCCGCTGACACGGATTTGTCTGTACCGGGCGTCTATTTTGATGACTTCGATGCCGAGACGGATGCGTACGCGGCGTTCGGCGAACTCGGCTGGCAGGTCAGCGATCGCCTCAAAGTGATTGCGGGCCTGCGCTACAGCGAAGAAGATCGGTCGCTAAGGCGCTATGCGGTGAGAGGGTTTACAACGGAGCTGCCGATTTCCAAAGGAAGCGCATCGTTCGATTCGTGGACTACACGACTTTCGGCACGCTACGATTTCACCGGAAACGCCAATGCCTATGTGACTTACAGCACTGGATTCAAGAGCGGGCTCATTCCGACGGGGAATCCAGCAGGCGATCCGGTTGATCCCGAGAAGATCGATTCCTATGAGATCGGCGCCAAAATTGGCACTTCGACGTACAAGCTCAACGTTTCGGCGTTCTATTCCGACTATAGGGATCTTCAGGCGCAATTCTTCACGGGCGCCGATACCGTGGCACAGAGCGCTACGGCCGAGATTTACGGAGTAGAACTCGACGGCTCGGTTCGCAAAGGTGAGTTCGAGCTGAGCGGTGCAATTTCATATCTGCCCACCGCCGAATACACGAAGTTTCCGAATGCGTCGTATTTTGAGTATGACCCTGAAACCGAAACCGTGACGGAAGCCAATACCGATGCGGATGGGCAGCGTCTGCTCAAAACCCCGGAACTATCAACCAGTCTTACCGGCACCTATTCATGGTACTTGCAAAACGACAGAATGGTGCAAGTCAGCAGTACTGTCTTTCACAGTAGCTCCTACAAATGGGATGTGGTGGGACGCGTAAAGACCGAGGCTTATACGTTGCTCAGCGCTCAGGTCGCGATATCACCCGCTGGTGATACAGGGTTCAGGGTCGCGCTTTGGGGCAAGAACCTCACGAACGAGGCGTACTTGACCGGCACGATCATCAGCGCGGCTGGCGATGGTGGTCTTTACGGCGCCCCGCGTCAGATCGGGATTTCTGTCGACTACTCATTCTGACCTTACGTGTCTGGGGCGCCCGAATCAGGAGGCAGTTGGAAGTTGCCGGCGCGTGGCCCCGCCCATCAGCGGCGGGGTTGCGCTGAGAACTGAGAAAGGCATGTGGATTCCTGCCGTGTCTCCCCAGCTGCGATTCAAGGGCAGCTTTGCGCATGCGGTTCTGAGCGCTGCTCGCTTGAACTCCATCCGTGTTTCTCGACAGTTTTCTATCCGCCACGAGCGGGTTCACAAATTACGGCTGGCGACTGCCACCACGCCCTGGTCATGCAGGCGCCCGAATTCCGCGGCACTCATGCCGAGCAGGCCGCACAGCACTTCCTCGGTATGCTGGCCGAGTGCGGGTGCCGGCGCGCCGGGCTGACGGCCCGCATCGGAGAATTCCAGCGGGATACCGGGTGCCAGCACGGTACCCACGCCGGCTTGCTCCACCGAGGCGAACATCGGATTGTGCTGCGGGCTCACGGCCTCGCTGGCCACGAGCTGGCCCACGCTCTGGTAACGACTCCAGCACACGCCGGCCGCATCGAAGGCGGCGGCGACCTCGGCGAACGGGCGCGCCGAAACCCAGGGCGCGATCAGCGCCGCGATTTCGTCGCGTGCGCGGAAGCGGTTGCCTTCCTGCTTGAGATCCAGACCCAGGCGCTTTGAAAGTTCATCGATCGCGGCCTCGATCTGCGTCGCCGCGCACAGGGTTTTCCACTGCCGCGAGGTCAGGCCCACGACCATGACGCGTTCGCCGTCGGCGCAGACGAAGTCGCGGCCGAAGGCGCCGAACAGATCATTGCCGTGACGCTGGCGTTCCTGCCCGAGTTGCGCCTCGGCCAGGAAACCCAGGTGCGCCATCACCGCCAGGCCGACGTCTTCGAGCGCGAGTTTGACGTGCTGGCCGCTGCCGTGGCGACGGCGGTAGCGTTCCGCCGTGAGCAGCCCGACCGCCGCCATTTGGCCGGTGATCAGGTCCCAGGCCGGCAGCACGTGATTGACCGGGCCGCTGTTGTCGCCGGAGCCGGTGATGTACGGCAGGCCCAGCGTGGGATTGACGGTGTAGTCCACGGCCGAGCCGCCGTCGCGGCTGCCCTGGATCGTCAGCTGGATCAGGTCGGCGCGGCGCTCGCACAGGCTCTCGTAAGCCAGCCAGCCGCGCGGCGGGAAGTTGGTCAGCAACATGCCGCCGTCGTCGCCGGGGCGGCCGATCAGCTCGGCCGCGATCTCGCGGCCTTCGGGCGAGCGGATGTCGAGCGCGACCGAGCGCTTGGATTTGTTGAGCCCGGCCCAGAACAGGCTGACGTTGTCGTCGGTCACCGGCCAGCGCCGGTAATCGAGCCCGCCGCTGGGCGGATCGATGCGGATCACGTCGGCGCCGAGCTGGGCCAGCGTCATGCCGCCAAGCGGCGCGGCGACGAAGGCCGAGGCCTCGACCACGCGAAAGCCGTCGAGCAGCAAGCCGTTCATGCTGCCTGATCCACCAGCGCGGCTTCGAGCAGGCTGCGCGCGACGACCTTGAGCGCCAGCGTCTCCTCGGCGCCTTCAAAGATCGACAGCACGCGCGCGTCGACGAAGTAGCGGCTGACCGCGGTTTCCTCGGCATAGCCCATGCCGCCGTGAATCTGCAGCGCCTCGCGCGTGATCCACTCGGCCGAACGGCACGCGTAGAGCTTGACCAGACTGGCTTCCATGCGCCCGCCGCCGCCTTCCATGAGCCGGCCGACCCGATAGGTCAGACGCCGGCAGGCGACGAAGCGCGAGGCCATGCGCGCCAGCTTGGCGCGCGTCAGCGGGTACTGCGACAGCGGCGCACCGAAGACCTTGCGGTCGGCCGCGTACTGGATCGCGGCCAGCAGCGCGGCGCGCATGATGCCGCAGGCGCGCGCGGCGGTCTGCATGCGCCCGCCCATCATGCCGGCCATGGTGAAGTAGAAGCCCTTGCCGAGTCCGCCTTGCTCGCCGATGACATTGGCATCGGGCACGAAGAAGTCCTCGAACGCCAGATCGAAGGAGTGCATGCCGCGGTAGCCGATCGTCGGAATCGCCTTGCCGCTGAGCTTGCCGCCCCCGTCCTGTTCGAACACGAATTCGTGGCCGTCGTAGGAGGGCTTTTCGACCAGCAGGATGCTCAGGCCCTTGTAGCCGAGCGAACGGTCCGGATTGGTGCGCGTGACCACCATGATCAGCCCGGCCTTGCCGGCGAAGGTGCACCAGGTCTTGGCGCCGTTGAGCCGCCAGCCGCCGTCGACCTGGGTGCCGCGCAGCTGCAGGCTGGCAACATCGGAGCCGTAATCGGGTTCGGTGATGGCGATGCCGCACAGCGGCTCGCCGGCCGCGATCTGCGGCAGCCAGTGTTCCTTCTGCGCCTCGGTGCCGCCGGACAGCAGCGCGCGCGACAGGATCTCGGGCCGGGTGATGAGGCTGCCGGCAGCGGCCAGCGAGGCTTCGGACAAGGCCTCGGTGACGATGATCGTCATCAGGTTGTCATCGCGATCATCGGGCGCGATACCGCCGAAACGCTCGGGGATCGACAAGCCGAACACGCCCATTTCGCGCAGCGGTTCCAGCACCTCATCGGGCACGATCAGGTCGTGGCGGTGGATTTTTTCGGCCAGCGGCTTGACGCGCTCGGCCGCCAGACGCCGGAACTGGTCCTGGGCCAGCGCCAGCTCCTCGCCGAGCGGGATGTGGCCGATTTCGTCGTGGGTTTCGCACAGCTGGCGCCCGGTTTCGTCGAGCGAACTGCCGCTGAGCATGGTCTTGCGCAGCGCCAGGACTTCGGGGCTGGCGTCGAGCTGTTGCAGTTCGCCGAGGTCGGCATCCAGGTTGAGCAGGATGATCTGCAGTTTGTCGCTGACCGAGACGCTGGCATCGGCGACGCCGATCAGGGCCAGGCGCAGTTCGAGCTCGGAGGCGTCCGGTGGCAGCTCGGCGAGCGCGGTCTCGGCCGCCAGCAGTTCCGCGTTGGCGAAAGCCAGCTCGTAGCTGACGAGCTGCTCGGCCTCGAAACGCGCCGAGTCGAGGCGCCCGCCGCTGGCGCAGGATTGTGCCAACGCTCTGGTGGTATGGTCGAAGATCGTGCGCAGCCGCGTAATCACGGTTTCGGCCTGGGTCAGGGGGGGCGTGAATGAACTCATGTCGGATTCGGATCCATCGCTGGGATTGAGAGAGGTCGAGCCGGGAGCGGCCTCAGCGGGCACCGCGCCGCAGCAGCTCCTGCGCGCGCGCGACCACCGGCGGGTCGACCATGCGGCCCTGAAACTCGAAGGCGCCGCGACCCTGGGCCTGGGCGTCTTCAAAGGCATCGAGCAGGGCCCGTGCGTGTTCGAGCTCGGCCGCCGAGGGCGCGAATTCCTCGTTCATGATCGCGGCCTGCTTGGGGTGGATGCAGAAGGCGCCGACAAAGCCGAGCTGGCGCGCCCGCCGGATCACGCCGCGAAACGCCTCAAGATCGGAGAAGTCGGCGATCGAGGCCGGAAAGCCCAGCGGCAGAATGCCGGCGCGGCGGCAGGCGAAGGCCACCATCTGGTTCGGTAGGAACAGGGCTTCGGGCGTGGGCTCCATTCCGGCCGAAACCGAGAAGTCCTCGGACCCGAGAATCATGCCCATCAGGCGCGGCGAGGCGCTCGCGATCGCGTCGAGCTGCGGCAGTGCGCGCACATCCTCGATCTGGGCGATCAGCAGGGTGTGTCCGGCTTGCATGCCGCGCTCCGCTTCGAGCGTATCCAGGCGTGCGGCGACGGCGGCCACCGTGTCGCCGTCGTTGACCTTGGGCAGCACGATCGCGTGAATCGCCGGATCGGCCGCGGCGTCGATATCGGGAGCCAGCAGCTCGGGCTGGGCATTGACGCGCACCAGCGCAGCGGCACCGGACTGCGAAACCTGCACGGCGCCGGCGACCAGGGTTTGCCGGGCCGCGGCCTTCTGCGCCAGCGGCACGCTGTCCTCCAGGTCGAGGATATAGGCCTGCGCGCCGCGTGTGTGCGCCTTGGCGACGAACTTGTCGACGTGCGCCGGCACGAACAGCATCGAGCGCCACATCGGGAAGTCCGCGTTCACGCCAGCGTCCCCGAGGCCTGGACGCACAGCTGGCCGTCGTGGTCCGCCGTCCACAGCTGCAGGCGGTCGCCGTCGCGCTTGCCGGCCACGGTGAACGGGTGGGTGTCGAAGCTCGGGCGCATCGCGCGGAACTTGAAGTCCAGCAGCCGCGCGCCGGCCCAGCGCTGCTGCACCTGCTCCAGAATCAGGGTGGCGAGCAGCGGGCCGTGCACCACCAGCGCCGGATAGAACTCCTGCTCGATCGCGTACTGGCGGTCGTAATGGATGCGGTGGCCGTTGTAGGTCAGGGCGGAGTAGCGGAACAGCAGCACCGGGTTCGGGGTGATGGTCTGCGTCCAGTCGGCCCCGCTCGGCGCCGGTTCCCCCGGCGGCAGCGGCGCCGGGCCCTGCGGCATCGCGCGATAGACCAGATTCTGCTGTTCGCTGATGCACAGCGCGCCGCCCTGGCTCAAGCGGTGTTCGAGCGTGATGAACAGCAGCGACCCGGATTTGCCGGACTTGGCGTCGATCGCGGCGATGCGGGTCTTGCGCTCGGCCGGCTCGCCCAGCCTCAGCGGGCGTTCGATCTGCAGGCCGCCGGCCGCCCACATGCGTCGCGGCAGCGGCACCGGCGGCAGGAAGCCGCCGAGCTTGGGATGACCGTCCGCTCCGGTGTCCGAGGCGCGCGGGGTATCGACGAAGTACAGCCACTGCCAGCCCGGCGGCAGGGGATCGCCGGCCTCCGGCAGGGTCTCGCGATCCAGCGTCGCGGCCAGCGCGCGGGCGCGAAACGGATGCAGGTCCTCGTGCTGAGTCTGCTCGCGGCCGAGCCAGGTGCGCAGGTGTTCCAGATCGATTTCGCTCATCGCCCGACCCTAACGCTGCGCCTCGGGCGTCCGCAGCGACAGGCCCAGTTCGACGCGCCGCAACAACCACGGGCTGGGCCGATACCGCGGGTCGCCGGTGACGGCCTGCATGTTGCGCAGGATGGTCAGCACCTGCGCGCCGCCGACGGCATCGCCGAGCGACAACGGCCCCTGCGGATAACCCAGACCGAGCTTGACCGCGTCTTCGATGTCGGCGACGGAGGCAATCCCGCGCTGCGCGATGTTGGCGGCGATGTTGACGATGGTCGCGAGGATGCGCTGCACGACGAAGCCGGGGCTGTCGTTGATGAGGCTCACGCCGGGGCCACCGGCGAACAGCGCGTGCGCGGCGTCACGCGCGGCCGGCGAGGTGACGGCGCTGAGCATCAGCGTGCGGCGCTTGTCGAGGCCCGACAGCGGATCGAGCGCCACGGTCTTGCTGGCGTCCAGCCCCTGACGCACGCAGCAGCCGGTGGCGTCTTCGCCCCAGGGCTGGATCAGTTGCAGATCGGCGTCGGACGGCTCGGCGACGAGGCTGACGCCGGCCTCACGCGCCAGCGTGGCAATCGCCTCGCCCTGCGCGGCCTCGGGATCGACCCACAGCTTCAGGCCATCCGGCAGCGACGGCGCGGCAGCACCCGCCCCGGCGGGGCGCGGCTTGCCGCGCTCGTCGTATTCGTACCAGCCGGCACCGCTCTTGCGGCCGAACAGGCCGGCGGCGATGCGTGGCCGAATCAGGGAGGACGGCCGGAAACGCGGCTCGTGCTGGAATTGCTCGTAGATCGATTCCATGACCTTGCCGGAGACGTCGAGCCCGGTGAGGTCCAGCAGTTCGAACGGCCCCATGCGAAAGCCGGCAGCCTCGCGCATCAGGGTATCGACATCGGCCGGGCCCGCCACCTGCTCTTCCAGAACGCGCAGACCTTCGGTGTACAGGCCGCGGCCAGCGTGGTTGACCAGAAAGCCCGGCTGGTCGGCGGCGATCACGGCGCGGTGGCCGGTGCCGCTGACCAGTTCGCGCAAGGTGGCGACGGTGGACTCGCTGGTGCGCACGGCGGCGATGATCTCGACCACCTTCATCAGCGGTACGGGATTGAAGAAGTGCAGGCCGGCGACGCGCTCCGGATGCGCGCACTTGGCCGCGATCTCGGCGACGACCAGCGAGGAGGTGTTGCTGGCCAGCAGCGCCTTTTCGGACACCACGGCTTCGAGCTGTGCGAACAGGGCCTGCTTGACCGCGACGTCCTCGATGATGGCTTCGATCACCAGGTCGCAGTCGGCGAGTTGCTCGATCGCGGTGCAGGGCTGGATCGCGGCGATCATCGCGTCCGAGGCTTCGCGCGAGTAGCGGCCCTTGTCCACGCCCTTGGCGATCATGCCGGAAACGAAGTCGACGGCCTTGGCGACGGCGCCATCCATGGCGTCGAAGCAGGACACCTTGTGGCCGGCCTGGGCGAACAATTGCACGATGCCGCGGCCCATGGTCCCGGCACCGACCACGCCGATGTGTCGTGATGCGGACATGAATCAGTTTCCCTGGTAGTTGGGTTTGCGCTTTTCGAGGAAGGCGCGCATGCCTTCGGTCTTGTCGGCGGTGTCGAACAGCAGCAGGAATTCGCGGTTTTCAAGCGCCAGCGCAGCGTCCAGCGGCAGGTCCGCGCCCTGGGCGAGCACGCGCTTGATCGCGCGCAGCGCCTTGGTCGGCATGCGCGAGGCCGCCACGCCGAGCTGTTTGGCGCGGGCCAGCGATTCGCCCTCGCCGACCAGCTCGCTGACCAGGCCCAGTTGGCAGGCACGTTCACCGTCGAGCATTTCGCCGGTCATCAGCATGAGGCTGGCGACCGGCTTGCCGACCGCGCGAATCAGGCGCTGGCTGCCGCCGGCGCCGGGCATGATGCCGACCTTGGCCTCGGGCTGGCCGAAGCGCGCCGAAGGTTCGGCGACGATGATGTCGCACATCATCACCAGCTCGCAGCCGGCGCCGAGCGCGAAGCCGCTGACCGCTGCGATCACCGGCTTGGGACATTTCTTCAGCGGCGCCCAGTATTGGCCGAGGTCGATGTCGGCCACGTCCTGCGCGCCCTTGTCGACCAAAAGACTCAGGTCGGCGCCGGCCGCGAATACCTGTTCGCCGCCGCTGATGACGATGGCGGCGATCGCCGCGTCCTGTGTCAGTTCGGTCACCGCCTCGGCGATCGCGGCGCGCATCGTCAGGTCCAGCGCATTGCGCTTTTCCGGACGATTGAGCCGCACCACGCCCACCGCGCCTTCGCGCTCCACCAGAACCGGTGCGCCCATCAGATGCCCTCGCGGCCGACGATCGAAATCGAGCACACGTTCTGCGACGGCTGGCCGCCGAGGTTGTGCGTCAGGCCGAGTTTGGGATCGGCCAGCTGGCGCGGTCCGGCGCGGCCCTGCAGCTGCAGGTACATCTCATAGAGCATGCGGATGCCGCTGGCGCCGATCGGGTGGCCGAAGCACTTGAGACCGCCGTCGATCTGGCACGGGACCTTGCCGTCGGCGTCGAACATGCCTTCGAGCACATCCCTGACCGCACCGCCATCCGGCGACAGCATCAGGTCTTCCATCGTCACCAGCTCGGTGATCGAGAAGCAGTCGTGCACCTCGGTCATGCTGATTTCCTCGCGCGGCTTGCGCACGCCGGCCTCGTCATAGGCCTTGCGCGCGGCGATGCGGGCGGTATGCACATAGCTGCCGTCCCATTCGTTGCTCTGCATCTCCCAGCCGTTGGAGACCGAGACCTGCAGTGCCTTGAACGTGACTAGGTCGCGCTTGCCGAGCTTGCGCGCGATCTCCGGCGTGGTGACGATCACCGCCGCCGCGCCGTCGGAGACGCCGCAGCAGTCGAACAGTCCCAGCGGTTCGGCGATGATCGGCGCCTTCAGGCACTGCTCCTCGGTGATTTCCTTGCGCAGATGCGCCTTGGGGTTCTTGGCGCCGTTGGCGTGGCTCTTGACCGAGACATGTGCGATCGCACGCTTGAGTGTGTCGGCGTCGACCCGGTGCTTGGCGCGGTAGGCCGAAGCCAGCTGCGCAAAATTCGCGGGCGCCACGGCCGCCGGGTACCACTGCGGGATGTAGGTGCCGACCGCCGTCACCGGCAGTCCGCCGTAGCCGGTGTCCTTGAGCTTTTCGACGCCAAGCGCCAAGGCAATGTCACAGGCACCTGAGGCTACGCCATAGACCGCGGCGCGAATCGCCTCGGTGCCGCCCGCACAGAAGTTCTCGACACGGGTCACGCCGATATTCGGCAGACGCAGCGCGATCGACATAGGTGTGCCGCCGCGGCCCGTGCCCACGTCTTCCATATGGGTCGAAAACCAGGCGGCATCGAGTTGCTCAGGTGCGATGCCGGCATCCTGCATCGCCTCTGTGTAGGCCTCGACCATCAGGTCCTCGGGGCTGGCATCCCAGCGTTCGCCGAATTTGCTGCAGCCCATGCCGAGAATGGCGACCTTGTCCTTGATTCCAGTAGGCATCATCAGCTCCCGACCGTGCTTGTTGTACGCAAGGGCACGGCCTTCCAGAAATAGCGCTTGTATCCGCGGGTTTCGTCGATGTCCTTGATGCGGAACACCATTTCGACGCGAATACCGCTTTCGACATCGCCCTTGGCGACGTCGGTGAAGTCCATGAGAATGCGGCCGCCACCATCGAAATCGACCTGACCGTACTGGTGCGGCGGCGCTGGGTGATAGGACAGGTATTCGGCCGACCAGCTCAGCACCGTGCCGAGCAGCTCCGACATCCTGTACGGCTCCTGCGTATCCAGCGCAGGGGCGCCGGGCGTGTAGGAAATCCTCGACGGGGGGAAATGCACTTCGCCGGTGATGCGGCAGCGACCACCGACCATGCCGAGCAAGGCGCGGCGATGACGGTAGGAGGTGGTCAGCGCGGTTTTCTTGTCCTGCTCGCCGCGCATGCCGCGCTCCAGCATCAACTGATCCTTGTACGCGAGGAAGCGCGTGTAGCTGGTTTCCTCGCTGCCGCGAGCGATCGCGGCCGACACACCGGCACGCGGGGCGAATGACTTGATCGCCTCGGTGACGCGCAGCACCAGCGCGCGCGCGCCGTTGCCGAACTGCGTCAGCACGATGGTCTGCCCGGGCTCGGCCTTTTCCAGGGTCTGCGCCAGCATCAGCAGACCGTGCGCGACGCCGGTGTCGCCGACGGTCTGCGACAGATTGTCGGCCACCGCCTCGGCGGGAATTCCGCACTGCTTGGCGAGCTTGGCGTCGATCTTGGCGAAGGTGCTCGGGAAGATGAAGTGGCTGACGCTGGCGGCGTCGACGCCGGCCTGCCGCAAGGCCTGCGCGACGACCTGAGGCACCATTTCGGAGATGCCCTCGTCACGCACCCAGCGTTCCTCCCACGAGTAGTCGATGTCCTCGCCGGCGCCGCGGAAATGGTCGACGAAATCGACCGTCAGTGCGGCCTGTCCGACCAACTCGGCGATGACGTTCCCGGTACCGATCAGCAGCGCCGCGGCACCGTCGCCATAGGCCATCTCCGCGCTGCTGGCGGCGCGGGTCTTGCGGCAATCGGCCGCGGTCAGCAACACTTCGCTCGATTGCGATCGGGCGACATCGAGTGCCTGCGACAGCGCGGCCAGTGCCACGGTCTGCGAACCGGTAACGTCGCTGGCACCGATCGATTCCTCCAGGCTCAGGGCTTCGGCGATGACGCCAGCATTGAGTCGCTCGGCGAACGGCAGGGTACCGGACGCCAGCATCAGTGTGCCGATACCGAGGCGGTCACGGTCCGGTCCGAGGCAGTCGCGCGCCGCGGCCACGGCCATGGTGATGCTGTCCTCGTCCCAGTTGGCCAGGGATCGCGTGCCCTTGGCGCGGCCCACCGCCTGCGGCGCAAACCACGCATTGGCATCGGCCATCGCCTTGCGGCTCATGCGCAGTCGCGGGACGTAGCCGCCATATCCGACAATTCCAACGCTCACGTATGACTCCAGTTCGAATTAAGAATTTTCCGATGCGGGCAATTGCATCGAGCGCTTCGGACAGTTCAACTGTCATAGCTTGGTCGACGTGGATGATGCCGGTCCTCCATCCAGGCTCATATGGACGTCGGCGCGTTTTGCCTTGCTGGCGATCATCACTTGAGTCGTTCGGCCTGCTCTCGCGGTCGCCGAAAGCGCTAACGACAGAAAGCTTTTTCGAGTGACCCGTTCAGAAACGGTGCGGCAGGTTGCTGACGTTTCCCCATGGGGAAGATACAGAAAATGTAAAGCATGTATCAACACCTGCCTTATGTATCGGCTCTTGCTTAGTGCAGGCTTCGTAGTGCTTACCTCGTGATTTGAAGTCCGTTGAGGTTGGCATCGGCACGCCGGTCGCCGTCTGCGGGAGACTTAGGGAAGCTCTGCACTGAGGGCCATATGACGTTTAGTGCTCCTGAAGAAGCGGCGCATTGGAGAGGGCTCTTCCCATTGAACCGATCTCAGCGGTCTGGCTGGGCATTTGCGGCCTCGAGAGCCCGAGCGGGCCGGATTTGCTGTCCATCGCCGCTTCATGGGCACATCGGCCCTGCAAGCATCAATCGACGTCTCGCCTGAAACAGGTTCGCCAGCGCAAACAAGGTGATCAGCTGCGCGGCGTCTTTCCTCAGGCCGCGATAGCGTGTCCTGCAAAATCCAAACTGGCGCTTGATCACCCGAAACGGGTGCTCGACCCTGGCGCGAATCTGCGCCTTGGCCTTCTCGATCAGGCCGAGTACTCGGCCCTGTTCGGTCTCGGGCAAGGCCTTGCGCTTGCCGGGTCTCACGGCGATGTGCCCGTTCACCGCTCTACCGTGTTGTTCCTCTCGGTTGTCGACACCTTGGTAGCCGGCGTCTCCGTAACCGTCGACTTCCTCGCCATGCAGGCAGGCAGGCATGCATGCGCTTGCGTGATGTCGTTGACGTTGGCCGGTGTGGTGACGACGGTATGCGTCAGCCCCGAGTCGGTGTCCACGCTGATGTGGGCCTTCATGCCGAAGTACCACTGATTGCCTTTCTTGGTCTGGTGCATCTCAGGATCGCGAGCGCGATCCTGATTCTTGGTGGACCTCGGCGCGTTGATCAGTGTGGCGTCGACGATGGTGCATTGTCGCAGCAGCAAGCCATGCTCGGTGAGCAGGGCGTTGATCTCGACCAGCAGGTGCTCGGCAATGCCATGCCGCTCCAGGCGGTGACGAAACCACAGGATCGAGCTTTCATCGGGGATCAGGTCATCACCGGCGTCCAGGCCGGCGAAGTGGCGCAAGGCCGGAATATCGTGCAGAGCTTCTTCCATGCCCGGGTCGGACAAGGCAAACCACTGCTGCATGAAGTGGATGCGCGGCATCGTCTCAACGGGAAAGGCGCGACGACCGCCACGCGGGCCGCGCAGAGAGCTGGCCCCGCGATTTTGCACAGCGTAGTAAGTGGATTTTCTGCTCTTTGAGGCGATGATGAGCCTCGTATCAGGAGCAGATCATGACGAGAAGGACCCGCCGGAACCATACACCGGCGTTCAAGGCCAAAGTGGCGCTGGCTGCGGTAAAGGGCGACGCCACGCTGGCGGAGTTAGCGAAGCGCTTCAACGTGCACCCGAATCAGATCGCGACTTGGAAAGAGCAGCTCGTTGCCAGCGCCGCGGGTGCTTTTGGTGGTGAAGCCAAGGCGGTGGAACCGCCGGTCGATCTGAAGACGCTGCACGCCAAGATCGGCGAGCTGACGCTGGAGAACGATTTTTTAGAAGGCTCGCTCATCAAGGTGGGACTGCTGAGCGCAAAGCGATGATCGACCGCCCCCATGGCTTGTCGCTGACGAAGCAGGCGCGCGCCGTCGGCATCAGCCGCGGCAGCGTGTATTACCTGCTGCGGCCGGTCAGCGCCGGCGATCTGGCGCTGATGCGCACGATCGACGAGCTGCACCTCGACTATCCCTTCGCCGGTGCCCGCATGCTGCGTGACCTGCTGGCGCTGGCCGGCGTGACCGTCGGCCGTAAGCACGTCGCCACGCTGATGCGCCGCATGGGTATCGAGGCGATCTACCGTAAGCCCAACACCAGCCGACGTCACCCAAAGCATCCGATCTACCCCTACCTGCTGCGGTACCTGAAGATCGATCGGCCCAAGCAGGTCTGGGCGATGGACATCACGTACATCCCGATGGCCAGGGGCTTCGTCTATCTCGCGGCGGTGATCGACTGGTATACGCGCCGCGTGCTGGCCTGGCGCGTATCGATTTCGATGGAAACCAGTTTCTGCATCGACGCGGTCGAAGACGCGCAGCACCGCTACGGCAAGCCAGAGATTTTCAACACGGATCAAGGCAGCCAATTCACCAGCCTGGCCTTCACCGTCCTGCTCAAGCAGAACGACATCGCGATCAGCATGGACGGCCGCGGCTGCTGGAGGGACAACGTCTTCGTCGAGCGGCTCTGGAAGTCGGTCAAGTACGAAGAGGTCTACCTGCACGCCTACGACTCCATGTCCCATGCCAAGGCATCGCTCGGACGCTACCTCGACTTCTACAATGCCCGGCGACCTCACAGCAGCCTTGATCGTAGGACACCGGATCAGGTCTACTTCGCAGCACTACCCTTGGCCATGGCCGCTTAAATCAACGCAGAGAATCCACTTATAAATTTAAGCCCGTTGTACAGACCCTTGGGGCCAGCTCTAACAGGCGATCCCTTGCCGAGTCGAAACATACCGCAGCCAGTAGATGATCGAGCATGTTCAGCTGGCCGTGGACGTCGCCCACCACGAAGTCCCGGCCGTGGGCGTTAGCGGGTACGCGCAGAACCTTGGTCGTTGCGATCATGGCGAGACCTCCAATTCGATCATCCGCGCCCAGTCGAACGTGCCGACGTACTCGCGCGGATAACCCCGTTGATTGGTCACCAACGCAGTGCCACCGATCTGCTTCTGCGTGGAGAAATGGGTGTGGCCGTGGATCCAGGCGGCTACGGGTGGTCGCAGCAAATGATCAAATGCATTGTGGAATGCGCCGTTCGAAAGATCGCCGGCAAAGTTCGGATTGAGCGTGAGCAGGCTAGGGGCGTGGTGGGTGACCACCAGCAGCGGCTCAGCCGCCTGAGTGATCGCCTGGTCCAGCCAGGTGAGGCTCTGCGCGCATCGCTGGACCGTATCCCGGGGGACCAAGCGCCTCCCGCGGTGCCTGATCTCGATGTAGTCCGCCATCGTGGCATGCGCTTCGATCATGGCCTTGGCGGTCCGCGCCCGGCTGAACACTTGGAAGTCCGTCCATAGCGTGCAGCCGAGCACGCGGATGCCTGCGATGTCGAGCGAATCGCATTCGAAAAAATGCACGTTCGAGTTCGCGCAGAGCAGCCGTAGCTCCGTAACCAGCAGCTCGAAATCCTGCCCGTAAAACTCGTGATTGCCCGCTACGTAGATCACGGGCCGGTCCGGAATTGCGCGCTGCGCCCACAGCGCGCCGTTGCGCCCGGTGGCGATATCGCCAGCGAGCACGACAAGGTCTTCGCCGACGGAGGGCAGCGTGGCCGGATAGCCGTGGATCTCGAGATGCAAGTCGGACAGGTAGCGAATCCGAATTTTCATTGGCCACCACCGACGTCCCAAGTGAGCGTGTACCCCGCGTAATGCCTGGCACGCGCTTTGATCTGAATCCAAAACACGGGAATGGCGGCGGAGTCTGCGAGTAGGCAAACCTGTTCGACAATGCCATGCCAGCCGTCTGGCCAAGCCTGGCTGATGCTGTCGCCCAAAAATTGACGAGGAAAACGCCTGACCAGTTCGGCGTGGTGCTGCTCGTACATCGCGTACGGCCAGAGTGGGTCCTTGATGCTCATGTTGGTCCATCCTTCACGCCCCCGAAACGACAAAGCCCCCGGAAGCGATGGCCTGCCGGGGGCGTTTCGGGAGGGGAGGCCGGGGAACCCGGCCTCGATGGAGTGCGCTGGCGCTAGGCCGAGCGGTACTCGAAGTCGCGTACCGCGCGCACAGAAATGCGCGCCGCAGAAAAACTGCGATGGGCGGGGACGCGTACGAGGAAAGACGTGGACATTGGGTTGCGGCAGTGAACTGTCGTCAGCGATTGGTGCGCGCGGAATCTACGCTTGACCAATGGAATCCGCAGCTCTTAGTGCAAGAAGTTGTACCTTGCACCATTAGGCTAGCCCTTGAGTAAGCAAGGTGCGAAAAATTAGATCTTTACGGAGAAATCTGCCAAGATCGCTACATAAAGACTAAGAAGTTAGACTATGCCAAGAATAACCATGCCCCCCGCGCCCGCATCGGGCCGCATCGCAAGCCGGGAAGACCTGGGCCGCATCATTCGCTACATGCGAATGCAGGCGGGGCTGACAGTTGATGAGGCCGCGATGGCGATCGGCGTCGCCAAGGCCACGCTGCTACGGGTTGAGCAGGGCAAGGGCGGCCTGCAGTTCGACAAAGTGCTGAAGATCCTGGATGGGCTCGGTGTTGCGCTTATCACCCTGCCGGCGAATCAAGGTACGGACCGAGTCATGGCATGGCCGACGAACTAAGCCTCACTGTCTTTCTGGCGGATGCCGAGGTGGGGCGGCTCCGGATCGACCGTGGGCAGCCATTGCAGTTCGACTATACCGAGGCGTGGCTTCAGACCGGGTTTCCGTTGGCGCCTAGCGTGCCGCTTTCAGCCTTGACTGGCCGGGAGGTGGAGTGGAGCACGGCCGCAGTGGCCTTCTTCCAGAACCTGCTACCCGAAGGCCAGGCGCTGGATGACGTGTGCCGCTCCCTGCAGGTTTCCAAATCCAGCACCTTCGGTTTGCTACACGCGATGGGCAGTGAAGCCGCCGGCGCGATCCGCGTGCTCGCTTCAGCTCGCATCACCGCAGCGGACCGGCTAAGGCCGGTTTCCCGCTCTGAACTGTCGGCCCGCATCCGTGAACGACAGAACGTGCCGTTCAGCGTCTGGGACGGCACCGTGTGGCTGTCGATAGCGGGTTATCAGGATAAGGTCGCGGTCTTCGAGAATGGCGGCGACTGGGCGCTTGCCGATGGCGCAAACCGGGCGTCGACGCACATCCTAAAACCGGATCCTATCGCGCCCCGGCTCGCTGATCTCACGAGTAATGAGTTCTTCTGCATGCGGTTGGCGGCAGCCATCAAGTTACCGGTTGCTCCGGTGCGCTTGGAGCACGTCCCGGAACCCGTATTGGTGGTGGAACGGTTCGATCGAGTTCGCGAAGGAGATGGAGTGCGGCGCGTTCATCTGATCGACGCTTGCCAGGCGCTTGGCGTCACGCCGTCTCTCAAATACGAGCGGCCTTTTGGCGATAGTCGTGATGTTGCCCCTGTTCGAACGGGGGTTAACCTGCCGATGCTGTTCAGGCTGGGCGTAGCGGCCGCGACGCCGGCGGCGTTCAAGTTGCACCTTTTGCGCTGGGCGATCTTCCAGGCACTGATCCAAAACTTCGACGCTCACGCCAAAAACATCAGCTTCTTCTGGGATCGCCGCGGTTTGCAGGTGGCCCCCGCGTACGATTTGGTCAGTATCGGCATTTACCCGGAGGGCTGGTTTCCGAAAACCTATGCCATGGCTTTTGGTGATGCCTTCGCGGTAGATGATCTCATCCCGTACGAGTGGGCATACATGGCGCAGCTGTGCAGCATTCGTCCGCGCCAGCTGGCCAACGAACTCACCAAAATGGCCACTGCCATCGAGCGTGAGGCGGCGGGCGTAGCAGAGCAGGCGATGTCAGAGGGGGGTAATGCTGAGATCATTCGGCGGGTCATGGAACTGACGGTATCCATGAGCCGGAAGCAGAAGCGTGCCGCTCAGGAGATTCTGAGAATCGATCCGAAGCTATTCGAAGAATGGACGCCGCAAAGTCCTGAGTAGCCTTACTGAACAAAGAATACTGGACGGGCCTGCAAAGCTTGCCGCTACGGACATCAATTTCCCCGAACTGGCAATGGCAACAGATTGAGGCTTTCGCAGCACAAGATCGTCCGGTCAACATATCGTAGCTATTTGCTACAGTTCTCCAAGAGAAATTGGAGAATACGCCATGCCGGGTGCCAACAGCCCCATGCGGCTAGATGCAGAACTGACCGAAAGCGCTCGTTCGACTGGCCAGCGAATGAGCCGCAGCACCGCGCAGCAGATCGCGCACTGGGCGCGGATCGGCCGCGAATTGGAGCGTGGCCCGAGCATCACGCTGGCGGATGTTCAGGCGGTGTTGGACGGTCAGAGCGAGTACGACTCACTCAACTTGCACGAGCAAGCCGTGGTCAGGGCCGAATGGGCGTCACGCATCGACCAGACCCGCCGAGGCCTTCGCCTTGATCAGGTCCTCGCCGGCCAAGGTCGTGAGGTGGTGGAACTGGCACGCGACGGGTCGGTGGCTGTAAAGGGCGCAACGAACAAGTCCCGCAAGGCTTCCAAGCGCTGAACGTGCCGGTTCTTCACCTTCTGGCTGGACCGAATGGCAGCGGCAAGACGACGTTCTACGAGCACGTACTTAGACCGGTCACGCATCTGCCGTTCATCAACGCGGATGTCATCGCGCGGGAGCAATGGCCGGGCTCGGATCGGGACCGGTCCTACGAAGCGGCCAAGCTCGCAGAAGAAAGGCGAGCGTCGATGATTGCGCAGGGGCGATCGTTCATTGCCGAGACGGTGTTCAGTCACCCCTCGAAGCTCGACCTGATTCGTGATGCGAAGACTGCCGGCTACCGCGTCACCGCACACGTCATGCTCGTACCGCTGGCATTGTCGATGCGACGCGTCGAGGCGCGCGTCAAACATGGCGGTCATAACGTACCGCTCGACAAACAGCGGGAGCGCTACGCCCGTGTGTGGTCGCTGGTTGCGCAGGCTCTGAAGCTAGCGCACGAAGGTTATGCCTATGACAACAGCTCGGCGCGGGCAGCTTATCGAGTGCTTGCACATCTCGAAGGCGGACGCCTGCTCGGGACGCCCGAATGGCCGGAATGGAGCGAGCTTGGTGACTTTTTGCGTTGAGGGGTCATATAACCCGAGTTCATCCATGCGGCGTGCTCACAGCAACCAGCCTCCGAGATATCCGGTGTGATTCAGGTTCTCAATTGTTTCAATTCGCCGTGAGTAGGGAAGGAGGGTCCATGCTGAATCGAGTGGAATCGGCCTGTAATCTTCGGGTTGCCTGATTGAGGCGTTCATAAGGATCATCGTCGCTGGAACCGAGCCCAGATCGACGACATGCACTGGCTGACGCACTTGAATCTGAAGGCCGCCCGTGCCTGGCGGCTCAAGGAAGCGCTGCGCAGCCTCTTCGAAACCGCCAAGGACGGCCATGACCCCGAACCGCGGCTCAAACGCCGGGTGTCCTGGGCGCGGCGTTGCCGGCTCGATCCCTTCAATCGATTGGGCGCGACCGTGCGAAATCATCTGCACGGCATCGTCAACAGCGTCCGGCTGGGTCTGTCCAACGGCATGGCTGAAACGATCAACTCCAAGGTCCAGGCGGCCAGCGCGACGATCTTGCGTTTGTAGCCGAGCGTGAACCGCCGGCGCGTCGCCTTGCCCGGCACTTCGGTTGAGGAATGCACCGTGGTCGAGGACCCTGCCGCCGTGGCCGTGGAAGACGTGGGGGAAATCATTGATGCTGGGGTGTCCATGAGAGGAGCCTACCTTCAGTAATAGCGATGAGGTAGTTGTCTCAGGTCACATTGGCACGGGGGGGCGACGAGTAGCTCTGCGCGCGGCGCCAGATCTTCGACCGAAGTGAATTCTCGATGCATTCGCGCTTCACGAACCGCGCGCCCTTCGAGTTCGGGCTGAAAAGCGCAGTGTGGTGATTTTGGCCCCCGAAGACTACGAGCAGGGGCTGCGCGCACGTGATGAGCGTGACCTGACGAATTTGTTCGACCCTTCGATGCCAGCCCATTTATGTCGAACCCCGCTCCCCATTGAGGTCTGCTTGGCAGGCTGAGAATTCATCGATCATCTTTAAGCTGCACTGCGTATGTTGTCAATTTCCATAAAATCAGCAGTTTACAAATATATTCCTCGCGAGTATATTCAACGCACGCCATGGAAATACTAGCTATCTGTGGCGTATTGAGCAGACACATGTGAATTGCTTCGCCTTGGGCGAAGCGTTGAAAGAAGCTCCACTGTGTATGCAAAATGGCTTGCTCAATTGTCAGAATAGCTTCACCTTCGGGTGAAGCGTTGAAGTAGCGAAAAAGGCCCCCGCTTGGGGGCCTTTTTCTTTAACTTTCGTGCTTCCGGAAAACGTGCGGCGGCTGCTTGTGCAGCATGTGTATGGCCGCACCCCAGTTTGAAGACGCTTATCCAAACGACCGACGATGCGCACTAGCGGTTTGAGCCACTCGCTTTGAGTCGACGCCGCGAGACTCGGCGAACTGCCTCGCGCACCTTGTCCAGCACTTTGCGGGCGCGCGATGCCTTCATGCCTGCATGCGTTCCCAGGACAAGTAGATCGCTCTCCAAAAACTCATCTCGCTTACGGTTGATGGTCATCTGGTGCGAGCCTGTCCATGCGCCGGCGGGGTTATACGCATAGGTGAGGTCATAGCCAGGCGCCAGGTTCCAAACGCCATCGCGGTCCATCAGGAAGGCGATGTTCTTTGGATGGCCGTCCTGGTTCCGGGCTGCGACACTGAAGTAGGCACGCCGCACCAGTTCTTCGCGCTGAGGTAGCTCAATGCCGAGCTGCTTCATTCCGGAGAGCACGTCTTCGTAACCGTGGGCGCCGGCGGTGTTGAAGTCCATGTGCATCAGGCCGGCGCAGCTCAGCGTGTGGCGCTTCAAGTCGCCGGTGCGGTCGAATCGCCGGGTCTTGCAATGCGCCCGGCCGCCCTCTTCGAACAGTTGCACGTCCGCTGTATCGATGCCGGCATCCCGGGCCATATCGGTATAGGCAGCCTCGATGCGGCCATATCCCTGCGGGTCAGCCAGCTCTTTGTCCGCATCGCCCTGAATGCCATCAAACTTGATCAGCCAGTGCTCAAACCCTTCGAGGAGCGGCGCTTGGCCGGATCGGACTTCACCGGTATCGGGGTTCCAGGCAATCACGGCCTTCGCTCGTGCGCCACCGGCTGAGCCCCCGATCATGAGCAGTTCTGCACCGACATCGTCGTGATCGTCGAGGGCGGTCGACCGGCCGGCCCGCTGGTCGATGACCGACTGTACGCGTCGCACCAGGTCATCGACGGCCAGCGGCTCGCTACCGGGTTGGGCCAGGGTAACCCGGGGCTCGTATTCCAAGGCGCCCATGCCTCGGGCGCCGATGTAGCAAAGGTGCTCCAACGCCGCAATCGAGTTAGCCTTCCTTCCCTGAGAGACGAGCCAGGCGTTGGTGACCTGGTTGCCGAATTTGTCCGATAGGGAGTCCGCCAACAGGCCCGGTAGACCGTGAAAGGATTCGCGTGGCAGCGCATTGAAGCGATAGGGGCGGTGGCTCAGCGGCATCGTCAGCGGAGCGATTTCGATGCCACTGTCGATCCTCATGCTGCGGGCGCAACTTGCCTGTCAGGACTGAACAACCACTTCTTCGCGATCACCAGATTGGCGCTCATGAACAGCACGAACAGGCGGGCCAGATTCTTGGCCAGTCCCCGGTAGCGCGCCTTGCGGTAGCCGAAC
>Ga0207882_1000082_pt1 | contig 55084 bp, 53 predicted proteins | sample MalvirmetaMSP103_FD_184228 | JGI IMG/M metagenome (GOLD analysis project Ga0207882, IMG submission 184228) | Marine viral communities from the Deep Pacific Ocean - MSP-103 (SPAdes) | ecosystem: Environmental > Aquatic > Marine > Oceanic | place: Pacific Ocean | collected 2011-05-15 | reverse complement strand
GGGTATCGGCACGGTCGAGGGTGACTACAACGACAGCCACGCGGTGACCCTGGGTCTGCGCTATGCGTTCGGAGCCGACGCTCCGCCGCCGCCGCCGCCCCCGCCGCCGCCGCCGCCGCCCCCGCCCCCGCCGCCTCCGCCTCCGCCGCCTCCGGTGGCTGACCGCGAGTTCGTGGTGTACTTCGAGTGGGATTCCACGGCGCTGTCGTCGGAAGCCCAGTCGGTCATCGCCCAGGCGGCCCAGTACGCCCAGTCGGGACGTTCGGCTCGCATCGTGGTCGTCGGTCACGCCGACACCTCGGGCTCGGCCAGCTACAACGTCGGCCTGTCGAACCGCCGTGCCCGCACGGTCGCCGATGCCCTCGTGGCCCGCGGCGTCCCCGGTGGCGCCCTGGCCGTCGAAGGCCGCGGTGAAACCGACCTGGCCCGTCCGACCGCTGACGGTGTCCGTGAGCCGCTGAACCGGCGCGCGACCATCGACATCAACTTCTGATCCGGCTTCCGGACCGGTCCGGCCTCTCCCCGCGAGAGACCGGGCCGAACCGGACCCGGCCAGACGGTCGATAGACTTCAACCCACCGCCGTGGCCCCCGGTCACGGCGGTGGTGTCGTTTCGGGGGGGAGACGAGGTTTTCCTGCCCGCGACTGGACAGGCGGGCCGGACCGGTCAAAGGGAGGATTGTGTTCGTTTCCCATCGCTCCTTTCCTGCGCCGTCGCCTGAGCCGGATGCCCTTGCCCGTCGTCGATTTCTGATTGCCAGCGCGCCCTTCGGGCCGTTCTCCGGGGACCTTGCCGCCGCGATCGAGGCCTCAGGAGGCGAGGTGAGGCGCCTGATTCTCAACATGGGCGATCGGTTCGACTGGCGGCGCGGCGGAGGTCGGACCCACCGCGAACCCTTCGACGCGTTCCGGACGGCGCTTCCCGACTGGATCGACGAATTCACCGACGTGATCGTGTTCGGGGACACCAGCCCCCATGCACGGGCGGTTCTGGCTGCGGCCCGCATACGAGGGCTGGACACCTGGGTTCTGGAGAATGGATACTTTCGTCCGGACTGGATCACGCTCGAGCGCACTGGCGTCAACGCCGAGGGCTGCAGTCCGGCGGACCCCGAGGCCTATGCTAATGTGCAGGCCCGGGAACCCCGACCGGTCCCGGTCGGGCGCATCCTGCCGTGGCACGTCACCCACATCAGCCTCTACTATTTCATCGAACTGATGGGCCGCAGGGCCTTTCCACACTTTCGCCCCGAGTATGACCCTCCGCCCTGGCGGCAGGCCTTTGGCCATGTTGGTCGGGCGCTGAAGAGCCGGAGGGCCGCGACCCGCAAGCGGCTAAGGACGGTCCTGAAGGGCGATCTACCCTTTGCTCTGGTCTGTCTGCAGCGGGATGGAGACAGCCAGCTGGTGCGCCATTCCTCATTGCCGACCAATGCGGCGTTTCTGGCGCGCGTGCTGGACAGTTTCGCCACCCATGCGCCGCCGGAGCTGCATCTGGTGGTCAAGGGGCACCCGCTGGATGCCGGTGTCACCAACATGGAAGCGAAGACCGGACGGCTGGCTGAAGCCTGCGGTGTGAGCGCCCGGGTGCATTATCTGGACGGCGGTGCCCTGGCCGATCTGTGTCGGGCCTCGCGGGGGCTGGTGGTCAACAACTCCAGCGCGGCGCTATCCGCGCTCGGGTTTGGCACGCCGGTCAAGGTTCTGGGAGAGGCCTTTTTCGACATGGAGGGTCTGACGGACCACCGCCCGCTTGACCAGTTCTGGAGCGCGCCGCGCGCGCCCGACCCGGACCTGTTTGCCCGGTTCCGCACCTGGGTGATCGACAACACCCAGATTAATGGTGGCTTTCACGGACCAGCGGTGCGACGCGCGACCTCCCTGGCCCTGGTCCGGCGATTTGCAGGGAAAGGTTTGCCCTGGTCCTGAGGCGCCGAGCGAAGGTGTGGCTCTCGCGCCACCCCCAGAGCCCTGTCACGTCATTGTCATATTAGTGTCGTCGGAGCTTCCCACGTCCGGCCTAGAGGGAGCCCACTTGTCATCTTTCGTCGCGTTTGAGTCCCATTCCGGGCCATTTCGTGGCGAGTCAGCGGGGATACGCCAGACATGCTGAAGAAGTTCGCCTACGGGGCCTCGGTCGCCGTACTCATGATGACCGCGGCTACCGCGGTTCATGCCCAGGAAACCACCGGCGCCATCCGTGGCACCGTGCTGGGCGACAGCGGCCAGCCGGTCGCCAACGCCACGGTCACTGTGACCCACGTGCCGTCGGGCACCCGCTCGGTTGCCGTCACCGGCCCCAACGGCCAGTACAACGCCCGCGGCCTGCGCGTCGGCGGCCCCTACACGGTCCAGGTTGACGCCGCCGGCGTCTCGGGCACCCGTGAAGTCGCGGCCATCGGCATCGGCGACGCGACCGTGGCCGACGTCTATGTCTCGCAAGGCGGCACCCAGCTGGACGAAGTGGTCGTGATCGGCACCGCCGGCGGCGTCGTGCAGACCGCCATCGGCCCGAACGCCGTCTTCACCGCCGAAGACCTGGCCAACGCCCCGGCCATAAACCGCGACATCCGCGACGTGATCGCGATCGACCCGCGCGTCTATGTCGACGAAGCCTTTGTCGATGCCGTGCAGTGCGGCGGCGCCAACCCGCGCTTCAACAGCCTGACCGTCGACGGTGTTCGCCTGAACGACAATTTCGGCCTGAACTCGTCGGGCTATCCGACCGAGCGCATGCCCTTCTCCTACGACGCCATCCAGCAGGTGGCCGTGGAACTGGCCCCGTTCGACGTCGAATACGGCAACTTCACCGCCTGTAACATCAACGCCGTGACCAAGTCGGGCGGAAACAGCCTGTCGGGCGGCTTCTTCTACGACTACAGCGACCACGAGCTGACCGGCGCCTCGCTGGAAGGCCGTTCGGTTGACCTGGGCGAGTTCGAAGAAACCCGCTGGGGTGTGAACCTCGGCGGACCGATCATCCAGGATCGCCTGTATTTCTTCGCCGCCTATGAGAAGCTGGACGGCGTCAACTTCTTTGACCGTTCGCCGGCCGGCGGCGGTGGCGCCGAAGTGCAGGGCCTGTCGATGGCCCAGTACAACGAGATCCTTGATATCGCCCGCACCGTGTACGGCTTTGACCCGGGTGGCATTCCGGCCCCGCAGCCGAATGAAGATGAAAAGCTGCTCATCAAGCTGGACTGGAACATCAGCGATCAGCACCGCGCGGCCTTCACCTATAACTACAATGATGGCTTCAACATCACGGAGTCGGACCGCGGCTCGGATGAATTCGAATTTTCGGGTCACCTGTATGAGCGCGGTGCCGAGCTGAACGCCTATGTCCTGCAGGTCTTTTCGGACTGGACGGACAATTTCTCGACGGAGTTCCGCGTCGCCTATTCGACCCTGGACAACCGCCAGATCCCGCAAGGCGGCCTCGACGTCGGGGAAGTCCAGATCCGGACTCTCAACGACCATGATGGCGACAGCGTCGACTCGCGCGCCACCGTCTATCTGGGTGCCGACGACTCGCGTCATTCGAACGTGCTCAGCTATGAGACGATGAGCTACAAGCTCGGCGGATCGTACATCTGGGGTGACCATCTGTTCACCTTCGGCTACGAGCGCGAGGACCTGGAAATCTTCAACCTGTTCGTCCAGCACAGCCAGGGCGAGTTCCGCTTCAACAGCATCAACGACTTCCGCAACGGCAACGCCTCGCAGGTCTTCTACGGCAACGCGGCCTCGCTGGACCCGAACGATGCGGCGGCCAGCTTCGCCTACGGCACCAACACCCTGTATGCGCAGGACGAGTGGGTCTTCTCGAACGACCTGACCCTGACCTTCGGCCTGCGCTATGACTGGTACGACTCGAACGACGAGCCGGCCCTGAACGCCAACTTCGTGGCGCGCAACGGCTTTGCCAATACGTCGAACCTGGACGGCAAGGGGCTGCTGCAGCCGCGCTTCGGCTTCCGCTATGACTTCGCCGACAATCTGCAGTTCCGTGGTGGTTTCGGCCTCTATTCGGGAGGCAACCCCAACGTCTGGCTGTCGAACAACTATTCGAACGACGGTGTGACCAACATCCAGGTGAACCGCCGCAACTTCAACATCTTCACCAACACGACCGGTCAGCCGCTGTTCGACATTCCGGACTCGCTGGTCACCGCCGTGACCACCGGTACGCCGAATGTTGGCGTCAATGCGCTGGACCCCGACTTCGACCTGCCGTCGGCCTGGAAGTTCGCCATCGGTGCCACCTACTGGTTCGATGCGCCGGTTCTGGGTGAAGGCGTCCGCCTTGACCTCGACCTCCTGCACTCGGAAACCCAGGATGCGGCCATCATCAAGGATCTGACGCTGGCCCAGATCGGCACCATGGTTGACGGTCGCCCGATCTATCGCTCGATCGACCGCAGCGACCCCGACTGCGTCAATCCGACTGCGGCCGCCTGCTCCAGCCGGAACTTCAACAATGACTTCGTGCTGACCAATACGGATGGCGGACATCAAACGGTGTTCTCGGCCAGCCTGACCCAGTCCTACGACTGGGGCCTGGACTGGACCCTGGGCTATGCCTTCACCCAGGCCGAGGACGTCAATCCGATGACCTCGTCGGTGGCCTTCTCGAACTATGCCAACGTGGCGGTGTTTGATCCGAACAACCCGAACGTGGCGACCTCGAACTATGAGATCCCGCACCGGATCACCCTGCAAATGAACTATGAGCGGGAAATCTTCGGCGACTACATGACCCGCTTCACCCTGTTCGGTCGTGCGAACGAGGGCCGTCCGTTCGGCTTCGCCTTCTCGGGCGACGACGGCGACATCTTCGGCGACATCATCGACAACCGTCACCTGCTGTACATCCCGACCGGTCCGTCGGATCCCAACGTGGTGTTCCAGCCGGGCTTCGACCAGGCCGCCTTCTTCGACTTCATCGATGAATACGGTCTGGGTGAGTTTGCCGGTTCGACCATGCCCCGCAACGCCGTCCAGAGCGGTTGGTGGAGCAAGTTCGACCTGCGGATCGAGCAGGAACTGCCGGGCCTGATGTCGGGTCACCGCACTGCGGCCTTCGTGGTCGTGGAAAACCTCGGCAACCTGCTGAACGACGAATGGGGCATCCTGCGTGAGGCTTCCTTCCCGCAATCGCAGGGCGTGGTGGACGTGGACCGCAACGGTGCCGGCCAGTACGTCTTCCAGCAGTTCCTCCAGCCCGCTGGCCAGTCCCGCGTGACCGGTGCGTCGCTTTGGGAAGTGCGTGTGGGCCTGCGCTACAGCTTCTAGGCTTTAGCTGCAGACCAAAGATCGAGGGCGGGCCGGAAACGGTCCGCCCTTTTTCGTTATTGGCCCTATCGCTCGCGACGCGGTCGCTCGCTACTTGAGGGCAGGCGTTTTTGCCCTAACGCTCGCCGCGCGGTGGCTCGCTGCTTGAGGGCATGTATTTTCCCTACCGCTCGCGACGCGGTCGCTCGCTACTTGAGGGGTTGGCTTGAGGGGGAAGCGGTTCGTGCCTATCTGGTGCGGCCTGCCCGTATGAAGGATGATCCCGGCATGACCGCTTTTCCCGTACCCGCCGAATGGGCGCCGCACCGCGCCATGTGGGTCGGCTGGCCCAGCCATGCCGAGCTGTGGGGAGACGACCTGAAGGCGGCCCAGGCCGAGGTCGAGGCGCTGGTGCGGGCGTTGGCGGGGCCGGGGCGCGAGCAGGTGCGGCTGTTGGTCGGCAAGGCCGAGGCGCTGGACGCGGCCCGCGCACGGTTCGCCAGCGTGGACGGCGTGACCGTCATCGATGGCCGGTTCGGCGACATCTGGCTGAGAGACACGGGCCCGATCTTCGGTCAGGGCTCCGCCCGGGCGGCCGCCTTCCGGTTCAACGGCTGGGGCGGCAAATATGAGCTGGACCATGACGACACGGTCGCGACGCAGATCGGCGCGGCCTCCGGCACGCCGCTCGACCGGCACGACTTTATCCTTGAGGGCGGGGCGCTGGATCATGACGGGCGGGGCACGATTCTGACGACGCGCCAGTGCCTGCTGAACCCCAACCGCAACCCGGGCTGGACCGAGGCGGTCGCCGAAGCAGCCTTGGACGACGCGTTGGGCGCGACGCGCGTGGTCTGGCTGGGCGACGGCCTGGCCAATGACCACACGGACGGCCACGTCGACAATCTGGCGCGGTTCGTCGGCCCGGGGGTGGTCGCCTGTCCGGTGGGCTGGGGCGCGGACGATCCCAATGACGAGGTCTATGACGCCACAGCCCGGGCGCTGACGGCCGAGGGGCTGACGGTCATCCGCATTCCCTCGCCCGGCCGCATCGAAAACGAGGACGGCGAACCCATCCCCGCCAGCCACATGAATTTCCTGATCGCCAATGGGGCGGTCATTGTGCCGAGCTACGGGAACAAAGCGGCGACCGAAGCCGCCTGCAACGCGTTGCGGGTCGTCCTTTCCGGTCGCGAGATTATCGCCCTGCCGTCGCTTGCGATCCTCACCGGCGGGGGCTCGTTCCACTGCATTTCGCAACAGGAGCCGGAATGAGTGGCGAGTGGCGAGTGGCGAGTGGCGAGGTCCGCCACTACCGGGACCTCCTCGTCTGGCAGAAGGCCATGGACTGGGTCGAGGGCCTTTACACAGCGACGCGCCACTGGCCCTCGGATGAGCGGTTTGGTCTGATCAGCCAGGTCAGGCGCGCCGCCGTTTCGGTACCGTCGAACATTGCCGAAGGCTGCGCGCGACGCAGTACCGCCGAGTTTTTGCGGTATCTGTCGATTGCCCGAGGCTCGCTGGCGGAAGTCGAGACACAGCTGATCCTCGCACAGCGCCTAGGCTATCTTGACGAACCAGCGGCAGCGTCAAGCCTGAAAGCCGCCGACGAAATCAGCCGGATGCTTGCCGGTCTCATCACCAAACTGGAGGAGCGCCGCAAATGAGCTCACTCGCCACACGCCACTCATCACTCGCCACTCGGTCCCTTTCCGTCGCTGCCATCCAGACCTCGTATGGCGAGGACCTGCAGGCCAATATCGACAAGACGATCGGCTTCATCCGTGAGGCGGCGTCGAAGGGCGCGCAGGTGATCCTGCCGTCGGAGCTGTTTCAGGGGCCGTATTTCTGTGTGTCGCAGGAGGAGCACTGGTTCGGCACAGCCTGGCCTTGGCGGGAGCATCCGTGTGTCGTGGCGCTGGCACCGGTGGCGGCCGAGCTGGGGGTTGCCATCCCCGTGTCGATCTTTGAGCGCGAGGGGCCGCACTATTTCAACAGTCTGGTGATGCTGGACGCGGACGGGCGGGCGCTGGGGGTCTATCGCAAGAGCCATATTCCGGACGGCCCCGGCTATCAGGAGAAATACTATTTCCGGCCGGGGGATACGGGCTTCAAGGTCTGGGACACGCGGTTCGGCCGGATCGGCGTCGGCATCTGCTGGGACCAGTGGTACCCGGAAACGGCGCGGGCGATGATGCTGCAGGGCGCCGAGGTGCTGATGTATCCGACCGCCATCGGCACCGAGCCCCATGACGATGAGCTGGACACGGCCGAGCCCTGGCGGCGGGCCATGCAGGGCCATGCGGTGTCGAACGTCGTGCCGGTGGTCGGCGCCAACCGCATCGGCCATGAGACCGTGACCGACAAGGGGCAGACCTTTTACGGGCATTCCTTCATCGCCAATCACCGGGGCGATCTGGTGGAAAGTCTGGGCCGGGACGAGGAGGGCGTGCTGGTGCACAGCTTTGACCTCGATTTTCTGGATCGTCACCGCGCGGCCTGGGGCTTTTTCCGCGACCGGCGCACGGACCTGTACGGCCCGCTGGTCAGCGCGCGGCCTTAGGTCGTGAACCCATAATTAGGCGAGAAATATCGAACGGCTTCAATACATCGTCACCCTCGGGCTTGTCCCGAGGGCCCATCCGTCCACCAAGCTCGAACAGCGCCGATGGCCAACAGTCGTTCTGATCGCTCTTTCAGTTCGTCCGTCAGCCGCCATGGGCCCTCGGGACAAGCCCGAGGGTGACGGGAGTATATAGGGTCACACCTTAGGAGCGCAGGGCCAGCCGCTCGGCGGCGCAGGCGGGATTCTCCAGCGGGTCGGCCCGGGCGGTCGTCAGTTCCGCGCGCGCGGCATCGGCCAGCTCGCGATAGGCCGGGTCGGTGCGGGCGGCCTGCCAGACGGCCTCGCCCAGACGTTCGCCGGCCGCGATATCCTGCGGCCAGGCGAGACCGCAGATCGACAGGCTGAGGCCGATTTCCCGGCCGATGCGGCGTGTCTGTTCGGCGCGGTCCGGGGCGAGGTCGGCGACCGCCTCGGCCCAGACGGTGGCCAGGGCAGCGCCGCCGGAGGGCGACCAGCCGTGGCCGCTGTCGCCTTCGGGTAGACGGATACAGGCCGTGCGGTCGGTGCCGATGTCGATGGGGCGGGGACGGGCGGCCCGCAGCTTTTGCCAGACAGCCTCGACGTCGCGGCCCAGGCGGGTGAACAGGTCGGTGACAGCAGGCGTTTCGGCCGCGCCCAGTCGCGTTCCAAGGGCGCAGTCGAAATGCTGGGGGGCGAGGGCCGGGCGCAGCTCGACATGGCGGATGGCCAGGTACCAGCGGTCCGTGCCAGGGGTCTGGCCCTCGCGCGCCCATAGCTGGCGGTCGGAGGCGAGGTCGGCGGAGGTGGGGCCGGGAGAGGGGCGGTGCGCGCCCGCAATGGCGTCGATCTGGCCCGCCGTGACGAAGCCTTGAGGGGGCGAAGGGGCGGACAGCGCCCGCGGATCCGGTCGACGCTCGGACAGGCTGCAGCCGGCGACCAGCAGCGGCATCAACAGGAGGAGGGGCAGGCCCCGCCTCCTCGCTGTCACTGGCCCGCCGTCCATGTGACGGACACGCGGGTTTGGCTGTCATCCGCCTCGGAGGGCTCGGCCACGACCTGCAGGGTGGCGCCGCGTCCCTCGGGGTCGACAGCGGCATAGGCCTGGGTCTGGCCCTGCTTGAGGGCGGAGACGGTCGACAGGCCACTGTCGCGGGCCTTGGCCTGATAGAAGTCGATCACAGCCTCGGGGCTGTCAGAGGTGGTGAAGGTGGCCGTACCGCCGAGGTCCGTGGTGGGCGCGTCCGACGGGCTGGGCTGGGCACCTGGATAGGCGGCGGCATAGGCGGGGGGGCCGGAGGACGTAACCTCTGCGACCTCCGCGCCATCCGCGGGTGTCCCGGGCGTTTCCGGGGCGGCGGCTTCGGCCTCGGCGGGCGGGGTGTCGTCTTCTGCCGGGCCCTGACCGCAGGCGGCCAGCGTCAGGCTGGCAGCAAGCGCCGTCGTAACAGCAAGACGCGCAGACATACGGCGCGGGATCGGTTGCAATCTCATGGTCCCGTTCCTGGGTTGGGTCGCGGAATCAGCCTTCTGGCAGACGCCGAAAGGCACGTTGGCGCAGGACGTGGGCGCCATCAAGGCGATTGTTCAGCCGGTCGAGGCGTCGGCGCCATCGCCGGATGACCGGTCGTCGCCGGTGTTGCGGATCGGGCCGTTGCTGGCGGGCGTCTGGTCCGGTTTCGACCCGTTGCCGTCGCGACCCATCCGGGACAGATCGGCATTGATGGCATCGGAATCCGGATCGATATCCGAGCCCGAGGCCGAGCCGCCCCGCAGCGACCCGGCCCGGGTGTCGGAGCCGGAATCGCTGCCGCTGAGGGCGCGGTCCAGATGCTCCTGATCGAGGCTGTCGGACAGGGCATCGGGCTGGTGGCCCAGATCGGTGCGCTCACCGACGGCCTTGGCCTCACGGCCCTCGTCGGTGTCAGGAGTTTTGTCGGGATCGGCCATCTGCGGTCTTGCCTCCATTGCAGAGGATAAGCGCCGGCAGACGGCCAAGGTTCCCGGTGCAGCAGTCGGGGCCGATCAGGCCTCGAACAGCTTTTGCCAGCGGCGCTTCTCGCGGTTCTTCCAGGCGCCGCGGTGCCAGGCGTCCGAGCCGATCAGGGGCACGACGGTGGTCGCTTCGGCAAAGACCATCTGCTCGTGGGTGGTCTGGACCTTGCCCCAGCTGGCGGCCTCCTTGAGGGTCGAGGAGGAGCAGGCGCCGTCGCGGACATCGGCGACCGTGATTTGCACGGCATAGCGGTGCATCTCGGCCTCGACGCCGAGGATTTCGGCACAGACGACCGTGTCCTGGGCGAAGTTCTTGGGCACGCCGCCGCCCACCATGAACAGGCCGGTGACGCCCGCCGCGATCTTGATGTCGGTCAGTTCGCGGAAGTCGGCGATGGCGTCCAGCATCATATAGGGCTGACCGGCGGCCGCGCGTTCCTTCTGGTGCTTGACCAGACCAAAGCCGGCCGAGCTGTCGACGAAGGCCGGGCAGAAGATCGGCACGCCCTCTTCATAGGCGGTCTGGATCAGCGAGCCGGGCTTTTTGGCGTTCCCTTCGGACAGCCATTTGCCCATTTCCCAGATGAACTCACGCGAGGAATAGCCGCGCGGCTCGAGGCGGTTGGCGATCTCGAGGATGGTGTGATCGCAGGCCTGGAGCTCTTCCTCGTCGATATAGGTGTCGTAGATCCGGTCGATGTAGTTGTCGCGCAGGACGTTGTCGTCCACCTCGCCGGCGGCCTGATAGTGTTTGAAGCCGAGGGCCTCGAAGAAATCCATGTCGACGATCGAGGCGCCGGTGGCGACCACGGCGTCGATCATGCCGAACTTCACCATGTCGCGGTACACATGCATGCAGCCGCCGGCCGAGGTCGAGCCGGCCAGGATCAGCCACGGCGAACAGTCCTTGTCCTCGATGGCCATGTTGAAGATGTCGGCGGCGCGGGCGGTGTCGCGGCTCGAGAAGCTCATCTTGCGCATGGAATCGATGAGCGGCCGGGCGTCGAAGGACGTGATGTCGATGTGCTCGACGGTGTTCTGCAGCAGCTGGGCCTTGGTGTTCGGCGTGACGTTCATTGCAAGGGTTTCCCTTTGGTTTGAGCGCCCGTCGTTAAAACCTTGCCGCGTCGGGACGGAGCGACCGACGAAACAAACTCCGTGTCCCCGGCGCAGGCCGGGGTCCAGACCCTATAGCGCAGAGTCAGGCAATCTGGGTCCCGGCCTTCGCCGGGATAGACGGAAAATTACCTGCGGCGCTGTTTGCGCTGTCCGGCCTTGCCCTTCGGACGGCTGAAACGAACGACCTTGCGGGCCTGTTCCTCGGCCGAGGTGCGCACGGTCGGGATCGACCGGGGCGCCAGACCGTAGAGCGAGGCCATGGGGGCGTCCTCGACCATGGCGATGTCGTGCACGCCATAGCCGTTGAAGCCGGTCGACATGGCCACCCCATAGGCGCCCAGCATGCCGATCTCGATATAGTCGCCTTCGCGGATATCGGCGGGCAGGTAGAAGGGCCCGGGCATGTGGTCGATGGAATCGCAGGTCGGGCCGTAGAAGCGGAACGGCTTGAGGTCGGTCGAGGCCGAGGCGTCACGCACCAGCTTGACCGGGAAGGGCCAGCGGGAGTGGGTCGCGTCGAACAGCGAGCCGTAGGAGCCGTCGTTCAGATACAGGGCATCGCCCTTGCGCAGTTCGACCTGACACAGGATCGAGCTGGACTCGGCGACCAGGGCGCGGCCGGGTTCGCACCACAGCTCGGTGGTCTCGGAGACCGGCATCTCGTTGAAGCCGCGGTGGATGGCGTCGGCGTATTCCTGCATGTCCGGCGGGACCATGCCCGGATAGACCGAGGGGAAGCCGCCGCCGACATCGACGATGTCGACGAACACGCCGGCGCGGCTGATCGAGCGGCCGACCTGGGCCATGGCGGCCTCATAGGCGGACGGGCGCATGCACTGCGAGCCGACGTGGAAGCTGACGCCCATCAGCCCGTCTTTGACCGCCTGACGCACAGCCAGCAGCAGGGACGGGGCCTGATCCGGCGAGACGCCGAACTTGCCCGACAGGGTATAGGCGGCGCCATCGGCCGAGACGGCCATGCGCACGATCAGGTTGAGGTCGGCGGCCTGACCGGTGGCGTCCAGGATCTTGTGCAGCTCCTCGACGCAATCGAGCGAGAAGGTGCGGACGCCGTGGTCGAAATAGGCGCGCGTGATCGCCGCCCGGCTCTTGACCGGGTGCATGAAGGCCAGACGCGCGTCGGGGCTGACCGAACGGACCAGTTCGATCTCGGGCAGTGAAGCCACGTCAAAGGCGGTGACGCCCGCCTCGACCAGGGTCTCGATGACCCAGCGCGACGGATTCGCCTTCACCGCATAGAAGACGTCAGCCTTTAGATTGTCCTGGAACCAGCGCGCCGCTACGGAAACTGAACGCGGCCGCACGAGGGCGACGGGACGTTCAGGGGACCGCTCACGGACCAGGTCCAGGGGAATGTGGTACGTGCGCAATTCACGTAACCCCCTGTAAATTGTTAACCCAGACCGGCGTTAGCGGCGCAAGTAGAGGACCTACGGGGTCCGCCGGAACCCGCGATATGGGGAAAAGGCAGTGTCATGTAAAGCGGTAATTTCATGGCGGTTCCGCCGGGAACGCTTGCAGGGCCGGGCCTGAGCCCGCATGCAGGGACCCTTGGGGGCCGGATCGGGGGCACAGGGACATGATCGCCGATACGACGCGCGACTTTTTGCGCGGGCTGGGCATTGCCGCGCTGGCGGGACTGGTGCTGGCGCTGAGCGGGGCGTTCAGCGATCCGGCGCTGCCGCTGTGGCACCGGATTGCCTATTGGGTGCCGCTGATGGTGCTGGGCGGGCTGTGGGGCCACGTCTGTGGCTACCTGGTCGAGCGGTTCCTGGATCTGGATGACCGGCCGTGGGTAATGGTCGGGGTGCTGACGGCCCTGATGTTCGGGCCGATCCTGCTGATGGTGTGGCTGGCCACCGGCCTGTTTTTCGAGGGGCGGATCTATCCGCTATCGGCCATGCTCTATCTGGTGGCGCCGGTGCTGAGCATCACGGGAGCGATGAGTGCCATCAATGTCTTCATCACCCGGGCCCGCACGGTCCAGACGCACGAGGCCGCGGCGGGCCAGGCCCCGGCGCGGTTCCTCGATCGCCTGCCGCCCAGGCTGAGGGGCGCGCGGCTGATCGCGGTCCAGTCCGAGGACCATTATCTGCGCCTGCACACCGACCGGGGCTCGGACCTGATCCTGATGCGGCTGGCTGACGCGCTTTCCGAGCTGGAGGGGCTGGAAGGCGCCCAGACCCATCGCAGCTGGTGGGTGGCGCGCGACGCCGTGCGCGATGTCGCCCGGGGCGATGGGCGGGCGACCCTGACGCTGGACGGCGGGCTGAGCGTGCCCGTCAGCCGCCGCCATGCCCGCGCACTCAGGGCCGCCGGCTGGTACTGATTATTCGAGAGCCTGATTCACGGCATCGGTGGAATCGCGAAGCGATTCCACCTCAACCGACCAGGGCTCTAGCTGGCCCAGATGCCGTGGAAGCCGGCGGGCAGGGCCGTGTGCGAGCGCCAGCTGGCCACCGGGCCGTCCGACAGGCGTGCCATGTCCAGCACATGCAGTTCGGTGACCTTGTCCTTGAGGTTGATGGTCGGGCCGACCAGCCAGGCGGCATCCTCGGCGTCCTGACCCGGCTTGGCACCACCACCATCTCCTCGACGACGTGATCGGGGCCGAAGTCGTACTGGTGCGCCTGACCGGTCGACCAGTCGTGCAGGCCGATGGCTGTGGCGAACGGGCGGTCGGGGCTCTCGCCCGCCGTGTGCAGGCTGAAGCGGCGGGGTTGGCCGGCGCGGCGCGGGTCGCTGCGCGGGAATTCGGCGACCACAGTGGTGCGATCCAGACGGGCGCTGCCATCCGGTGACAGGACGGCCAGCGCCAGCCGTGCGGGCTCTCCGCCCAGGGGGACGCCGTTCAGGATCTCGGTCGCGCCGGTCGCGGCAAAGCGCATGTCGGCATGGGCGCACACATCGAAGCGGATCGTGCCGCCCGCCTCTTCCCAGGCATCGCCCAGATGGAAGAAGCCAAAATCGGGCAGGTCGAACAGGCGGCGGGCGTCCAGATTGTCCTTGTCGAGCACCAGCACCTGCGTCCCGGATCCGGCCTGCCAGTCGAAGGTGGCCGAGAAGGGCATGGTCTGGCGCACCTGCACCCAGGGCTGGAGCACGATCACCAGATGCCGGGCGGTGGCGGTGAAGTCGTGGATGTAAGAGGCGCGCGGCAGGGGGACGACGCTGGCGTTCTCGAGCGTGCCATCGGCGGCCAGACGCCAGACGATGGCCTGGGCCCCGTTCATGCCGAGGTTCCAGATGCGACCGTCCGGCTCGACCCGGGGGTGGGCGAGGAAGGGCATGCCCTTCAGGTCGTCCCGCAGGGTGACGAAGCCCTTGGTCTCCAGTGTGTCGGCGTCCATCGCCGTGGGCGAGCCCGCTTCCCACAGCGCCCAGACGTCGTCGCCGACCTTGAGCATGGAGGTGTTGGCGGCATTGGCGTCGTCGTTCGAGCCGATCTCGGCACGCGGATCGGCCGGGGTGCCGAAGCCGGGCATGACCATGGCGTCCAGCCGGGTTTCCTGACGGCGCTTGGGCGTGTCGGCAAAGCGGGCGGCCAGCGTCGCCTCGCCATCCGAGACGCTGAATTTGCGGATCAGGCCATCGCCGTCGAACCAGTGCTCGGCCGAGCCGCCGGGGCGGCGGAACTTGGCCGGGCCGTTGCGATAGAGGGCGCCTTCCAGCCCCGCCGGTGCCCGGCCGTGGATCCGGGTCAGACGGTGGGGCGCGACGTCGCCCTCGAGGTCCCGGGTCACCAGTCCCCAGTCTGCGGTTGCGGCATCCTGGGCGGTCAGCAGGCGGGCGGCCTCGGCCATATCGGGGGTGATGACGCTGCCACCCATGGCGGCGGCACCCAGCAGGAAGGATCGGCGGGACGGGATCATGGTCAGGCTCCAGCTTCGAGGGTTCGGATCAGCGCAGGCTGATGGTCTGGACGACGGCGCCGTTCACATTGAAGCGGGCGCGCTCCCAGCTGGCGGGACCCATATTGCCGCGCGCATTGTTGGAGAAGGCATAGGGTTCGACCGGCATGCCAAACAGGTTGGTGTTCATCTCGCCATCGTCGTTGATGTCGTAGAACGACCGCATCGCGTAGGAACCGGGTGCCAGCCCTTCGAAGGTGACGCTGACGGTTTCAGCGGTGACAGGCACCACCCGGGAGGCGACGGACTGGTCACGGTTGTAGCCTTCGCCAGAACTAAACAGGGCCACCATGACCGTGCCGCCGGTGCGACCGGTTTCGAACTGGAAGGTGACGCTGGAGTCCTGCGCCCGGGCCTGGGGAGCGAAGGCGGCGGTGCTGACAAGGGCGGCGGCGATCAGGGCGATACGGATATTCATGGCGGTCTCTCCGGTAAGGTCAGGAGCGGTGCGCTCCGTCGATGACCAGACCCTGAGCCGGTGCTGCCCGGCCCGCCACTGCACTTACGGAAACCGCCGCGCCGCCTTCGCCAACGGACAGGTCAAATCCGCGCGCGGCGGTTGGCGATACGCGAACGGACACCCGGTTTCGGGCAGGGTGCCGTCAGTCGTCCTCGATGCGGTCGATGTCGTCGTCGGTCAGGCCGAAGTGGTGGCCGATCTCGTGGATCAACACATGGGCGATCAGGTCGGAGAGGCCGACGTCGCCGCGCTCGCACCACTCATCCAGAATGGGCCGCCGGTAGAGGAAGATGCGCGAGGGCTCGGCCGCCGGTCCCATCTCGTCGCGCCGCCCGACATCGACGCCGAAGTAGAGGCCGGTCAGCTCGAACGGTTCCTCCATGCCCAGCGCCTCGAGCGTCTCGGCATCGGCGAAGTCATCGACCCGGAGGACGACGTCCTGCGACAGGCCGCGAAACGGCTCGGGCAGGGCGTCCAGCGCCGCGCGCGCGACGGTGGCGAAATCGTCCAGCGAGGGGGCGACGGGATTGTCGCTCCAGGGGGCGTTCGGGGAAGATTTGGCGGTGGACAGGGGGTGGTCTCCGGACCGCGCGGGCATGGCGGTGCAAGCGGGCCATCTTGGGGTATGGTGAACGGGCGAATCAAGCCGCCGGGTCGGGTCTTTGGCGGAGGGAGGAATGGCAAGCGTGATCGCCGGTGCGGACATCGCCTATGTGGCCACCGTGGGGGCTGCCGGTCTGGCGCTGGCGGTCAGTGCCTGGGCGTGGCGTCTGGATGCCCGCGCCCGTCGCAGCGAGGCCGCGCTGGAAGCCGAGCTTGAGGCCCGCGCCGACCTGATTGCCACCCGCGATGCCTGTCTGGCGCTGATGCGCGAGGTCCGGGTCCAGATTCTGGGCGATGCCGACGGTGAACTGCGGGCCGGTCAGGTGTTCGGCGATCCCGACCTGATCGCGACCCTGACCCAGGCCGATCAGGCGGCGGGCGATGTGTTGATCGCGCGGGTGCGGGACGCCGATGCCGCGCGGCTGAAGGCGCTGGTCCAGTCGGGTGTGGCCTTTGATCTGGCGCTTCAGACCGACGCCGGAGTCTGGCGGATCGAGGGCCGGGCGTTGGCCGGCTCGGCCTGGCTGCGGTTCACCGATGCCGAGATTTCGGCCGGTCTGGGCACCGGCGAGAGTGCCGCGGGCCTTCTGGCCGATGCCTCACCGGTGCCGACCTGGGTCGTGGACTCCACCGGACGTCTGGCCTGGGCCAACCGGGCCTGGCTGGCGGCGGTCAAGGCCGGCAGTCTGGAAGACGCCCTGCAACGGCAACTGACCTTTGACCGGGGGGCCGACGCCATCGTCGCCGACGCCCTGCGGCAGGGAACCCGGCAGGAAGGCTTCCGCTGGACCGCCACCGACGGGCGCCGCAAGGCCTGGCGTGTGCTGGCCGAGCCCAGCGTCGGCGGCGGGGCGGTCACCGCCTTTGCCATCGAAATGACCGAGGCCGAGGAGACGCGCGACACCCTGCGTCGCCACGTCGAGGCCCATGACGAGACGCTGAACCATCTGGCCGATGCGGTGGCCATCTTTGGCCCGTCCAAGCGGCTGGCCTTTCACAATACGGCCTTCCAGACCCTGTTCGATCTGGATCCGGCGTGGCTGGACGAGCGGCCGACTCATGCGGAGCTGCTGGACCGGTTGCGGCAACGTCGGCTGCTGCCCGAGGTGATCGACTATGCCGGCTGGCGGGCGCGCGAGCTGGAATTCTATGGGGCGACCGAGGCCACGCCCGACGACAGCTGGTCGCTGCCTGACGGGCGGACACTGCGCGTGGTGCGCCAGCCGCACCCGCTGGGCGGCATATTGCTGATCTTCTCGGATATCACCGATGAGCTGAACCTGCGCAGCCTCTTCAACGGCCAGATCCAGGTGCAGCGGGCGACGCTGGACAAGCTGAACGATGCGGTGGCGGTGTTCGGCTCGGACGGGCGGCTGAGGCTGCACAATGAGGCCTTTTCCACCTTCTGGGGGCCGTCGGCGCACCGGTTCGACCCGCAGGCCGATTTCGAGACGGTGGCCGAGACCTGTCGCAAGGTGCTGCCCGATGCCGGGCTGTGGCTGGGGCTGAAGGCGCGCGTCGCCGACCCCGATCCCGAGAGCCGCGTGGCCGTCTCGGGCGAGGGTCGGACGGTCGACGGGCGCATCGCCGCCTGGCAAACCCGGCCCCTGCCGGACGGGGCGACGCTGGTGGCCTTTTCCGATGTGACGGCCCAGCGGGCGCTGGAGCAGGCCCTGGCCGAGCGCGAAGCGGCGCTGGCCGAGAGCCAGGCGCTGAAGCGGGAGTTCGTCGGCAGTGTCTCGTACGAACTGCGGACGCCGCTGACGACCATTGTCGGCTATTCCGAGCTGCTGGAGGCCTCGGGCGAGCTGCCGGATCGCAGCCGCCAGCATGCGGGGGCCATCCGCATCGCCGCGACCCAGCTGGCGCGCTCGATCGACGATGTGCTGGACATGGCCCAGATCGATGCGGGCGAGATGGACCTGTCGATCCAGCCGATCCGTCTGGCGGACCTGTTGACCGAGGCGGCCGAGGCGGTGCGGGCACGGATCGAGGGACGCGGGGCGCGGCTGACGGTCAATATCCCGCGCGGCATTGGCGAGATTGAGGCCGATCGCACCCGCGTGGCCCAGGCGCTGGATCACCTGCTGGACAATGCCGCCCGGGCGGTCTCCGAAGGCGGGCTGGTGACGCTGGAGGCGGTGGCCGGCGAGGGCGAGGTGCGGTTGCGCGTTTCCGATACCGGGCGTGGCATCCCCTATCACCTGCAGCCCCATGTGTTTGACCGGTTTGTGCGACGCGAGCGCGGGGGGCCGGGCGTCGGTCTGGCCCTGACCAAGGCGCTGGTCGAGCTGCACGGTGGCTGGGCCGAGGTCGAGAGCGTGCCGGGCGAGGGGGCGACCTTCAGCCTGCACCTGCCGCGCATGGTGGCAGCGGCCCCGGCCGACGATCTGGAACGCTTTGACACGGCGGGCCCGGCTCACTAACCCGTCGCGGCACCGCTGCCGAGGGAAAGACCATGGCCAGACCGCTGCTGAAGACCGCCCTGATCTATGATTTCGACGGCACCCTTGCCCGTGGAAACATGCAGGAGGTCAGCTTCATCCCCTCGGTCGGGATGGAGAAGGGCGCCTTCTGGGAAGAGGCGGAGACCCTGACCCGCCAGGCCGATGGCGACGGAATCCTGATGTATATGCAGCTGATGCTGCAAAGGGCGCGCGAGAACGATGCGCCGATCACGAAGCGGACGCTGCGCGACCACGGCCATGATGTGAAGCTGTTCGACGGGCTGAAGACCGATCTGACCGGCCCCGGCTGGTTCGACCGGATGAACGCCTTCGGCCGCCACTACGGGCTGGATATCGAGCACTACATCATCTCGGCCGGGCTGGAGGAGATGATCGACGGCTGCCCGATCCGCGACCAGTTCCATCACGTGTTCGCGTCGAAATTCGTCTATGACAAGGACGGTGTGGCCGTCTGGCCGGCGGTCGGCGTCAACTACACGACCAAGACCCAGTATCTGTTCCGCATCAACAAGGGCGTGCTCAACCACTATGAGCATGACCGCATCAACCGCTTCATCCCGGACGCCGAGCGCCCGGTGCCGTTCGAGCGGATGATCTTCCTCGGTGACGGCGATACCGATGTGCCGACCATGAAGATGATGCACACCAAGGGCGGCTTCTCGATCGCCGTCTATGACCCGCGCAATTCGGATCGCGACCAGCAGAAGATCTATTCGCTGATCAGCGAGGACCGGGTGAATTTCGTGGCGGCGGCGGACTACCGCGAGGGCTCGCCGCTGGACCTGATCGTCAAGGGGCTGGTCGGCCGGATCGCCGTCAACGCCGGGACCATGCCGGCGGGCGACTGACTGCATCCGATCTGCGCCCCGGTGGCGACTAGCGGATGATCGGGTTCGTGAGCGGTGGTCGCTCCGGCCCGGCTTGAGGAGTGTTGCCCATGCTGATCACCCCCCTTGTGCGGGCTGTCGCCGTCTGTATCGGCATGCTGGCACTGACGGTGACCGCGCCGCCCGTCCGGGCGCAGGAGGCGGTGGCCGATGCCGCCATCGAGGTTATGGCCGTGCCCGGCATTCCGCATGCGCAGGTCTGGCGGCTGGCCGGGGACGAGGCGCGGCCGGTGGTCGTCATCCTGCACGGCGCCGATGGCGGCAATGCCGCGGGACGGCAGATGGGGCCGGTGCTGGCGCGCCTGGGCTATGCGGCCGTCGGCCTGCCCTATTATTCGCCGGACTGGGGCGACTATGGACCGCCGCCGCAGTTCCCCGATCTGCCGGGCAGCTTCCTGGATATCCGGGTGGACCAGCTGGACGACCTGCGTCAGGCGCTGGGGACGATGACGGGTGTCGATGTCGAGCGGTTCGCCCTGTTCGGCGGGTCCAAGGGGTCGGAGTTCGCCCTGATCGCCGCCAGCGTCTATCCGTGGATCGACGCCGTGGTGGCCTATACGCCGTCGGACGTGGTCTGGGAGGGCTGGGGGCTGGAGGTTGTCGAGTCCGAGGGCACGCGGTCGTCGTTCTCGTTTGACGGCGAGGCCTTGCCCTTCATGCCCTATCGCGGCTTTGTCGAGGGGCTGCTGGCCGGGGATGCGGCGGACCTGCGCGCCATCCATGAAAACGGCCGCGCCGATCATCCCGAGCGCGAGGCCGCGGCCCGCATCCCGGTCGAGGCCTATGCCGGGCCGCTGATGCTGATTGCCGGGGAGCAGGACGCCCAGTGGAACTCGGCCCGTCAGGCCCGCAATATTGTGGCTTCGCGCCAGGCTGCGGGTCTTGCGACCGAGGCCCTGATCTATCCCGAGGCCGGACATGACCTGATCGGCGACGGGGGCGCGCGCGACGCGCACAAAAGCGGGGGCACGCCCGAGGCCAATGCCGCCGCCCGGGCCGAGGCCTGGCCGCAGGTGGTGGCCTTCCTCGCTCGGCATCTTCAGCCGTAAGGGGTCAGCGCCCGCCCGCGCGCTGCCAGGCGTCGCGCACGGCGATCAGCCGCGATGGCACCAGACCGCGCAGGGGGGCGCCCTCGCCGGTGCGCTTCAGGCCGGCCTCCATGCCCTTTTGCCAGACGATCTGGACGGGGGTGGCCACGCCGGTCGGCATATCGACGATGAAGGCGTCGCGCGGCAGGCTGACCGAGCGGTCCAGCCGGATGCGCAGGCCCGAGCGCGACTGGTCGATCAGCCGGCAGGTGTGCTCGACCGCAGGAGCGACGATCAGGGCGCGTCCCTCGATCGCGCTGCGGGGCTCAAGTCGACGCTCGATACTCATGCCGATATAGGGCCCGGCACACGGTTTCGATCCAGTTTAACGGTGACATCGGCGGTCACGCCGCCCGCCAGCATGCGCCGGGTGATGCGCTCGAAATACTGGATGAAGTCGGCCAGACGGGCGCGCTCGTCGGCGGGCAGGTCGGCGGGGTTGATACCGAGCAGGTCGGCCTCCTGCTGGCAGCGCCAGTCCAGCACGACGTCAAACGACGGGGCCTGAAGGAACAGGATGGCGTCGAGGCTGTCGGCGAAGGCCCGGTACGGCCCGGCGACGAACTCATTGATGGCAGACCGCCAACGGCCGTCGGCGTCGCGGGTCTGTTCCAACGCATTGACGGGCGCCTCAAGCGCCGCTGCATCCTCGGCCACGACGCCGAGACACCAGGCGTCGATCAGGATGGCCGAGGGCCGCCCGCGAAACGGACGCCAGCGATCCGTGGGCAGGCGGTCGTCGCCGCGCTTGTCGAAATCGGGCAGCCAGGTGGTGTCGTCGGGCCCGGCCGCCGACAGCTGGTCCATGAGGTCGTCCAGCAGCCCGAGGTCGTGGGTGCCCGGCGGGCCGCGCATGACGAACAACGAATGGACGTCGCGGGCCATGACCTCGCGCTCGACCCGGGTCAGATAGACATCGTCGATGGAGATCTGGGCGGCATTGAACGCGTGGGCGGCGGCACGGGCGAGCGTGGTCTTGCCCGACCCCTGGGCTCCGACGATGGCGATGCGGGCCGGGCGTCCGGCAGGTGCCGCCTCGATCAACCGCCCGACGAGGGCGAGAAGGTCCGGCGCGATCCGGGAACCGGACACCTCAGTGCTGGTTTTCGGGCAGGCGTACGATCAGCCCGTCCAGATCGTCCGACACCCGGATCTGGCAGGACAGGCGCGAGTTCGGCTCGACGTTCTCGGCGAAGTCCAGCATGGATTCCTCCATGGCGCTGGCCCGGCCGGTCTCGGCGGCAAAGTCCTCATCGACATAGACGTGACATGTGGCACAGGCGCACGCCCCGCCGCAGTCCGCGTCAATGCCCGGCACATTGTTGCGGATCGCGCCTTCCATGACGCTGAGGCCATTCTTGACCTCCACGACATGCTCGGTGCCGTCATGCTCGATATAGGTGATCTTCGCCATCAGGCCGGAGCCTTGGCCTTCTTGCGGCCCGGGGCAACCATCAGCTTCTTGGTTTCGGCGATGGCCTTGGCCGGGTTCAGGCCCTTGGGGCAGACCTGGGCGCAGTTCATGATCGTGTGGCAGCGATAGAGTTTGAACGGGTCCTCAAGGTCGTCGAGGCGCTTGTCGGTCGCGTCATCGCGGCTGTCGGCGATCCAGCGGTAGGACTGCAGCAGGGCGGCCGGGCCGAGGTATTCGGTCTGGTTCCACCAGTAGCTGGGGCAGGAGGTCGAGCAGCAGGCGCACAGGATGCACTCGTACAGGCCATCCAGCTTCTCGCGGTCGGCCGGGGTCTGCAGCCGTTCGGTGGTCGGGTCCGGCTCGTCGGACTGGAGGTAGGGCTGGATCGAGTCGTACTGGGCGTAGAACAGGGTCAGGTCGGTGACCAGATCCTTGACCACGGGCTGGTGCGGCAGGGGGCCGATCGAGATGCTGGACGACGAGCATTCGTCCCAGCCCTTGGTGCAGGCCAGGGTGTTGCGCCCGTCGATGTTCATCGAGCAGGAGCCGCAGATGCCCTCGCGGCAGGAGCGGCGGAAGGCCAGAGTCGGGTCGATGGTGTTCTTGATGTGGATCAGCGCGTCCAGCAGCATCGGGCCGTGGTCGTCGGCCGAGACCTCGAACACGTCCCAGCGCGGATTGGCGTCCACCTCGGGATCATAGCGATAGACCTTGTAGGTCTTGACGTTCTTCGCCCCCTTGGGGGCCTTGTGCACCTTGCCACGCTGGGGCTGCGACGCACGGGGGAGGGTCAGTTCAGCCATGCTTAATACACCCGCGCCTTGGGTTTGATGTAGTCGATCTCGTCGGTCAGGGTGAAGTCGTGAACGGCGCGATAGTCGATCTTCACCCGCTGGCCCGGGGTCTTCCAGGCCAGGGTGTGCTTCATCCAGTTCACGTCATCGCGGTCGGGGAAGTCCTCACGCGCATGGGCGCCGCGGCTTTCCTTGCGGTTGGCCGCGCTTTCGATGGTGACGGCGGCCTGGGCGATCAGATTGTCGTATTCCAGGGTCTCGATCAGGTCGGTGTTCCAGATCATGCCGCGGTCGGTGACGCGGATGTCGCCGATGGCATCGTCGATGGCGCGCAGCTTGGCCACGCCCTCGTCCAGCGTCTTGCCGGTGCGGAAGACGGCGGCGTCGGACTGCATGGCGCGCTGCATGCTGAGGCGCAGCTCGGCGGTCGGCGTCGAGCCCGAGGCGTTGCGGAACCGGTCCAGACGGGCGACGTGGGCGTCGGTCGCCGAGGCCGGGGCGTCGGGCACCTTCGAGGCCTTGTCGACCACTTCACCGGCGCGCAGGCCGGCGGCGCGGCCGAACACCACCAGATCGGTCAGGGAATTGGAGCCAAGACGGTTGGCGCCGTGCACCGAGACGCAGGCGGCCTCGCCCACGGCCATCAGGCCCGGGACCACGACACTGCCGTCGTCGCCGGCCTTGGTCAGGACCTCGCCGTGATAGTTCGTGGGAATGCCGCCCATATTGTAGTGGACCGTCGGCAGCACCGGGATCGGGGCCCTGGTCACATCGACCCCGGCAAAGATCTTGGCCGATTCGGAGATGCCGGGCAGGCGCTGGTGCAGGACCTTGGGGTCCAGGTGGTCGAGGTGCAGGAAGATGTGGTCCTTGTTCGGGCCCACGCCGCGCCCTTCGCGAATTTCGATGGTCATGGAGCGGCTGACCACGTCGCGGCTGGCCAGATCCTTGGCCGAGGGGGCATAGCGCTCCATGAAGCGCTCACCCTCGGAATTGGTCAGATAGCCGCCCTCGCCGCGCGCACCCTCGGTGATCAGGCAACCGGCGCCATAGATGCCGGTCGGGTGGAACTGGACAAACTCCATGTCCTGCAGCGGCAGGCCGGCGCGCAGCACCATGGCATTGCCGTCACCCGTGCAGGTGTGGGCGCTGGTGGCCGAGAAATAGGCGCGGCCGTATCCGCCGGTGGCCAGAATGACCATCTTGGCGCGGAAGCGGTGCAGCTGGCCGGTGTCGAGCTGGAGCGCGGTGACGCCGGTGCAGGCGGCGGGGCCCGAGGCCTGGTCCTGCATGATCAGGTCCAGCGCGAAATATTCGACGAAGAACTTCACCTCGCGGCGCACCGACTGGCCGTACAGGGTGTGCAGGATGGCGTGACCGGTGCGGTCCGCGGCGGCGCAGGTGCGCTGCACCGGGCCCTCGCCATAGTTTTTGGTCATGCCGCCAAAGGCGCGCTGGTAGATCTTGCCTTCCTCGGTGCGCGAGAAGGGCACGCCCCAGTGTTCCAGCTCATAGACGGCCTTGGGGGCCTCGCGGACCAGATATTCGATGGCATCCTGGTCGCCCAGCCAGTCCGACCCCTTGACGGTGTCGTACATGTGCCATTTCCACGAGTCCTCGCCCATATTGCCGAGCGAGGCCGAGATGCCGCCCTGGGCCGCGACCGTGTGCGACCGGGTCGGGAAGACCTTGGTGACGCAGGCGACCTTCAGCCCCTCGCGGGCTGCACCCAGCGCCGCCCGCAGGCCCGAGCCCCCGGCGCCCACGACGACGACGTCATATTCGTGATCGACGAATTCGTAAGAGGCCAAACGACTAGACTCCGAAGCCGGCCGGCAGCGGGTCAGAGCCCACCGCCAGTCGTGTGATGAACAGCAGGCCGATGACGGCCAGAGACAGGCACAGCAGGGTGTTGAGGCCGAGCAGCAGGCCCAGGGTCGAGCGCTTGTGGATGTAGTCCTCGACGATGACCGTAATGCCCATATTCATGTGCCACAGGGTGACCAGCCAGGTGGCGGCCAGCAGCCAGGCGTTCAAGGGCTGGACGAACCAGTCAAGCGCGCCTTCATAGCCGGTGCCGGTGATCATGGCGGCGGACCACAGGGCCCACAGGGTCAGGGGCACCAGCACCAGCGACGACAGCCGCTCGGCCAGCCAGCCGCCCGCGCCCTTGCGCTCGGCGACCTTGACGTTCTTGCGATAGACAGACCTGTGCGCGCTCACAGCGTCACCTTTCCGGAAGCGAACAGCCAGACCCAGAAGGCCAGGGTGGCGACGACGGCGAACACCAGGGTGATCGTCGTCAGGGTCGAGGCGCCCTTGGGCGACAGGCCCGCGCCGGTGTCCCAGATCAGGTGCCGGACCCCGGACGCCAGATGATAGAAGCCCGCCAGCGACAGGGCGAACCAGATGAGCAATCCAAACGGCGACCCGGCCAGACCGACAAAGGTGCCATAGGCCTCGGGCCCGAAGGCCAGCGCCCCCAGCCACAAGGCCACCAGCACGGTGCCGCCTGCGAGACCCGAGCCCGTAATGCGGTGCAGGATCGACCCCAGCATGGTCACATGCCAGCGCCAGATCTGCAGGTGGGGCGAAGTCGGACGGACGCGGCCGTTCGGCTGGGGAGTGTAGAACTGGGGCGGTCCGGCCTGATCGGCGGGGCTGCCCGAAAGGGGTTCCGACATGCGAATGGTTCTCAAAAAACCCGGGACAAATCAACGGACGGGAACGGCCAAGGCTTTAGAGAGCCGCGCGAGCCCCTGTCAACGAAACGCCGTGTCACAGGGGAAGTTACGAGACCGGAAACGTGCCGGGCAGGCGGGGTGGCCATCTGCCGCAGTCGCGCGTTAGGGTCGGACCATGATCGCGACTGTCCCTGCTTTTCTGATCGTCCTGTCCGGCCTGCAGGATCCCGGCCCGCCGCCGCAGGATCCGGTGCCCCTGCCCAGCCAGTCCCTGTATGAGGCCCCGGCCATCCGCCCGTTTGAGCCACCCGCGGGCTTCGGAGATGACGGTGCGGAGGGTGACAACAGCACCGGTACCTGGCGCGGACCGATCCGCGGCATGGTGACGATCAATGCCTATGAAGGTCAGTTCGAGGCCGGACCGACCGATGCGGCGCTGGCCTATGACCAGGGCGTGATCTCGGCCGAGATGCGCATGGATCAGCGCATGGGCCCGATGGACGGCGCCTGGCAGCTGGTCGATCCCGAGGGTGGTGTGCTGATGTCGATCGTGCTGGTCGATTATGGGCCGGGGCAGCCGATCGAGGGGGCATGGATGTCGCGCACCACACCCGCGGCGGGCACCCTGACGTCCGGAAGCCGGGACGGAGACACCGTCAGCCTGCTGCTGATCGGGGAGGGGCCGACCGAGGGCGGGCGGCTGGAGTTGCAACGGGTCGGGCGCGGCTGGTCCGGCACGCTTCAGGGCGAGCGCCGTCGCCTGAGAGTCAGCCTGGTCCCGAAACCGGACTAGGCTGCGCGGATGATCGCCATCAGGGTCTCGCGCTCGACATCTGGCCACGGCTGAGGTGTGCCGCGTCCCCAGACCGGATCGGGCCAGACCGGATCATCGCGCCTGCGCCCGATGACATGCAGATGCAGCTGGGCCGTGACATTGCCGAGCGCCGCCAGGTTCAACTTGTCGACCGGTCGCTCCAGCACCTCGCCCATCTGCCGGACCAGCGCCCCGGCGCGCAGCCCCTCGTCCAGAAACCGGGTCCGGTCCTCCGGCGACAGGTCCTCGATCTCGACCCTGCCGGGCACGCGCGGGATCAGGATCAGCCACGGAAAGCGCGCGTCGTCCTGCAGCCGCACCTGACACAGCGGCCAGTCGGTGACGGCAAGGGATCCGGCGTCAAAGGCCGGGTCGGCAGCAAAGGCGGTCATGCCCCAGCCTTGCAGTGCGGTGCGCCCGGGTCTAGACCGCCGCCCAGACTTTTTACCTCCCCATCGCTGACTGGAGACTGCCCATGGCTCGCGCCAAGATCGCCCTTATCGGTGCCGGAATGATCGGCGGCACCCTGGCCCACGTTGCGGCGCGCGAGGCGCTGGGCGACGTGATCCTGTTCGACATCGCCGAGGGCATGCCGCAGGGCAAGGCGCTGGACATCGCCGAGGCCACCGCCGTGATCGGCACCGACGTCTCGCTGAAGGGCGCCAATGCCTATGAGGACATCGCCGGCGCCGACGTCTGCATCGTCACCGCCGGTGTGCCGCGCAAACCCGGCATGAGCCGCGACGACCTGATCGGCATCAACCTCAAAGTCATGAAGGCTGTGGGTGAGGGCATCAAGGCGCATGCCCCCAACGCCTTCGTCATCTGCATCACCAACCCGCTGGACGCCATGGTGTGGGCCCTGCAGAAATTCTCGGGCCTGCCCAAGGAGAAGGTCGTCGGCATGGCCGGCGTGCTCGACTCGGCCCGCTTTGCCTATTTCCTCGCTGAAAAGACCGGCGTGTCGATCCAGGACATCCACGCCTGGACCCTGGGCGGTCACGGCGACGACATGGTGCCGATGGTGCGCCACTCGACCGTCGGCGGTCTGCCCCTGCCGGACGCGGTGTCGGCCGGAATGCTGTCGCAGGGCGAGCTGGACGCCATCGTCGAGCGCACGAGGAAGGGCGGCGGCGAGATCGTGGCCCTGCTGAAGACCGGCTCGGCCTTCTATGCCCCGGCGGAATCGGCCATCGCCATGGCGCGGTCGTACCTGCTGGACCAGAAGCGCGTCCTGCCCTGCGCCGTCTGGTTGTCGGGCGAATACGGTCTGTCGGACCTGTATGTCGGCGTGCCGGCCCTGATCGGCGCGAACGGCGTCGAAAAGGTCATCGAATTCTCGACCAATGACGATGAGAAGGCGATGTTCAAGAAGTCGGTCGAATCCGTCCAGGGCCTGATCCAGGCCTGCAAGGACATCGACGCCTCGCTGGCCTGAACCTGATCCCTCGTGATCCTGCCCGCGATCAGTTCGTGGGCAGGGTCACCGGGGCCGGGGCCGTGGTTTCGGTCGTGGGGGCGATCAGGCCTTCGATGAAGCGGGCCAGCAGTTCCAGCCAGACGACCGTCGGGTCGTTCAGCTGATCGACACCCAGACCAGCCAGCAGCAGCACGTCGAACTGCAGCACCGCGGACGGCGTGCCATCGACGTTCGACTGCAGATAAGCCTTCACAAAGCGCTGCTCGCGATTCCAGGCATTGATCCGGTCCAGCGACAGGCCGTCGGCCACGATGTTGGCGGCGAACTGGATGTCCTGACAGCGGCCCGCAGCGTCGCAGCCGTAGAAGAAGATCAACCAGTTGGCGCTGCCGTCATTGACCCGCAGCAGGGTCTGGCCCTCGATGGTCTGCGGTTCCTCGACCGTGGCGCCCTTTTCCATCAGCCAGGCGCGAACCTCCGCGGGGGTCAGGCCGACGACGGCCTCCTGCGTCGGGGCTGCGACCGGGACGGCCAGGGACGCCGCGCCCGGATCGGCGGCGGCGAGGGCGGGCATCGCCATCAGCAGGGCGGGGGCGGCGATCAGGGGCGCAAGGGCGCTCAAACGACGAAACATCAATATCTCCCTTTGAGGTTCATTTATCTGTGGGGGGCGAGGGGGGCGATCCTGTGGCGGACAACCAGGCCTTGCCGGTCATTTCCTTGAGGCGCGATACGGTGCGGCCAAATTCGAAGGTCTCCAGCCCTTCGGGATAGAGGTCCTCGGCCGGGGCGGCGGCCAGAACCACCAGCCGTGTGCGGGCTTCATACAGGGCATCGATCAGCGTCACCAGACGGCGGGCGGCGGCGTGGTCGTCGGGGCGGAGTACCGGCACATCCTCGAGGAACAGGGTGTGGAAACGGTCGGCCAGCGCCAGATAGTCATTGGCGCCCAGCGCCCTCTGGCACAGGTCGGCAAAGGTGGCGCGCGCCATGCCCCCCGCCGTTCGTTCGATGACCAGGTCGCGGCCCGTGACCTGCATATGAGTGGGCTCTTCCGGCTGGTCGCCTTTCAGGTCGTCCCACAGTTTGTCGAAGGCCATCCGGCGGCCCGTGTCGGCGGGGGCGTACCAGACGCGCGAGGTGGCCAGCCGGTCGATGCGCCAGTCTCTCGATCCCGCAACCTCGACCCTCTCGCAGCGGGCCTCGATGAGGTCGATGAAGGGCACGAACAGCTCGCGGTTGACGCCGTTGAGATAGAGGTCCTGCGGTCGGCGGTTCGAGGTCACGGCCAGCACCACCTTGTGCTCGAACAGGGCCTGGAACAGCCGGCCAAGGATCAGGGCGTCGGCGATGTCGGTGACCTGCAGCTCGTCAAAGCACAGCAGGCGGGCCTCCGAGGCGATCAGGGCGGCGACGGGGCCGATCGGGTCGTCGCCCTTCCACTGTCCGAAGGTGGCCTTGCGCGCCCGCTTGTCGCCCTCACGCCAGCTGCGCATCAGGATGTGAACGCGCGACAGGAAGGCGTGGAAGTGGGCGCGGGTCTTTCGCGGCTCCTGAATATTGGCGAAGAACAGGTCCATCAGCATGGACTTGCCGCGTCCGGGCGGGCCATACAGATAGATGCCGCGCACCTCGGGCACGCCGCCGAACAGGCCGCGCCGCTTCAGATCCTTTTCCAGCCGGGCGAGGGCTTTCAGGGCCGCGTCCTGACCCGGATCGGGCTTCAGGGAGCCGTCTTTCAGCTTTTTCGCGTGGACGCGTTCGATACGGGAGACCATGCGACGGGGATAGCGGGCGTCGCCGCGACTGAAAAGCGATTGCGTGGCACGGGGGAATGACTACATGCAGGGCCTGCACCCGCTTTCCCCAACAGCCCTCAAGTAGCGAGCGCCCGCGGCGCGAGCGTAGGGCGTCCGAAGGACATGACCATTATGGGCTATCGCGTCGCCGTCGTAGGCGCCACCGGCAATGTCGGCCGGGAAATGCTGAACATCCTCGAGGAACTGAACTTCCCGGTGACGGAGATGCACGCGGTTGCGTCGCGCAAGTCCAAGGGCATCGAGGTCAGCTTTGGTGACCGGACGGTCAAATGCGAGAGCATCGACAGCTTTGACTTCTCGACCGTCGATCTGGTGCTGATGAGCGCCGGCGGCGATGCCAGCCGCGAATGGTCGGAAAAGATCGGCAAGGCCGGTCCGATGGTGATCGACAATTCCTCGGCCTTCCGCATGGATCCGGACGTGCCGCTGATCGTGCCCGAGGTGAACCCGGACGCGATCAAGCTGGCGACGAAGAAGAACATCATCGCCAACCCCAACTGCTCGACCGCCCAGCTGGTGGTGGCGCTGAAGCCCCTGCATGACGCGGCGAAGATCAAGCGGGCGGTGGTCTCGACCTATCAGTCGGTGTCCGGCGCGGGCAAGGCGGGCATGGACGAGCTGTGGACCCAGACCAAGGCCATCTATGGCCTCGGCGACGCCCGTCCCAAGCATTTCCCCAAGCAGATCGCCTTTAACCTGATCCCGATGATCGGGGCCTTCCGCGACGACGGCTATACCGAGGAAGAGGCCAAGATGTGGGCCGAGACCCACAAGATCCTCGATCCGGACATCCAGCTGACCGTCACCTGCGTGCGGGTGCCCGTGTTCGTCGGCCACTCCGAATCCGTCAATCTGGAGTTTGACCGTCCGATCTCGCCCGACGAGGCGCGCGAGATCCTGCGCGAGGCGCCCGGTGTGCTGGTCGTCGACAAGGCCGAGGCCGACGGTTACGTCACGCCGATCGACGCAGCGGGCGAATTCGCCGTCTTCGTCAGCCGCATCCGCAAGGACCCGACGGTCGAGAACGGCCTGAACCTGTGGGTGGTCTCGGACAATCTGAGGAAGGGCGCGGCGCTGAACGCCGTCCAGATCGCCCAGCTGCTGGACGAGACCGGCATGATCAAGCCTGCCGGCGGCTATCGCACCCTGACGGTCTGAGGTGACGGCTTCCGCGCCCGACGCCCGCGCGGCCCTGCTGGCGGGGCTGGGATGTTATGTGCTGTGGGGTCTGTCGCCGCTGATCTATCAGCCGATGGGTGCGGCGGGGGCGGATGCCTTTGAGATCATGGGCCACCGGGCAGTCTGGGGCCTGCTGTGGGCCACCGTGCTGGTCCTGTGGGCGCGCCAGTCGGACCAGGTCAAGGCCGCCTTTGGCGACCGCCGGACGCTGGGCTGGCTGATGCTGTCGACCGGCCTGATCGCCCTGAACTGGGGCCTGTTCGTCTGGGCGGTCAACAATGGCCACACGCTGGAGACCAGCCTCGGCTATTATCTGAACCCGCTGTTCAATATGGCGCTGGGGGCCTGGCTGTTCCGCGAGCGGATCAGCCGTGCCGGCCTTGTAGCCATCGGTCTGGCGGCGGCGGGCGTGGCCCTGCAGGCCGTGGCGCTGGGGCGGTTGCCGATCGTGTCGCTGACGCTGGCGGTGTCGTTCGCGGCCTATGGGGTGATCCGCAAACGCGTCCGGGCCGATGCCCAGGCGGGCCTGTTCGTCGAATGTTTGATCATGGCGCCGTTTGGACTGGCCTGGCTGATCTGGTTGCAGACACAAGGGGCGGGGGTGTTCTTCGAGAGTCCCAATGCGGCCTTCTGGCTGGCCATGGCCGGGCCGGTGACGGTCGGGCCGCTGGTGCTGTTCTCCTGGGCCGCGCGGCGGTTGCCGCTGACCACCATCGGCTTTCTGCAGTTCGTCGCCCCGACCATCAGCTTCGTCATCGGGGTCAGTCAGGGCGAGGATTTCACCTGGCTGCGCGGGGTGTCGTTCGGCTTCATCTGGCTGGGGGCCGCCGTCTTCCTGTGGGCGGCCTGGCGCCGGGCGCGACTGGCCCGCAAGGCGTTGGAATCGCAGGCTGAGCCGGTCTGAGGCCCGCAACCATTCTCCGCTCATCCCCACGAAAGTGGGGACCCAGTCCTGGTCTCGATCACCCTCTGCTGATCAGGTTCTGGTACACGGGACAACAATCCGGATGCGGCCAAATCACTGGGTCCCCGCGTCCGCGGGGATGAGCGGGAGTGGGATCAGGTAACCGCGCGGCGCAGGGTCAGCAGGGCCTGCTCGGTTAAAGCGGCATCGCCGACCGCCAGAATGCGACCGTCGTCGTGCGGAGGGTTGCCCAGCCAGTCGGTGACCTTACCCCCTGCGGCCTCGATCAGGGCGACCAGCGCGGTCCAGTCCCAGGGCTTGAGCGCCGTTTCTGCGACCAGATCGATATGGCCCGAGGCCAGCATGGCATAGGCATAGGCATCGCAGCCGAGGCGGGCGAGGCGAGCCGTGGCGCGCACCTGTCGCCAGGCGCCCAGTTCGGCGCCGGTGAAGATGTCCGGGTCGGTGGTCGAGATCACCGCATCGTTCAGTTTCGGACAGGCACGGGTGGCAATCGGTGTGTCGGTGCCGCGCGCGACGCAGCGGGCCCCCGACGGGCCGCCGAGGAAGACCTCGTCCAGATACGGCTGGGCCACGGCGCCCACGACCGGGCGGCCCTGATGGGTCAGGCCGATCAATGTGGTCCACAGCGGCAGGCCGGCGACAAAGGCGCGCGTGCCGTCGACCGGGTCCAGCACCCAGACCCATTCGGCGTCGGGCCGATCTGCACCGTATTCCTCTCCGACCACACCGTGATCGGGAAAGCGCGTCTCGATCAGGCGGCGCATGGCGGCCTCGGCCCCACGATCGGCCTCGGTCACCGGGTCAAAGGCCCCCGGTTCGCCCTTGTCCTCGGCCACAGCGCCCGTGCGGAACAGGGGCAGGGTCACGCCTGCGGCGACGCGGGCAAGCTCGAGGGCGAAGGCTTCATGTGCGGTCATGGGTGGGCGGCATACAGACGCCGCCGCCCGTCGTCACCCATTTAAGCGATGGCGTCGCCTTCCGAGTGCAGCGACTTGGCCAGATCCAGAAGGCGACGGCGTGGACGCTCGCCCAGCTGGTAATAGGCCTGGATCAGGTCGAGGGTTTCCTTGCGGGAAAACATCTCACCCCCCGCACCCCCGGCGGTCTCGCTGCGCTCCAGCGCCTCGGTCAGGCCGTCATAGAAATAGCTGACGGGCGTTTCCAGCGCTTCGGACAGCTGCCACAGGCGGGCGGCCGAGATGCGGTTGGCGCCGCATTCGTATTTCTGGATCTGCTGAAAGCGGATGCCGACCTGGGTGGCCAGCTGCTGCTGCGTCAGGCCCAGAAGGCGGCGGCGGCGGCGCAGACGGCGCCCCAGGTGAAGATCGATGTCAGTGGCCATGGCCAGTTTCCCCGTGTTGCGACCTGTCCCGAAACGGAACGGCTCGCCCTCCACGCGGCAAACCTCATGCCGGTATCGCGTCACGAGGGAATGACAGCGTTCGGCGATTGCGTCGGAATCCCGTCCTTCATGCAACCCGGCGCGACGGAGCGCATTTAAGGTTCAGCTTGGACACATATGGAAGGACGCACACATGAACATCATTTTCTGGATCATCGTCGGTATCATTGCCGGCTGGCTGGCTGAACAGATCATGGGCCGCAGCCACGGCCTGCTGACCAATCTGATCGTCGGTATCGTCGGTGCCGTGATCGGTGGCTTCCTGGCCAATGCCCTGGGCTTTGCCTGGGGTGGCTGGATCGGTTCGACCATCGTCGCCACCATCGGCGCCATCATCCTGCTGTTCCTGCTGGGACTGGTGAAGCGCCGCGCCTGATACGGGTGACGGACTGAAAAGAGAAAGGGCGGCTCCTTGCGGGGCCGCCCTTTTTTCATGTCCGGTTGAGCGCAAACCCTATTCGGGGCGGATGCGCTTCTTGCGGAACGAGGGGTTCAGGGTCTGCTTGCGCAGACGGATCGACTTGGGCGTCACCTCGACCAGTTCGTCCTCGTCGATATAGGCGATGGCCTGTTCCAGTGACATGACGCGCGGCGGCGTCAGGCGCACGGCCTCGTCCTTGCCCGAGGCGCGGACGTTGGTCAGCTGCTTGCCCTTGATCGGGTTGACGTCCAGGTCGTCCCAGCGGCTGTTCTCGCCGATGATCATGCCCTGGTAGGTCTTTTCGCCAGCGCCGACGAACATGACGCCGCGATCCTCGAGGTTCCACAGGGCGAAGGCGGCGGTCTCACCGTCCGAGTTCGAGATCAGCACGCCCTTCAGGCGGCCGGCGATCTCGCCCTTGAAGGCTTCATAGTGGCTGAACACGCGGTTCAGCACGCCCGAGCCGCGCGTATCGGTCAGGAATTCGCCCTGATAGCCGATCAGCGAGCGCGAGGGGCATTTCAGCTGGATGCGGGTCTTGCCGGCACCCGAGGGACCCATGTCGGTCATCTCGGCCTTACGCGCCGACAGCTTCTCGATGACGATGCCCGAGAACTCGTCGTCGACGTCGATCATGACGTCCTCGATCGGCTCCAGCTTCTCGCCGTTCGGACCTTCCTGGAACACCACGCGCGGGCGCGAGATCGACACCTCGAAGCCTTCGCGGCGCATGTTCTCGATCAGCACGCCCAGCTGCAGTTCACCGCGACCGGCCACCTCATAGGCGTCGCCGCCCTGGGTGGTGGTGACGCGGATGGCGACATTGGCCTCGGCTTCTTTCAGCAGGCGGTCGCGGATGACGCGCGACTGGACCTTGTCGCCCTCGCGGCCGGCCAGCGGGCTGTCGTTGACCGACACGGTCATGGAGATGGTGGGCGGATCGATCGGCTGGGCGGGCAGGGCGTCGGTGACTTCCATGGCGCACAGGGTGTCGGCCACGGTCGCCTTGGACATGCCTGCAATGGCGACGATGTCGCCCGCCTCGGAGCCCTCGTCCAGGGCCGTCCGCTTCAGGCCGCGGAAGGCCAGAACCTTGGTGATGCGGCCGCGCTCGATTTCCTTGCCTTCGCGGTCGAGGGCGTGGATCGCCATGCCGGGGACAGCCTTGCCGCTCTCGATCCGGCCGGTCAGGATTCGGCCCAGAAACGGGTCCGACTCGATCAGCACGTTCAGCATCTGGAACGGCTTGTCCTTGTTCTCCTGAACCTTGGGCGGCGGGACGTGGTCGACGATCAGGTCGAACAGCGGCGACAGGTCGTCATTGGGCTTGTCCAGATCCAGCGTCGCCCAGCCGTTGCGGCCCGAGGCGTAGATGTGGGGGAAGTCCAGCTGTTCATCGGTCGCGCCGATGGCCGCGAACAGGTCGAAGGTCTCGTTGTGGACGCGGTCGGGATCGGCGTGGGCGCGGTCGACCTTGTTGATGCACAGGATGGGGCGCAGGCCCATCTTCAGCGCCTTGGTCAGCACGAATTTGGTCTGGGGCATGACGCCCTCTTCGGCATCGACCAGGATGACGCAGCCGTCCACCATGCCCAGGATCCGCTCGACCTCGCCGCCGAAGTCGGCGTGGCCGGGGGTGTCGATGATGTTGATCCGGGTCTCGCCCGCCTTGCCGTTCCAGAGCACCGAGGTGCATTTGGCCAGGATGGTGATGCCGCGCTCTTTTTCCTGATCGTTGGAATCCATGGCGCGCTCGGTGGTCGCCTCATTGGCGCGGAAGACACCGGACTGGGCCAGAAGCTGGTCGACGAGCGTGGTCTTGCCGTGGTCGACGTGGGCGATGATGGCGACGTTACGAAGGTTCATTGGAATATCAGACGTGCAGGGCGGCCGGCAGAGGCGGGCCGCAGGGTGAGGGCGACGGTGCGGGGAGCGCGCGCCTCATACAGGGCCGCGCGACGAAAGGCCAGCCATGGTCGCTTGGCGGTGCCGTTCCGTCGGTCTACAGCAGCGCCATGCCCGAACTTCCCGAGGTTGAAACCGTCAGGCGGGGTCTGGAGCCGGTGCTGGCGGGGGCGACCCTGTCGGACGTGCGCCAGAACCGCGCCGACCTGCGCTTTCCTTTTCCCGATCGGTTCGCGGACCGGCTGGACGGTGCGCGCGTGCTGACGGTCAATCGCCGGGCCAAATATCTGCAAATGCCCCTGTCGACCGGCGAGACCTGGGTGACCCATCTGGGCATGACCGGGCGGTTCACCCTGGACGGCGAGATGCTGGGTGAGTTTGAGACCAACGCCCCGGCGCGGGGGCCGCATGAGCACCTGAGCCTGTACGCCACGGGCAAGGGCGTCGCCACGCGGGTGGGCTATGCCGACGCGCGCCGGTTCGGCTTCATGGGCCTGATCCCGACCGATGAGATCGAGGCCCACCCCTGGTTTGCCGGGCTGGGGCCCGAGCCGATGGGCAATGCCTTCTCCGCCGATCATCTGAAGGCGCGCTTCAAAGACCGCCGTCAGCCGGTCAAGGTTTCCCTGCTGGATCAGCGCCATGTGGCGGGGCTGGGCAATATCTATGTGTGCGAGGCGCTGTGGCGGGCCGGCATTTCGCCGGGGGCCGCCGCCGGCAGCCTGTCACAGGTGCGGCTGGAGCGGTTGACAGTCGCGGTGAGGGATGTGCTGGGCGAGGCCATCGCGGCCGGCGGCTCGACCCTGCGCGACTTTGCCAATGCCGACGGCGGTCAGGGCTATTTCCAGCACAGTTTCGACGTCTATGGCCGCGAAGGTCAGCCCTGCCGCCGCAATGCCGACCACCCTGTCATTCGCAGACAGGTCCAGGGCGGCCGCTCGACCTTCTGGTGCCCGGCCTGTCAGAAACGGTGAAGGCCGCTTCGCCTTTCGCGCGGTGGCGAGGCTTGCTAAGCCGCCCGCACAGAAGATGGAGTCCCCATGACCGACACCTATGACACCCTGGCGATCGAGCGCCACGATGACGGCTATGCGGTGGTGACGCTGAACCGGCCGGAGGCGCTGAATGCGCTGAACTCGCAGCTGTTTCGCGATCTGGCGGCGTTTCTGGATGCGGTCGAGCACGATGATACGGTGCGCTGTCTGATCCTGACCGGATCGGGCGACAAGGCGTTCGCCGCGGGGGCCGACATCAAGGAGATGGCCGACCAGACCTATGCCCAGATGTATACGGGCAATTTCTTTGCCCTCGGCCACGACCGGATCACCCGGTTCAGGAAACCGATCATCGCGGCGGTCAACGGCTTTGCCCTGGGCGGGGGCTGCGAGCTGGCCATGCTGTGCGACTTCATCGTGGCCAGTGACAAGGCGAAGTTCGGCCAACCCGAGATCAATCTGGGCGTGGCCCCCGGCATCGGTGGCAGCCAGCGCCTGACCCGGCTGGTCGGGAAATCCAAGGCCATGGACATGGTGCTGACCGCCCGCATGATGGACGCGGCCGAGGCCGAACGCGCCGGGCTGGCCAGCCGTGTCGTGCCGCACGAGACCCTGATGGACGAGGTTCGCAAGATCGCCGCGCGCATCGCCGCCCAGAGCCCGCTGGCCGTCATGGCCAACAAGGAGATGGTCAATGCCGCGCTGGAGACGACCCTGACCCAGGGCGTCCAGTTCGAACGCCGCCTGTTCCACAGCCTGTTCGCCTTCGAGGACCAGAAGGAGGGGATGGCGGCCTTTGTCGAAAAGCGGAAGCCGGCGTTCAGGGGGAAGTGAACGGGTCTGCGGACTCGCGTTGACCCCTCAAGAGCTTTCCGCTATAGCCGCGCGCTCTTGAGATTTCCGCGCCGTGGACGGGTTCCGCGGCGCTTTCTGTTCAAAGGTTCTGACTGATGGCCAACAACGCCGGTGCCAAGAAGGCGATCCGCAAGATCGAGGCCCGTACCGAAGTGAACAAGGCGCGCCGCACGCGCGTTCGCACCTTCCTGCGCAAGTTCCAGGAAGCCGTGACGGCCGGTGACGCCACCGCCGCCAAGACCGCTTTCGTCGAGGCCCAGTCCGAAGTGATGCGGGCCGTGTCCAAGGGCGTGGTTCACAAGAATACGGGCTCGCGCAAGGTGTCGCGTCTGGCCGCCCAGCTGAAGAAAATTTCTGCAGCCTGACGACGACCGCTTCGGCGGCACTCTGACGGCCCTTCACGCAGCTGTCATGCGAAAATTCAGAGATTTCAACGGCGAGACAGGGTTTCCTGTCTCGCCGTTTGCATGTGTGCGGATAACCGTTCGCAACGAATTCTGTGCTCGCCTGTGTGGCGAAATCGACAATTTCTCAAGCGTGAAATGGCTTTAGCGGAGTCAACAAATTTAACTGCGTTTGGGGTCGCGAATCAGCGTTGACGCTCCTCGTCCCGGGAGTAGTTTGGACCTCCATCGCACTTCCATCCCAACACGGATGAAGGCGGCGCGGAACAAGATTTCGTGTCGGTGGGAGATGTCTGTTCGAGTGCCTTACCAGGCCCGAAAAGCACCAGCTTTTCGGGGCGGGCGGGGTCGTCCCTGAAGTCAGGGGCGCCTCCGGGGTCATCGGGGCGGGGGTGCGAGGCAGAAGCTTGGGATGCGTGATGCAGGGTGGCACAATGATGGCGAGCGAGACGACGGCGATGACCGATCCGGACCGGATCTGGACGGAGGCGGCCGTGCGGCTGCGTTCGGAAATCGGCGACGGACCGTTCAGCTCCTATATCGCGCCCTCGGCAGTCCGCATGGACAGCGCGGGCCAGCTGATCCTGGTCACGCCCACCGCCTATGCCCGCGACTGGGTGCGCAAGAATGCCCTGCGTCGCGTCAATGAACTGTGGCTGGGCCTGGACGGCCTGTCGCGCCGGCTTGAGGTTCGCTGCCGGGCCGAAATGGGCTCGGTGCCGCCGGCCTCGGCCGTGCAGGGGGCGCCCGCTGCCTCCGCACCCTCGGCCGGTTTCCAGCCCATGCCGGCCCCGACGGTCGGCCCCGTGGCCGACGGCCCGCGGGCCGTGCGCGCCGCCGGTTTGCAGGATCGCCTGACGTTTGACGGCTTTGTCGAGGGGCACGGCAATGCCTTTGCCCTGGCGATCGCCAAACAGGTCGCGGCCTGGGCCGACGGCCATTTCAATCCGGTCTTCCTGTGTGGCCCTTACGGCTTCGGCAAGACCCACCTGCTGAATGCTATCGCCTGGGAGGCCCAGCGCCTGCGGCCCGAGGCCCGGGTGGTCTATCTGACGGCCGAGCGCTTCCTGTCGACCTTCGTCAAGGCCATGCAGGACCGCCAGACGGCGGCCTTCAAGGACAGCCTGCGCACTGCCGACATGCTGCTGATCGACGATGTGCAATTCGTCGGCGGCAAGACCTCGACCCAGGAAGAACTGCTGTCGACCCTGACCGCCCTGATCCAGGACGGCCGCCGGGTGGTGCTGTCGGCCGACCGGCCGCCGCTGGCCCTGACCGAGATTGAACCGCGCCTGCGCGGGCATATGGCCTCGGGCCTGACCTGCCCGATCGAGCCGGGCGACCGGGCGCTGAAGCTGGCCGTGGCCCGCAACCGGCTGGAGGCCCTGTCGCGTCTGGGCGTCGTTGACGGCGTGATCGGCGATGCGGTGCTGGAACATCTGGTGGACCGGACCCCGGGCTCGATGCGCGAGCTGGAGGGCGCCGTCACGACCCTGGCCGCCGTGTCGGGCGGGCGACTGTCGGCCCTGACGGTGGAGGATACGCAAAAGCTGCTGGGAGCGGCCCTGCGCGGCGGCCCCGAGCGCCGCATCACCGTCGACGAGATCCAGAAGACGGTCTCCGAGCATTTCAACCTGAAACAGGCCGACCTGCTCAGCGAGCGCCGCACCCGTTCGGTTGCCCGTCCGCGCCAGATCGCCATGTATCTGTGCAAGCAGCATACGACCCGGTCCTATCCCGACATCGGCCGGCGCTTCGGTGGGCGCGATCACACGACCGTGCTGCACGGCGTGCGCAAGATCGACAGCCTTTTGGCCACCGATGAACAGATCGCCCGCGACGTCGAGACCCTGACCCGCAAGCTGCGCGGCTAGGGTCCGCGGGGCGCGAGGTGTGGTCCGTCCACACCCTTATCCACACCTGCCGTCCGGGTTGGCCGAGGAGGCGGGGCCTGATGTTCAAGCCCTTTCTTGCTCTGGCCGCGCGATACGCTAGTGTCCAAGGCCCTTCTTTCTCGTGGCGGCCCTGAGTCGCTGCGTCCGGGCGAGACGACATGCAGCTGACTATCGAACGATCCGCGCTCCTCAGGGCTCTCAGCCACGTCCAGAGCGTTGTCGAACGCCGCAACACCATTCCGATCCTCGCCAATGTGCTGCTCAGCGCAGGCCGCGACCGGCTGTCGTTCTCGGCCACCGACCTCGACATGGAAATGGTCGATGAGGCCGAGGCTGTCGTCCAGGTCGAGGGGCAGATCACCGCCCCCGCCCACACCCTGTACGAAATCGCCCGCAAACTGCCCGAAGGGGCCGAGGTGTCGCTGGTCTATTCGGGCGACGATCCGCGCCTGACGGTCCAGGCGGGCCGGTCGAAGTTCAACCTGCCGGTGCTGCCGGCGGGCGACTTTCCGGTCATGTCGACCGAGGCGGGCGGGTCGCGCTATTCGCTGGCCAAGGAAGACCTGATCCGGCTGATCGACAAGACCCGGTTCGCCGTCTCGACCGAGGAAACCCGCTATTATCTGAACGGCCTCTACCTGCACACGGTGGCCGAGGACGGCGTGCCCCTGCTGCGCACCGTGGCCACCGACGGCCACCGTCTGGCCCTGGCCGAGACCCCGGCCCCCGAGGGCGCGGCCGGCAGCCCCGGTGTGATCGTGCCGCGCAAGACCATCGATCAGGTCCGCCGCCTGCTGGACGACGGCTCGGGCGCGGTCGAGGTAATCGTCTCGCCGCAGAAGATCCGCTTCGAATTCGGCCAGGCCGCCCTGACCTCCAAGGTGATCGACGGGGCCTTCCCCGACTATATGCGCGTCATCCCCAAGGGGAATGACAAACAGGCCGACATCGACCGCGCCGTCTTTGCCGCCGCCGTCGACCGGGTGGCCACCATCTCGGCCGAAAAGAGCCGCAGCGTGAAACTGGCCTTCGAGCTGGACCGCGTGACCCTGACGGTGCGCAATATGGAGGCCGGGCAGGGCGTCGAGGAGGTCGAGATCGGCTATTCCGAAGAGCCCTTCGAGATCGGCTTCAACGCCCGCTATCTGCTGGACGTCTGCGGCCAGATCACCGGCGAGACCGCCGCCTTCAAATTCGCCGACCCGGCCAGCCCGACCCTGGTCCTCGATCCCGGCGACCCCGGCGTCCAGTATGTGCTGATGCCGCTGAGGGTGTGAGCCTGAGTGGCGAGTGGCGAGTGGCGAGTGACGAGCGCACCTTCGTCGCCGCACTGATTTCCTACCGCGCAGCCTGCTCGCTGGGCAGGCGTGTGTTCTCGCAACTCGCCACTCGCCACTCGCCACTGGCGCAGCCGTGATCACCACCCTCACCCTCACTGATTTCCGTTCGTACGGGACCGCGCGGCTGGAGCCGGGGGCGGGGCCCGTGGTGCTGCATGGGCCGAACGGGGCGGGCAAGACCAATCTGCTGGAGGCGCTGAGCCTGCTGACGCCCGGCAAGGGGTTGCGTGGGGCGACGGCGGCCGAGATGGGGCGGCGCGAACCGGGCGAGGCCTCGGGCCGGCCCTGGGCCGTGGCGGTCGAGCTGGACGACGACACCCGGCTGGGCACGGGCGTCCCCGGCAATGGCGCCGCGCGGCGCATTGTGCGCATCAATGGCGAGACAGCCCAGCCGGGCCGGCTGCTGGAGTATCTGCGGCCCGTCTGGGCCACGCCGGAGCAGGACCGGCTGTTTTCCGATGCGCGGGCCGACCGGCTGCGCTTTTTTGACCGGCTGGTGTTCGCCGCCGTGCCCGACCATGCGGCCGCGGTCGCCGCCTATGACAAGGCCCTGCGCGAGCGGCTGCGCCTGTTGCTGCAGGCGGCCGAGGGGGGTGAGGCCGACCCCCTGTGGCTGGACGCGCTGGAGGCCCGGCTGGCCGAGGCGGGGGCCCGCATGGCCGGGGCGCGGGTGGCGGCCCTGTCGGCGCTGCAAGACGCCATTGATGCCCGTGCCGGGCGACCCTTCCCCCAGGCCGATCTGGGTCTGGCAGGTGAGGCCGAGCGGCGCACAGGGGCGGGTGAGGAGGCGGAGACGGTCGAGGGTTTTTTGCGCGACGGTTTCCGGGCGGCCCGTACCCGTGACGGGGCGGCGGGCCGCTCGCTGTTCGGCCCGCACCGGACCGACCTGACCGCCCTTCACCGCGAAAAGAACCGACCGGCCGCCGAGGGGTCGTCGGGCGAGCAAAAGGCGCTGGTACTGAACCTGATCCTGGCCCAGATCACCCGTCTGGCCGACCAGACGGCGCGGCCCCTGCTGCTGCTGGACGAGGCTCCCGCCCACCTCGACGCCGACCGCCGCGCCGCCCTGTTCGACGAGATCGTGGCACTGGGCCGCGAGCGGGGCCTGCAGGCCTTCATGACCGGCACCGAACGCGTGCTGTTCGAGGGTCTGGAGGGGCGAGCGCGGTTCGTTCGCGTGGCCGGGGGTGCCCTCGTCGCGGAGTGAATCCAGGGTAGCTTCCGCCACCCCTTTTCCTCGCAATTCCTGCCGAATTTCCTATATATTTAGCCGGTTCGACACGGGGCAGATTCGTCTGGCTAACCTTCCGTGTCCGCCCCTGTTTTCCAGGCCCGCCAGACGGGCGTCTCATCGACCGACTTCATGACCGATCCGACTGCCGACATGCCCGAATACGGCGCCGATTCCATCAAGGTTCTCAAGGGGCTGGATGCTGTCCGCAAACGGCCCGGCATGTATATCGGCGATACCGACGACGGTTCGGGCCTGCACCATATGGTCTATGAGGTGGTCGACAACGCCATCGACGAGGCTCTCGCCGGTCACGCTGATCTGGTGCAGGTGATCCTGAACGCCGATGGATCGGTGACGGTCACCGACAACGGGCGCGGCATTCCCACCGACATCCACGAAGGCGAGGGCGTCTCGGCGGCCGAGGTCATCATGACCCAGCTGCACGCGGGCGGGAAGTTCGACCAGAATTCCTACAAGGTCTCGGGCGGTCTGCACGGCGTGGGCGTGTCGGTCGTCAACGCCCTGTCGGACTGGCTTCAGCTGAAGATCTATCGTCATGGCAAATCGCACGAGATGCGCTTTGAGCGCGGCGATACGGTCAAGCCGCTGGTGGTCACCGGCGAGGCCCCGATCCGCGAGGATACGGGCAAGCCCCTGACCGGCACCGAGGTCACCTTCTATCCGTCGGTCACGACCTTTTCGCACATCGATTTCGACCTGAAGACGCTGGAACACCGCCTGCGCGAGCTGGCCTTCCTCAACTCGGGCGTGGTCATCAAGCTGATCGACCGCCGCCATCCCGAGCCGGTCGAGATCCTGTTGCACTATGAGGGCGGGGTCGGGGCCTTTGTCCGTCACCTCGACAAGTCGAAATCGCCGATCCTCAGCGACGTCATCGTCATCCGCGGCAAGAAGGAAGGGATCGAGATCGATCTCGCCCTGTGGTGGAACGACAGCTACCACGAGACCATGCTGTGCTTCACCAACAACATCCCCCAGCGGGATGGAGGCACCCATCTGTCGGCTTTCCGCGCCAGCCTGACGCGCGTCATGGGCGCCTATATCGAAAGCTCGGGACAGGCGAAGAAGGAAAAGGTCTCGGTCTCGGGCGAGGACGCGCGCGAAGGTCTGACCTGCGTCCTGTCGGTCAAGGTGCCCGATCCCAAATTCTCCAGCCAGACCAAGGACAAGCTGGTCTCGTCCGAGGTGCGTCCGGCGGTCGAGGGCCTGTGCTCGGAAGGGTTGTCGACCTGGTTCGAGGAGCATCCGGTCGAGGCCAAGCTGGTGGTCGCCAAGATCGTCGAGGCCGCTGCTGCCCGCGAAGCCGCGCGCAAGGCCCGCGACCTGACCCGGCGCAAGTCGGCGCTGGAAATCTCCAGCCTGCCCGGCAAGCTGGCCGACTGTCAGGAACGCGATCCGGCCAAGTCCGAACTGTTCATCGTCGAGGGCGACTCCGCCGGTGGCTCGGCCAAACAGGCGCGCAACCGCGAGAACCAGGCCGTCCTGCCCCTGCGCGGCAAGATCCTGAATGTCGAGCGGGCGCGCTTTGACCGGATGCTGTCGTCCGACCTGATCGGGACGCTGATCCTGGCGCTGGGCACCGGCATCGGTCGCGACGACTTCAACGCCGACAAGCTGCGCTATCACAAGATCATCCTGATGGCCGACGCCGACGTCGACGGCGCCCACATCCGGACCCTGCTGCTGACTTTCTTCTATCGCCAGATGCCCGAACTGATCGAGCGCGGCCATGTCTTCATCGCCCAGCCGCCGCTCTACAAGGTGACCAAGGGCAAGCACGGCCGTTATCTGAAGGACCAGTCCGAGATGGACGCCTATCTGATCGAGGAGGGCGTCAGCGAGGCCACTCTCGATCTGGAAGGTGGCGAACGTCGTACCGGCATGGACCTGCAGGGACTGACGCGCGAGGCCAAGGCCTTCAAGGCCAGCGTGGATCGCCTGTCGCAGCGCGCCCCGGCCTTCGCCATCGAACAGGCGGCGCTGGGCGGCCTGTTCGACGAGAACGCGCCGCTGGATCAGGCCCTGCTGGACCGGGTCTCGACCGGGCTGGACCGCTATGCCGAAGAGGGCGACGGCCCGTGGAGCGGGGCGCCAGGGGATCAGGGGGCTGTGGTCTTCAATCGCGTCCGCCGCGCCGTGGCCGAGACCATTGTGCTGGAGGAGGCACTGATCCGTTCGCTGGATGCGCGTCGTCTGGGCGAGCGCGCCCACGCCTTTGACGGGGTCTTTGACGTGCCCGCCACCTACCGCCGCAGGGAGCGGACGGCGACCGTGCGGGGCCCGCTGGACCTGTTTTCTGTGGTGCTGGAATCGGGCCGCAAGGGCCTGTCGATCCAGCGCTACAAGGGCTTGGGCGAAATGAACCCGGACCAGCTGTGGGAGACCACCCTGGACGCCAATGCCCGCACCCTGCTGAAGGTGCAGGTCAATCAGGCCGACGAGGCCGACGACCTGTTCGCCAAGCTGATGGGCGATGTCGTCGAGCCGCGCCGCGAGTTCATCCAGGAAAACGCCCTCGACGCCGCCGTCGACGTCTAGGCGTTAGCGGGTCTGGCCGATGAAGGCGGTCACGGTCGGGTAGGATCCCTGGGCGGAGCGCTTTTCATTGCAGACCACCTCATAGAGGAAGCCGTAATTGGTGCCCTCATTGACCGTGTCCCACTCTTCGATGGTTTCCTCGTAGCGGTCGGTCAGCTCGCCCCTGCCGTCGTAGCTGTCCGTGGCCAGGAAGCGGATTTCGCGGCTGCCACAGCGGAAGGCGTAGGTGTCGATCTCGTGGCTGAAATCGCTGCCGGTCAGCGGGACGCGGGCCATCCGCACGCGGGTGCCTCCTTCGGTCGTCACGATCTGGCCGGCATCGGCCAGATAGGCCGTGGTCGCGTTGCGGGAAAAGGGATGCCAGTCGGTGACGGGCGCGGTCGAAATCGGCGGGTCCTGGTCGGCAACGGGTATCAGGCCGAGGGCCAGGGCAGTGAGGATCGAAGTCAGCATCGGTGTCTCCCCCAAGAAGATCCGGTGACAGAAGAGGCCGATCACGCAAATTTGGCAAGAGCCGGATGATCTGCCTCATCCGGGCCGCGTTCCTGATGAGGATGGCCTCATGATTTCGCTGCTTGCCCTGACCAGTCTGATGCTTGCGCTGGCGACGCCGCTGGCGACCGGCCCCGAACTGGCACCTGCGCCTGGCCGGTTTGCGCCCGCGACCGAAGTGCCCGGCCAGCCTGTCAGAACTGCCGCTCAGCAGGCGCGGTTCACCTCGGACCGGATCGTCGTCGAGGTTCGCACGCCCGCTGATCCGAAACAGCCGGTGCGCGACGTGATCCTGATTCCGGGCCTCGCCTCGACTGCCCTGGTCTGGGAGCCGGTGGCCGAGCGGCTCAGCCGGACGCACCGGGTGCATCTGGTGTCGGTGCGTGGCTTTGGAGAGCTGGGGGCGGGCGACAACGGACGCGGCTTGGTCGCAGGCCCGGTCGCCGCCGAGGTGGCCCGCTATATCCGCACCCGGGGTCTACGCGACCCGGCCGTCATCGGCCATTCCATGGGGGGGCAGATCGCCCTCAGACTGGCGTCCGATCCGGGGGTCGACCTGGGACGGATCATGATCGTCGACGCCGCGCCCTTCTTTCCATCGCTGGTCGATGACCGGGCCACCGGACAGGATCTGGAGCCGATCGCCGCCGTCGCCTATCAGGCCGTGCTGTTCCTCGGCGACGACGCCCTGGCCCGTCAGCCCTGGGCCGAGGGCATGGGCTCTACCGCTGGCGCGCTGGAGGCCTGGGTCGGCTGGCAGGGGGGCGATGCGCGGGTGCTGGCGCAAAGCCTGTATGAAGTCATGACCGTCGATCTGCGCCCCAATCTGGCGCGCATCAATGTGCCGGTGACCGTGGTCTATGGCTGGAGCCGTCGCGAGGACTCGCCCCGCTATCAGCTGCAATCGTCCTGGCAACAGGCCTACCGGGGCCTCAGGCGGCCGGCGCGGCTGGTGCCGATCGAGGGGGCCGAACACATGGTGATGATCGACCAGCCGGTGCGCTTCATGGCGGCGGTCGACGAGTTCTTAGGCAACCCCTGAGCCTGATCCGGAGCTCAGGCGGCCTCGACGTCGTGCGTCCGGGCCAGAACATCCAGCACGGCCCGGCCATAGGTGGTCAGCTTGGACTTGCCGATCCCGGGCACGCTCGACAGGGCATCCAGACTGGCGGGTCGCGCTTCGGCCAGCGCCAGCAGGGTGCGGTCCTGAAAGATGACATAGGGCGGCACACCCTGGGCATGGGCCACTTCGCGACGCCAGGCGCGGAGCGCCTCGAACCGTTCACGTGCCCCGGCGGGCAGCCGCGCCACAAGGTCGGTGGCCGGGGCCCGTTTGCCGGCGGATCGCGCCGCCTGCGGGGCTTCGCGCCTTAGCCGCACCTCATGGGCGCCGCGATAGACGGCCCGCACCGCTTCCGGGTCGCCGAGGCCGATCAGGGGACGTCCGTCGTTCGGGTCCTCGATCAGCAGGCCCTCGAACACCAGATGATCCAGAATACGGCGCCATTCGCTGACCGGCAGGTCGCGCCCTATGCCCCAGGTCGACAGGCCCTGACCCAGACCCTCGCCGTCCTTCTGGCGTCCGGTCAGATGGTCGATGACCCGGCCCCGGCCATAGCGGCCCTCCAGCCGGTGGACGGCGGCCAGGGCCTTTTGCGCCTCGGTCGTCATGGCGACCTGTTCGGGCGGGCTGCGGCACAGGTCGCAGACACCGCAGGGCTCGGCGCCCTCTTCCCCGAAGTAGTGGCGCACCGCCTGCGGCCGGCAGACGGCCCCGTCCAGCATGCCATACAGCTGCCAGACCTTGCGGCGCTGGGCGGCCATGACCTCGGCGTCCATGGGGCTGCCGTCCAGTCGCTTCAGCGACCATGCCACATCGGCCGAACCGTAAAGGGTGATCCCCTCGGCCGGATCGCCGTCGCGGCCCGCGCGACCGACCTCCTGCCAGTAGGCCTCAAGCGAGCCGGGCGGGTCGGCGTGCAGCACATAGCGGACGTCCGGCTTGTCGACCCCCATGCCAAAGGCGATGGTCGCCACCATCACCCCCTGATCGGCCTCGAGGAATCGGGTCAGCCGGTCATGGCGCTCGCGCGTCTCAAGGCCCGCATGATAGGCGACCGCGTCGTGACCGGCGCCAGCCAGCGCCTCGGCCAGCCGCTCGCAGCCCTTCCTCGATCCGCAATAGACGACGCCGGATACGCCGCGCCGGGCCTCGACCAGCTCGACCACCTGGGCCTCGGTTTTCGCCTGTCCGCCCGCCTTGGGCAGGGCTGAAAGGCGCAGGTTCGGACGGGCGAAACTGTCGACGAACACCTCGGCCGCCCCGATGTTCAGCGACTGCAGGATGTCGGCGCGGGTGCGGGCATCGGCGGTCGCGGTCAGCGCCACGGTCGGCACATGGGGAAAGCGCGCCTTCAGCCGCCCCAGATTGCGATAGTCGGGGCGGAAATCATGGCCCCATTGGGAGACGCAGTGGGCCTCATCGACCGCGATCAGCGACAGGTCCAGCTCGGCCAGCCGGTCCAGCAGCCAGGACGAGGCCAAGCCTTCGGGCGAGACGTACAGCAGCTTGATCTCGCCTGCCCGTATCCGGCCCCACAGCGCCGCGCGGGCGTCGGAATCGAGCGAGGAATCCAGCCTCGCCGCCGGCACGCCCAGCTGGTCCAGCGCCGCCACCTGATCGCTCATCAGGGCGATGAGGGGCGAGACCACCAGCGCCAGCCCGGGCCTCATCAGGGCGGGAATCTGATAGCACAGGCTCTTGCCGCCGCCGGTCGGCAGGACTGCCAGCACATCGCGCCCGTCCAGAACCGCCTGGATCGCCGGGGCCTGCAGGCCGCGAAAGTCGTCATGGCCCCAGATGCGCTGCAGCAGGGATCGGGCGGTCGGGGGGCTCCCGCTGGCGGACGAATCACAGGCCATGCCCGGTTCTGCCGGATGGGGCCGGACGTGTCACCCGTGCCCGCCGCGACAATTGCCGCTATAGGCCGCCTTATGAACAGCCTGATCTATGGTCGCCCGCCCCTCATCTTCGATCCGCCGACCGATGCCGTGCAGGTGTCGCCGCGCCACCCGGGCGCCGGGGTGCTGGAAGACCTGACCCCTGAAAGTTTCGATCACGCCGTGGTCCACGCCCCCGCCGGGGCCGTCGAGCGGCGCTATACGCTTGCCCTTGTTCTCCGCGCGCTGAAGCCCGGCGGCCGGATCAATGCCATGGCGCTCAAGACCAGGGGCGGCGCCCGGCTGGCGAAGGAGCTGAAGGGCTTCGGGGTCGACTGCGAGGTCGTCTCCAAGGCCCACCACAAGCGGTGTCTGGCGACGCGACCGGACGCGCTGACCGGGATCGAGGTGTCGATCAAGGCGGGCGCCCTGCGGCAGGACCCGGAGTCCGGCATCTGGACCCAGCCGGGCCTGTTCGCCTGGGACCGGGTCGATCCGGGCACGGCCCTGCTGATCCGGCATCTGGGCGCGCTGAAGGGTCGGGGGGCCGACTTCGGCTGTGGCTATGGCGCGCTGGGGCAGGCGGTGCTGGCGCAGGACGCGGTCACCGAACTGACCCTGATCGATCTGGACCGGCGCGCGGTCGAGGCGGCGCGGCGCAATCTGACCGACCCGCGCGCCCGTCATCTGTGGGCCGATGTGCGCACGCTCGACAGCCTGACTGATCTGGACTTTGTCGTCGCCAATCCGCCCTTCCACGACGGCGGGGCCGAGGACCGGGCGCTGGGTCAGGCCTTCATCGACCGGGCGGCGAAGTCGCTGCGTACCGGCGGCACTCTGTGGATGGTCGCCAACCGGCACCTGCCGTACGAGGCTGGGCTGAAGTCGGCCTTCAAGGCAGTGCGGGCCGTGGTCGAAGGCGAGGGCTACAAGATCATCGAGGCCCGCAAGTGAAGACCCCCACCGCCCGCGTCGATCGCCTGCTGTCCTCGCTGGGCTATGGCTCGCGCACCGAAATGGCGCGAATGGCGAAGGCCGGCGGCATTGTGCTGGACGGGGCGGACCTGACCGATGTGTCGAAGCGCATCGCGCTCGCGCCCGACCTGCCGACGCGGATGGAGATCGACGGCGAACCGCTCGATCCCCTGCCGGGGCTGGTGATGATGATGCACAAGCCGCTGGGCATGACGTGTTCGCACAAGGAGGACGGCGCGCTGGTGTTCGACCTTCTGCCCGGGCGCTGGCGCCAGCGGGACCCGGCCATTTCGACCGTCGGCCGGCTGGACAAGCAGACCACCGGCCTGCTGCTGCTGACCGACGACGGGGCCCTGCTGCACCGGATCATCAGCCCGAAACGCCATGTGGCCAAGGTTTACCGCGCCACCCTGGCCCGGCCGCTGGAGGGGGGCGAGGGCGCCCTGTTCGCCTCGGGCGAGCTGGTGCTGGAGGGCGAGGACAAGCCCCTGTCGCCCGCGATCCTCGAGGTCATTACCCCGACCGAGGCGACCCTGACGGTGACCGAGGGGCGCTATCATCAGGTGCGACGCATGTTCGCGGCGGTCGGCAATCACGTCGAGGCCCTGCACCGGGAACGGGTCGGCGCCCTGACCCTGCCCGACGACCTGCCCCCCGGCGAATGGCGGCTGCTGAGCCCGGAGCAGGTCGACCTGATCTTCGCTTGACCGCCTGCGCCGACCGGTTCACCTGACCGGCATGACCCTGGCCAAGATCTGCGGGCTGACGACGCCTGAAACCCTGACCGTCGCTGTCGAGGCCGGCGCAGCCTTCGTCGGTCTGGTGGCGTTCGAGAAAAGCCCGCGCCACCTCGCACCCGAAGACGCGCGACGCCTGCTGGATCAGACCGGCATGGTCGAGAGCCGCCGCGCGAAGGTCGTGGTGGTGACGGTTGATCCGGATGACGCCCTGCTGGACGCCCTGACCCGGCATGTGGCGCCCGACTTCATCCAGCTGCACGGCCATGAGACGCCCGAGCGGGCGGAGGCGGTGCGAGCACGCACCGGGGCCGGGATCATCAAATGCCTGCCGGTCTCGGGGCCTGACGACCTGACGCCGGTCGCCGACTGGGCCCCGGTGGCCGATCACATGATGTTCGACGCCCGCACCCCGGCAGACGCCGCCCTGCCCGGCGGGATGGGATTGAGCTTCGACTGGACGCTGCTCAGGGGGGCGGATCTGCCGCGTCCGTGGTTCCTCGCGGGGGGGCTGAACCCGAGCAATGTGGTCGAAGCGGTGCGGCTGTCCGGCGCACCCATGGTCGATGTGTCCTCTGGCGTCGAGCGCGCGCCGGGTGTTAAGGAACCCGCCCTCATCCGTGCCTTTCTTGAGGCCGTAGGTACCCTCCCCGGGAAACAGTCATCGTGAACGCTTCGCTCTCAAACGCTTACACCTGGCCTGACGCCGAGGGCCGGTTCGGTCCGTTCGGCGGCCGGTTCGTCGCCGAAACCCTGATGCCCGCCGTCCACGAGCTGGAAGCGGCCTGGGACGCGGCGCGCGCCGATCCGTCGTTCCAGGCCGAGCTGGACGACTTCCTGACCCACTATGTCGGTCGCCCCAGCCCGCTGTATTTCGCGGAGCGTCTGACCGAGCACCACGGTGGCGCCAACATCTGGTTCAAGCGCGATGAGCTGAATCACACCGGCGCGCACAAGATCAACAACTGCATGGGCCAGATCCTGCTGGCCCGCCGCATGGGCAAGACCCGCATCATCGCCGAGACCGGCGCCGGCCAGCACGGCGTGGCGACCGCCACCGTCTGCGCCCGCTTCGGCCTGCCCTGCATCGTCTATATGGGCGCTGCCGACATCGAGCGTCAGGCGCCGAATGTCTTCCGCATGAAGCTGCTGGGGGCCGAGGTGCGGCCCGTCACCAATGGCCGCGCGACGCTGAAAGAGGCCATGAACGAGGCCATGCGCGACTGGGTCTCGAACGTCGGCGACACCTTCTACATCATCGGCACGGCGGCGGGTCCGCACCCCTATCCGGCCATGGTCCGCGACTTCCAGAGCGTCATCGGGCGCGAGGCGAAGGCGCAACTGGCGGCGCGCAACGGCCGTCTGCCCGACGCCTGCGTGGCCGCCATCGGCGGCGGCTCCAATGCCATCGGCCTGTTCCACCCCTTCATCGGCGACGAGGGCGTGCGCCTGATCGGCATCGAGGCCGCAGGGCTGGGGCTGGAGGGCAATTCCCACGCCGCCAGCCTGCAGGGCGGACGCCCCGGCGTGCTGCACGGCAACCGCACATACCTGCTTCAGGACGACGACGGCCAGATCCTGGAGGGCCACTCCATCTCGGCCGGCCTCGACTATCCCGGCATCGGGCCGGAGCACGCCTGGCTGCACCAGACCGGCCGCGCCGAATACCGCGCCGCCACCGATGCCGAGGCGCTGGAGGCCTTCCAGCTGTGCTCGAAGCTGGAGGGCATCATCCCTGCGCTGGAGCCCAGCCATGCGCTGGCCCGCGTCGGCGAAATCGCGAACGAGGTCGGCAAGGGCGGCAATGTCGTGCTTAACCTGTGCGGTCGCGGCGACAAGGACATCTTCTCGGTCGCCAAGCACCTGGGGGTGGAGCTGTGACGACGATAGGCAGCGAAGTTGTCAGGGCTCTCATTACACTCGCGTTGGGCACGCAGGAGCCGATACTTTTGCCAGGTTTCGCAGACCTCCAATTGCTTCCGGGGGCCGTAATGAGCGAGGACTGCGTTCAGATCCTGCCAGAGTTGCCGGAGGGTCGGATGGCCTGTCTGCGCACGATTCCGTTGCGCATCAATGCGTTGGCGCGGGATTACGGAGCCGAAGCGACGGAGAAAGGCTGGCGCTGGGGTTCGGGAGCGGGTAGCGCGATCTGGTACGAACGTGACCGGACCGACGGGCAATGTGATCGCCTCACCTTGTTGGCGTTCTGGGATTTTGAAAAGTATGCGGAAACCGAATTGCCCAGCTACGCGCCTATGTACCTAGCGATATTCGGGTCGACTGAAGACTGTGTTCAGGCCTCACAATGACCGCCGCCCGTATTGACGCCCGCTTTGCTGCGCTGAAGGCCGAGGGTCGGGCGGGTTTTGTGGCCTATGTGATGGCGGGCGATCCGTCGCCCGGGGCCACGCTCGACATCCTGAACGGTCTGGTCGAGGCCGGGGCCGATGTGCTGGAGCTGGGCTTTCCCTTCTCCGATCCCATGGCCGAGGGGCCGACCATCCAGCGCGCCGCCCTGCGCGGGCTGAAATCCGGCCTGACGCTGAAGGGCACGCTGGAGCTGGCGCGCCGGTTCCGCGAGGGGAATGCCGACACCCCCCTGATTCTGATGGGGTATCTGAACCCGGTCGAACAGATGGGCTATCAGGCCTTCGCCGAGGCGGCCGATGCGGCCGGCGTGGATGGCGTCATCATCGTCGATTGCCCGCCCGAGGAATCCGCTGAACTGGTCGAGGCGCTGGACGCCGCGCACCTGTCGCTGATCCGGCTGGCCACCCCGACCTCGGACGATGACCGGCTGAAGGTCATTGCGCGCGGCACCTCGGGCTTTGTCTATTATGTCTCGGTCGCCGGCGTGACCGGGGTCAAGGAAGCCGTGGCCGGCGATGTGGCGCCTGCGGTGGGCCGCGTGCGCTCTGCCACCGGCCTGCCCGTCGCGGTCGGTTTTGGCGTCAAGACCCCCGAACGCGCCGCCGAAATCGCCCGCGTCGCCGATGCAGTGGTGGTCGGCTCGGCCCTGGTCGACCGCATCGAGGCCGCTGTGACCGAGAACCGTGACCCGGTCGCCGACGTTCTGTCCCTTGCGCGGGACCTGTCGCACGCCGTGCATAACGCGCGCGCCGCCGAAATCGTGTAGAAGATCGCCCATGGCTGACCGCAAGACCCCCGACCGTCCGCAACCGCCCGCCCGCCCCCAGACGCCAAACCGGGGTGGCTGGCTCAGCCGCTTCGCCCCCGGGGTGCGCAAGATCGTCGGCCGCCGCGACACGCCCGACAATCTGTGGGTCAAGGACCCCGATACGGGCGAGATGCTGTATCGGTCGGATCTCGAGACCAGCCTGTGGGTCACGCCGACCGGCCGCCACATGCGCATCAATGCCCCGACCCGGCTGCGCTACACCTTTGACGACGGCGCGTTCGAACCTATCGACACCCCCGAGGTACCCGAGGATCCGCTGAACTTCTCGGACGGCAAGCCCTACCGCGACCGTCTGGCCGCCGCGCGCAAGGCCTCGGGCCGCCGGGACACCATGGCCATCGGCTATGGCGAGGTCGGGGGCAGCCCGGCCGTCGTCATCGTGCAGGACTTTACCTTCATGGGTGGCTCGCTGGGCATGGCGGCGGGCGAGGCCTTCATCGCCGCCGCCGAGGCTGCCATTGAACGCAAGGTGCCGCTGGTCTGCTACACCGCCGCCGGCGGCGCCCGCATGCAGGAGGGCGCGCTCAGCCTGATGCAGATGGCCCGCACCACCCTGGCCATCCAGGACCTGAAGGCCCAGCGCTTGCCCTTCATCGTCGTGCTGACCGACCCCACCACCGGCGGGGTGACGGCCAGCTATGCCATGCTGGGCGATGTCCATCTGGCCGAGCCGGGCGCCCTGATCGGCTTTGCCGGCCCCCGCGTGATCGAGGCCACCATCCGCGAGAAACTGCCCCCCGGGTTCCAGCGGGCAGAATATCTGCAGGAAAAGGGCATGGTGGACCGCGTCGTCCCCCGCGCCGACCTGCCCCGCGTGCTGGGCCAGATCCTGTCCATGCTGATGGACGGCCGCAAGGCGGCCTGACCGCCGTGGACCCGATCTCCGCGCGACTGCGGGCCCGGCATCCCCAACGGATCGACCTGTCGCTGGAGCGGATGACCGCCCTGTGCGCGGCGCTGGGCGATCCGCAGCTGAACCTCCCGCCTGTGGTCCATGTGGCCGGGACCAATGGCAAGGGCTCGACCGTCGCCTTCCTGCGGGCCATGGCCGAGGCGGCGGGCTTGCGCGTCCACGTCTATTCCTCGCCGCATCTGGTGCGGTTCAATGAGCGCATCCGGCTGTCCGGGAGCCTGATCAGCGATGCGGCGCTGGAGGCCATCCTCGACCGGATCGAGGCCATTCCGGGCGAGGCGACCGTGTTCGAGAGCACCACGGCGGCGGCCTTTGTCGCCATGAGCGAGGTGCCCGCCGATCTGGCCCTGATCGAGGTCGGGCTGGGCGGATCGCTGGACGCCACCAATGTCCTGCCGGTGCCGCAGCTGGCCGTCATCACCCCGGTGGACCATGACCATGCGGAGTTCCTCGGCACCGATCTGGCAAGGATTGCGGGTGAAAAGGCCGGCATTCTGAAGCGGGGGGGACGGGCTGTGGTTGCCCGCCAGCCCGAGGTCGCCCGCGACGTCATCGGCCGGGTCGCGGCCCGTAATGGCGTCGCCCTGTCGGTCATGGGCGAGGACATCGACGCCTTTGTCGAACACGGGCGGCTGGTCTTCCAGGGGGCCGACCGGCTGCTGGACCTGCCCCTGCCGAACCTCAGCGGCCCGCACCAGATCGACAATGCCGGTCTGGCGGTCGCCGCCGCGCTCGACCTCGGCCTGACCGTGGACGCCATCGAGGCGGGCCTGACCTCGGCCGTCTGGCCCGCGCGCATGCAGCGGCTCAAGGCCGGGCCCTATGGCACCCGCGCCGAGGCGGCCGGGGCCGAGCTGTGGCTGGATGGCGGGCACAATCCCCATGCGGGCCGCGCCCTGTCCGAGGCCCTGCTGGAGCGTCAGCGCCGCGATCCCCGGCCCATGGCCCTGATCGTCGGCCTGCTGGCCTCAAAGGATGCGGGCGGCTTTTTCCAGACCCTGCGTCTGCTGGATGCACCGGTCATCACCGTCGATTTCGAGGGCGCGGCCGTCCCCGCCGAAGCGCTGGCGGCTGTGGCCCGGGGTCAGGGGCTGGGCGCGCTGCCCGCCGACAGCGTGGACGAGGCGGTCCGCCGCGCGCTCGACCTCGGCGCCGGCCGCATCATCATCTGCGGCTCGCTCTACCTGGCGGGGGAAGTGCTGGCCGCGTCCGAGGACACCTGGCCGGTCTAGGACCAATCGACATTCAGGGATTCACTTGGGCCTGAATGCGTGATTCATAGGTCTCCGCTTTGACGGAGGTCTGTGATGGGTGTGAAGCGGTACGAACTGGATGAAGCGCAGTGGGCTCGGATC
>Ga0207882_1000076_pt1 | contig 59026 bp, 59 predicted proteins | sample MalvirmetaMSP103_FD_184228 | JGI IMG/M metagenome (GOLD analysis project Ga0207882, IMG submission 184228) | Marine viral communities from the Deep Pacific Ocean - MSP-103 (SPAdes) | ecosystem: Environmental > Aquatic > Marine > Oceanic | place: Pacific Ocean | collected 2011-05-15 | reverse complement strand
ACAATACCAGCGCACCGCCCACAGGATCACATCACCCTGGAAATGGCGCCACTTGAAATCCGTCATCGTTCCGTCCGTCCAATCTCCGCCAAGCATGCTCAAGCTTCACGATTTTTGCAACAGAGCCATTTTGGCCATGTTGAAGAACAAAGATTGAACATGGCGATCTACCAGGCTCGCTCTTGTCCTCCAATCTCGTAAACATCGGTCTCGATCGAGCACCTGTAGCTCTCTGCGATGTTGAACATCTCTGTCTGGAGAGATGCGATCTCATCATCGAGGCTGACGCCATCGGCACCCTGATCATAGGCGACGGTCAGCGTGTAATCGCAGTTCCCGGTCTTTTGCATCTGGTAATCCCGCTCCAGCATCGCCTCAATGCGCTCGCGAGCGGGCTTTCTGCCACGACCATGCTTGTTGAAGTTCTCGATGGTCAGATGCAGGGCGATGGTGACAGAAGGCGGCTTTTCCGGCAGCCCGATCCTTGAAGGAATGACGTCAAGCGCCCGATAGACGGTCATTCTTGAGATCTTGAGGTCGCGCGCGACGCTGGCCTTGCTCGCGCCGGCGGTGATCCGGCGTCGGATTTCATCGTCATCGATGTTTTTCTTCCGGCCTTTGTAGACGCCTTCGGCGCGCGCCGCCTCGATCCCGGCGCGCTGCCGGTCCTTGATGAACGTCAGTTCCATGTCCGCGACCATGCCCAGAATGGTGATCACCATCCGCCCCATGCTTCCGGCCGTCGTCACCTCCGGCTCAAGCACCCGCAATGAGGCTCCCTTCTGGTCGAGTTCATGAACCAGATTGAGAACATCGCGTGTGGAGCGACCGAGCCGATCGAGACGCAGGACGACGAGTTCGTCATCGGCGCGCAGGAACTGCATGATCGTCTCAAGCTCCGTGCGTCCAGTGCGCGATGCGCCCGAGCCTGTTTCGGAGCGGAGGATTTCACAGCCCGCTGCCTTCAACCGGGCAACCTGGATGTCGAGATCCTGGTCGATGGTGCTGACGCGGGCGTAGCCGACGCGGGTCATGGGCAAATCCGTCACATTAGGGTGGCTTTGCCCTCGTACAGTAACATTGGTGACGGAACCACCCTTTTGTGACATGTCGTATATGTCACTTCCGATCGTCACGTTCGGGTGCACCCAAATGGTGCGAGCGGAAAGGCCCCGGTCAGGCAGCAAGCCGCCCAAAATCGATCCGGCTATTCAGATCGAGGTCGAAGCGGCCATAAGGATTGACGTGGCTGTAAATCAGCGGTGTGAGGCCGCGATAATCATCCGGCGTCATCCGGCCCGTCCATTTCGGTTCCACCAGCACGCTCTGAAGCATTCGGGTGTTCACATAGACAAGCGACGCTTGCAGCAAATGTAGCGCCAGGACCGAGAGCTGCTGCTCATCGATGCGGTTAGTGGCGATCTCGCCGCCCTTGCCGAAGAAAACGAACCCATTGGCACTGTTCCAGTTTTCAACGACATTCAGGCCTTCATGAATTTCGCGGCGGAAGGACTCCTCGCGCAGATACCGGCACAGGAAGATCGTCTTGACCGCGCGGCCCAGCTCACTCAACGCCTTGTAGGTCGGGTGCATCACCTCGGAGCGGCTAAACCGGCGCAGGATCGCCTCCGGGTCGGCGGTTTTTGTCTGCATCGCGGCTGCATATTTGACCATCTCGTCATATTGCTGCTCGATCTCATCCCAGTTGATCGGACTGGAGAGGATCGGCTGCAAGTGGGGAAGCCGCGTTCGCATGCCGACATCGGGAAGAGCCAGCTTCTGGCGAGCGATCGCTTTCAGGCGGGGTGCAAGCTCAAATCCGAGAAGCCGGCAAAATGCAAAGCCAACCGCGCTTTGGCCATGACTATCAACATATTGTCGCTGGATTTCCATGTCGGTGCAATGGCGCAGCACGCCCTCGATCATGGAGGCGACCTCGGAGGAAGAGCAGCGCTTGAGCTGGGAATAGACGCATGTCGCGCGTCGTTCGACATGCCAGTAGATCATGACGCCCCGTCCACCATAACGCGCATGCCATTCCGTCATCAGGTTGCGATCCCAGGCTCCGAACTTTGTGGAATCTGACGCACAGGCCGTGCCGGCGTCCCCCCAGACTGCAGCATTGCGGATTGCCAGGGTCGCATTCGCAACCCTGGCACACGCCTCCTTGAGCGCCGCGGCATGAACGAAGCGGCGATGGACATGCAGCAGCTCTTCATTGCGCGTTTCGCGTGATCGCGGGCACTGATTTCATCTGATCGCGGGCAGCGATTTCACGGGAAGCCGGGCACCTATTTCACACGATCGCGGGCACTGATTTCGCGCGATCGCGGGCAGGCATGACCAACGAACTGCAGTTACTCCGCCTCCTGAAACACAGGAGGATTGGAATGCCGACAGGACGTTTGACCATGCGCCGTATTCGCGACGTTTTGCGATTGAAGTTTGCCCAAGGGCTGAGTGAGCGGGCGATTGCGTCCTCGCTTGGGCTTGGGAAAGGGAGTGTGGGCACGTACCTGCGGCGCGCCCGGGATGCTGGACTGGGCTGGCCCCTGCCGGAGGGGCTGGATGATGACAGCCTTGAGCTGCTGCTATTCCCGAACGCTTCAGACGTGGCCGATCCAGACCGGCCAGTTCCGGATTGGGCCGTAATTGATCAGGAACTGCGCAAGCGCGGGGTCACGCGCATGTTGCTGTGGCAGGAATACCGGGCACAGCACCCCCACGGATTTGGCTACACATGGTTTTGCACCCACTTTGACGCGTGGAAAGGCCGTGTACGGCCGAGCATGCGGCAAACGCATGTGGGCGGCGAAAAGGTGTTTGTCGACTTCTCCGGCGACACGATCGAGATCGTTGACCCGGCAACCGGTGAGGTGAAAGCGGCCAAGCTGTTCGTCGCAGCGATGGGGGCCTCAAGCTATACCTACGCCTTGGCTGTTGCCAGCGAAGGGCTGGAGGATTGGATTGCGGCCCATGTGGGGATGTTTGCCTATCTGGGCGGTGTGCCGAAGGTGGTCGTACCCGACAACCTGAAATCGGCTGTGATTAAGCCGGACCGCTATGATCCCGGCTTGAACCGGACCTATGCTGAAATGGCCGGGTACTACGGCACAGCAATCCTGCCGGCGCGCGTGCGAAAGCCAAAAGACAAGGCCAAAGTCGAGGTAGCCGTGCAAGTCGCCCAGCGCTGGATCCTGGCAAGGTTGCGCAATCGCAGGTTCTTCTCACTAGCCGAGCTGAACACTGCCATCCGGCCATTGCTCGACGAATTGAACATGCGCGTCATGCGTGACTATGGCGCCAGTCGCGCTGATTTGTTCGCCACATTGGATCGTCCGAACTTGCAGCCGCTGCCCGCCGATCCCTATGTCTTTGCGCGCTGGAAACGGGCCCGTGTCGCCCCCGATTATCACATCGAGGTAGATCGCTGCTGGTATTCTGTGCCGTTCAACTTGATCCGGCAGGACGTGGACGCGCGGGTTACTCATGCCACGGTAGAAATCTTCCATCGTGGCAAACGCGTCGCTAGCCATCTGCGCGATCCCGGACGGCGTAGTCATGTCACGGCGGCCGAGCATATGCCGTCGGCGCACCGCCGCTATGCCGAATGGTCCGCGACGCGCATTCTGAACAGCGCCGCAAAGCTGGGGCCCTCCGTGGCTGCGTTTTGCGATATCGTAATGCAGGACAGGCCGCACCCCGAACAAGGCTTCCGAACCTGCCTGGGCGTGCTGTCGTTGGCCAAAAGCTTCGAGCCCCGGCGGATCGATGCCGCATGCCGCCGGGCCGTCGCCATCAAGGCCCGATCGGTCGCATCCATCCGCTCGATCCTGAAGACCGGTCTTGATCAGGCTTTCCTGGAACCAGACCCCGAAGAGCTGCCGCTGCAACACCGCAACATCCGCGGCCAGAACTATTACCACTGACAGAGGAGATTACTGTTGCTGTCCCATCCCACTTGCGACCGTCTGGAGGCTATCGGGCTTTCCGGTATGGCAAAGGCACTTCATGAACAGCGGCGCGTTGGCGCGACGTTTGAAAGCCTCAGCTTTGAAGAAAGGCTGGGATTGCTCGTCGATCGCGAAGCTGCAGAGCGTGACGCCAAGAAGCTGGCTACGCGGTTACGTTTTGCCGCCCTGCGCCACGCGGCCTGTGTTGAAGATATCGACATGCGCAGCCCTCGCGGCATTGATGTCGCGGTGATGGCGCATCTGATCGATGGCAGCTGGATCAACCGGCACGAAAATTTGCTGATCACAGGGCCAACAGGGTTGGGCAAAAGCTGGATCGCCTGCGCACTGGGCAACAAAGCTTGCCGTGATGGTCGCCGGGTTGTCTATCATCGCGTGCCCCGCCTGTTCCAGATGTTGGCCATAGCCAAAGGCGACGGACGACATGCCCGCGTTCTCAAAGCCATCGAACGTACGGAACTGCTCATCCTTGATGATTGGGGGCTCTCAGTCCTGACGGCAACAGAGCGACGCGATCTGCTGGAAATCCTCGACGATCGACAAGGTCGGGGCTCCACCATCGTCACCAGTCAGCTTCCGGTGGATCAATGGTTCGAGGTTATCGGCGATCCCACCCTGGCAGATGCGATCCTCGACCGCCTGGTCCACAACGCTCACCGCCTAACCCTGAGCGGCGACAGCATGCGAAAAAAGATGAGCACCATGAAATTGCTTGACCAAAGCCTTCAGCCCTGACTCAATAACACCCGTTGGCCAGCCTGCCCGAGGGCGCGAAATGGCTGCCCGCGATGCCGTGAAACGCGTGCCCGAGATCGCGCGAAATCACTGCCCAACTTCCGCGAAATGCGCACTTCATAGCTGACATCGGGGGTGGCGCCGGCGATCCGCTTGAGCCCGGCATTCGTTCCCAGGCCGTAGAGGCATAGCAGGAGACGTTGATCCAGCGCGGTTTTCGGCAGTGCAACACGCGAGGCCGATGTTTCGAACGCTTCGAGAAGTCCCGTATCAAGGGCAGCCTCCTTCAGTACGTCGAGCAGCCCGGTCATCGGCCAGCGTTGGCCGATCTCGGTCTTGATCGAGGCGAGACCCCTGGGTTCGGGCAAGGGTTTGAACGGGGTGAGAGATATACGGTTCTCGCCGCGCCACAGCAGCCGAACCTTGTCGTTCCGGGGAATATTGGCATTGAGGAGCAACAGTTCCTGAGCAAGCTCTTCCCGGATGGCGCTTGAAAATGCACGCGCATCCGCCGTCAGGTTCAATCCTGTGTAATATGCTTCTCGCCGCGCATCGAAGTCCTTGGGAAGATCGTCATCGGGATTGCGGTATCGGTCCGCCCCGACAACCCAGATTTCCTTAGAACGGATGCGATCGCGCAGTTGCGCGAGGACACAAAGCTCATAACTGATCCGGTTTACGCGCCCCTCTTCATCAATGACGGAACTGCGCCATCTCGCCGGAATGACCTCGTCGACCGGCACTGCGTGCGGCGGCACGTAGCGGCATCCATCATCCACTTTGCTTCTGATCCAGTCCAGGGCCGCCAGCACCGGACGCCACACGGCGTTGTTCGACCGGAACTCCAGTGCCGAAAGCAGGCTTGGCAGCATACGGCGATAATGATTGGCCCATGACCTCCGCATCACCTTGTAGATCCGCCGATCCAAGGCGCCCTTTGCCTGGCTTTCCTTGATGATCGCCGCCAGTTTGTCCTTGCCGGCGATTGGGAAAATGACATCGCAGATGCGCCCGGATGGATCGTCGATCGAAGCGCTGGCAATCTCGACCAGGAGTCGCTCCTTGCCATAGACCCGCTCGATGTCTTTCGCGATATCGCCCACCACCTTGCGTTTCGAGCGCGATCCGATCTTATGGACCGTCTCGATCAGCAGGTCGACCATCGCATCCGTAAGCTGAGCTTCCCGCGCCATCAGATAAACGGCATAGAGCCCGAGCTGGCGCGCCGGTACATGCCGGCGCATCTCCGAGGCTTTCTCGCCGGCAACCCGGCGAACGATCTGATCGACCCATGCCTTGCCCGTGACCGATAGGAAATCTCGGGGAAGAGCAAGCCGTTGGATAAAGGCGAGTTTGGCGGTCACGCCAAGAATGTTTTCGAGCGTCGCCTGACCTGCATCCCCCTTCATCGTGTTGAAGCCGGTCGGGCCATCGGGATCGGCGAGCGAGGCTTCCAGCAAGGCGACCGCATCCGGCGCAAGCCGATCGCGGACTCGGGCCAACAGGGCCTCCAGATAGAGGTGTCGTTGCGAACGGACGAGGCGTTCCAGCTCCTTGCGCGACGGCCCATAGATACGGCGGTCGCGGCACCACAGGAAAACATGCTCGAGCATGGCATTGATCGGCTGCCCGCCCGCACAAAGATCGTCGGAAATCCACCTCGACAACGCCCTGCGATCCGTCTGCGTCATACGGCGGAACCCGAGATGCCGCAAAATCTCCGCGCAATGCCGGCGGGCGGTGCGCCCGGAAAAATCATAGTGGTTCACGGATTTGGCATCGAGACCAAGTTGCTCCGCCAGATACAAGACACCGTCGGAGGGTATCGACGCATGATCCGGCACAAAGAAGCCATGCCCGGCGAAAAATCTAAGCTGAACCGCCAATCCCAGTCGTGCCGTCTCCGCTTTGCCGGTCACGAACGCGATGTCCGAAAAACTCAGGCTCCAGGAGCCGATCAGATCCCCACTCGAAACGCCAAGGCTCATAACGCCGCTCCCTTATCGGAGCGGAACGTCGTTCCTCGCATGGGCGATCGTCAACAACAACCAGCCCGTTCCCGACGTGTTCTCCAAGATGACCAAAATCGCAGCTTCGGGCCGACTGGGCCTAGAAGGCCTGGCCATCCGCGGAAGCCCGGTGTCCTTGCCCAAACCAGGCGGCGATCGGCTCGGCGTGGATGGCGTCGGTCAGACAGGCGAGCGCCGCCCGAAAGGTTTCCTCGCGCATGTGCCATGTCTGCATGCGCAGCAGCGCGCGGCGTGACCCTGCGCCGCATACCTCGGCCATGCGCGACAGCCCAAGATTGGTCGCTTCGGCAATCAGAGTGGCGAGGAAGGCCTGCTCATCGCCAGGCGGCAACCCGGTCGAGACGTGCCCGAAGTGCTGGGTGAAGCCGGTCCATCGTTCGACCTGCGACAGCACGTCGGTGATACGCGTGGCAGGCAGCATACCGTAGCAGGCAAGCGTCAGATGCCGTCCTTCGTCGTGCCCGGCATCATCGTCCTTCAGTTCCTTGGGGAAGCGCAATCGCTCGCCAGCGAACAGGGCAGCATCACGTCCGGCCAGATTCTGGGCGACGTCGCACAAGGCTTTGTCGAGTTGCGCGGCGCGCTGATCGAGCCATGCGTGTGGATCACCGAGCGAGAACACCGGTTGCAGCGCTGCGCCACTTGATGGCGCGAGCAGCACCTCCAGCGACCTGTGCAGCCGTGACCTCGGCACCCAGATATCACCCGATGCCAGTGCATTGGCGAGCGCCCCGTAGGTGGCCATCTCCCAATGCGTCCGGTCGATCTTGCCGGCGACCACGACATGGCGGTGCCAGCGCCGCTCGACATGACCGAGCGGAACGTCGGCAGGGAGCGGCTTGCGCCAGTCGCCATCAAGATCCGACAGGACCGTCATCGCATTGCGCAACGCCGCGGTGCCGGCCCGGCCGTGGAAATCGAGCGTTTGCAGGAATAGAGGTCCTATTCGTTTGAAGGTCCGGTATTCGGCTGCGATCTCGCTCAACACATCGTCCCTGTGAGGTGCCGCGGTACGACGGATGATCGCGGCATCGGCATCGAGCATGTCGAGAGGCACGATATCCCTGAGGGCCGCGCCGATATCTTCACCGGTGCGTGCTACCCGGCTAACTGTTTCCAGCACGGTGGCGATGCGCATCAGTCGGTCACGGCCTTCGCGTCCCGAAATCGCGATTCCCTGTTCCAGGCGTTTGCGGGCACGAAGGTGAGCGCGTCCCATCAAGGCGCCGAACATGGCGATCGCCGCGTCGGTAAGCGTGGCTTCCATCTCGCGCAGCGTAGCAAGCAGGATGACCCGCCTGCGGGAGGCGCGCATCTGTTGGAAGGCCTGGGCGGTATAGCGCACGCCTTCGCGGGCGAACTGCGTCATGCGTGGCTCGTGCAGGGGATCGACCGGAACACAGGAAATTCCGGTCCTGCGGATCAGAGCGACCTTCTCAAGGATTTCGGCGAGCGAGGCTGACGCGACGCGGGGCTGTGGTTCGCGCAGCCACGACAAGCGGCTCTGTCGATCATGCACCTTCTCATCGACCAGCGTATCGAGGCGCTGACGCATATCCGCATCGAGTTTATCATGGATTGCAGCGACCAGATCGGTTTCCACCCGCAGCATCGCCTCGGCCGCCATCCGCTCGACTACGCTGATGCCGGGGATAACGATGCGCCGCGTGCGCAGCTCGTCGAGCAGTCGATCGAGCAGAATACGCCCGTCCACGATGGGCATGGCTTCGATTTCCAGCCAGGTCATCATGATACCGCGCGCTGGCCGGCTCAGATCGGTGAAGCCGAAGCGCGCCTTGATGGCGGCAAGCTGATCGTAGCGGGTCGGCGCTCGCCGCGCGAAGTCGGCGATGGCGCCTGCATCCACCCCGACCTGCTCGGCGATATGGTCGAGCATGATCGCAGGCAACAGCTCGCCTGCGCGCAGATGCCGCCCCGGAAAGCGGAGGCAACAGAGTTGCAGGGCGTAGCTCAACCGGGTTGCCGGAGTGCGCGCGGTGCCGATTGCAGCAAGGTCCTCGGCATCGAGGCCATAGTGTCGCACCACCGCCGCCTCGCTGTCGGGCAAAGCAAGCAATGCGGCGCGCTGCCGCTGGGTCATCGGAATACGTGCGGGCATGTTTCATCCTTCAAAAACCTCTTGCCTTTTGCCCGCTTAATGAAAGAGGATTGTGAAAGGCCCAAGGCTGCGGAAATTGGTGCATCCTGTTTCCACCTCCGGATACGGCCGTTTGTGAAAGAAGCTGGATGACGCGCGAATCCTATCTGATCGGCTATGCCCGCGTGTCGAAGGGCGACGACCAGTCGAACGCCACGCAGCGGCGCGCGCTCGACGCGCTCGGCTGCAAACGTGTATTCGAGGAGACCGCTAGCGGCGGGCGATGGGACCGACCCAAGCTCCTGGAGATGATCGGGCAGTTGCGCGAGGGAGATGTCGTCGTCGTCTGGAAGCTCGACCGGCTGTCGCGCAGCCTGAAGGACATGCTGCACATCATGGAGCGGATCGAGCTCGCGGGAGCGGGCTTTCGTTCGTTGACCGAAGCGATCGACACCACCACCGCGGCAGGGCGGATGATGATGCAAATGGTGGGAAGCTTCGCCGAGTTCGAGCGGGCCATGATCCGCGAACGCACCAGCGCCGGCCTTGCCCAGGCACGTGCCGAAGGGCGGATCGGCGGACGACGGCGCAAGCTCGGCGACAAGCAGCGTCGCGAAATCGCCGAATCCGTCACCTCCGGTCGCAAGTCCGGTGCCGAGATGGCACGGTTGTACGGCGTCAGCGAACCCACGGTCTCGCGCATCGTCGCCGCGCACCGCCAGCAATTCAGTCAGCAGCAGAGGGAACAGGCATGAAGCGTGGTCACGATCTGTCCGGCGTCATGAAGTTCGCCACCTCGCCGGCCTGGGGCGAGCATCTGGGCGAGGCGCTCGGCGATCATCTCGGGCTGGCGATGGAGGAGTTCGACTTCGAAGCGGACGAGCTGGCGGACATCGTCGGCGATCATTGGGCCGGCGTGTTGTGGGGATGCGCGTTCGAGGATCTGCTCACGCGCACCATCGAACCCGGGGACCGGAACATCGTTGATGACTATATTCGGCGCCGGGGCTGGAACGAGAGCGGCCCGACCAAAATCTACCTGCGTGCCCTCCGATCGTCGGTGATGAGCCTCCACGAGGTGAGCGAGGTCGAGCCCGGGAGCGGCTTCCTTGTGCGTGACCTGATCCAGGGCGGCGAGCCGCTTCGAGTATCCGAGCGCAGCGCCTCGCAGACGCTGAAGCAATGGGACAGGATCGGTGCCCGCGTCGTGCAGGTCGGAGGCAAGCACCTCCTGTCGGGGGGCGTGCTGTCGTTCACTATGGAGGCGGCCGAGGCGATCGTCGCCGATCTACGGCGCTCGAAGGGCAAGCGCAGCCCGCAAACCGCGTTGAACCTAGACGCCGACGATCTGGCTGCACTTCCGGCCCTCATCAGCACGGCATGGCTGTTCGATGTCGTTCCCAGGACCATGGGACCGGCGTCCATCCCCACGCTGCACAACAGTGATGGCGAGGAGGTGATGTTCCACCGCGTGCGCTTTCCCTTCGCACGCGGCGTGACCCAGGCGCTGGTCGGCGAGCGGCTTGATACTCTCCCTGCGCTTCAGCGGGAAACCACGCACTTTTGGAACTGGCTGGGCGAGAAACCGAACGGAAAAGCGAAAAGCACCGGGCGCATGGCGTGGGGTGTGACGATGGCGGACGGCACCCCGGTGCTCGGCAATGTCGAATTGAAAGGCCGCGCCCTGATGCTCGCCGTCACCTCGGCCGAGCGAGCGAAACGCGGCACCGCGCTTATCAACGATGCGCTCGCCGGGTTGGTCGGCTCGCCGCTGACCACGATTGAGACGGTCGAACAGGCCATGGCGGCGCGGGCCGAGGGGCTGACATCATCCGCACCGGCACCCGCCATTGCGCCAGAGGTTGCAACCCCGCTCATCCATGCCATGCTCGACCGTCAGTACCGCGCGACGCTCGATGAACCCGTCGGCATGCTCGGCGACATCACCCCGCGCGCAGCCGTTCAAACTGCCGCAGGCCGGCACCGAGTAGCCGGGTGGCTCAAGCATCTCGAAAACCGCAGCAGCCAACTCGACGCGAACGACCCGATGGCCACCTACGACTTCACTTGGATATGGCGCGAACTTGGCATCGAGAACCTGCGCAAATAGTTCGCTACCCCTGACGTCGATGCCTACCGTGAATCCGTGTCCCTACAATGCACAGAGGCCTTGCAGCGGTCTCGTCCCATGCGGGTGACGATCCTTGACGCGGATCGCCGCCAAAGCGGCTCAAATAGCATCGCCCAAGGCGATGAGCGATCCGTTGCGGGAAGGGGGAGGGCGCCGCCCTTTCCCCTTCCTCCCAAGCCAAAACGACAGGACCGGGTTGTCGCCAAGCGCGGCTAGGCCGGCAGGATCCGCACAGCGGATTCTTGCCGGCGAGCCTTCCTACGGCTCCGGCCCGCACCACTCCCATCGTTTTGGCTTGGCCCATCCCCAATCCCGCCTTCGCCAGGGGGCAGAAGGCCATGAGCGCATGGCCTTCGGCAGCGATTGGAAAGGGAACAGGACAATGAGCGACGGCAAACCGACTATTCATGAACGTGTCACGGAAACAATCATCAACGCCATTGAGGCCGGGGCAGGGGAGTTCCGTATGCCGTGGCATCAGCAGGCTATCGGACTGACCAACATCGCCAGTGGCAAAGCCTATCGAGGCGTCAACGTGCTCACCTTGTGGGCGATATCGATGAACCGAGGTTATCAGGGCGGGGCATGGGGAACCTTCAAGCAGTGGAAGGACCGCGAGCAATTCGTCCGCAAGGGCGAAAAGGGCGCGCCCGTCGTGTTCTATAAGATCATCGAGACCAAGGATAAGGAAACCGGCGAGGAAAAAACGCAGGTTTTCGCGCGCGGATCGACCGTCTTTCATTCAAGCCAGATTAACGGCTATGAGGAAGACGCGCCGCAGGCCGTCCCCAGCGATCCCATTGAGCGGATCGAGCGGGCGGAAGCGTATGCCGCAGCGACTGGCGCACGCATCGAGCAGGGCGGGCAGACCGCTTGCTATCAACCGGCAGCCGACCTTGTGCGCATGCCCGTCATCGAGCTTTTCACCGGCACCGACACCATGCCGGCGCAGGAAGCCTATTACGCCACGCTGTTGCACGAGCTGACTCACTGGACAGGCCATAAGAGCCGCTGCGATCGCGAGATAGGGCAGGGCAGGGCGAGCTACGCTTTCGAGGAACTGGTTGCCGAGCTGGGCAGCGCGTTCCTTTGCGCCGAGCTGGGATTGTCGCCGGCAGTGCGCGAAGATCATGCCGCCTACATGGCCGAATGGCTCAAATGCCTGAAAGAGGACAGCCGCGCGATTTTCCGGGCATCCTCGCTGGCCACCAAGGCGGTCGATTTTCTCAATGACCTGCAATCCACGCAGGAAAGGAAGGCGGCATGATCCGGCACGTCTACAATGACGGCGGCCGCGCCGCCGCAGGGCGGCGCGGCGATGCGCGCGATTGCGCCGCGCGCGCGATCAGCATTGCCACCGGCATGGGCTACAGCAACGCCTATGAGCTGATAAACGAGATGGCCAAGAGCGAACGCCGCTCGAAAAGGCGGGCAGGCCGTAGCCATGCCCGCACCGGCGTTCATCGCGCGACGATGCGCCGGATCATGGCGGCGCTGGGCTGGCATTGGACCCCGACGATGAAAATAGGGGAGGGGTGCACGGTGCATCTGTCGGCCTACGAGCTGCCCGCAGGCCGGATCATCGTCAGCCTGTCGCGGCACTATGCCGCCGTCATCGACGGCGAGCTGCACGACACGCACGATTGCAGCCGCGAGGGGACGCGGTGTGTCTATGGGTATTGGAGCGAGCCGGGGCGGGGCGCTTGATCGCTGGGCTGCCCAAAGGCCGCTCGCAAATGCACGCGAAATCGCCTATCGTGATTTATGGCCCAAATCACGATAGGCGAGAGGATATGCGCAAGCCAGACATGCCAGCCATCGAGCGAAACGCGCGGCCGCGCCGCTATGCGGCGCGGCCAAAGGTGCGCTGATGGATTATCGCCTGCCCCTGTTCGGCGTGGTGGTCGTTTTCGCGCTCGTTACCCTGTTCATGCCCGAGCGCTACATGACCGTTTCGGGATCGGCCTATGCGATCGACGGCGACACGCTGGCTTTCAATGACGATCGCGTGCGGATCGTCGGCATCGATGCGCCCGACGCGCCGCAAGAGGCGAAGGAGGCAAGCGGCACCGTTCTGCAGGGCCTGGTCAACGACAATGGCCCGATCACTTGCACGAAGCCGAAATTCGATGCGTGCCGCAACCCGGCGCGCAGCTATAGCCGACACAATCTCGAATGCCGCTTTGCCACTGGCGACAGCGTTGCGCTCACAATGATCGCCGCCGGATATGCGGTTGATTACCGCGCCTATTCCGGGGGCCGCTATCAGGAGGCGATGAAACAGGCGGCGCGTGCGCATCGAGGCCTGTGGCGCACCGATTGGGAGCACATGGTTGCTCTGGCGAAACAGCGTTCGCAATTACCCGAAAGATGCTATAATGGTTCCGGTTTGTAACACCTTCTCCGCGCCGATTGAATCGGGCGCGGCGCAGCGCTATTGGTTTGCGATGGACGGGGGTTATTATTTCCTTAACGATGGGGTCACGCTCCAAAATATTCCGCGCATCACCAATTGCGCGGAGCTGGATCGTGCTGTTCAGGAAGCGGAAGAATCTGCACGCCAACGTATCCTCGCCAACGGCGACTATCCGGGCCTAGCCGGGCTTCTGGCGATTCATAAGGACACCTACAAAGACCTGTTCCGCTGGGCAGGCAAGTATCGCACGGCCGACATTCCCGGCGAGCGGCCGCATTACGATCCGGCGGCGTTCGTCCAGCCCAATCTCGAATATATCTTCGCGCGCTATGACAAGGCCAAGGCGACCGGCTCGCTCGATCGCGGCCTAATGGGCGAGCTGCTGTTCTTTCTCGCAGCGGCGCACCCGTTCTGGCAGGGGAGCCGCTTCGCCGAGAATCTGTGGCTGGAAGTCAACCATCCCAATGTCCTGGAACGGCCGCGCGCGCTTGAAGGCGCACGAGAGAAAGCCCTGCTAGCAGGCAAGAGCGATCCGCTCAGCGAATATCTGACCAAAACCACACTCTGACAGAATTTGCACCGCGATCGGCAGGCACCTGGCGCTGGATTCGGGGTATTAGATACCGCGCTAGATCTTCAAGGCCGGCCTTCACTGGCGAAGCGGGCCTTGCAGAACCCGATGAATGCCGCGTCGGCATGTTTGACTGGTTCGTTGCGGCAGGCCGCCCAGGTGCGCCATTCGCTTTCCAGATGGTAGACATCCCAACCCGGCGCCGCTTCGCGCGCCTTCGCGAAGGTTTCGGGCTTCAAGGGTGGCAGAATGCCACCTGCGGGCGTCCCTTCATCCTCTTGATGATCGCAATCGAGCGGCATCGTCTGCTTGTTCGTAAAGATGACCTGATCGCCGGAATCGACATAGCGCAGATCATAATCCGGCATGTTGTTTACCTTGCAAATCTCCTTCACCCGCGAGCGGAAGAGCTTCAACGCCCCGGTTGAGCCGGATTTCTCGAACAATGTTTTCATATAGGGCGCCCACGTGGGCTGTTGCCCGCAATGGCGCCGTGCCAACTCGTAAATGCGCCGCTCCAAGGGCTTGGACAGGCGGAAGTAATCGGGGTGCAAAGTCAGCACTTCATGATGCTGGATAGCATTGAACACGAAGTCCGAAAGCTTGATTTCGACCCATAAAATGCGCCCGTTCAAGCCATTCTTGCGGCGCACCGTTCCGCCATCGATCAGCCCGAAGGCGTCGAACTGCTCTTCGTCCCCAGTGCGAATATTGGTGGTGATACGAGTGCCATCGAGCCGCTCGATCGCATCACAGATCGCCTGATAATCCTTGCCGCCCTGACCACGATTGCTGAACAGCAAAAAGTCCCGGCAATTGATCCTGATACGCTGTTTCGGCTCCGCACCATCGCGCATTGCCGCGATGAGCTGCGACACCGCGTAGATGAGGATATCCTTGTCGTATATCGTCGCCATGCCCTTGGCGCTGGGGCTGATCTTGAGCCAGTTTTCGCCCCTTTGATACATGCGCTGGGTCATCACCGGCTTTTTGGAGAGCGAGTAAAACGGATGCTCCAGCGTCGGCATCAAATCCTTCAACACCGCATCGGCGACATCGCAGGTGAACAAGTCCGCCTGCCCGCGCTTGTCGGCCGTCAGATTAGACGGAGGCAAGGTATCATCTCGCAGATTCGGGGTATTAGAGACCATGCCCGCATATTCGGGGTTTCAGAGACCGATGCAAGCCTTTTTCGGGGTATTAGATACCGGTGCCCTTTCTTCATGCCTGATTCGGACATCAGAGACCAAGATTCGGGGTTTTAGATACCGAGATTCGGGGTATTAGATACCGCGAGGCAAAAAAATCGCGTTTTTTGCGCTTGTTTTCAGCATCTTGCGAAACCCGTGATTCGCTTAACACCATTCTTAACTCCCATATTAACACCCCAGCGCTTGTGGATAACTCCAGCCTCGCCAGTGTGAGCGCCCATCGGGCGCAAAGCGGACTGGCCCTAGACGGGCCAGGCTCTTAATCTGGACCATGCCGCAAATGACTGGTCATGAACAGTGATTTAGCGCATAAATCACATTGTGTTCAATGGACGTGGAAGGAATAAGCGCGTTTTGATGGATGCCGAGCAACGAGCGAGACAGATCGTCGCCGACATGGGAGGCAAATGGCACGGCTCCTATGGCATGGTGTGTTGCCCGGCCCATGATGACCGCAATCCCTCGCTGCAAATATCGCCCGGCAAGAAAGCGGTCCTAGTCAAATGCTGGGCCGGATGCGATCGCAAGGACGTGCTCGCAGCCATGCGCCGAAATCGTATCGACGGCCGCACCAGCGGGCAAATATCCGACCCGCCTCCGCGACGATCGAACCGCCAGCTCGCGTTATCGATTTGGCAGGCGGCCAAGCCGATCAACGGCACGCCGGCAGAAGCCTATCTGCAATCGCGCGCGATCGATCCGACTGGCCACAAGCTCCGTTACACACCGGAATGCATTGTCGGCCGCGAGGACGAACGCGAAATCCACCACGCGCTACTCATTCCCTTCGAGACCGATGAAGGCATTATCGCCTTGCAGAGGATCTTGCTCGATCCCGAAACGGGCCGCAAAACCGTGCATCGCCCCACGGGCGAATCCAAGCTTGCGCTCGGTCTCATTCGCCACGCGGCCATGCGCATCGGCGGCGCCCCCGTTGACGGCGTGCTCCGCCTCGCAGAGGGTTTCGAGGAAGCAGTTTCGGTAACGCAGCTTTCCGATGGCCGGTTCAAGGTGTGGGGGGCAGGGGGGATCGAACGCTACGGCCTGATCGCCATCCCCGAAAGCGTGCGCAAAGTCGTGATCTACTCGCAGCATGGCGAGGAAGCGGAAAATGCAATCGAGCGCGCCCGCGAGCACCTGACCGCCAATGAGCGCGAATTGAAGATCATCCTTCCGCCTGGGCGGATCGATCAGGACTGGAACGATCTTTTGCAGGAACGCGCCGCGGCCTGAAATTCAGACGATGCCGCCTTGGCAGGGCGGGGCGGCCAAAAGCCGCCTCTCTCTGTTGGTGGCGACCGCCACGAGGGAAACACCAAGGGCGCCGCCCTTTCGTTTCCCCGAAGCAAAATCGACAGGACCGGGTTGCTCGCCAAGTTCGGCCGAGCGCGCGCTGTAGCGCGCGGGCCTCTCTAGGCGCACTGCCCGCACCCCTCCCATCGATTTGGCTTCACCCTTCCCCATCCCGCCTTCGCCAGGGGGCAGAGCCGCAGGCCGTAGGCAGCGGCTTCGCCTTAGAAAGAAGGAGTGAAAATCATGACTATTCAGACTGTTAAACTAAGCAATCTTCGCCTGTCCCCGCTCAACGTCCGCAAGGTCAAGCCGAGCAATATCGAGGCGATGGCCAGCGACATCGAGGCGCATGGCGTGCTGCAAAATCTGATCGGTTACGAGCAGGACGACAAGGTTCTCGTTTGTGCCGGTGGGCGGCGCTATCGGGCGTTGAAGCTGTTGCAGAAGAACAAGACCATCACCGGCAGCTATGAGGTTCCGGTTGATATACGCACGGAGGCGGAGGCCATCGAGGTGTCGCTTTCGGAGAACGCGCAGCGTGAGGATATGCACCCGGCAGATGCGATCATGGCTTATCGGGCGCTGATCGACGGCGGCAAGGAGGTCGAGGACGTGGCGGCGATCTATGGCGTCTCCCCGGCCCATGTGCGGCGCATTCTCAAGCTTTCCGCGCTTCATCCCACGATCATGAAGGCATTTCAGAAGGACGAAATCGGGATGCCCGCAGCACAGGCGTTCGCCATGTGCGATGACGGGGACCGCCAGCTTGAGGTTTTCAAGGCGACCGGCGACAGCGCCCACCAGATCAGGGCGATGCTGACCCAAGACAAGCTGACCACCAAGCACCAGTATTTCCGCGTGGTGGGCGAGGATGCCTATACCGAGGCGGGCGGCACCTTCACCGCCGACTTGTTCGGCGAGGACCGCTATGCCGACGATCCGGCGCTTGTGACGAAGTTGCTGGACGGAGCCCTTGCGCAGATCGAGCAGCAGGCGCGGGACGAAGGGTGGCAGGAGGTCGAGGTTTGCTATGAGCGACCCGACAGCTTCTATATGAAACCGCATCTGGCCCCGGAAGGCGAGCGCGAGCCGACAGCCGAGGAACAGGCGCAGATGGACACGCTTGCCGACAAGATCGCCACGCGTGAGGCAGAGTGCGAAGCCGAAGGCGAACAGCCGCATTGGGATAGTGAATATCGGGCCTTGGAGCGCGAGCAGGATGCCATTGCGGAAGGCTTGCGGTTCTTCACCGACGAACAGAAGGCGGGCCACACGCTGACCCTGTTTCTAGACCGTGAGGGGGTTAATCGCGTGGTGTTCACCAGCGCGAAACGCAGCGCAGCCAGTGACGGCCCGAAGCCGCCGCGTCCCGATTATTCGCAGAAGGTCATGGACCAGCTTGGCGCAGTTCGCACGATGGCGGTGCGCGAGGCGGTTGCGAATGACCCGGACCTGGCCCTTGATGTTCTCCTAGATACGTTGATCGGCCAGCTCGCCCACAGTGAATATAGCTGGACGCTTCCCACCGAGATCGAGACGAGCGGGCGCGAGGTTCGCTTGGTCGACGAAATCATGGCCCATGCGCAGATCGAGCCCATTGAGAAGATCGCCGCAGACGACCTCGAGCGTGTTCCGAGCGAGGACCGTCTTGCCGCTTTGCGGGGCATCGATGGCGATACGAAGATGCGCTTGCTCGCCTATTGCGTGGCAGCGCAGATCACGAGCCACGAGACGAGCGGCGGAAAAGCCGAGCGGATCGACCAGATCGGCGCAATGGCTGGGATCGACATGACGGCGAAATGGGAGCCAAACCAGTTCTTCTACGATCAACTGTCCAAGCCGACGCTGTTCAAGCTGTTGGAGGCTGGCAACGGCAAGGATGCGGTCGAGAATTGCGCGAAGATGAAGCGCGCCGACCTTGCCGTGACGGTGAACGAGCGCAATGCGGGGCGCGGTATCTTGCCCCCGGTTCTCTATCTGACTGCCGACCCGGAAGACCGCGACGAACGCGAAGCGGCCTGACCGGGCAGGGGAGCGCCATTCACTCCGGCGCTCCCCATTTTCTTATTCATCCCGCGAAAAATCGCGCGCCCTGACGGGCGCGCTTTTGCAGGCTATACGTCAGGGAGTGACGGTCAAAGCGGCGCCGGTATTGAGGTTGGCATTGTAATAGCAGCCGCTTCCAAACGATACCGAGTCGAAGAAGAACGACGTAACATTGTTGCCGCTCTTCAAGATCGTGAACGGCACGTTCGCCGAGGTCGAGCAAACAAGGCCCCCACCAGTAATCCGGAGGCCGTGGAAGACCCCCGATGTCGCCGAGGTGACAGACCAGGTTGTCGAGGCCACCGAAAGCTGCCCGCAATTGGGGTTGGTGTCGCCAACACCGCCGGAGATCGTCCCGCCGGAGGACGATGTGGTCGTCCCTTGCAGCGTCCAGCCACAGGCCCATATGATATTGGGACTCTTGTTCAAATTGCCGCCACCCTTGAGCGTGAACGGGTAGCTGGTCGGCGAGACGCTCGCTGCAAATGTGGGGCTTGCGAGCGCGAGCATCAGGCCCGCGCCAAGGCACGCTGTTAACGCCATTTTCATGGCATCCTCCTATGTTTCGCTAGGTTTGGGGGCGTTGCACGCCCTCGCCCGCATCGGCGTTGAGCGGGCAGGACCATTGAATGCCGAACGCCATCAAAAGGAAAATCACGTTTTCGTGAACACCAGCTCCGCCCTGATAGCTCTTTTAGGAAGCGCCATCGCTTCGATGGGCGCGACGGCTGCGATCGGCGCGGCTAACCAAGATACGATCATCGAGCTGCGTGGACGATGCGACTATCGGGATGACGTGATAAAGAAGGCTTTGCCGGGCACCGGCTTTGCCCCGTGTCGTTCGGTCCGCATCGAGCAGAACGGTGCCGCCAGCGTGATTGATTTCCGAAATTCCCTCGGCGGCTCGGAATTTCGCTATGAAGGCACGTGGACCGGAGACGGCATGGCGATCACCCGTCTATCGTTCAACGGCCGCGCTCCACAAGATGCCAGCGGCGATTGCCGGATTTACCGGAACGCCGGGGATATCTCGACTGTCACTTGTGTCGCAAAAATCGATTGGAAAACATTCGCCGCGAATTTCGTGGCTTCGCGGGTGAATCCTTGACCGGCACTCGCGATCGGCACTGTCCCTGAAATTTATGTTCCCTAGATGTTCTCATGCGCGTTATACCCGCGTAGATGTTACCCGATCCATTCCCTTTTCACCGTCCCTTACCGATTTCCGCGCTTCCCGAACGCTTTAGGCTGCGAATCATCGACGCCGCAGGAGCCGGTTTCCCCAGCCCGGCGCAGGATTGGGAAGAAACCGCGATCGATCTTGTGAGCCTGTTGAAGCTGGACCGGGCCGCCAGCTTCGTTTTCCGCGTTTCGGGCCAATCCATGCGCGAGGCAGGATTGTTCGATCGTGACGTGGTGATTGTAGATCGCGACCGGAAGCCGGTCAGCGGATCGATCGTGATTGCGATCGTCGAAGGCGGATTCGTCATCCGCCAAATGGTCATTCGCGGCAATGTCCCGACGCTTGAGGCGCGCAACAGCGCGATGCGCTACGAACCCGTGATCGCCAATGAGGACGTTGAGATATGGGGCGTTGTGCGCGCCAGCGTCCGCAACCTGGTCGGATAATTTCCGATGTGGGCCATCGTCGATATTTCCAACTTCTACGTCTCGGCCGAACGGGTGTTCGATCCTAGCTTGCGCGATGTCCCGTTGATCGTCCTATCGAACAATGACGGCTGCGCCATTGCGCGCTCCGAAGAAGCCAAGGCGCTGCATATCAAGATGGGGGCGCCCGTCTTCCTGATCCGCGACAAGATTGAGCGCCACGGCATCGCGCTGCGCAGTTCGAATTACGAGTTGTATGCGGACATGAACCGGCGCTTCAATGCGGTGATCGCCGAGCACAGCGACTTGGTTGAAATCTATTCGATCGACGAAACCTTTTTCCGTCTCCCCGTCCTTGCCACCGGGCTTGGCGACGTCGCGGCGGCGCAGGAATTGCGCCGCGCGATCGTGCAGCAGACAGGCTTGCCGACGCGCGTCGGCCTGGGTCCGACGCGCGCCCTGTCGAAAGTCGCCAACGCGCTCGCCAAGGCATCCGAAAAGATATGGGGCGGCGTGATCGATTTGCACGACCGCGAGCTGCGCACGCGGCTTTTCCGCGAATGGCCGGTTCACGAAGTGTGGGGCATCGGCCGCCAGCTCGCCAAGCGCCTCAAGCCACTGGGCGTCCGCACCGCGGCCGATTTGGCGGCGCTGCCCCCGCAGGTGGCGCGCGACACCGGCACGGTTGTCCTGGAACGCCTCGTGCGCGAATTGAACGGGATCGAGTGCGAGGGCTTCACCCCCGAGCCCGAGAAGCTCAAAAACACCGCTGTGACCCGCATGTTCGGAGAACCCGTCACCGACAGGGAGACCTTGCGCGAGGCGATGGTGCGCCGCGCCGTGCGCGCGGCCGAGAAAATCCGCGCCCAGGAGCTGGTCGCGAACCGGCTCATTGCGTTTGCCCACGGCAGCCGCTTCAAGCCCGGCGCGCCCTCGCACAGCCTATCGGCGACGATATCCCCGGCGAGCAATGACCCGCGCACGATCGCCGGCCTTGCGGCGCGCATGGCGGAACGCATGTTCTGCCCCGGCAGCACCTATACGAAATGCGGTGTCATGCTCGAAGGGCTGCACGATGCCGACAAGAGCCAGGGCGACCTATTTGCCGATCTAGATCCTCGCAGCAAGAAACTGTGCGCGGCGATCGACGGACTTAACGGCCGCTTCGGCCGCAGCACCGTGACAATCGCGGCCGCTGGACGCGGCCACCGATCGCATGACACCAAGCGGAGCCAAAAAAGCCCGGCCTGGACTACCCGGCTCGCAGAAGTGCCGATAGCCCGATAGATAGATTTATTGAAATTGCCGGAGAATCGAGAGAGCTGCCAAGATCAGCGAACAGGCGATTGCAGCTCCGATAATGCAAAATTCGGTCCGCAGCAGCATTTCGCGCGCATTCAAGCGTTTGACGCGATCTATGAACTTGCGGCCGATCATCGCGCCCAGCTCCGATCGGTCGCATCGACTTTCACCGCCGAAGCTGGCCACGGCCGATCGAACCGATACAGATCAGCCAATGGCGCCGACAGCCAGGTTTCCCAATCTTCGACTGCGAGTATGACAGGCGCGCGATCATGTATCGTCGCCAGCTCCGGAGCGGCATCTGTCATCACGCCGGTATAGCAATCGCCCCATTCTTCATCGTCATTTGTCCGCCATAGACCGGCCCATGCCATCATCGGCCTGTCCGCCACCGACAGCCAGGTTTCCGTTTTCTTTCCCTTCGGACCTTCGGCCTCTGCATAGCGCGCCACTGGGATCAGGCATCGATTGGCGGGCGCGGTCCACCGTTTCCAGAATCCATCGAGCTTATCGAACCGTGCATTGTTCACCGGCTTAGGCTTGAGCGGCTGTCCTTTCTTGCCCTTGAGCACCAGCGGGAATCCCCACGTCATCTGGTCGATTACCCTTTCCCCGTCGCGATCGAGGACGACGAGGCCGCGATCCTTCGGATGGATGGTGCCGCCCCCACTGTTGAACCGGCGTGCTGGCGTCGCCCGAAAATAGTGGGCGGCGTCATCGATGGAGCCAGAATCATAGCGGTTGCACATACATTTTTCCTTCCCCGTCACAGATAGCGTGCCTGTCTCGGTTAATCGAGCGGCCCTGGGCCGCGCGCATTTGTCAGTGCGGGCGAACCCGCACCGGGGAAACACCAAGGGCTCCTGCCCTTTCGTTTCCGGAAGCAAAATCGGCGGGACCGTGTTGCTCGCCGAGCGTGGCTAGGCCGTCAGGATCCGCAGAGCGGATTCTCGCCGGCAAGCCTTGCTAAGGCTCCTGCCCGAACCACTCCCATCGATTTGGCTTCCCCTTCCCCATCCCGCGCTTCGCCAGCGGGTCAGAGCCGCAGCAGCAGATGCAGCGGCTTTTGACCAAGGAGTGAAGATGATGGACGACGAACAGAAGAAAACCCGGATCAGGGAGCTGAACGACCTTGCGCGGCACCGCATGGGCATAGCTTGCAATGTGATGATGACGCCGGGTATCGCCGCGCTGGGGGCGGATCGGATCGAGCAAATCCTGCACGAGGTCGAAATGTTCAAGGACTTCACCGAAGACAACGATCCTCACGGCGAGCATGATGCGGGATTTCTCTATTTGAACGAGGCGGGGCTTTGGGTGACGCGCTGGACCGATGAACGGCGCCGTGCCTCGGTTTCGGTCATGTGGAAGATCGACTATTATGACAGGGCGCTGCAATATGGCAGCGAGGAACCGTGGAATCCCGGCGTTACCGCGCGGGTGCTCACGATCATGCTGACATCGGAGTATTGACGATGCGCCCGCTTCGCTTCGCCGTCGATATACATGGCAGGCCGGTTGACCGCGACACGCGCCGGGCCAGGTTGCTGGCGGCGCGGCGCAAGCCGGTGGGCGGAATCAACCGCCAAGGTATCCTCTCCGGACATTGGGACAGCGGCGACGTTGTTGGCCAGTTTCGGAACGGAAAAGGCTCTTTTATCAACCCTTAGAGGAACCCGATTGCGTAGCATATTCATTGGATATTTAGGGCATTTGTGCTATAGAGCGATGAAGAGGACCAAATGATGAATGTTGCTTCCCCTTTTCGTCTCAAGCCCCGCATCGATGCGGCGGAGAGCGAGCGCCGTCGCAAGGCGGTGGACTTCGCGCGCGGCTCGATCCGGTTCGAGGGGGGCGTTCTTTCTTCCGAGGTCGAAACGCTCAATGACCGCTTCATCGCGGGCGAGCTTAGTGACGAAGAGCATACCGCTGCGATCCTCGCCCTCTACGCCGTAAACTGATCCCCCTTGTCCGAGAGTGACAAGGAAGCCGCGCGCGAACACGCTTTAACATTCGCGCGGGTCAAGGAGCTATCGCTTAACCCGATCAGGGGCAATTTTGACGAAGCGCACCTTCGCGCCGTTCACCGCCATATTTTTCAAGACACCCCTCACCACAAGCCCGGAGAGTTCCGCGATCCGGCGCGCGGCCACTTCAAGCACCGAGGTCTCGAAACCCGGCTGCAGGGCCATGTCGTGCCCTACGCGTCGCGCGAGCAGGTCGATCGGGAGCTAGGGCGCTTTCTCGACGAGCTGGGCGGCGCGAAGGCCTTGGCCGGTAAAGATACGCTCGACACAGCCGAAGCGCTGGCAGAAGCGTATGCCAAGCTCGACTATCTGCATCCCTTCACGGAAGGGAACAGCCGCACCTTACGGACCTTCACGGCCCAGCTCGCCAGCGAGAGCGGCCACGAGCTGGACTGGAATACCAGCAATGCCGGTCCGCAGACCCGCGATGCCCTTTACATCGCCCGTGACATTGCAGTTATCGAGCAGCACTTTCCGGGGATCACGGCACGAGAGGCGATGACGACCGACGACCGGGAGCGCTACGCCGCCGCGTTGATGCTCGGCACTCACGCCGAAGCGGATCGCCTTCCCGAATTGCTCCGCATATCCCTTGAACGTGGCAAGGATCAGGAACCCTACACGAAATCGATGACGCCCAAGGAGATCGAGCGCGAGGTCGCCTTTATCGGGCAGACCGCAATCAATCAGGCCCATCGCCATGTCGAAGGCGCGCGCCTGGCCGAACTGCGCGGAATGGGCACGAAGGAAGATCATGCTAACGCGCAGCGAGCGAGCGAGCTGGCCGAGAAACATGCCGATCCGGAAAAATTGAAGGAGCGCTTGGGGCAGGTTCAGGCCGACCAGATCGGTGTGCGCTTCGTGCCGGGAGCCCCGGCTTTGCAGCGCCTCGCCGCGATCACGATGGGAGTCGACCGCGAACTAGGTCGCGGCAAGCGCTCGGCCGCGCGGCAGAACGGCAATCCGGACCACCAGCAAGGCGGCACCGGGAAGCAGCCCGATGAGCGCGAACCATGATACCGGATGCGATTTTCGTTGGGCTCCAAGCGGGCGAACACCTAGCCCGCGCGCTCGTAGGGATGGATATATTATTCAACCCCTCAGCACGCGCCGCGTGATCCGAGCGAGGTCGGCCACCAGGCCCCGTCCTCGTTGGCCGTCCTTATTACGATATGTCCAGCGCTAGTTTTAGCGCGGCTCGCTCATCCGAAGCATGGACCCCATGCAGTCTGCCGTTTTTCCAACTCCATACAGTGAAGCCTAGCTTCCCTACCTTATTAATTTGGCCGGAGGGTAACGCTTCGGCCTCACCTTCAGAAATGAGTCTCAACACAACCTTTGTAGGCTCGCCTAGGGTATCGATATCAAAGAGCTTCCCAACGCTGGCCTCGGCCAAAAGATGATCGCCCTTGGTGTCGATAGCGATCACGGTCTTATCAACCCAGACGAGGAAATCGGGCCAGTAAGTGGATGATGACGCTAAATCCAAGAGGGGGATGTAAAATCCACTGTTTCGCGGATTTCGCGCCCATACCCGCTGGGTGCGGTCAAGCGCGCGACAGAAGCGAAGTTCTAGTGGATTTAGCCCGGAGTATTTTGCGTGAAGCGATTTACTGAAATCGGTCGCATCGCGAGGATCGATTGCCACTGGCCCCACGGAATAGGGCGCATCAAAGTCATTTTGAAAGATTCGAGAATGGGCAATATAGGCTTCTACAACCGACCTAGCCACAGATCGAACATGATCCGCCCCAGGGCTAGTTAGTTCAATCATCGCATCAAATTTCGGCAACTCGATATCGACAAGATTGACGGGGCCACCAGCACGCCGGAGTGCTCCGGCATAGAGTCGCTGAAGTTCACGCCTAAATATGGATCGTACGGTAACGCGATTGCTATGCTCTACCTCAATCCATTCAAAAGTTCCCTCTTCTCCTGCTCCAATTTCCTGAAGGACTAGCATACGGCTTCCTTGACCCACCGTGTTTGGGCCACCCGTCGAAAAGTCCATCATCTTGTTTATAAGGTTGGCGATTGGCTCCTTCGCCTTTGCAGAGTGGATGCCAATTGTCGGGACCGTGCGAGGCGGCTCGGGGTGCACTTTCTCCATAACTCTGCCGGTGCTATCTGACTTAATCAGCAGCGATACCGCAGGATGCTCTGACACAAGCTGGCGACGAATATCATCAAGAATTTCGTCAAAGACACCGCGTTCGTCCGTGCGGATATAAAAGTGTGCGGTGTTAAGGACAGGGTTTGAATAGTGCTGCGCACCGGGCTGACGAAGAACACGACCGATGACCTGCGTTATCTGTCTTGAAGACGCCATTTCCTTATCAATGTAGGCAAATCCACAAGTCGGATCGTCCCAGCCTTCTTGCAAGCCAAGGTTGAAGATGATGTGTTCAAAATCGCCTTCAATGAAGTCGGTGTAATCCTTATCACCACCAGACAGAACCCGCATCCCTTTAGGGGCTGGAGCGTCTTTGGTAAACTTTAACTGGCTGTATATGACTATCTTAGATGGATCGATTCCCGCATTTTCTACAAGATGCCGCCAAATAAGAATAGGGCGAGCCTGCCTCTCATTAAACGGTCGCTTTGTGTCCTCGGCGATCGGAACGCCATCAACCGCATTTGTGCTACAAACGTATATTGCTTTTGGTTTGTATGGGACTGGAAGTAGCGTGGCGGCAGCTCTAGCTTCGGCCATGTCCGACAGCATAGCATCAACGGCTGTTTCCATTGGAGTGACATAACCGCCGATGGCAATTCGCTCTTTCACCAGTCCTGCAGAGACGACATCCTTGCTGGCTACCGCCGTGGTAAACTGACTATCCTGCCAGCCTCGATCAGTGCGAAGGCGGGTAATGGTATTCTCTAGACGGACAGGCAGCGTCATCGTCGCGCTGGCGGCGATCAGTCCGTCAGGGGACAGCTCTAATAGCCTGCGCGTCTGGAGGTCCGAAAGATTATGCCCCTCGTCGTAAACCACAATCAGTGGACGTCGTGCGCCGCTCGATGCTCGCCTACGTTTTAGCAAGTCCCATAGTGATTCAGTGGCTAAATCAAGCTGCGCCTCAAAGACCTTACGATCCCCGCCCTCTTCATCCTCGACCGCAAATTTGCCGACTGTCGCTACTAACAGCACTGGACATGTTGCATCCTCCAGATCCGATGGCGCAACCTGAAGGAGAGGCTTAACGGTAAAGCCCGGAAGATTATCGGCATATTTCCCGGACGAAAGATTGGAATACGCTTGAGATACAACAATCTTTCCCTTTGAAACCCAAAGGACAATTGGCTGAATAGGTAAGCGATCACGAATCTGGGATACGGCGTCTGCAAGAATAAGTGTCTTACCGCTCCCCGTAATCGATACCAGAGTTTGAATGAAAGGCACGGTTGTGGTTCTATCAACCATGAGTGGATTGATAGCGTACTCTGCAAAGCGCTCTGCAATAGAGGAAGCCGCCCTCTCCTGAAACCCGAAAAGCTCCACTTATTCCGTCCATTCTGGGTTATTGAATTCGTCGTTTTCATTAAGGCCAAGATGAGCCAAGATGCGATCGGGAATCTTCCAGAACCTGACGTTAGGAGACTGGAACGTCTCGTATCGCGCATAGACGTGATACGGCGTTTTTACCCCAGCGCGCTTTCCTTCTGTCACGACAGTTTTATATGTATCCAAATCGAGGGAGCCGACTGGACCGCCGTTATCCCAGATCAGAAAATAGCCTTCGCCATCATCGTCCGTTCCAATCAGGTACTGATAATCTGCGTTATCGAAAACGCTGAGATTTGGTGCGCTGCGGCGGTGGTTCTCCCAGTGCGAAGTCAGCACTATATCAATCAGTTCATTCCGCTGCATTGACAGCACGGTCTTCGCATCAATGGTCTTTGTGAGCAGGCGGTATTCAAAGCCGCCGCCCAAAGGCTCGGCCTTTGCGTTATTCGGCCTTTCTCCGGTGATGGCGTTACGCAGTCGCTTCCACGTCAGGGTACGGGCGTACTTATCACCATTTTCAGGCGCTCCCTGTTCGATAAGGATGAAGCGGCGAACACCATCTTGCTCTGCGTTCATCTCAAGGACCGCATGACCGGTCGAGCCAGACCCGGCATATGGGTCCATAACCAGACCGCCATCGGGACACCAAATTTGGATAATTTTCTTCAATAGGCGGAGCGGCTTGACGGTATCGAAGCCGTGATCGCGTCCTACTACCTGGTCTAACTCGCGCTTGGCGAGGTCGGTGTGGCCTGATTCTGCATGGGGCCATGTGACCGACCCGATGTCAACCGGGTCGCCATACTGGTCCTCGTCCCAGAACGTTGTTGGAACCTTTCCCTCTTTGATCCGATCGACATAGGTCTTTAGCCGAGGCCGGCCATGGCCGGGCCGTCGGCTCTTATCGTCGCGGAAATAGAGGCTTGGCCATTCGCCAGCATTGCGACGCGCCATTGCGCGCTCCGCTGCCTTGACAACGGCTGCGTCGTTGGAGGGATTATAATCCTCTAGCTCGACGGCCGAACCCTTAATGACGAGGGCCTTGCCACGACCGTCCCCTAAGTCCTTTTCGACATAAGGCGATCCCCACTCCGCCAAGTACGCTTTCGCCTCAGCTTTCGTAAAGTTGACCCAGTGCGATCGGGCTTCGGGCAGCAGCCCGTCGAAGCGGTATTCACCATTGGGATAGTGTAGGTTCCCGGTCACTGGCGATTGGATGGCGTAAGCGGTACCCTTCCGGTGCTGGCGCGCAGTCGGATCGCTGGGAATCCATTCGCCATTAGGATCGTCGTCGAGGTTCTTAATCGATCCACGATCAAAGGCGACGCGGCCGGTGCGAGACCGCGACTTGTCCTTGGCATATACAAGGACATATTCCGTGGTTTTTGATACAGTCTTGGCATCGTTCTTCGGAGAGTATGCCTTTTGCCAGTTGATTATACCGAGGCGGTTTTCCTCACCGAAAACCTCGTCCATCATCATTCCAAGATGGTATAGTTCGTTATCATCAATACAGATGGCAATGACCCCAGATGGTTTGAGCATCGAATTCATCACCTGAAGTCGTGGCATTATTGCCTTGATCCACTTAGTATGACGTGACCCATCTTCCTTGGCCACTAAGGTGCCAAGCTCCGGGTCATTTGGATCGCTATCCCACCGATCATTATATCGAAAATACTGACCCGTATTGTAAGGGGGGTCAGTTAGGATCAGATCGACCTCACCGCGATATTTGTAGAGCGTGACCATAGCTTGAAGGTTCTCACCCTCAATCAGCAGGTTCCTTGCCTGATCCGCTGCGAGGCCAACATGTAGCTTCGCCTCTCGTCGGGTCACACGCGGCCTGACGCGACGGGCAATCTCCATAGCAGTACGCTTGCCATGAAAACTCAGGGCCACCCCATTCGTGAGCAAGCCCCGGACCATTCGTTCCAAGTCGTCGCGGTCAAGCTTCGCTAGCTCTCTGCCCAACTCATCGGCCTGCGGTATCGACATCAATGTGCGCCTTAATCATCTCTCAATAGCGGCCCGGCTGCCGCCAGCATGTTCCTAGTATGTTCCAGCTTCGTGGACAATGCCCCGCCCTGATTTGCTCTTCTAGCCAGACAATCCGGCTCTTGGCTAGGAGCACCTTTCGCTCACAGTCGACTATCGCTGGAACCTCGAAACCCATCCCAATCTCCGTCATTCGGTCACAGCGTCGCTTTAGCCAATTCTGGACGTTCCGGTAAGGTATACCTTAATGCGACATCGCAGTGAAACGCCCATACCGTTGCAATAGGGTTGCAATCACCATTTTGAAACGATAGCGGTTAATGGTCTAGACCCTATTGCAACGTCAGGACCAAATTCATGGCCGCTTATGGTTATGCCCGCGTCTCCACCGCCGACCAGAATCTTGATTTGCAGCATGAGGCGCTGGTGGGGGCCGGTTGCGTTGCGGTCCGCGCCGAGACGATATCGGGCACCTCCACGAAAGGTCGCGAGGCGCTGCGCACGGTGCTCGACTTCATTCAGCCCGGTGACGAGCTGGTCGTCACCCGGATCGATCGACTGGCGCGATCGATCGGCGACCTACAGGACGTAGTTCGCGAGCTGAAGAACAAGGGCGCGACCCTTCGCGCGATCGAACAGCCCATCGACACATCGACGGCTGCGGGCAAAGCGTTTCTCGACATGCTGGGAGTGTTTGCCGAGTTCGAGACCAATTTGCGGCGAGAGCGGCAAATGGAGGGCATCGCCAAGGCGAAGGAGAAGGGAGTCTACAAAGGCCGCAAGCCGAGCGTCGATCCCGCCGAGGTTCGCGCGCTGCACGATGACGGGATGAAGCCGACTGCAATTGCTCAAAAATTAGGCATCAGCCGTTCGACCGTTTGGCGCAAGCTGGATTCCGGATCATCCTGAGCAGGCAGCGCACCGATCGGCAGAAGATCTAACCTTCCCCTTCCGCGTCGTTAAAACGCCCGCCTCGACGAAGCCGCCAAGGCGGTGCGTTCATGCTCCGAGGCAGTAACGACGATCCGCGCGAGGTGTCTGGAGAGCTAGCCCATTGCAACGGTGCCGAAGGTAGATCGCCGGCGATTGCTGATATCGCATGGCCATCCTTGCGGCCGTTGCCACCGAAAGCGACTTCATAAAGCGCGAGCTGCACCAGCGATCAAATTCGTGCGCGGGCATCCCAACCCATCTGATAGGATCATTCCCATCTCGATAATCGCTTAGCCGATGAGCCGCCTAATGCGGGCAAGCGAAAAACCGGCCTGGCGGCCTGCGGTTTCCACGCCTTCGGCGCGGATCCTCCCCTTTTTCGCTTGCCCGCGTCGGCTCCCCGGCACGCCCAAGATTATCGGGAATGACCCCGACAGATGGAGAATTGAAATGCAGAATGTAGCTGAATTTGAAGTTCGCGGTCGGGTCGGCAAGACCACCATCCGCGAGAAGGTCGCTTACGTTTCGGTGGCGGTCAACAAGAACCGCAAGGATGACAAGGGCAATTTCCAGCAGACGACCACCTGGATCGAGTTGACCATGTTCGGTTCGGATATCGAATGGGCCAAGAAGCTCAACGCCGGCGACCTCATCAATACGCGGGGCGACATTCAGACCTCGAAGCGGGACGTCGATGGCACCACCGTCTATCAGACGGACCTGATCGTCGAGCGCCGAGCAGTCCTCGCCAAGGCCGATCGCGATGGCGGGCAGTCGAATGACTGACCGCCAATCCGGGCCGGCGTTGCCGGCCCGGATTTCATTCCATAAATCACGATGGAGCTGAGCCGATGCAAGTCACCTTGTTCCGAGCGCTGCAAAGCATTAAAGTGAGCGACGAGCTGGCAGAGCAGACCGTCGACGCCCTTGAGGACTACACCGCCATGAAGATGAACGAAGTCACAGCCCCCTGCTTGCTGAGATTAAAAGTCTCAACGCACAGCTTACTGCCTTGCGGTGGCTGATAGGATCGGTCGGTCTTATCATCGCGGCCGTTACCGCAGCAGGAGCGATATTCAACTGACCCCCCGGTCCAGCAAAGACCGGCACGCCCGCGCCGCCCCCCGGCGCGGGCTTTTTTTGCCCTGCCGATGCGCCAGGCGCCATGATAGAAACAGGAACGTTTGAAGAACATCCAATAATGGTGTAGCGTGATATACACCCCCTTTGCGCGGACCTTAGCGCATATCCTTGGGTTCGTGGGGGGAGGCGAAACCCAAGGAGATATCGCCATGGAAAATCCGTTCGCTTATATTGCTGACCCGCTCAGCATTCATTGGGGCTGGGTTGCATTCGCTGCCTGGGTGATCCTCTATCTCATCGTCCGGAACTTCATCGGATGGCTTGCGATCGGCTTTCTCGCCATCGGTTTGCTCGCCTCGATCACAGCATCAATCATCGCGCCCGATGCCGGCACGTTCGGCGATCATTTGTGGAGCTGGGGCCGGCTCTTTGCCATGCTCCTGGTCGCTGCCTATCTCCCTCACCTTCTGCTTGTCCTCCTAGGCCTCGCTGGCGATGGTGTGCGAGCTGGCGACTATGATGGTGACGGGCACTAGTCCGCCCGGGGGGTCCAACAAGTAGCATCGGAAGGAGCTAGCCGCTCTCCCCCTTCCGCGTCGCGCTTGGGTTTGGGTCGGGCAATCTGCCGGTCTCTGAAACCCCGAACTTGCCCACCCCTTTCGCCGCTTCTGCGTCGTCCGGAGCGGAACTTGTTGTGTGGAGGGAAATGCGGTAGGTAGAAGCAATGTTAAGGGATGGCAGGATAAGCGAAATGGCTCCATTGTCAGACAATGGGCAATTCGCAGTCCGCTGCACGGGGCTAAGGAGGCTCGTTTGACACGAGTAACCGTCCGCTTGGATGAGGCGCTTATGGCGTCAATCGACGCGGCCGCGCACAGCGCCGGCCTGTCCCGCAGCGCCTTCATCAAGCGCGAGCTGGCGGCGGCGACCGATGCCCGGGCCGACGAACGACGCGATGGCGAGCGCGACGAGAATGACCGCATCCGGATTCAGGTCCGCGTCGGCCGAAAGCAGCACCGGGCGCTTGCCGAGGACGCGGCCAGGCAGCATCTGTTGCCCAGCGATATCGTCCGCAAGCTGATCCATTCGCGCTATTATGACGGCGGCGAAAGCGCCCTGTTCTATTCCAAGGACGTGCGCGAAGCGGCGTTCTCGATCCGCGCGGAAATCAATCCGATCGGCCGCAACGTGAACACGGCAGCCCGGCACCTGATGGCCGCCGTGAACGATGGCGATCCGCGCGAGATGATCGAGGCGGCGCAGGAGCTGGACGCGACCCGCGAGGCGATCATGATCGTCGTCGAAGAGGGCCAGCGTGCGATCGAGCGCATGGCGGCCGCAGACTTCGTTTATTGGCGCAGCGTGAAATGAACTACTTTTCCCCCGCGACCGAAATCGAGCTGGCTAAGCTCATGGGGCGGCCGATCAGCGGGAAGACCGGCTCGGCCGATCGCGGCGCCGCGCCCCGCGTCCCCGGTCTAGGGTCATTGCGAGCCGGGGGCGGCCGTGCGCGCGGCCGAGCCGGTGGCGGTGGCAATCAGACGGCGCTTTTGAACACGGTGAACCGCACCGCCAAGCGCACGCCCGAGGTCATGGTGAAGGTAACGGGCACCCAGGGCAGCGCGTCCCACACCGGCTCCAACATGGTCTATATCGCGCGCGAGGACCGCGAGGATGAACACAAGTTCGAGTTGGAGGACGAGCGCGGCGAAAAGCTCCAGGGCATCGAGAACATGTATGATCGGGCGCGCGAATGGGAGGCGTTCGCCATGTCCGGCGATGACCGGAGAAAGGGTGCGGTTTCACGCTCGATTACGTTTTCGATGCCCAGCGGGACCGATCCGGAAAAGCTCAAGGAGGCGGTCAGGGCGCTGGTGAAAGACGAGTTTGCCGGGCACCGATATGTCATGGCGGTGCATACCGACACCGATAGCCCGCACGTCCATTTCACCTACGCCACGCGGAACAGCGACACGCAGCGCCGGCACTATCCGAAGCGCGAGGACTTGCAGCGGTATCGCGAAAAATTCGCGGCCGAGCTGCGCGAGCGCGGAATCGATGCGAACGCGACAAGCCGGAAAGCCAGGCTTGCCGATCGTCCGACAGAAAGCATCAAGGCGCGCAAGATGCGTGAGGCTGGAAAGCCGCTCGACAAGAACGGGCGCGCACCGATCGCCGAGGCGACCCGCAACGGCGTTCTGGCCATCTATGCGCAGGCGATCGAGGACTTGCACGAGAACGGCTCTCCGGAGGCGCGCGAAGCGGCGTCGAGCCTCGCTCGCTTCGTCGCTGACAAAGCCGTCACCCGTGACGCAGCCCCCGCCAGAGCGGAGCCGCCGCCGAAGGCGACCGAGCGCAGCGAGGCTGGCCACCGGCCTTCGTCGACGAACCCGACCGATGGCACATCGGCCGCCGAAGGCGCGACGGGCGAAGCCCGCCCGGACAGCAAAGTCACCGGCCAGGACGACAAGCAGCTCCGCGAATTGCAGGAGATGCTTGGCGGCCTGCGCAACGAGCGTGAACTGCGCGAGATGCTGGCGAAGGTGCGCGGCGATCGGCAAGCCGATCGGGGCGAACGCGATCAGAAACCCGACAAACCGGCCACCGGCAAGCCGACCGAGCCGCGCAGCGACGACAAGACGTTGAATGAAATGCGAGAGCGGTTGCGCGAGATGCGCCAGGACAAGGATCGAGGCCGATGAGCAGCAAGGAAGACGTGATTATTGCGCTGTTGCGCGAGGTCCTGGGCAAGCTCGATGACGTTGCCGGCGCAGAGCCCAGCGCGCCGCCTTCCTTGGAAGCCATCGAGCGCGATCTTGCGCGTATTCAGGAGGGCCAGAAGATCCTTTTTGCGGCGATCGGCGAGGTTTATGCCCGCTTCGATTCGATGGACGCATTGCCGGCGTATATTCTTGAGCATGAAGCCGCCGCCCTTTTCCGCGAGAATTATCCGGAGCATGGGCCGCAACCAAAGGCCATGAAGGCGCTCGCCACGGTGAAAGAGCGTTTGGAATCCTACACCGACGCCCAGCTCCGTGAGCATAGCCAATTCTATCGCGAGAAGATCGAGGACGGCGACCCCTATGCGCATCAAGCCTCAGAGGCGCTGAAACTGATCGAGGACGAATATTCGCGTCGCAACCGGTCCCGCTGACATTGATGGAAACCACCAATACTCGTAGCCGCCGTAATGTCGGGTATTAGGTGGTTTTGCGACTGGCGCCTTTCAGATGGCAAATCGACAAACCGGACATTCCACCAATGGCGAAGGCTGGGCCGTGAGCGGACTGGCAGCTTTCAGCCTTTCAACGGTCTAAGCGGCCCCCTCTAATAGCCAATCCTTCAACTTGGTTGAGATTACTTCTTTGCAGGCAGAGCAAGCAGATCGCGGAAAAGGCCGAGGTGCTTGGTCGGCATAGCGCTTCGTTCCTCAGCCGTTAGCTCATCCCAATGAGTCACCATCCATCGGTCGAGAGATTCGAGCAGGCCCATGGTGGAATCCACCAGCAGGCTTTCAGGTAGATCGTTGCGCACTATGCCGAGTGACTGCCCTTTGCGAATAATTGCCTCAACCCAAGAGCGCGCCGTTTGAAACAACCGGTTGGTCGCCGATCCTCGCTTTGGATCTCTGCGCAAAGCATAGAAGATTGCCCCAAACCGAATGACCCAGCCATTGTTGCTGATGAAAGCCATGGCCCGACCATAGCGTCCTTCAAAATAGGACCAGAAATTGTTGGCCGTCAGCTCATCGAGGTCGAAATGGCCGACATGTTTGAAGAGTATCGCGGCGGTCCGTTCTACCAAGGTCACAAAGAGATCGGCCTTGTCGTCGAAGTAATAATAGAGCGAGCTCTTGCTCATGCCGGATTGTTTGAGAATCTGGTTGAGAGATGCTCCATCAAAACCGTTTTTGGCAAATTCTTCGGTTGCCGCCTCAAACAGAATGCGCTGCTTTTCCGGGTCAAGATTGTCTAAACGATTGCGGCTCATTGGGTGATTTCCAAGTTCTGACAGGCCATATGTACTAGCGTATGGACCAGTGGTCCACAAACTGTTAGTTTGCTATTCGACTCATCGCATCCTGGAAAACTCCATACCAATGTCCGCCCGACCCGACATCGAAGCCAGCGTGACAGCCTATCGCACTCAGGGCCTGACCAAGGTCTATGGCGAGGGTTCGGCTGCCGTCCATGCGCTGCGCGGAGTAGATCTGGAGATTCCCGCTGGCGAGGTGGTGGTTTTGCTTGGGCCATCGGGCAGCGGCAAGTCGACCTTGCTCAATATTCTTGGCGGTCTTGATCGCCAGACCGATGGCCAGGCCTGGTTTGAGGAAAGTGAGCTAGGCGTGATGAGCGACAAGGAGCTCACTCGCTATCGCCGGGAAAATGTCGGCTTTGTCTTCCAGTTCTACAATCTGATGCCGAGCCTGACCGCTTATGAGAATGTTGAGCTGGTCACAGAAATCGCCGATGATCCGATGGATCCGGCAGAGGCTTTGGCGCTGGTCGGCCTCAACGAGCGGATCGACCATTTTCCAACCCAGCTTTCGGGTGGTGAACAGCAGCGCGTCGCGATCGCCCGCGCCATCGCGAAAAAGCCCAAGGTTCTGTTCTGCGACGAACCGACCGGCGCGCTTGATTCTGCAACTGGGCGCTCGGTGTTGCGCGTGCTGCGCGATGTAAACCAGACGCTCGGTTCAACCGTCCTGATCGTCACACATGCCGCTGCGACTGCCGCTATGGCGCACCGTGTGATCCATTTCGCAGATGGTGATATTCGCAAAGTTGAACTCAATGCGACCTTGCTCGATCCTGATGAGATCGAGTGGTGATCGCCCGATGAGCCCGCTCGACAAGAAGCTGCTTCGCGATCTCTGGCGCATCAAGGGACAGGCGCTCGCCATTGGCGCTGTGATCGGTGTCGGCGTGCTGATGCTGGTGATGATGACAGGCCTTGTCACTTCGCTCGATGAAACGCGCCGCGCCTATTATGAGCGACACAGGCTGGCCGATGTGTTTGTGCCCCTCGTGCGGGCGCCTGAGCGTATGGAGGCCCGTTTGGCCGAAATTCCCGGCGTTGCCAGCGCTGAGGGGAGGATTTCAGGCTCGGCCCAGATCGATCTGGAAAGCGAAGACCTGCCTTTGCAGGCGCGCATCATTTCACTGCCCGAATATGGCGAGCCGCTGCTCAACGAAATCTATCTAACTGATGGGCGTAGGCTGGATGGGGCCAACCCCGATGAGATCATCCTTCTGAAGAGCTTTGCCGATGCGCGCGGCCTGCTGCCGGGCGACGCGCTGACCATAACTATTCGCGGAGGACAAAGAGAGTTCCAGATCGTCGGGCTCGCCCGTTCGCCGGAGTTTCTATATGTCACCGCGCCCGGTGAGATTGCGCCTGATGATGCGCGCTATGCGGTCATCTGGATGGGTCGGGACACGGCCGCCGCAGCGTTCGATATGAGCGGTGCGTTTAACGAGGCGCTGGTTTCCCTGACACGCGATGCCAGCGAGCCCGCCGTGATCGAAGCCATTGACCGGCTCGTCGAGCCCTATGGCGGCCTGGGTGCCTATAGTCTGGAAGATCACCTTTCGGACCGCTTTGTGAGTGAAGAAATCAGCGGCTTGCGGGGAACAAGCGCCGTGGTTCCGCCTGTATTTCTCGCCGTTGCCGCCTTCCTGCTCTACATTGTGATTTCCCGAATGGTGCAGGCAGAACGCAGTCAGATCGGGCTTATCAAGGCCTTTGGCTATACCGATCTCGAGGTCGGCGCGCACTATTTCAAACTGATCCTTGTGATCGCGGTTTCAGGCGCGTTGCTAGGCTGCCTCGGGGGCATCGCCTCGGGGCGAAGTCTCGTCAATGTCTATGTCGATTACTACAAGTTTCCTTTCCTCTTGTTCGAGGTGAAGCCGTCCAGCTTCATTCTGGGTATATTGGTGAGTGTGCTTTCTGCATCGGCAGGCGGGCTGCTGGTGTTGCGGCAGGTTTTTGCGCTCACGCCCGCAGTGGCCATGCGCCCGGCTGCTCCTGCAGATTACAGCGCATCGGGGCGCATCGGCCAGTCGATCTTTGGTCTGCTCGATCAGCCCAGCAGAATGGTTCTGCGGCGTATAACACGCCAACCTGGCAGAATGGCTGGCGCGGCCTTGGGGGTTGCAGCAGGCATGGGGCTGGCAACGGCCATGACCGCCGTAATGGGAGGGTTTGACCGTTCTATGGACCTGACCTTCGGCGTGATCGACCGCAGCGATGTCACCGTCAGTTTTGTGAACCCGGTATCAAACAAGGTTGTTCTGGAACTTGGGCGAATGCCGGGCGTGATTGAGGTTGAGCCTGCTCGCAATGTCTCTGTCGTATTGCGGAATGGCACCAGAACCCATCGCGGCGCGCTGGAAGGGAGGGTGCGCAATCCACGCCTCAACCGCGCAATAACCCCGCGCCTTGAGCCTATCGAAATGCGCCAAGAGGGGATCATTATCGCGACATCACTGGCTCAGAAACTTGCCATCACTCCGGGCGAGATTCTGACAGTTGAGGTGAAGGAAGGCCGCCAGCCGGTCTTGCAGATCCCGGTTGTCGGGACGACCCAGAGCCTGCTGGGTTCACCTGCCTATATTGAAATTGATGCGCTTAACCGCGCCATGCGCGAACCGGGCCGTATCTCCGCAGCAAGCCTGCGCGTCGATTCCGCGCAAAGCGATGCGATCTATCGCAGGCTCAAGGGGATGCCCGCTGTTGTGGGCGTGAGCCTGAAAGAAAATGCGTGGGAATCGCTTCAGAGGATGATGGATACAGGTGCGGGAGCCATGCGCTTCATCATGGCGGGCATCGCCTTCGTCATCACCTTTGGCATCGTCTACAACTCCGCCCGCATCGCTCAGGCGGAGCGCGAGCGAGACCTTGCCAGCCTGCGGGTGCTGGGCTTCTCCAAGGGCGAGGCGGCCTTCGTTCTATTAGGCGAACTAGTCCTTGTCACCTTCATCGCTCTGCCAGTCGGCGCGCTGATCGGCTTTGGCCTTTCCTCTGTCATTGCCGAGGGCTTTAGCAGCGATCTCTACCAAATTCCTGCCGCTTATGGCCGCGCCGACATCGGCATTGGCGCATTGGCCGTGCTTGTGGCGACATTGGTTTCTGCATGGCTGGTGAAACGCGATGTCGATCGAACCGAACTTATCACAGCCCTGAAATCCAGAGAGTAATCATGGCGAATAGCAAAAAGAACTCCCGCAAATATCTGACAATTGGCGCGATCATTTTCGGCCTTGCTATGCTCGCTCTCGCCTTCTGGCCCAGCGCGATTGCGGTCGATATGGACGAGGTCACCAGCGGGCCAATGCGTGTGAGCATTGATGAAGAGGGCCGCACACAGGTGCATGATGCCTATCTCGTCTCAGCACCCTCCAACGGCCGGTTGCAGCGCATTGAAGTGGAGGCTGGAGACACAGTCACCGCCGGAAGCGTGATTGGCTGGATTAGCCCTCCGCCGCTGGATTCACGCTCCGACGCTCAGGCCCGCGCAAACATTGCCAGCGCGCAGGCGGCGCTCAGAGCGGCGCAAAGCGAGCGGGATAATGCAGCTGCGAACAGGCAATTGGCCGATGCCGATCTGGCTCGCGAGGAGCGTTTATGGGAGCTCGAATCCACCAGTCGCTCCGCCTTGGAACTGGCACAAAGAAATGCCCAGGGAGCGGCATCAGCGCTGGAGGCGAGCAATGCGACAATTGCCCTGCGACAGGCCGATTTGGCGAGCGCCAGGGCGCAGATCAATGCAGGCAGTTCGGCCATTCCCATCCGAGCACCCGTTTCGGGACAGGTGCTTTCAGTCAGGCAGGAAAGCGAAGCGACAGTTGCTGTCGGCACGCCGATCGTCGAGATCGGCAATATTGCGGGTGACCTTGAAGTGGTTGTGGAGCTACTTTCCACTGATGCGGTGCAGGTCTCGATGGGCGATCCGGTGTTGATCGAGGATTGGGGCGGAGATGCGCCAATCACGGGCGAGGTTGCGCAGATCGAACCGCAGGGCTTCACCAAAGTCTCCGCGCTTGGCGTTGAAGAGCAGCGCGTAAATGCCCGAATCCGGATACACGATCCAGCGGACCGGTTGGGCAGCGGATTCCGTGTCGAGGCGCGCATCATTGTCTGGCTGGATGACAACGCACTGATTGTGCCTTCTACAGCTCTTTTTCGCGAGCAGGGCGAATGGGCGGTCTTTGTGGTTTCCGGCGGAAAGGCCGAATTGCGTCAGCTGGAGATTGGGCGAAACAACGGCACTCAAGCGCAAGTGCTGAGCGGCCTGCAAGAAGGCGAAACGGTCATCCTTTATCCCGCTTCGGAGGTGGAAGATGGCAGCGCAGTCGAACAGCGTGAAGTGGGCTGAGCGATGAACCACAAACGCTCCAATCCCCTGCTTTCCCTTTCACTATCGGCCGTGCTGCTGTCTGGTTGTGCTCTTCCCGAACGCACGCCTCCACAGCTGGAAATCCCCGTCCCGGACCAGTTTGAGGCCGGGAGTTCGGCTCCGGGCGAAATTGGCGGCAAGTGGTGGGAAGAATTTGGCGACAGGCAACTCGATGCCCATGTTGAACGCGCACTGTCCGATAGTCCTGCCATCCTGCAGGCCATTGCCCGCACGCAGCAGGCTCGCGCGCTTGCCGATCTGGCCGGAGCCGATCAGTCCCCGCAAGTCTCTCTCGGTTTCGGTGCTGGGCGACAGAAGCTAACCTTGGAAAGCCTTGGTATCGTTGTCCCTGATGCAGGCGGCGGTGGGGCACAGTCTTCCTACCGGATCAATACGTTTGACCTGACTGGCAATGTCAGCTGGGAGGTCGATCTATGGGGCAGGCTCTCCGCGCAATCGGCGGCCGCGCGAGCCGATTTTCTTGCCAACGAGGCCAATCTGCAATCTGTCCGCCAGTCTATCGCTGCGCAAACAGCACGCGCCTATTTCGCGATGATAGAGGGCGGCCGACAGGTCAACCTAGCGAGGCAGGTTGCCGAGAATGCCGCTCAAATGGAGCGGCAGATCAGCAATCGCGTGCGCCTGGGCGCAGCGCAGCCTGCCGATGGTCAGCTTGCAATCGCAAGCCTTGCATCCGCCAATGCCAATCTGGCGGCGCGCGAAGAGATCTTGGCGCGGACCACGCGTCAATTCGATGTGCTGCTTGGCGATTATCCCGATGGCGTGGTTGCCTTCGCTGGCCAGTTGCCCGCTTTGCAGTCACAGCCGCCCGCCGGACTTCCGGCCGAACTGCTTTCGCGCAGGCCGGATATTCTGGCGGCGCAACTTAACCTTGAGGCAGCGGGATTCCGGCTCGATGCGGCGGAGCGATCCTTTTTGCCCAGCATTGAGCTGACGGGAAGGGCGGGTACTTCGAGCACGCAATTGAGCAATCTGCTCGATCCTGATTTCTTCATCTGGTCAATCGCCGGGCGTTTGCTCCAGCCAATCTTTCAGGGAGGCCGTCTTCGTGCGCAATTTGATCTGCGTGAAGGCGAACGGGACGAAGCGCTCCAACTATATGCAGACACTGTCTTGAACGCGCTGAGCGAGGTGGAGACTGCGCTGGCTGTTGAAGAGTTTCTGACGGAACAGGAGCAGGAATTGGCCACTGCCTTAGCTGCAGCAAGCGAAGCACACAGGATTGCGCGCAATCGCTATGACGTAGGCAGCGACCCATTGCTTAACGTGCTTGATGCTCAGAGCCGTATGATCGAGGCACAGTCCGCCTTGCTGGTGGTCAGACAGGCCCGGATCGATAACCGGATCAACCTGCACCTTGCATTGGGTGGCGGTTTTGAAACTGGTGCCCAAAAATGAGAGGACGGTGGGTCGGTCTTTGGGCCGGAAGCTGACACGCCAAGTTTGTCCATATGTCGTCGCTCCGTGTCCGCGAAAGCGCCTCTGCGAGGTTTTAGCGGTCCCTGTCGCCATCGCGCGAGCGCGATGCTTCCTGTTCCTGGGGCCGTTCATGGCCGCGCGGCTTTGGGCTCATTCCATCCCTTTCGGCACGGCCCATTGCCTTTCCGGCTTCCTTCATGAAGGTCGCAGCACGGGCGCTGTCACCGGGAAATTTCTGTGCTGCGACCTGTTCGAGCTGCTGGCGAATCAGATCGGTGCCCTCCCCACCCCGTCCTGTGGGGCGTGCCTGGCCGACATTTTCGCCCGCGCTCTTGCCGGCATCCTTGGGACTGGCAGCCCCTTCCGCTGGAACTTGGCCACCCGTTGAACCACCACTGTTCGACTTGCCACCGCTTACCATTTTTCATCTCCTTCCGAGGGCTCATAATAGTTGGCCAAGATCCAGCGCTGTAATTCTTCGCCCCCATCGGGAACGGTGTCCGGATCGATCGCCGGCATCGCCGGGATGACAGGCGAAGTGGCGAGTGCCTTTTCCATGCCGGGAGCAGGCCGGCGCAGTTCGAGCTGCGGCGGCTTGATCTCGGAGAGCTGTTGCAGCTTGGGAATTTCGAAATAACGCAGCTTGTCCGCCTCGATCGCGGGCGTGGCGGCGCGGAGAATGAGCATCTTGTTTTCGCTCATATCGGTGATTTCCCGCGCGTTGCGCAGCGAGCGCCGCTGGTCGGAGACGGTTATCGTCCCCTCGAATGCGTCCCACGGTTTCCGGCTCTTGGCCTTCGCCTTGTAAGTATAGGTGCCGATCCGCGATTCCAGCTCGCGTGCGATATCGTCCTCTTTGACACCGAAAATCACTTCGACGCCGCAATTGGTGATGATTTCCCTAGCGACATGCTCGCCATAGATATCCTTGAGCTGCGAGCGCGACTGGATCACGGGCATGAGCCGAAGGCCGTAGCCAGCGACGAATGAGAACGCCTGCGCCATCATTTTCGCCGACCCGAGCCGTGCAAATTCGTCCATCAGCAGCAACACCTGGTAGGGATGACGGTCGCGATCGGGCAGCTCCGCAACATTACGGTCGATGACCTGTTGCAACATGAGATTGTAGAGCGGCATGACGCGCTCGATGTTCTCGGGCGAAGCGCACAGATAGATCGAGGTTTTGAAAGTGCGAAGCGCGCCGAGGTCAAAATCACTTTCCGACGTTGCCCGATCGACATCGGCTGAAAGCCACAGATTGATGCGTGAGGTCAGCGTCTGGCGGATGCTCGAATGCGTGTTGTCGGAGCTGGATATGTAATCAGCCAGCGCATTAACGCATTGCCTCGACAGAGGCGGAATATCTCCCGCCCTCCCCGACACGATCTTGGAGAACAACGCCTTGCTGTTCGCACGGGTGGCTTGTCGGTAAATTTCGCCGATCGTGAACGGAAGAAAGCCGCCCGGCGCCGTTTCGTCATGGTGGGCGCCAACGAAGGCGCCGATTCCGATAAAGGCCGAGCGCGCGCTATCCATCCAGAATGTATCGGCGTTTTTCGGCTCGGGATAGAGCATCGAGCCGATCTTTTGCAGCTCGTCGATGACCCGTTCGTCATCCGAGCGATCGATGTGGCCGAGCGGGTTGAACCGGGCCGAACGCGGATCGAGCGGATCGAACATGAAGACAGTCTGTTCGAGCCCTGCCCGATATCCTGCCGTCAGCTCCCAATTCTCGCGTTTGATGTCGAGAATGACGGCCGAGTCCTTCCATTGCAGCAAATTGGGAACGACGATCCCGACGCCTTTGCCGGCGCGCGTGGGAGCTTCAACAAGCACATGCTCCGATCCCCCAAGCTTCAAAATTTTTCCCTTGAAGGAGGCGAGCAGCAGGCCATCGGGCGCGAGAAGACCGGCCTTTTTGATATCGGCCATTGTCGCCCAGCGCGCATCGCCATGCAGCTTCACTGGCTTGCGGAATATGAGCAGCGCCAGCAGCGCCGCGATCGCGGCCGTTACGCCGCCACCGACGAAAAAGCCCTGGCGGACAGCATCGAAATGCCAGTTCGTAATGACGAAGGAAGGAATACCGAGCGGATTGATATCGGGATCGAATGCCCCCGATGCGATGACGGCACCGAGTCCGGCGAGGAACAGCCAAAGCGCCACCCCCAAGGCGATGGCCAACCAGAGCCAGGGATCATTTGCTTTCGTCCGCGCCGCCATACCAAACTTCCGTAATCATGAATTTGCCGTCATGTTTTTTGCACTGGACCACGACATCGACGAGCAACCGAAGCAGCGAGCGAATATCGTCGCGCGCCAGATCGGAGCCGCCTTCGCTTTCCTTCACCAACAGTGTCAGTTGCTCGAAAGCGAGCGTCGCGCTGTCAGCATGGACGGTGGTGATCGAGCCGGGATGTCCGGAGTTCACATTGCGCAAATAATAAAAGGCGGTGCCGTCCCGCAGCTCCTGCAGCAGGATGCGGTCCGGACGCATCCGCAGGCTCGCTTCAAGCAATTCCTTTGCGGAAATCGCTGCCTTGCCCTGACCGCCCTTCGAATAAAGCATGTGAACGACATTGCGGTGCGGCGCGGTCAGCTCGCGCGTGTCCTCGATCGTCAGCAACCGTTCCTCTTTCGGGATATGGGCAATCAGCGCCTTCGAGAGCGTCGTCTTGCCCGAGCCGGTTGCGCCGCTGATGAGGATGTTCTTGCGTGCATTAACGGCTAGCTTGAGGAACGCGGACCACTTCCCCGCCCGGTAGAGGTCGCCCAGCTCTTTTTGCAAAGGCGAATCTTGCTCGCCCGGCTTCGTCACAGAATCGAACAAGCCGCCATTTTCCAGATCGTCCATCGACAGATCGACCACCGACGGCTTGCGGACCGTGAGCGAATACCGCCCCGCCTCGACGGCGGGCGGAGCGACGACCTGGACGCGCTCGCCACCGGGCAGCACGGCCGACACGAGCGGCCTGTTTGCATCGAGCACCTGGTTCGTCGAATTTGCGATCAGGCGGCCGAGATTGACCAGCACCTTATCGGTGAGTTCGGGCACGTCATGCCAGACCCACCCCGCCCTACTCTCAACGGCAACTTCCCCCGGCTTGTTGACGACCAGCTCGGTAATATCGCTATCGTTCAGCAGCCCGGCGATCGGCTGCAAGTGGGCATGGAGTAGCCGAGGATCGAACCGCTGCGACATTCACCGCCGCAGCCGAAGCGAATAGACCGCCGAAAAGTCCAGATCGTGTGCCGCGAGGATGACCACATTGGTCCCTTGCGGAGCACGCAGAACCGGCTGAATATTGCCTTGCGCGCGGATCGCTTCGCTGGCGACGTTATCCGGCACGTTGGTCACTTCCCGGGCGCCCGATACCGAATTTGACAGCGCATTTCCGGCATCTCCCACGACCGAAAGCAGCAGCGCCGCGCCGAAGCGCTTCCAGAAGAAGGTTTCGACATCACCCGGAATGCCGGTGCGGCCGAGCGCGTCGGCCGCGGGCGAAGACAGCTCCATCGATACGCCTTGGGGCGTGACAGCGCGATTCCAGACCACGAAGACGCGAGCCTGCCCGCGCCTAAGCCCGCCCTGATACTCGCCGACGATCCGGGTTCCCTTTTCCATCAGGATGACGCTGCCCGTGGCCGAGCGTATATCGTCGGAGACGACACAGGTGACGAGACCCGAGAGGGTCGAATCCAACGCCGTTTGCAGAATGCACGGTATCTGCGCACCCGCCTCGATCGAGAAATTCCGATTGATTTGCGTTCCGGCACCAATCCTACGGATCGAGCGGCCCTGCAGGGATTCCTTCAATGCCGTCTGCGAGCGAGGCTCGCTTTGGTCGCTACGGCCGCCCTGCCCTGACTGGCCACGTTGGGCGGCGTCGAGCTGGGGGAGAGCTTGCCCGCCGTTCGACGTAACGAGAACCGGCGCACGGCGCATGGATTCTTCGAGAGCGCGGCGCTCGGCCAGGCGCGCCTCATACAAGGCGCGCCGCCGCTCTGCTTCGGTCATCGCCCGTTCGCTATCCTCGACAACGATTTCATTCCCATCGGCATCGAGCGCCGGCACTTCGCTTTCGGCGGTGCCGGGTGGCGGCACGCCCAGCGCAGACGTATCCAGCACGGCAGGATCGTTCGCAGAGGTAGCGGCGTCGATATTGACAGGTTCGATTTCCTGTTCCTCGACAACATCTTCATCGCTGCCAAGCGCGGCGAGGATTAGAAAGAACATCAGCGCGAAGGCGACAGCGCCCAACGCCATCACCTTCCAATTGACGGTGCGCCCTGCCCTGCCCGTTACCGTTTCCTCGCGTTCCGTTTCGGCGGTCCGCGTCTTGGCATAGGTCGGGACTTCATCGACGACCGTTGAATCCAGCATTGTCCTGTCCATCACTGGCCTCCTTCGCCGACTTCGCGGATCACTTCGGGCGAAATCGTGCCGGTCCCCAGGTCATTGCCGTAATCGGGCGGCGCCATATTCCAGATGCAAGCCAGCGCCTCGCCAGATCGCAGGCGGATCTGGCGCACGAGCTTATTGATAATCACGAACTCTCCGCTGACCGTGTAGGGAACGGCCGCTTCGGACCCATCGGGCAGCACTTCGAATATCGCCGGCACCGCCTGATTGCGCGGGAAGCGCAGAACCGTTGCGGTCCCGTTGTCGCTGACCTCCGAAGGCGCGATCGCTTGCGAACCGGAAATGCGATAATCGAGATTACGCGGGCCGATCACGAGGGCGCTATCAAGCGCCAACTCGACGGCAGCCGCTTCCACCGCCAATGCCTGTTGCTCCTGGGCACGCAGCCGCGCCAATGCCTCGCGCCGGGCTTCCGCCTCGGGATAGCGGAACCGAACACCGAAATGTACCCCGCTCTGCTCGCTCTGCCCACTTCCGATGATCGACAGATCGAAATGGTAGATTCGGGTTTCGCTGCCCATCGTCGTGGTGACGATCATATTGGTAGGGCCGGCGGCCTCGCGCGGCTTCACGAAGATGAAGTTTTCGCTAGGCGCCACTTCCCAGCTCACCGCATCGCCCACTGCGATATTGACCACTTCTTCCCCATTTTCGAACACGATTTCCATCGCATTGCGGAACGAGCCGCGCAGCTTGAAAACCTGGTTGGGATTGTAATCCACGACCCGCAGGCGCGCGTCATAGGTGCCGGGCGCGGGGACTTCCTCCGCGAGCGCGGGCACACTGGTAAGGCCGGCGAGAATGGCAGCGACGAGCGGTTTCTTGAGCATCACAGCGCTCCCGCATCATCAGGAATTTGAGTGCCCAGCTCGCTATCCACGCGATAATCGGTGACGACGAATCCGAGCGGATTGTAGAAGCGGGCGGCATCACTTGTCGGACTTTCCGAAAAGCCGAACGTGACCGTCGCCAGATAATCGCTGCGCCGATCGCCGACCCCTCCCCCGCGCACGATTTCCGAAAAGCGCACCTGCCCGACATCATCCGACAGGAAGCTGACAGACCGAATGACGACATTCACCCGTTCCCCGTCACGATAAAGGACGGCAGGCGAACGCGGAAAACTCGGATCGCGCGAAGATCTAAAGCGCTGCGCAACCGGCACCGCAGATTGCGACATGACGGAGCGGTAAAGCTCTTCATTCGCACCCGGAATCCATGCTTCGCGCGAACGAACGTAGCTGGCGAGGAAGAATTTCCGGACCGCTTCCTCGCCCGTGATGACTTCGGTATCGCGGGCCACCGAAACGACATCGACCGCGCCCAAGCGTTCATCGACGCGAATGACATAAGGCTCGACCGTCTTGAGCGGCGACGTGACATAGAGCGCGATCGTGCCCAACGCGATCGCGCTGGCAACGCCGCCGAAAATATAGGCGCGCCGCTTCTCATTGCGCGCACGGCGGGCTTCCTGGCTGTCCCAGCTTTCGACCCGCTCGAAATATTCCTTGAGCTTTTCGTCAGTGACACCAGCGGTCATTATTCAGCTCCCTCATCATCTTCGGCAGCGGGAGGGGTTGGCGCGGGCGGCACCAAAACCGAGCCATAGGCATTGGCAGGCCGTGAATCGCCTATGTCGCAACCACGCATGGTGGCGCGGCCGCCGCTGGACGCGCAGCCGGCGAGCGCCAGCAGCAATCCTGCCAAAACCGCATATTTCATGATCGACCTACCTTCCCGTTTGCGCGCGGAACGCCCGCATTCTTGCTGCCCTGTTGGCCACAGCCATCCCACGCCGTGAGGCAACAGACCCCCAGCGCGCCGCATTGCCGGCAGCGGTCCCGACACCGCGACCCGCAGCACCAAATCTCGAACTTGCTCTGGAAACCGCGCCCGATGCTCCGCGCGTCAGGGCACGGACGGTGAAGGTGCTGGGGATGAGCGCGCCGGCGACACCGGCGCCGCTGCCACCACCCCCGCCCGACATGCCTTGAGCGATGCCCTGCGCTTGGAGAATGAAGAACAGGCCGACGAAATAGATGCCAGTGAGAGCCAGCATCGCAATGATCGTGGCATCGACATGCGCCCCACTGTAGCCCCCGATGCTGTTCAAGATCGTGTCAGTGGTGGCATTCCCAACGTCGAAAATGAAACCGATCGTAATGCCGAGGATGACCGTCGCGAGCGCGTAGGACAGCGCTGCTTGGAGCCAGGTGAAGAACATCGGCCGTGTCGAATCGAACAGCAGCAGGCCGACAAACAGCGGCCCAAACGCCGCTGTCACAGCCAAAGCGAATTTTAGGAACACTGCGATCGTCACCATGATCGCTGCTAGAAAGTGCGCCATCGCGATCGGAAAGATCGCCACGACCATTAAAATGCCCCACGTCAGATAAGCTGCGAAAACCGCCGTGCTTTCATCAATGAAGCCGAAGACACCACCAGACTCTTCCCCTTCTGCGATAATTTCATCGCGAATCTCGTCGATGGCTTCTGTTAAATCGCTTGTGATTCTGGACGTGAACTGATCGGCTTGAGCACCGACATTGCCAGCGGCACCGCCGCCGAGTTGGTCGGGCCATCCATTTACGCTCGCGGCCGTCACGCCGCCTATCCCACTCGTGACCGCCAGCAGGACAAGGGACGCCTTGATGCCCTGCGTGATGACGTGCCCAAAGCCCTCGCCTGCTATACCGCGCAAGACGGCATAACAGGCGACAAGCATATAGACGCCGATCCCAGCGACGACAGCGCCCTGGGCAAGGCTAGCAGCATTGGCGGCCGCGTCTGCTACCGCTGTGCCGCTGATCGCATCGAGCGTATCGTAGATGGTGCCGAACACACCCATCAGTCGGCGCCGTTATCCTGGTCGCTGTCGGCATCATCAGGCGATACGCCATAGATATCCTGCAACGCCTTTTCGCGATTGGCGTCGTTTTCCTCTGATCGCCGTTTTTCGCGCTCAAGGAAGGTGCTGCCCTGGTCAGTTTCAGAGACCGTTGGCTCCGCATCATCCGCCGTATTCGCCGTACCACCGCAGCCAACCAAAAAGCTCACCATGACGACCAAAGGAAGAATCATTCTCATTGGTCAGCTCCGTAGATATCCTCGATCGCCCGCTCCCGATTTTCATCGTTTTCGCGTGAGCGACGCGATTCCGAGGCTCGCCATGCAGCAGCAGCTTGCGCCCGACGCTGCGCCTCAATCGAAAGCAGGCGGTTGGTTTCATTCGCCGCGGCCGCACCCTCGATCGCCGCGCGTGCGTTCACCGCCCCAACCTCTTTCGCCGTCGAAGCAGTATTGAGCCGCTGGCCCAGCTCCTGGATTCCTTCGGCCCGCAGGATCGCCCGTTCCATGCCATCTTCGGCAACCGCCACATCGCGTGCCGCCGCATAGCCGGCGTCCTCGAATGCTTCGCTGGACGGGCTGCCGGTGCCGAAATCATAGGAGGCGAACACTTCCTCGACGCGCGCGCCCAGCACGCCCTGAATGGCGCGCGGATCACCGACATAATCAGCGGCGGTTTGTAGCCCATCGGGCAGGCCGCCCCGCATGGCGCTGTTGGCAAGGTCCGGAGCGATCGATTCGATATCGACCAGTCCATTGATTGCATCATAGGCGCGCTGCGCTTCCTCGACTTGCGCCCGTGCCTCTTCCAGCGTTGCCAGTGTGTTGCGCGCCGTGTTGAGCGCCTGGGCGAGATTGCTACTGTCGATGACCGCAATCTGTGCATGGGCAGCAGGGCTTGCAGCCAGCATCGCGCCAGCAAGTATCGGGACCGCCAGTTTCCGAGTAAAAGTCATTGTTTCCTCCATTCAGCGCAGTCCGGCTCGCTGTTCGTGGAACAGCGGGAGCCACAAGTCTGGATCATCGCCCACCTGCGCACGCAGACGGTCCAGCAATTCAACGGTCGATGCACGGCCCGACAGGACCGCCAGCTCATCATCGAGGCCGCCCAGGTCCAATTCCGCGACAACGGAATTATGCGCCTGTTTGATGAGAAAACGGCGGCTTTCGGCCGACAATTCGTGCTTGATAAGATCGAACTCGGTTTCAGTCAGCGCGAGCCCATCGACATAATCCTCTCGGCGCGCCGCCGGATTGGGCAGCAAAATCTTGGTGCTGCACTGTTCGACGATCGTGCTCGAAATGTCGCTGTTGAGCGCATCGACCGGGCTTTGCGTGCCGAACAGCATCATCGCGTTGCGTTTACGATAGGTCTTGAGACCGTCGCGGGCGAAGGTCGTAAAAGCACGGTCGCCCAACGCCTTCCAGAACTCGTCAATATCGACGATCGTGGGCCGCCCATCGATGACCGTATCGATCCGGTGGAACAGATAAGACATGAGCGGCGGCCGAATTGCCTCATTGTCGAGGAAATCAGTCATATCGAAGCCGGCCAGGCTCGTATCGAGCGCGAGCTGATCTTCGTCGTTGTCGAACACCCAATCCAGCTCGCCACCAAGCGCCCAGCGATCGAGACGAGGGCCAATGCCCTCAAGGTCCGTTACCGGCAGCATCGAGCGCAGTGCCGATATCGTTCGTTCGTCCTGCGGTATTTCCGCAAGAGCCGCGAGCGCGGCGTCCAGCAGCTCATTGTCCTGACTGGTCAGCACATCGCCCGGCACCGTCACCAATTCGCGTAGCCAGCGCGCCAGGAACGCCCGGTTATTCGGCGTCAGCTCCAAAGCCTTGAGCGGCGCAAAGCCGGTCGGCTTGCCATTTTCCAGCGAAAGATAGGTGCCACCGGCAGCGCGGACATAAATTTCGGCGCCGCGGTCCTTATCGATGAAGAACTGCCGAACGCCCAGTTTTCGAGATTGCGCCAGCAGGAAGTTTTGCAGCACGGTTTTGCCCGAACCCGTAGGGCCGATAATCAGCGTGTGGCCAATGTCGCCAACATGGAAATTGAAATAATATGGCGACCGCGAGGACGTTTTGAGGATGCAGATCGCCGGCCCCCAATGATTCCCTTCGGCCTGCCCGATCGGATAGGTGTGAAAAGGAGAAAGCGCGGCATAATTGCGCGACGTGATAAGTGCGGGACGCGGGCGGAGATTGTAATTCGCCGGAAGCTGCGACCAATAGGCAGCTTCAAGCGCCAAATCCTCGCGGGCTGCAACCATCCCACCCTCGCTCATGATCGCACGCGCAACGCTCAGATTTTCATTTAACCTCTTCACGTCATTGCCGAACACCATGAGCTGCAAGGAATGCTCGCCCAGGACAAATTCGTTCGATTGCAGACTGTCCTGCGCTCCCGCCAGCTCGTCAGTTTGGCTGATCGCCACATCATCGGTCGAGACGAGCTGGGCCATTTTCTTGCGCGCCTGTTCGGCCGCAGCAGGCTTCGACAGGAAGCCGAACGACTGCGACAGCACGCACTCGAAATCACCGCCCAGCAAGCCGTTCAACATACCGGGAAAGGTGACAGCGGCGTGCTCGCGCACGCCGAGGATACCCGCAAAGCGTGAGCCCCCCGGTTCGCGCAACTCGATCACTTCATTGCCGAAAATAATCCGATCCGAGAACAGCGCGCCGGACAGGTGGCCGCGCACGAGCGGGAGCGCGCGATCGCGGCCCGACAGTACCTTATTCAGAAACTCCAAGACCTGCGAAAATTGCAGCCCGTCCCGCTCGTAAAGCGTCAGCAGGCGCGGTTCGGCCGAGCCCAGCAACTTGCCAAGATCGCGCAGCGTGCCGTTGAAATCATCGACCCGATCGGACAGATCGGCGTCATCATCGCGTTGTTTGGTGAACAGCGCGCCGATGCGATCGGCGGCTTTGCCGCTATGACCTACCGATCGCCGCTGGACGACCGCCAGATACAGCTCATTGCTATACATGCGCTTGCCAGCAAGGGAATCGCGATAGGAGGCGTTCAGATCCCGCTCGAAACCGCGCGGGAAATCGCCTCCTGGATATTCGTTACGAGCGCGGCGGATCATGTAGGAATGCACCGCCAAGCGGTCATGGCCGACAGAGCGCAGCGCAATATTCAGCTTATTGTGCCAGTCATTGACCTCCCAAATATCCATCGTCTGGAAGGAACGGCCGCCAAGCCGCATGACGGCCAACAGCTCACCATTGTCGCACAGGACGACATTTTCCGAGACATGGCCCTTGAAGGGCAGCAGCTTGCGCGGATTGGCATCGCGCTGCGCTTCCTTGACCTTAGGGAACATTGGCGAACCCCTTCCGCTTCATCATCGGAGACGCCAACGGCCCGTAGCTGGCACCCTTCCAGACCCGGCCATTCGGCGGCAGACCCTTCGTGCGCATCCACAGCGACAGCACCCGGAACTGGTTGTAATCCTGCCGCGCCACGAGCCGGGCAGCGAAGAACAGGCCGCCGCCAAGACCGAGACCATAAAGCGGGTTTCCCGTCGCCAAGAGCCCGAAGATGCCGAGCAGGATGATCCACACCGCACCTTCGAGCGGAACACCCCAAAGCATCGCAGGGCGCGTCAGCGCCAGAAACAGCGTATCGTCGACCAAGGGCTCATCTTCGGGTTTCATTCAGCCCCTTCCCTCTCAATGGTGATTGACGCGCGCATCACTCAAAACCCCGCCATTTCGGCGATCGAGGACGCGGAAAAAACAAGGATGAGCCCGGCGAGGATCGGCAGGATTATCTGGAACGAGCCGCGGCCGGTCATGTAGCTATATCCGGCGATGACGAGCAGCAGCGGGAAAGCTGCGGCCGCAACGCCGACCAGTCCGGAGCGAAACACCGACGCTACCGCCGTCGCATCGCCGCCGGTTATGGAACTCACGATCGTTCCATACGCCCCGAGGCACGCAATCGCGCAAATGCCGGTTACGGCAAGCTGGCTTGCGCCCCTCCCCGCCCAAAACATCAAGCCCACCACTATGATCGCCAGCGTCACGAAGACGCTCATCCCGGCGAGCAGAAAATCTCTTACTCCATCGGCCACCGCCAAGGCGTCATTTGCCAAGGCGGGTGCGGGGAGCGCGATAAGCACCGCCGCGCCCCCCAACCCAAGCAGCGGAGGATACCGCTTAGGCAATGATCTGATCCACGATCCACGCGCTCGAAAAGACGAGCACGATGCCGATGAGAACGCTCCAGATCAGCGTCGAGCCACGCCCAAAGGCGATCAAAAAGCCGCAAACGATCAGCGCAATGATAGCGATCGCGCGGGCAATGCCGCCCGTCAGCAAATCGACGATACCGTTCAGCAAGTCTTCGACATTGGAAAGACCGCCCCCGGTCGGAGCGGCCAATGCCGGCGACGTCACTAACGCCGCTATCAGCGCGGCGGCTGCGCCGCGCGCAAGGATTTTATTCATCTTCAATTCCCTTTCCTGGTTCGTAGGCGTCCGCATAATTCCGCTCCCATGCGGCACGCCCGAACACATCCCATGCGGGAGGGCGCGCGGGCACTTCATCGGCCGCTAGAGCGGTCGCCAGCTCGATACTGTCGCTGGCATCCAACGGAGGACCATCCCCCTGGATGAGAACGGGCGCGGCCGATGCCACAAGAGACACCCTGCCCTGCCCGCCATTGCGCAAGACCCGGCTGACGTAGCCATTGCGAAGTCCGCGCGTGAAACTCCCTGTGTTGTAGGCCGACAGCGCCGCATGAAGCGGACGGGCGACGCCAAGCTGCGTAGCGCGCCGGTAATTGTCCGTGAGAATGAAGGCTCCGGCGCGCAAATTGGTGCACGGATCGAATACCTGTTCCACGGTGAGGCCGAGCCATGACAAGTTCGCGCTGTTGATTTGCGCGAGTCCCATATCGATGTTCCGGCCTTGCGCGATCAATCGCCTCGCAACGGCTATCGCCTCGTCTTTAGTGGTGGGTTGCCGCACGGCAGCAGCGCGATTGACGCCAATCGCCCACGGGTTCCCCTCGCTCTCCGTCTGAACAATAGCCGCCATAGTATCGGGCGACACTTGAGGTGCGCATTGTGCGAGTAGCGCTGCGAGCGAAACTGTAGCTATAATCACGCTGCACCCCATCGTGAAACATTGTAGAAATCACGCTACATGTTTCGGAGTCTTGGTGCAACCTTCAATGACGACATCGGGGCATATCCAGATCCCCGAGCGGGTCGCGAAGCTCCTTAAAGCGCGGCGCACGCCGCCCAGCAATGTGGGATAGGTCCGTATCCGATCGGAGTCGGCGCAGGCCAGAATATAACGGAAATCCGCGACTTTAGCGGTTACAGCCCAATGGCCATCGGGCGCTGGGACGATCTCAACCTGCGCACTTCCTGGCTCGCGCTTGATTAGCGACTGCAACTCATTAGCGGATACCAGTTTCCAAGACATTAACGCCCCTTCCGTCCCACCCGGAGTGGAAGTGTATCGGAATCACATTGGGGCTGTAAAAGTCAACCTCCCGCAGTCACGCTGCTAAGCGGTTGATCGTGCTAGATGACCGTTTGAGCCTGCAAGCCTTCGACATGAAGTATTTGTATCGGGCCTTTATATTCGAGACCTTCAAGAACTGCCTTGAGGCAAGTCCCAAGCCTTTTGAACAGACGGACACGCATTCGGTCATAGAGCGCCAAGCTCATTTCTTCACCGTCGGTCCAATCACCGATGATGTTGATATACCACGAGCCGTTGTGGTGCTGGACGATGCGCGCAAAGACGACCTTGCCGCCGTTCTGGATGGCCCTTTCTACGTCCCGGCCCAGGAGTCCCGATCGCTGATTTCTTCGCATAATATTGTTATAGCGCACGGGCCTTCTCGATCAATCGCAATGCCGCGCGCGATCGTCTCCCAATTGCGCATTCAGCAATAGCAGCCCGGCCCATGCTGTTGCAGGCTGTTGCAGGCTGGTGCAGGCTGGTGCGCACTGCAATGCGGCAGTGCAGGATGGTATGTAATGGCCTTGCGCAGCACAGCGCAGTGCGGTATGTGCTGCGCCGGCAAGGGCTGCTATGCAACATTGCGGAGGATCGAATGGCGGTAATCGTGATGATGAATCCGAAAGGCGGGACCGGGAAGACGACGAGTGCCCTGTTGCTCGCCCAGGCGCTTTCCAAACGCGGCACCGTCGCGATCGTAGATTGCGACCGGAACGAAAACATCCTCCGCTGGCGCGAGAGCCGCGGCGAGCTGGGCCGAGAAATCCCGTTCGACGTGCTCGCCGCGCCGGCAGAGGACGCCGAAGGGGTGATGGACATCATCATCGCGGCCGAACAGGACCACGATTATGTCATCGTGGACCTGGAGGGCGTCAAAACACAAACCGCGACTTTCGCGCTTGGCCGAGCGCATTTCGTGCTGGTCCCCATAAAACCTTCGTCGATGGAAATTGCGCTGGCTGGCGTGGCTGTCCAGCACATCAAAAGCACGTCGCGAGTCTTCAATCGCGAATTACCATTCGCAATTCTCCTCAATCGGACGAACGCCGCCTTCGCAACACATCGCGAACGCCAGCTTCGCCAGGATTTGGAGGAAGCGCAGGTGCCGACATTGCCCGTCTCGATCATGCAGCGCGAAGCCTATGCGAACATGTTCGAGGACGGAGAAATGATCGAGGAAATGGAATTGAGCGACAAAGCGCGGGCAAAGGCGGTCGAAAACCGGGACGCTTATGCCGACGCGGTGATTGCGATGGTCGATGGCATTGGAAGGAGCTAAGTCATGGGAAAAAATGCGTTTATTGACGACAGGCCGGACCTCGATACAGTCCGTAAAGCCGCGCAGGTCGGAGCGGAGAAGCATGGTTTCGGCGAACCGCGCGAGATGCCCGAGAATGTCGAGCGGGCGCGAATGACGATCGACGGGCCGAAGCAGATCATCGACGAATATAAGCGGCTGTGTAAGCGCAAACGCTACGCGCAATGGGAAGGCTTGCTTGCGTTTATCGAAAAGGAGACGGGGAAGGTTCCCGAAATAGCCGAAGATCGGCCGTGAGTGCCCTGTGAGGGCTTTTTCCAGAATTTAGGTAGCAAAGGCTAAAATGGGGCGAGGGCGTCCCAGCGGCCTCTACGGGCCGCTGTCAGGCTCTATCGGCATAGCCGACCGAACCCGCTTGCAGGCCTCTGTACATTATTCGGACACAGATTCACGGTAGCGGCTTGATGAGCAGCGGCATGAGGCCATCGGCATCGAGGTCGAGGCTCTCGGACCAGATATAATCGCCGGTGAGATTGATGCGGTCCCATCCCAGCGGCGACAATCGGGACAGCATGGCGGGATCGACAGGTGTGCCGCGGTGCCGCAGTTCATCGACGGCACGACCGAGATAGCGGCAGTTGAAAAGAATGATGGCGGCCGTGACGAGGTTGAGCGCTGCCGCGCGGGTCTGCTGGTTCTCCAGGCCACGGTCGCGAAACCGCCCGAGCCGATGGAAGGCGACAGCGCGGGCCAGGCTGTTGCGTGCCTCGCCCTTGTTGAGTTCGGCGGTGACCGTCCGGCGCAGATCGGTGTCGTCGAACCAGCGCAGCGTGAACAGTGTGCGCTCGATCCGTCCGACCTCCCGAAGTGCCGCAGCAAGACTGTTTTGTTGACGATAGGCGGACAGCTTCTTCAAAATCAGCGACGGTGTGACAGTGCGGTCGCGCATCGCCGCGATGACCTCCGCAATTTCGGCCCAATGGCTGACGATCAGGTCCCGACCGAGGCGGCGCCCGAACAGCGGTGCGAGCCGACCATAGCGCCGCGCGGGCTCGAAACCATAGAGTTGTCGATCCGACAGGCGCGGAATGCGCGGCTCGAAATCGAGGCCGAGCAAATGCATGACGGCGAACACGATATCGGAGACGCCGCCACCATCGGTGTGGAGGGCGGTGATGTCCGCGCTGCTTTCGTGGCCGAGGATGCCGTCGAGTGCGTGGATCGCCTCGCCCGCCGTCCCGGCGATGACCGTCTGATGAAGCGGTGCGTATCGATCGGTGATGGTGGTGTAGATCTTGACCACGGGGTCGCGACCGTAATGTGCGTTGACCGTTCCTCCGGCTTCGCCGGCACCGCCGAGATAATAAGCCTGCCCATCGGCCGATGCGCGATGCCCCGAACCAAACCAGGCGGCGAGCGGTTCGGCATGGATAGCGTCGGTCAGGCTGGCGAGCGCGGCGCGAAACGTTTCCTCGCGCATATGCCACGTCTGCATACGCAACAGTGCGCGACGCGAGGCGACACCGCAAACTTCGGCCATGCGCGACAGACCAAGGTTGGTCGCCTCCGCGATCAAGGTGGCAAGAAAGGCGCGTTCGTCGGCGGGAGGCAGACCGGTCGAGACATGGCCGAAATGCTGGATGAAGCCGGTCCATCGTTGAACCTGCGACAGCACATCCGTGATACGGGTGGCAGGCACCATGCCGTAGCAGGTGAGCGCAAGTTGCCGCCCTTCATCCTGACCAGGGTCTTCTTTGGGGTCTTTCGGAAACCGCAGCCGCTCGCCGGCAAAAAGGGGGGGATCGCGTTTGTCCAGATCGCGGGCGACCTCGCGCAGGGCGCTATCAAGCCTTGCCGCCCTCTCGTCGAGCCAGGCGTGCGGATCGCCGAGCGAGAAAGCGGGCTTCGGTACGGGGCTGGCCGGTGGGGCAAGCAGCACACTGAGCGCGCGATGGACGCGCGCGGTCGGCACCCAGATACCACCGGATGCCAAAGCATTGGAAAGCGCGCTGTAAGTCGCCATCTCCCAATGGGTGCGATCGATCCCGCCTGCGGTCATGACATGCCGACGCCAGCGGTGCTCGACATGGCCAAGCGGCACGTCATCGGGCAACGCCCTGCGCCAGTCTCCGTCGAGATCGGCGAGGATCGCCATCGCATCGCGCAACGGCTGCATTCCGGCCCGGCCCTGGAAATCAAAAGCGCGCACGAACGACGGCCCCATCCGCTTGAAGGCGCGATATTCCGCCGCGATCTCGTCCAGAACCTCGTTCCGGTGCGGTGAGGCGGTACGTCGGATGATAGCGGCGTCGGCGTCGATGATGTCGAGGGATGCCACGGCATCGACCGCCGCGGCGACATCGCCGCCAGCCCGGGCCGCCTGGCTGATCGCTTCCAGAACCCTGGCGATGCGTAACATCCGTTCGCGGCCCTCGCGGCCGGAAACGGCCACGCGCTGTTCGAGCCGTTTGCGGGCGCGCAGATGGGCCCGCCCCACGAGCGCAATGAACATATCGATCGCCGCATCGGTCAGTGTCGCCTCCAGCTCGCGCAGCGTCGCGAGCAGCACGACCCGCCTGCGGGCCGGGCGCATTTGCTGGAAAGCCTGTGCCGTGTAGCGCACACCCTCCCGGGCGAATTGCCCCAGGCGCGGTTCGTGGCGAACATCAGGGGAGAAAGCCGATATGCCCGTCCCACGAATCAGCGTGATCTTTTCGACGATTTCCAAAAGCGAAGCGGATGCGACACGCGGTTCTGGCTCGCGCAGCCAGGACAGACGGCTCTGCCGGTCATGCACCTTGTCATCGATCAGCGCGTCGAGTTGCTGACGCATCTCATGGCCAAGGCCGCCATCGATCGCGGCCACGAGATCCGTTTCCGCCTGATGTATCGCCTCGGCCGCCATGCGCTCCACGACGCTGACACCCGGGATCACGATCCGACGCGCGCGCATCTCATCCAGAAGCCGGCCGAGCAGCGCGCGTCCGTCGATGATGCTCGCCGCCTCGTTTGTCAGCCATGTCCGCAATTCCACGCGGTGCGGGCGGCTCAGATCGCTGAAGCCGAAGCGCGTCTTGATCGCGGCGAGCTGATCGTAGCGCGTGGGCGTGCGTCTGGCGAAATCAGCTATGACCTTTGCATCCACCCCGACCTGCTCGGCAATATGGTCGAGCATGACCGCAGGCAGCAGTTCCCCGTGGCGCAGATGCCGGCCCGGGTAGCGCAGGCAACAAAGCTGCAGGGCGTAGCCGAGTCGGGTGGCGGGCGTGCGCGCGGTGTCGATCGCGGTCATGTCCTCACCTGACAGACTATAGTGCTTCACGATCGCCGCCTCGTCGTCGGGCAACATCAGCAGGGCAGCGCGCTGCCGCGTCGTCATCGGAATCCGTCCGGGCATCTTTGAACCTCCAAAAACCACTTGCCTTTCGGCATGATTCTGAAAGAGGATTGTGAAAGACAAGAGGCCGCAGGAATCCGTTCATGCCGCACTGGCCTCCGGATACGGCCGTTTGTGAAAGAGACGCAGATGACGCGCGAACCCTATCTGATCGGCTATGCCCGCGTATCGAAGGGCGACGACCAGTCGAACGCCGCGCAGCGGCGCGCGCTCGATGCCGCCGGCTGCAAGCGGATGTTCGAGGAGACCGCCAGCGGTGGGCGGTGGGACCGACCCAAGCTTCTGGAGATGATCGGCCAGTTGCGCGAGGGAGATGTCGTCGTCGTCTGGAAGCTCGACCGACTGTCGCGCAGCTTGAAGGACATGCTGCACATCATGGAGCGGATCGAGCACGCGGGAGCGGGCTTTCGTTCGCTGACCGAGGCGATCGACACCACCACCGCGGCAGGGCGGATGATGATGCAGATGGTGGGAAGCTTCGCCGAGTTTGAGCGGGCCATGATCCGCGAGCGTACCAGCGCCGGCCTTGCCCAGGCTCGCGCAGAAGGACGGATCGGCGGGCGTCGGCCCAAGCTCGGCGACAAGCAGCGCCGCGAAATCGCCGAGTCCGTCACGTCCGGCCGCAAGTCCGGTGCCGAGATGGCGCGGCTCTACGGCGTCAGTGAACCCACCGTCTCGCGCATCGTCGCCGCGCACCGCCAGCAATTCAGTCAGCAGCAGAGGGAACAGGCATGAAGCGTGGTCACGATCTGTCCGGCGTCATGAAGTTCGCCACCTCGCCGGCCTGGGGCGAGCATCT